>ERZ761602.1357-NODE-1357-length-44870-cov-45.300971_pt1 | contig 44870 bp, 37 predicted proteins | sample MGYA00512165_ERZ761602 | MGnify/ENA primary metagenome ERZ761602 (study PRJEB28899, sample SAMN02445085) | bioreactor sludge metagenome | biome: EBPR sludge; isolation source: Thorneside wastewater treatment plant | place: Australia: Brisbane, Thorneside...
TTAATTTTTGACTCAATCCGGCTAAAGCCTCTCCAATAAGTCGCTTTTAACTGACACTAAAATCGCGGCGGCAGCCTCAATTTCGGCGGTATTCGGTCGATATAGGGGATTGAGAAGCCCCGGTCTGGCAGTGACCAGCGCCGGGCGGCCATTCCTAACAACTCGTAAAGATTCAACAAATGCTGATCAATAAGCCCGATCACCCTTCGAGCTGCCATCATGGCGGTCATTATCCCCCGTCGGAACGGGTCGGCCGACGTCGCTTCCTGCAACTCGCCACCCTCGGCGGTTTGGCCCTCTTTAGCGTGGCGACGCCGCGACGGTCGGCTTGGGCTGAAACCCCTCACGGGGCCGCGCCGCCGAAGCCGGCCGCGCCCGCCGCCGGTCAGGGCGCGGCGCTCTCGACCAAGCCGAGTCCACCCGCCGCCCACGCCAGCGCCGGCGCGGCGGGGCACACCGCCGAAGCCTTGTTGTTGAGTTGCATGGATTACCGTTTGATCGACGACATCACCCGCTACATGGACGGTCGCGGCATGACCAATCAGTACGACCACATCGTGCTGGCCGGAGCTTCGCTGGGCGCGCTCACCGATGCGTTTAAGGATTGGAACAAGGCGTTTTGGGAGCATCTCAAGATCGCGGCGGATTTGCACCAGATCAAGAAAGTGATCTTGATGGACCACCGCGACTGCGGCGCTTACAAGGTGCTGTTAAAAGCGGATTTCTCCCAAGACCCGCAATTGGAAACCCGCATCCACGCCAAATTTCTCCGCGATTTGATGGTGGCCATCCACAAAAGCCATCCGGAGCTGGAAGTGGAAAGGTTGATGATGAACCTCGACGGCACCGTCCAGAAGATCAGCTGATTGCCCGGCCGGCGCTGCCGCCCTCCTCGCGCGCCTCAAGCGGCGAGCGAGATTGGCGCGACCGTTCAATCACCCGCCGGTTTATCCGGAGCAGCCCTCCGAACTTCCGGCCGCGTCTCTTGAACGACCAGCATCTGATCGTCACGCGCCAGCGCGGCGGCGCGAACCGCGCCGAGGTCGGCGGCGGCGAAGAAAGCGCTGACCGTTCCCACGGCCGGCGCGTTTTGCTGAAAGCTCAACAGCGCCTTGCAATAATGACGGTTACAAATTTCCGCCCGCATATCGCGCGACAGGGCACACCCATCGCCTTGGTGGAAAATGCAGGAACCCTCATAGGTCCGTGGACCCAAACGGTCTAAATAGGCCGCCAGCACATCGCGGGGCCGCTGTTCGGGATGCGCGGTCCGGTAACGCCGCAGGGTTTCCACATCGAGATAAGCGTGATCCCCGCCGCTTTCGCAGCAACGCCCCTTACAGCACGAACACGCCATGCCCAATACCGCCCGAACATTGGAGGCGGGCTCGGGAACGGGGCTGGACTCGTTCTGTCGGTTCCGAGCTGACGGTGTTTTGGCCGGTTCGGCCGATTGCGCGATCAGCGCCGTTACGTGATCTCGAAAAGCGCGGCGGCGGCGTTGCGGCAGGTTGACGAGTTTGGCGGTGAAGGCCGGAACCACCACCAAGGGAAACGCCTCCGGCTTACTGAAGCCAAAGTCGCTCATCAGCTGCTGATGCAGTTGGGTCGCTTGCGCGATCTCCTGCTCGATCAAAGCCTTGGTTCGCGCTTGTTTTCGTTCGGCCACCTGGCGCGAAAAATCCGCAAGACCGGCGCGCTGACAATCCAGGGTCGCGCACAGCCGGGCCGGCAATTCCGCCAGGGACAGCGGCCGGCCGCAAACCCGGCAAAGCTTTTGCCGCTGTTGCAACAGGCGGTAATCCCAAGCGCATTCCCGCCGGCCGCACAGCTTGTCGCCCGCGCGATTGGAGGGGATCGGCGCCTGGCAAATCCAGCAGGCCGGCGTTGCGCCCGCAACCGCTTTTTCGATCATGATCGTTTACTCAGCCTTCGAGCATCCACCCGCGTTCAACCGGTTGATGGCATCGCATTCAGCTTATTTTGTAAGGGAATTAGCACTCGCTAACATCAGGTTTTATCCTGAAACTGGCCCAAAAGTGGCGCAATGCCTTAATATTGCGCCGACCCGCACCGTGGGCTGGTCTTAATCTCAGCAATTTGCAGGCCAGAACATTCATTCGCCAAGCAAGCCGCGAATGCTGGTAACCGTCTTTTTTCAAAATCATTCTAATTTTAGGGAGCCTCTCATGATGTCAATCCGCATGCTTGCCGCCGCCGCGCTCCTCAGCGGCTGCGCGTCCCAGCAACTTGCTCAACCGACCACAAACGCATTTCGGACGGAAAGCTGCAAACCGGTCACCGAGCAAGAAATCGTCACCCTATTCGATCGTTGGAACAGCTCGTTACAATCGGGCGATCCCCGTAAAGTCACGGCCAATTACGCCCACCCTTCAATTTTGCTACCGACCGTCTCGAATAAACCACGCCTGACGCCAGCAGAAAAAGAAGATTATTTCCATCATTTTCTGGTCAATCGACCTATCGGCAAAATCGATCAACGTCATGTTGAGTTAGGTTGCAACACAGCAGTGGATGCCGGTCTGTATACCTTTACCTTCGCCAAAACAGGCGATGTCATCAGCGGCCGTTATAGTTTTACCTATACCTGGAATGGCTCGGATTGGTTGATCACCAGCCATCATTCGTCGATGATGCCGGAGAAAGTGTCGAAGGTCGGAGCGGCTAAAGTAACGGCAAAAGGACATTAAATAATCCGCCTCTGCCCGGAGCCGCTGGCAACGGTCTCCGGGCTTGCGGGCCATCGTGACCCGCCAGCTCTGTTGACCCCGCCGGATTGGCGCGCCGCCAATACGCTTCAGCACCCGGATGGACTTCATTTTTTCAGCCTCCACTCGACTTCCATTGGCTATTTTCATTTCGACGGAACCCGGCAAGCGCTCGCAGCTTGTGTTGATTGTCGCGGCGATGGCGTTGATCGCGCTGGTGCTGGGCGTCACCTTACCCTCGCGCCCCAAGATTTTGGAGGTATTGAACGATCTGGCCCACGCGCCGGCGTTGGGCGCGTTCGCGCTTATCGTGCTGCGGCTGGTTCGGCTGTGGCGGCCGGCCGATAAGCTCGGCGGGTACGGCATCGCCTTCCTGACCGCCGTCGGCGTCGGCGCTTTAATCGAGGTGGTCCAATCGTTTATAGATCGCGACGCCTCGCTGGGCGATTTGGAAACCGATACCCTCGGCGCGGCGTGCGTCTTGGGCTTCGTCGCCGCATTTGACCGCAGGCTGTGGTCGGCCGCGCCGCGAGCGACGGGGCGAATCGCCTGCGCGACCTTGGCAATCCTCTGCGGGTTGTGGGCCTTGCTCCCGCTAGGCCAGGCAGCCGTCGCTTATCTCGATCGGGCGAGGGCTTTTCCGGTGGTGGCGCAGTTTGCTGCGTCGCGCGATCTGTACTTTTTCAGCAGCGGAACAGCCCGCCTGTCGTTGCAGCCGCTTCCCGACCGGTGGGCACAGCCTGGAGATGCGCTGAGCTTGCGGGTCGAATCGTTAGCAAATACCCTCTGGCCCGGCGTGAGCCACGACGAACCACAACCCGATTGGCGGGGCTTTTCGACTTTGCTGCTGGACGTGACCAATCCAACCGAAACGCCGTTGGATTTAGGGGTGCGGGTTCACGACCTAACCCACAATCAAGACTATAACGACCGCTTCACCCGCGCGTTCGAGCTTGCGCCTTCAAGCCGCGCGGTCTTGCGAATTCCCATCAAGGATATCGTCGCCGGTCCGGTGGATCGGTTATTGGATTTAGCGCACATCGCCGGTATCGTGGTGTTCAAGCTCACGCCAGCGGCTTCCGATGGCGAGCGTTTCTATCTCAGTCGGATCTGGCTCGAATGACGCCACAACGCGCGTGAGGCTGACCTGCCTACCGCCCAAATCCACAGGTATTGCTTGGAGCTGCCCGCTTGACCCATTCCCTCGTCCGAGACGCCCGTCAGTTGAAAGACTTGCTCCAGCAGACGCTGGAGGCTTCGCTCGGTTATTTCGACGCTCTCGACCAGCGCCCGCCCGCGACCGCTTTTGTCCGCAACCCGCCGTTGGCTTTACCTCGGGAGGGTTTGGGCGCCGAGCAGGCCCTTGCGCTATTCATGCGGCGGTACGGCCAAGCGATGCCGGCCAGCAACGGGCCCCGGTTTTGGGGTTTCGTCACCGGCGGAACCACGCCCGCCGCCTTGATGGGCGATTGGTTGACCGGCGTTTATGACCTCAATTTATCCAGCGCCGCCCATTCCGTCGCGCCCAATATCGAGTTGGAGGCGATTGGCTTATTGCGCGACTTGTTCGGCTTGCCGGCGGACTTTAACGGCGTCTTCGTCACCGGCGCGACCATGGCGAATTTCGCCGGCCTGGCGCTGGGTCGGGAATGGGTGGCGCGCCAACAGGGCAAAAGCGTCGCGCTGGAGGGCTTGGCCGGTCTGCCGCCCGTTACGGTGCTGAGCGGCGAAGCGCACAGCAGCATCTTCAAGGTGCTGGCGCTGTTGGGGATGGGTCGCAACAGCTTGCGCGCCGTCGGCGTTTTGTCAGGCGACCGGGAAGCCGTCGATGTCGGAGAGCTGCGGCGAGCGCTGGAGCAACTTGGCGGCCATCCCTGCATCGTGGTCGCCAATGCCGGCACCGTCAACACCGGCGATTTCGACGATTTGCGCGCCATCGCCGAGTTGAAATCCCGCTATCGCTTTTGGCTGCATGTCGATGCGGCGTTCGGCGGCTTTGCGGCCTGTTCGCCTCGTTATCAGGATTTAATGGAGGGGATCGCCGCCGCCGACAGCCTCACAGTCGACGCCCATAAATGGCTCAACGTGCCTTACGATTCGGGGATGATGTTCACCCGCCATCGCGATTTGCAGATCGCGGTCTTCCAAAACAGCGCCGCCTATTTGGGCGCAATCGCCGATCCGCCGGATTTTTTGCATCTGTCGCCTGAAAATTCGCGCCGGCTGCGCGCGCTCCCGGCGTGGTTCACGCTCTTGGCTTACGGACGGAGCGGCTACCGGGCATTGGTCGAACAGCACTGCCAGCTCGCCCGGTTGTTGGGCGAACGCATCGCGGCCTCCGCAAACTTTCGGCTGCTTGCGCCGATACGCTTGAACATCGTCTGCTTTACCTTGAAAGGCGAGTCAGCCGCCGAACGAATCCAGCCTTTTTTCGAACGGCTGCGCGACGATGGACGGGTGTTTCTAACCCCGACGACGTTTCGAGGACAGCCCGCGATTCGGGCGGCGTTCAGCAACTGGCGGACTCAGGAACAAGACCTCGACATCGCCTGGCGGGCGATGAACGAGGTCGGTGAGCCGCTGGTTTAAATCCGCCGAGATCGATCCAATCAATCGGGCCGTGGGCTTAGAGATGGGTCATCGAACGACGAGCCGCGCACTTAGGCCAAATATTGGCCTAAAAAGCTGCCTTGGCCAGCAAAATAGTCCGCGAACCGCTGTTCGAAATCCGCCACCACCGATTCCCGCACCGCCGGCCGCGCCAATAACGCATCCGACCAAATAGCGATTTTAGGCGTCCGCGCCAATAAATCCTGGGGATGGCGGCGTTCGATGATCTCCAACCGCATCAACAGCGGCGCGTAGGCGGTGTCGACTAGCGAAAAGGCCGAGCCGTTGAAGAACGGTCCCTCGCCCAACTGCTGCTCCACGTAGCGCAAATCGGCTAGCAAGCCTTCCTTTTCGCGGTTGAAAGCCGCCTCGTCCGGGGCCACCAGCAGCCGGTATTGCCGCCCGATCAGATTGGAGCCGAACTCGATCCAGGCCCGGTTGTGCGCCCGCCGCCAGGGATCTTGCGGGTGCAGCGGCGGCGGGTTGGTTTCGTCCAGATACTCGTTGATCACCGCCGATTCGAACAAGACCCGCCCGTCATCCACCCGCAGCACCGGCACCTTGCCCATCGGCGAAATCGCGGCGAACCAGTCCGGAAGATTTTGCAGGTCGATATAGGTAATTTCGAACGGGACTTGTTTCTCCTTCAGGGTGATGACCGAACGTTGCACGAAAGGACACAGCACGAAACTGATCAATTGATAGGCCATGACGTTCTCCACCGGCGGCAATTGCGCTTGCAGGCGCGGTACTCTTCAAGCATAGCCGACCGGCCAGAGCGCGGGTTCAATTCCACGGTCGCGCGGCTATCGCGCGCCCTCAAAACCGCGCTGCCGCCAGGCTTCATACAAGGTGATCGCCACCGCGTTGGACAGATTCAAGCTGCGCCCGGCGGTCAACATCGGCAGCCGCAACCGCTGTTCCGCTGGAATGCTCTCCAAAATCGACGCCGGCAAGCCGCGCGTTTCGGGGCCGAACAGCAAGACATCATCCGGTTGATAGGCGATTTCGTGGTAATGACGCGCGCCCTTGGTGGTGAAGGCGAACAACCGCGCCGGGTTCACTTCAGCGAGAAAGGCCGGCAAATCGCGGTGCAGGCGCACGGCCGCCCATTCGTGATAATCCAAGCCCGCGCGCCGCAACTGCCGGTCATCGAACTGAAAGCCCAGCGGCCGGATCAAGTGGAGCCGCGCGCCGGTGTTGGCGCACAGCCGGATGATATTGCCGGTATTGGGCGGAATTTCCGGCTCAAAAAGCACGACATCGAACATAAGTTGACGGTCTGACGCCTCATTCCATCCTTAATTCCTTGATCTTGCGGGTCAGGGTATTGCGTCCCCAACCCAACAACCGGGCGGCGTCTTGGCGGTGTCCGCCGGTCTGCTCCAAGGCGACCCGAATCAACACCCGCTCGAAGCTGGGCAAGGCGCGCTCCAACAGATTGTGCCCGCCGCGCGCCAAATTTTGACTGGCCCACGCGCGCAGCGCCGCCTCCCAGTCCGGACCGCCGTTTTCCGCCTCCGGTTCCCGCTCCCGCAACTCCGGGGGCAAATCGTCCACATGAATTTCCCGGCCCGAGGCCATCACCGTCAGCCACCGGCAGAGATTCTCCAACTGGCGGACGTTGCCCGGCCAGTCCAGCCGGCTGAGATAGGTCTCGGTTTCCGGCCGCAACAGCTTGGATTCGACCCCCAAATCCCGCGCGGCCTGACCGAGGAAATGACGGGTCAACAACGGAATATCCTCGCGGCGCTTGCCGAGCGACGGCAACTGAATGCGGATCACGTTGAGGCGGTGATAAAGATCTTCCCGGAACAGGCCATCGCGCACCCGCTGCTCCATGTTTTGATGGGTGGCGGCGATCACCCGCACATCCACCCGCGTCGGGGTATGGCCGCCCACCCGATAAAATTCGCCCTCGGCCAGCACCCGCAACAACCGAGTTTGCAATTCGGCCGGCATGTCGCCGATCTCATCCAAAAACAAAGTGCCGCCGTTGGCCTGCTCGAACCGTCCCTGCCGCGAGGCTTGCGCGCCGGTAAACGCGCCGCGCTCGTGGCCGAACAATTCGGATTCCAGCAGATCGCGGGGGATCGCGGCGGTGTTGATGGCGATGAACGGCTGTCCGGCGCGCGGGCTGTGCCGGTGCAGGGCGCGCGCCACCAGTTCCTTGCCGGTGCCGGATTCGCCGGTGATCAATACCGTGATGTTGGAGCGCGACAGCCGGCCGATGGCGCGGAACACCTCCTGCATCGCCGGCGCTTCACCGATGATGTCCGGCGGCGCTTCGACCGGCTCCGGCGGTTCGGTGCGCTCGCGGTGGGTGAGACAGGCGCGGCGGACCAGGGCCACGGCCTCGTCCACGTCGAAGGGTTTGGGCAGATAATCGAACGCGCCGCCCTGATAAGCGGATACGGCGCTGTCGAGATCGGAATGGGCGGTCATGATGATCACCGGCAATTCCGGCGAACGCTCGCGCAGGCGGGCCAGCAGTTCCAGACCGTTCATGCCCGGCATCCGAATGTCCGCCATCACCGCGTCCGGCCGGCCTTGCTTGAGCGCGTTCAACACGCCCGCCGCGTTTTCGAAGGTAGTGACGGCCATGTTATCGCGCTGTAGGGCCTTCTCCAGCACCCAGCGGATCGCATGGTCGTCGTCGATCACCCACACCAGCTCTTTCCTGCTCATCCGGTTTTTCCCAAGGGCAACAGCAGCGTGAACACGGTTTCGCCGGGCCGGCTGGCGCATTCGATCAAGCCGCCGTGCTGGTTGACGATGTTTTGGGCGATGGAAAGGCCCAGACCGGTGCCGTTCGGCCGGCCGCTGATCATCGGATAGAAAATCTGGTCCTGTTGGTCGGGCGGGATGCCGGGCCCGTCGTCGATCACATCCAAGCGCGCCACCAGCTTGTGGCGTTTGGCGCCGATGGTGTACTGACGTTGCACCCGGGTGCGCAAGACGATCGCGCCTCGGCCGTCGAGCGCCTGCACGGCGTTGCGCAGTACGTTGAGCACCGCCTGGATCAAGCGGTCGGCGTCGCCCCACACCGGCGGGATGCTGGGATCGTAGTCGCGATCGATGCGGATTTCGGGCGTGCCCTCGGCTTCCACCAGCGCGCAAACCCGTTCCACGATTTCGTGGATGCTCACTTCATCGTAAGCGTGGGGTTGGTTGGGTCCGAGCATCCGGTCGACCAAATTGCGCAGCCGGTCGGCCTCGCCGATGATGATGCCGGTGTACTCCCGCAAGGCCGGATCGGGCAATTCGCGCTCCAGCAATTGAGCCGCTCCGCGCAGTCCGCCCAACGGATTTTTGATCTCGTGCGCGAGGTTGCGCACCAGCGCCCGGCTGCTGTGGTGTTGGGCCAGGATGTGCTCCTCACGGTTGATGCGCAGCCGCCAGTCCACTTGCCGCATCTCAAGCAGCAATTCGGACGGCGGATCGCGTTCGAGCAGCGGCGCGGCGGTGCAATCGACGGTCACCGCGCGCTCCGCCGGAAACAGCAACTGCAACTCCCGCTCGATGTAGGGGTGGCCGCTGGCCAGACAATGCCGCAGTCCTTTGACGAAGGGCTCGGCGCCGATCAGCAAATCCGGCAACCCGAGTTTGTACGCCTTGCGGAAACTGAGTTCGAACAAGGCTTCCGCCGCCGCGTTCATGAACAGCAAGCGCAAGCGCCGATCCAGCACCAGCACGGCGATGCTCAGGCTATCGACTACCCGACGGCAATCATCTCTCAGCACGTTCGCCTCGCCTCTGAGGTTTTGATCGATCAAGGCAACGGTGGCGGTCAGGCTCAACCGTTTCAGTCGAACGCGACCCCGCGCCCGTTCGGTGCATTCGCTGCCTTTGCCCCGATAAGCATTGGCGATTGAACGCCGATTTCGCACTATTTTGGTGCGAAGCGGCGGTTTGCTAGCAGCTCGACTGCCGATAACGGCGACGCCCCCAACTGGGGGCGTCGCCAGCAGCGGGTCGTTGGGCGGCCCACCTTCAATCCAGGCCGCCTGGGGATTACAGGCTGTAATACATATCGAACTCGACCGGATGGGTGGTCATCCGCAACCGAGTCACATCCTCTTTCTTCAAGGTGATGTAAGCGTCGATCAGATCGTTGGTGAACACCCCGCCCTTGGTCAAAAATTCGCGGTCGACATCCAACGCCGCCAAGGCTTCGTCGAAGTAGAAACAGACCTTGGGAATCTCTTTTTCCTCCTCCGGCGGCAAGTCATAGAGATCCTTGTCCATCGCGTCGCCCGGATGAATCTTGTTCTGAATCCCGTCCAAACCGGCCATCATCATCGCGGCGAAAGCCAGATAAGGATTGGCGGTGGAATCCGGGAACCGCACCTCGATCCGGCGGCCCTTCGGGCTGCTGACGTAAGGAATGCGGATGGACGCCGAGCGGTTGCGGGCCGAATAGGCCAGCATCACCGGCGCTTCGAAACCGGGCACCAGCCGCTTGTAGCTGTTGGTGGAGGCGTTGGTGAAGGCATTCAACGCCTTGGCGTGCTTGATGATGCCGCCGATGTAGTACAGAGCGGTTTCGGAAAGACCGGCGTACAAATCGCCGGCGAACAGGTTGTTTCCGTCCTTGGCCAGCGATTGATGGACGTGCATGCCGCTGCCGTTGTCGCCCACCAGCGGTTTGGGCATGAAGGTCGCGGTCTTGCCGTAACTTTGGGCCACGTTCTGGATGGCGTATTTCAGCGACTGGACCTCGTCCGCCTTGCGCACCAGCGTGTTGAATTTCACCCCGATCTCGCACTGGCCGGCGGTGGCGACTTCGTGGTGGTGCACCTCGACGGTGTGGCCCATCTGTTCCAGCGCCAGACACATCGCGCCGCGAATGTCGTGCAGCGAATCCACCGGCGGCACTGGGAAATAACCGCCCTTGACGCCGGGACGGTGGCCGAAGTTGCCGCCCTCATAGGCGCGCTCGGAATTCCAGCCGGCCTCGGACGAGTCGATCTTGCAGAAACAGCCGCTGATATCGGCTCCCCAGCGGATGTCGTCGAAAATGAAGAACTCGTTTTCCGGACCGAAATAGGCGGTGTCGGCGATGCCGGTGGATTTCAGGTAAGCTTCGGCGCGGCGCGCCAGCGAACGCGGATCGCGCTCGTAGCCCTGCATGGTGTTGGGTTCGATCACATCACAGGTCAACAGCAAAGTCGGCTCCTCGAAAAACGGATCGAGGCAGGCGGTTGCCGGATCGGGCATCAAAATCATGTCCGACTCCTGAATCCCTTTCCAGCCGGCGATGGACGAGCCGTCGAACATTTTGCCGTCTTCGAACACATCCTCTTCGAAGGCGCTGATCGGCACGGTGACATGTTGCTCCTTGCCGCGCGTGTCCGTGAAGCGATAGTCCACGAACTTGACCCCTTTTTCCTCGACCAGCTTCATCACATCAGCAGCATTCATTGTCATGAGTTCCTCGGGTTGAATAATCGATCACAATGCAACTAGAGAACAATTCTTGTTGGCCCCTGAAAGGCAGGAACCATGCCACGACCGTTTTTAGCCGATTCGGCCGCAAACCACGGACCGAACAGGGATTTTTTAGCCACGCCATTGCACCATATTAGCGCGAAACGCTCAGCGTCGCGCACTACTTTGGAGCATTGAGGACACAACCGATGTTGCCTGGCTTAGCGCGAGCCGCTGGCGGGAGGTTTATACTGAGCAGCTGGCAACACCCTCAGAGGAGGCTGCGATGGAACTCCAATTTCTGGCTCAGAACATCAAGTGCAACGGTTGCGCCAAGGCGATCAGCGACGGTCTTGGCCAACATTCACAGGTTCAGACCGTTCAGGTCGACGTACCGACCGGCCGGGTGACGGTGCAGGCCGACAGCGATATCCGCGCTGAGTTGGCCGCGACCCTCAAAACGTTGGGTTATCCCGAGAAGGGATGATTGAACGGGCGGGTGACGGGCCCCGCCCCATCGGGAATCGCTCGGCCCGATCAGGGCCGCGCGAGGCGATGATCGCCGCCTCGGCGGAGGCTAACCCGGCGTTCGCCTCCGCCGTCGGCTCAGTTAAAAGCGGGTTCCGACATTGAGGCCCACGACCCACGGATCGATTTCCACGGTGCCGAGGCTGGCTCCATCCAGCTTGGCCTTGCTATCGATATCCATATAGCTGACTTCGGCATTTACAAACCAGTTGGGCGCGACATCGATGTCGATGCCGACTTGTCCCGCGATGCCGATCGAATCCTTGAGCTTCAGTTTTTTACCTTTCAAGGCCCCCTCGGCGCCTTCATCAAAAAACATGGTGTAATTCAACCCCACGCCGACATAAGGGCGGAAATTACTCTGCGGCATGAAGTGATACTGCGCGAACAGCGTCGGAGGCAAATGTTTGGTATCGCCGACGGTGCCCGCGCCTGAAAGTTTGATGTCATGGCTAAATGGCGTCGCCAAAATCAGTTCGACGCCCAGGTTCGGAGTGGCCATATAGGTAAAGTTAAAACCGAGGCCGTAGCCATCTTCCACATCGATATCGGCGCCTGGCCCGATGTTGAGATTGCCCGATTTCGGGTACACCCCCCAAATACCGGCGCGAACCACCCAATCGCCCGCCTCATAAGCTTGAGCCGCCCCCGCCGTCAACCCCCCGGCCAACGCCGCCGCTAAAACGCACTTCAGCATTTTCGAAGACATCATGCGCTCCTTAGATCATTGATTCATAATTTTTTAATGGATTCTATGGATCGGGCATCAACAATAACGCCATACCGAACGGTATCTTCGCAACAATTGATTAAAAGCACAATAATTGTGTATCAAAAAGATGAAAACCGCTTACTCAGTCAACGGCGGCAGTATCTGTACTACCTCCTCGAAGGTGGTCAGACCCGCGGCGATCTGGATCGCGGCGCTGACCCGCAGCGGCCGCATCCCTTGTTCGAACGCGCCGCGCCGCAAGGTCTCCTCGTCCATATCGGGCCGGAACAAACGGCGCAGCCCCGGCGTCACCGCCAGCAGTTCGTACAAACCGACGCGGCCCAAATAGCCGGTATTGCGGCATTCCGGACAACCTTTCGGCGCGCCGATCAGCGCCGGCTTCGGCAAGGGCCAAGGCCGCGCCAGCGCCCCCCATAACACCTCGTCGATTTGATCGGACCCCTTGCAGTGCGGACAGAGGGTGCGGACCAGCCGCTGGGCCATGACCCCGATCAATACGTTTTGAATGAGGTAATACGGCACCCCCAGATCGAGCAGCCGGGTCACGGCCGAGACGGCGTCGTTAGTGTGCAGGGTGGACAGCACCAAGTGGCCGGTCAGCGCGGCCTGCACCGCCATCTGAGCGGTTTCCAGATCGCGGATTTCGCCGACCATGATGATGTCGGGGTCCTGGCGCAACAGGGTGCGGATGCCGTGGGCGAAGGTGAGTTCGATGCCCGGCTGCACCTGCATCTGGTTCAGTTCCGGGGAGATCATTTCGATGGGGTCTTCGACCGTGCAGACGTTGACCTCCGGCGACGCCAGTTGCTTGAGCGTGGTGTACAGCGTGGTGGTCTTGCCGGAACCGGTCGGCCCCGTCACCAACACGATGCCGTGCGGGCGGGCGATCATCTCCTTCCAGGCCGCCTCCTCGGCGGGGGCGAAACCGAGTTGGCCGAAGCTCTTGGTCACGGTGTCCGGATCGAAAATGCGCAGCACGCATTTTTCGCCGAAGGCGGTCGGCATGGTGGACAGACGCAGCTCGATCTCGCGCCCGGCCGGGGTCCGGGTTTTGATCCGACCGTCTTGGGGCCGGCGCTTTTCGGCTACATCCATCCGGCCCAGAATTTTGATGCGGCTGGTGACGGCGGACATCACCGCCGGCGGCAATTGATAGATCGCGTTCAACACGCCGTCGATGCGAAACCGGATATTGCCTTGCTCGCGGCGCGGCTCCAGATGGATGTCGCTGGCGCGCTGGGAGAAGGCGTATTGCAGCAGCCAATCCACGATCTGGACGATCGGCCGTTCGTCGGCGCTCAATTCGCCGCGGCGGCCCAATTCCAGCAACTGCTCGAAATTGAGAATGCCGGACGCCGGTTCCGCCGTTCCCTTGAGCGCGCCGCGCACCGAGCGCGACACGCCGTAGAATTCCATCTGGTAGCGGTTGACATCCAGCGGATTGGCGATCACCCGCTCGATGTTGCGCCTCAACGTCTGGCCCAACACGGTTTGCCAGTCGCTCAGCCAAGGTTCGGTGGTGGCGAACACCACGCGGGCATCGTCCGCCGCGACCGGCAAAATCTGGTAACGGGCGGCGTATTCGAAGGAAATGAACGGCAACAAGCGTTCGACCGCCGCGATGTCGAGCTTGAGCGGATCGATGCGCAGGTAAGGCAATCCGACCTTGTTCGCCAGCCATTCCGTGAGCGCTTCCAAACTGAGAATTTGATGCGGCGGCTGGAGTTGGTGCAGTTTTTTGTTGGCGATCACCACCAGCGGATGCAGTTCGCCGCGTTCCAGCTTGGAACCGGCCAACGCCAAGTCGGCGTCTGCCTTGGCCACCCAGCCATCGGCGACTAAATCATCCAGTACTTCCTTGACCGTCAAGCGGTGTTCGGGCATGCGCGGCTTCGAGGGCGAACTGGGGCCGGAACCGGCGATCTTGGGAAACGGGCGCACGGTGGGGCTAAGTGGATTAGGCGAACTCATCTGGGAGGTCTTCTATCGTGGAAACAGTTGAATGCTTTTATAAAGAGACGTTAAAACCAGTATTGGCTCTTTAATAAGGGATCAATAACTGTTTCTTATTATCAGACAGCCGCCCAGATATTGCATCAAAATAATTTCATTTGCCGCCGCAAGCGGAGCAACAGCGCTTCAAGATTAGAGCGTTTCCAACTTGGCGTAGGCGAGCACCAACCATTTGGAGCCGCCCGCTTTCGGAAAATCCACCCGCGCCCGCGCGTGATAGCCCGCGCCTTCGACCTCCAGCACCACGCCGTCGCCGAATTGCGGGTGGCGCACGCGCTGCCGGGGTTGCAAGCCGCCCGCCGGACCGGACGGCGCGGCCCGCGGTCGAACCGGCGGCGGCGAACCGAAGGAGCGCTTGGCCCGCGCGCGGACCTCGCTGACCAGCTCGGCGGGAATTTCGCTGATGAAGCGCGAGGGCGACGGATAATTGTCCTGGCCGTACCAGGCGCGCTGTTCCGCATAGCTCAAATACAACTGTTGCCGGGCGCGGGTGACGCCGACGTAGGCCAGACGCCGCTCTTCTTCCAACTGCCGCGCCTCGCCCACCGAACGGCCGTGCGGAAACAGTCCTTCCTCCAGCCCGACCAGAAACACCACCGGAAACTCCAAACCCTTGGCCATGTGCAGCGTCATCAGCTGCACGCAATCATCGCTGGCCGACCCTTGGCCTTGACCGGATTCCAGCGCGGCGTGAGCGAGGAAGGCGTTCAGCCAGTCGGGTTCGGTCGGGTCCGCGCCGACCGTGACCGGATCGGTGTTGGCGATGAAATCGCCGCTGGCGTTGATCAGCTCCTCCAGATTCTCCGCCCGCATTTCGCCCTTATCGGCTTTGGATTGTTCGTACATCGCCAGCAGACCGCTGCCGACGACGGCGCGTTCGACTCGCGCGGGCAGCGGCCAACCGCTGCTTTCACGATCCAAATCCTCGATCAGATTCAAAAAACCGCGCACGGCATTGGCGGCCCGCCCGTTGAATTCATTTTCCGCCAAGCGGTGCAAGGCGGCTTGCCAGAGCGACACGCCGCGCGCGCGCGCCGTTTCCCGCAGCTGATCGAGCGTCCGCTCGCCGATCCCGCGCGGGGGCATGTTGACGGCCCGCTCGAATGAGGGATCGTCGTCGCGGTTGGCGAGCAACCGGAGATAAGCCAGCGCGTCCTTGATCTCGGCGCGCTCGAAAAAGCGTAAGCCGCCGTAAATCCGATACGGGATCGCCATGCCGATCAGGGTTTCCTCGAACAAGCGCGATTGCGCGTTGGAGCGGTATAAAATCGCCGCGTCGCGGCGCTGTCCGCCCCGGTCCACCCACTGGCGGATGCGCTCGATTACGAACCGCGCTTCGTCCACTTCGTTGTGAGCGTTGTAGACCTGAATCGGCTCGCCGTCGCCGTCGGCGGTCCACAGATTCTTGCCCAAGCGCCCGGCGTTATGGGCGATCAAGGCGTTCGCGGCCTTGAGGATGTTGTGGGTGGAGCGGTAGTTTTGCTCCAGTCGCACGGTTTGCGCGCCGGGGAAATCGTCGGCGAAGCGCTGGATGTTTTCGACCTTGGAACCGCGCCACCCGTAGACGCATTGGTCGTCGTCGCCGACGATAAATACGCTGCTCCGACCGCCGCCCAACAACCGCACCCAGTTGTACTGGATAGTGTTGGTGTCCTGAAATTCATCCACCAGCACGTGCTGGAATCGCTCTCGGTAATGCGCCAGCAATTCCGGATCGTCGCGCCAAAGTTCGTACGTTCGCAACAGCAATTCGCCGAAATCCACCAAGCCGCCGCGCTCGCATTCCTGCTGGTAAAGCGTGTAGATGCGTTGGTATTGGCGCTTGACCGGGTCTTGGTCGTCGGCGAGATCGGCGGGGCGCTGGCCTTCGTCCTTGCAGCGGTTGATGAAACCGGCCGCTTGTTGCGGCGGCCATTTCTTTTCATCCAGATTCAAGCCGCGCAGCACCCGTTTCAGCAGCCGGGTTTGATCGTCGCTGTCGAGAATCTGAAAGGCGCGCGGCAAGCGGGCTTCTTGCCAGTGCTGGCGCAACAGGCGGTGGGCGATGCCGTGAAAGGTGCCGATCCACAATCCGCCGATGGGCTGATCCAGCATCGCCTCGACCCGGCCGCGCATTTCGGCGGCGGCCTTGTTGGTGAAGGTCACCGCCAGGATCGACCACGGCGAGGCGTTTTCCACCGTCAGCAACCACGCGATGCGCCGGGTCAGCACGCGGGTCTTACCGCTGCCCGCGCCGGCCAGCACCCGCAAAAATCCCACCGGCGCGGTCACCGCCGCGCGTTGGGGTTCGTTGAGATTGTCGAGAATCCAGGAAACGTCCATGGCGGGCGATTCTACCAGAATCATCTCCGCTGACCGGCCTTCGCCGACAGGCTGTCAGCTCGAAGCGTGGGATAGGCGAAGATCTATTCAGGCGTCGGCGCGCTTTATCCTCGGGAAAAAGCGACCGTCCGCTGCTCCGCATGGCTTTGGCGGGCCAATTCGATGAGGCGGATGGTGTTTTGCGCCTGTTCCGGGGTGACGGTCAACGCCGCTTGTCCGGCGATGGCTTGCTGGATGTTGGCATAGTAAGCCCGATAATCGCCGGCGACGGTCTCCACCTTGCCGCGAACGTGCAAGCCGCCGATTTGGGTGTTCAGGATTCCCCAGTGGGTTTCCGGCTCCGCGCCCCACTCCGCCGCGCCCGGAGAAATCCCGCGCTTGAGGGCGTCTTCTTGCGGGTCGACGCCGTATTTGACGAACGAACCCTCGGTCCCGTGCAAGACGAAGCGCGGTCCCGGCTCCCGCGCCAGCAGAGCGGCTTTCAAAGTGACCTTGAGCGCGTCGTAATGCAGGACCAACTCGAACTGGTCGTCGGCCTTGTCCGCCTGCCGCTGGCTTCGGATATCGGCGGTCAGCCTTTGCGGCAATCCGAACAGAACTTGGGCCTGATCGATCAAATGCGAGCCCAGATCAAACAAAATCCCACTGCCCGGACCGCTCTCTTCCCGCCAAGCCCGTTGCGGGCTGAAGGTGTTTCTAAAGCGGTCAAAATGGCTCTCATACTCCACCAGTCGCCCCAACACACCCTGGCGCACTATTTGAACGACCGTCTGAAAATCGCCGTCCCACCGCCGGTTTTGAAAAACGCTGAGGAGCCGGTTTTGCGTTCGGGCGAGATCGATCAATTGCCGGGCTTGGCCCGAACTGACGGTAAACGGTTTGTCCACCACGACATGTTTGCCGGCTAACAAGGCTTGTTCGGCCAGCTCAAAATGCGAGGCGGTCGGCGTGGCGATCACCATCAGATCGATCTCACCGTCCTCGCACACGGCGGCCGCGTCCTTGACGATTTCGATCCAAGGATAGCGTTCGCGCGCGGTCTCGCCGCGACGTTCGACCACCTTGGTCAGTTGCAAGCCGGGAACGGCCGCGATCACCGGCGCGTGAAACACCCGCCCGGCCATGCCATAACCGATCAACCCTACCTTGATCATGATGGTTAACCGTTCTCCATGAAAGGCAGCCCTCTCGCGCGGACCCGATCAGTATCGCCAGTCCGATGCCGAGGAGGACGTCTTAGTTCTGAATTTTCAGCGTCGCCAGTGTCGCACACAGCCGGAACGAACGCCCCCACGGCCATCAATGTGATAAATTATGCGCCAAATAGCGGGAATCTCTCGACGCTAATCCAGACTGACATCGCGTCATCATCCTTTTATAAAATTTTGGCAATGCCCCATTTCAGTATAGTGAGACTATGAAAATTACGATTTTTGGTTCTGGCTATGTCGGCTTGGTGACCGGCGCCTGCTTTGCCGACGTAGGCAACGATGTATTGTGCGTGGATGTGGACCCGCGCAAGGTCGAAATGCTGCAACGCGGCCAAATTCCGATTCACGAACCCGGCTTGGACGATGTCGTTCAGCGCAACAGCGACAGCGGCCGTTTGCGCTTCACTACCGAGGTGGCCGAGGGCGTCGCCCACGGCCTGTTCCAGTTCATCGCGGTCGGCACCCCGCCCGACGAGGACGGTTCCGCCGATCTGCAACACGTCCGCGCCGTCGCCCGCTCCATCGGCCAACATTTGGAAAGCTATCGGGTGGTGGTCAACAAATCCACCGTGCCGGTGGGCACCGCCGACGTAGTGCGCGACACCATCGCCGCCGCGCTGGCCGAACGCGGCCAGGAAATTCCGTTCTCGGTGGTTTCCAATCCGGAATTTCTCAAGGAAGGCGCGGCGATTCAGGATTTCATGCGGCCCGATCGGATCATCGTCGGCTGCGACGACCATCGAGCCACCTTGCAACTGCGCGCGCTCTACGCCCCGTTCAACCGCAACCGCGACCGCCTGATCGAAATGGACGTGCGTTCGGCGGAGCTGACCAAGTACGCCGCCAACGCCATGCTGGCCACCAAAATCAGCTTCATGAACGAGATCGCCAATCTGGCCGAACGGCTGGGAGCCGACGTTGAAAAAGTCCGGATCGGCATCGGGGCCGACCCGCGCATCGGCTATCACTTCATCTATCCGGGCGCGGGCTACGGAGGAAGCTGTTTTCCCAAGGACGTCAAGGCGCTGGAATACACCGCCCGCTCGATCGACTACGAAGCCGCCCTGCTCCAGGCGGTCGAGACGGTCAACGAGCGTCAAAAGAACGTTTTGTTCGAGAAAATCCAGCGCCATTTCAAAAACGGGCTGCGCGGGCGCACCTTCGCGCTGTGGGGCTTGGCCTTCAAACCCGGCACCGACGACATGCGCGAGGCGCCCAGCCGCAACTTGATGGAAGCCTTGTGGCGGGCAGGCTGCGCGGTGCGGGCGTACGATCCGGCCGCCATGGACGAGGCCCGCCGCCTCTACGGCGAACGGCCCGATTTTCATTTGTGCGCCCAACCGATGGAGACGCTGATCGGAGCCGATGCCCTGATCATCGTCACCGAATGGAGCCTGTTCCGCAGCCCCGATTTCGACGCCATCCGCCGCCAGCTCAAGCAGCCGGTCATTTTCGATGGCCGCAATCTCTACGAACCGGATTATCTGCGCGAGGCGGGCTTTAGCTATTACGCCATCGGCCGGGGAGAACGGGCATGATCGTTCCCGTCATCCTCTCCGGGGGTAGCGGCACGCGGTTGTGGCCGCTCTCGCGCGAGGCCTATCCCAAACAGTTTCTCCCGTTGGTCGACCAGTACACCATGCTGCAAAACACCGCGCTGCGGGTCGGCGCCGCCAAAAACATCGCCGCGCCGTTGGTGGTGTGCAATCAGGAACACCGCTTCATGGTGGCCGAGCAGCTGCGCGCGGTCGGCGTCCAACCGGCGATGGTGATTCTGGAGCCGATGGGCCGCAATACCGCGCCGGCGGTGGCGGTGGCGGCGTTGCACGCCCGGCACCAAGGCGTCGATCCGCTGCTGCTGATCCTGCCGGCCGATCACGTCATCGCCGATGGCGAAGGCTTTCGCGCCGCCGTGGCGCAAGCCGCGCTTCACGCCGAAGCGGGTTGGTTGATCACCTTCGGCATCGTGCCGACCGCGCCGGAAACCGGTTACGGCTACATTAAAGCCGGCGCGCCGCTGGATGAATCCGGGGTGTGCGCGGTGGAGCGCTTCGTCGAGAAACCCGACGCCGCCACCGCGCAAGAGTACTTGCGATCAGGCGCTTATTCCTGGAACAGCGGCATGTTTCTGTTCCGCGCCTCCGCTTTTCTGGCGGAGTTGGAACGCTTCGCGCCGGCGATTCTGGCCGCTAGCCGGCAGGCGTTGGCCTCCGGTCGGAACGAACGGGATTTCCTGTGGCTGGACGGCGAGGGGTTCGCCGCCTGTCCCAAGGATTCCATCGACTATGCGGTGATGGAAAAAACCGATCAAGCGGTGGTCATGCCGCTGACCGTCGGCTGGAACGACGTCGGCTCGTGGTCGGCGCTGTGGGAAGTCGGCGAGCGGGACGGCGAGGGCAACATCACTCGCGGCGACGTCATTTCGGTCGATAGCCGCGACACCTATGTCGACGCCGCGACCCGGCTGGTCGCCACGGTCGGCGTGGAGAATCTGGTGGTGGTCGAAACCGCCGACGCCATCCTGGTCGCCAGCAAGGATCGGGTGCAAGAGGTTAAGGAGGTGGTCGACCGGCTCAAGGCGAGCCAGCGTCCGGAAGGCCGCAGCCACCGCAAGGTCTACCGCCCGTGGGGTTTCTACGATTCCATCGATCTGGACCGCCGCTTTCAAGTCAAGCGGATCTTGATCAAGCCGGGCGCATGCATCTCCTCGCAAATGCACCACCACCGCGCCGAGCATTGGGTGGTGGTCAGCGGCACCGCCCGGGTCAGCCGGGATGAGGAGTCGTTCCTACTGACCGAAAATCAATCGACCTACATCCCGGTCGGCGTGCCGCACCGCCTGACCAACCCAGGTAAAATTCCTTTAGAAATTATTGAAGTACAATCGGGAAGCTATCTGGGTGAGGATGATATTGTCCGCTTCGAGGACATCTACGGGCGCGGCAACGGTGAAACCTGAGCGCGGGCGGCGCGAGGCGAGGCATCAAGCGCGATGAGTTCCGAACTGAGCTGTTTCAAGGCTTACGATATTCGCGGACGGATTCCCGATGAATTGAACGAGGATTTAGCCTACCGCATCGGCCGGGCTTACGCCGCGCTGCTGCACCCGCGCCGGGTGGCGGTCGGGCACGATGTGCGTTCGAGCAGTCCGGCGTTGAGCATGGCGCTGTCCGAGGGGTTGATGGACGGCGGCGCGGGCGTGGTGGATATCGGCTTGTGCGGCACCGAGGAGATTTACTTCGCCGCGTTCTATCACCAACTCGACGGCGGAATCATGGTGACCGCCAGCCACAACCCGATGGATTACAACGGCATGAAGCTGGTGCGCGAACAGGCCAAGCCGGTCAGCGGCGACAGCGGCCTGTTCGCCATTCGCGATCTGGCGGCGCGCAAGGAGTTTCCGGCCTCGAAACGGCGCGGCGCTTTGGTCAGCCGGCCGGATAACACCGACTATATCGCGCACTTGTTGACGTATATCGATCCGGCCATCCTCAAGCCCTTGACCATCGTGGTCAACGCCGGCAACGGCGGGGCCGGCCCCGTTATCGATGCGCTGGAACCGCGCCTGCCGTTCCGCTTCATCAAGATCCACCATCAACCCGACGGGACTTTTCCGCACGGCATTCCCAACCCCTTGCTGCCGGAATGCCGCGACGCCACGGCGCGCGCGGTCCGCGAGCACGGCGCGGATCTGGGACTGGCCTGGGACGGCGATTTCGACCGCTGTTTCTTCTTCGACGCCAGCGGCCGCTTTATCGAAGGCTATTACTTGGTCGGCTTGTTGGCGGAAACTTTGCTGGCGCGGCGGCCGGGCTCGAAAATCATCCACGACCCGCGCCTGACCTGGAACACCGTCGAGCAGGTCACAGCGGCGGGCGGCGTGCCGGTGTTGAGCAAAACCGGCCACGCCTTTATCAAGGAGCGGATGCGCCACGAGGACGCGCTGTACGGCGGCGAGATGAGCGCCCATCATTATTTCCGCGATTTTTCTTACTGCGACAGCGGCATGATCCCGTGGCTGTTGGTGACCGAACACCTCTGCCGCGTCGGCCAGCCGCTGGCGGCGCTGGTGGACGCGCGGATGCGGACGTTCCCGTGCAGCGGTGAAATCAATTTTCGGGTCGCTGACGCGCCGGCCAAAATCCGGCAAATTTTGGCGGCCTACGCCGATCAGGCGCCGGCCCTCGATGAAACCGACGGCCTTAGCCTGGAATTCGCCGACTGGCGCTTCAACTTGCGTTGTTCCAACACCGAGCCGCTGCTGCGGCTTAACGTCGAAACGCGCGGCGATCCAGCCTTGCTGGAACGTCGGACCGATGAAGTGCTCGCCTTGATCGAAAGTTGAGCCGGGACGGAGGCATCGGGCGTTCAATGCCCTCTCTAGCGCGGCTGTGCGTTCAGTTGGCCGCCGTCAGTTGATCCAGCGGCCAGCGCGGCAAGACCTCGATCCCCAAATCCTCGCGCTGCCCGGAAGCCAGCCGCCGCCAGCCCGCATAGGCGATCATCGCCCCGTTATCGGTGCAAAACTCCAGCCGGGGATAGTGGACTTCCCCCCCCCGCTCGGCGGCCAAGTCGCGCAAGCGCGCGCGCAAGCGCTGGTTGGCTCCCACGCCGCCCGCCACCACCAAGCGCTTCAAGCCCGTCGCCTCCAAGGCTCGCCGGCATTTGATCGCCAGCGTGTCCACCACGGCTTCCTCGAAGGCCCGCGCCACGTCGGCCCGGTTTTCCGAGGTCGGCTCCAAGCTCCGCCACATCGTGATCGCGGCGGTTTTCAAGCCGCTGAAACTGAAATCACAGCCGGGGCGATCCGTCATCGGCCGTGGAAACTGGAAGCGGCCGGGATTTCCCCGCTCGGCCAATTTCGCCAGCGCCGGTCCGCCGGGATAAGGTAGGCCCAACAGTTTGGCGGTTTTATCAAACGCCTCGCCGGCGGCGTCGTCCACCGATTCGCCCAAAATTCGATATTGTCCGACGCCTTGCACCTCGACCAACAGGCTGTGACCGCCGGACACCAGCAGAGCCACGAACGGGAAAGCCGGCGGCTCCGGTTCCAGCATCGGCGCGAGCAAATGGCCTTCCATATGATGCACGCCGACGGCCGGCACTCGCCACGCCCAAGCCAGGCTACGGCCGAGGGCCGCGCCCACCAGCAACGCGCCGATCAAGCCCGGCCCTCGGGTGTAAGCCACGCCCTCGATTTCGGTTGACTCCACTCCCGCGCGCCGGCAAATCTCGCGCAGCAGCGGCAGCGTTTTGCGGACGTGATCGCGCGAGGCCAGCTCCGGGACCACTCCGCCGTACTCGGCGTGCAAATCCACCTGACTGTGCAGGGCGTGCGCCAGCAAGCCGCGCTCGCCGCAGTAAAGCGCCAGACCGGTCTCATCGCAGGAGGTTTCGATGCCCAAAATCAACATGTCGGTTCCCTTTTGCATTTAACAACGCGCTTGATTACACTTATTCATTTTCCAATTGTCCAACTCCAACCGATTAACGACTCGATATGAATGAGGTGACGGTTTAATGCCTTCCGTGAAAGTCAAAGAGAATGAGCCGTTTGATGTGGCTCTGCGCCGTTTCAAGCGTTCTTGTGAGAAAGCCGGCGTGCTGTCCGAAGTCCGCCGCCGCGAGTTTTACGAGAAACCGACCCAAGAACGCAAGCGCAAGCGCGCCGCCGCCGTCAAGCGCCATCTGAAAAAGCTTTCCCGCGAAGTCGCCCGCCGCACCCGCATGTATTGAACGCCGCAGTTTGCCCTTTCCTTCCCGCGAGCCTAGCGCCATGTCCCTCAAAGACCGTATTCAGGACGATATGAAAACCGCCATGCGCGCCAAGGATAAGGAACGCCTCGGAGCGATCCGCCTGATTCTGGCCGCCGTCAAGCAGCGCGAGGTGGACGAGCGGATCGAACTCAACGACCAGCAGACGCTCGCCGTGTTGGAAAAAATGATCAAGCAGCGCCGCGAATCGCTCGCGCAATACCAAAGCGCCGGTCGGGACGACCTCGCGGCTCGGGAGAGCTTTGAAATCGAGTTGATTCAATCCTATCTTCCAGCCCCGCTCGACGCCGCCGAAATCGACGCGCTGATCGGCGACGCCATCGCCGCGACCGGCGCGCAATCCGTGCGCGACATGGGCAAGGTGATGGCGCTGATCAAGGATCAGGCGCAAGGCCGGGCCGACATGGCGGCCGTCAGCGCGCGGGTAAAGGCGCATTTTGGCGGCTGACCGTCCGCGCCCGCCCGACGGCCCCATCCCGCGCGCTCGATCCGCCGTTTTATCTTTCATCTCCCCAGCCCGCTGACGGCCGGTCGTTTATCCACTAGGCTTTTGGGCTATGGCCGGTCGCATACCCCAGGAGTTTCTCGATCAATTGCTTGCCCGGGCCGATCTCGTCGAGATCGTCAACGCCCGCGTGCCGTTGCGCCGCGCGGGCCACGAGTTTATGGCCTGTTGTCCGTTTCACGCCGAGAAAACGCCGTCGTTCTCGGTCAGCCCCCGCAAACAGTTCTATCACTGCTTCGGCTGCGGTGCGCACGGCAACGCCATCGGTTTTTTGATGGCCTACGAGCGGCTGGAGTTTCTCGATGCCGTCGAGGAGCTGGCGCGTCCGCTCGGGTTGGAGTTGCCCCAGCATGCCGCCGGCGAGCAAGGCGCTTCGATCAAGCCGCTGTTGCACTGGCTGGCCCAAGCCGAACGCTTCTACCGCCAGCAATTGCGCGAACATCCCCTGCGCCAGCGGGCGGTCGAGTATCTGCGCCAGCGCGGTTTGACCGGCCAGATCGCCGGAGCTTTCGGGATCGGCTACGCGCCGCCGGGTTGGGACGCGCTGGCCCAAACGCTGCGCGAGGCCGGCGCGCCGACCGAGGAACTGCTGGCCGCCGGCCTGATCAGCCGCGACGAGCAAGGCCGCGCGCGCGATCGCTTCCGGGATCGGATCGTCTTTCCGATCCGCGACCGGCGCGGCCGGGTGATCGGCTTCGGCGGACGGGCGCTGGATGGCGAAACCACCCCCAAGTACCTCAATTCTCCAGAAACGCCAGTTTTTCATAAAGGTTCGGAACTCTACGGCCTTTACCAGGCCCGAACCCACGGCGCGGCGCCACAGCGCCTGGTCGTGGTCGAAGGCTACATGGATGTGGTGGCGCTGGCCCAGCACGAGGTCTGGTACGCCGTCGCGACTCTAGGGACCGCGACCACCGCCGAGCATATCGAACGGTTGTTTCGCGCCGTCGGCGACGTGGTGTTTTGCTTCGACGGCGACCGCGCCGGACGCGCGGCGGCGTGGCGCGCCCTGGACTCGACCCTACCCTTCCTGCGCGACGGCCGGGAGGCTCGTTTTCTGTTTTTACCCGAGGGCGAAGATCCGGACAGCTTGATTCGCGCCGAAGGGCGGGAGGCTTTCGAACGGCGGCTGGCGCAAGCCACCCCCCTGGCCGATTATCTATTCTCCGAGTTGGGCGCGCGGACCGACGCCAACACGCTGGCCGGCCGCGCCCGCCTAGCCGAGCTGGCGCGGCCGCTGCTGCAAAAACTGCCTGACGGCCATTTTCGCGAACTGATGGAGGCGCGCTTGCGCCAGGAAGCGCACGTCACTAACACCCGGTTGCGCCCGCCGCCCGCGCATTCGATCAGTCCGGCCGATCACAACCTGCCTTTGACCCGAACGCCGCTTCGCAAGGCCATCGCGCTGCTGTTATACCGGCCGGAATTGGCGCAACTGCCGCCTCAGTTCGAGTTGATCCGCCACGACGATGGCGAGTTGGGAGTCAAGGTGCTGGCGGAATTGATCGCCTTACTGCGGGTCAATCCTAACTTGAATACCGCCGCGTTGCTGGAACGCTATCGAGATACCCGCGAGGGCGCGATCTTGGAACGCCTGGCGGCTTGGCAACCGGAAGTTTCCGAACAGGAGTATCAGTTCGAGCAGGAATTTCGCGACATCATCGCCGCCTTGGAACGACGGGGCGACTTGCGGGAACGGCTGCCGGATATGCTGTTACAACGCGGCTCTCCGCGCGCGCTCAGCCTTGAGGAACGAGAAGCGGTGCGGAACTTGGGAAAAGCACAAAAGGTCTAATTTTATTGATCTCTCAGCATAAGTACAGCATTTTGTGATAGCATTGAAATTTTGGATTTTTCTCCACTTCAGTATGTGAAAGGGTCATGAGCGAGCAGCAACAATCGCAATTGAAGAAGTTGATCGCCCGCGGCAAGGAAAAGGGGTTCCTGACCTACGCCGAGGTGAATGACCATTTGCCCGATGATATCGTCGATCCCGAGCAGATCGAAGACATCATCGCCATGATCAATGACATGGGCATCGAAGTTCACGAATTCGTGCCCGATACCGAAACCCTGCTGCTCAACGAAAACCCGGTCAGCGCCGACGACGACGTGGTCGCCGAGGAAGCCGCCGCCGCGCTGGCGGCGGTGGACAGCGAATTCGGCCGCACCACCGATCCGGTGCGGATGTACATGCGCGAAATGGGCACGGTCGAGCTGCTCACCCGCGAAGGCGAAATCCAGATCGCCAAGCGGATCGAGGAAGGCATGACCCAGGTTCTGTCGGCGTTGGCCAGCTACCCGCTGACCGCCGGCGCGCTGCTGCGGACTTACGATTCGATCAGCGAAAACGGCACCCGGCTCGCCGACGTGATCAGCGGCTTCAAGGATGTCGAGGAAGCCGCCCCGCCGCTGCCGGACGAGGAAGTATTGCTGGCCGCCGACGATCCGGACGCGGTGGTCGGCGAGGATGAGGCGGTGGTCGCTGACGAGGAAGACGAAGAAAACGCCCAAGCCGTGGTGGAAAACGGTCCCGACCCCGAGGAAACCGCCCGGCGCTTCGCGGAATTGCGCGCCCTTTACGAACAAACCCTGGCCAATGTGGACGAACTCGGCCTGCGCGATGCTCAGACTCAAGCCCTGCGCCAGCAGCTTGGTGATCGCTTTCTCCAGTTCCGGCTGGTCCCTAAAACCCTGGACCAATTGATCGTCAACCTCCATGAGATCGCCGAACGCATCCGCGCCCAGGAAAAAGAGGTGATGACGATTTGCGTCACCAAGGCGCAAATGCCGCGCAAGACCTTCATCACCTCGTTTCCGCAAAACGAAACCCGGCTGGACTGGGTGGACGAGCAGATTCAAGCGGGCAAGAAATACTCGCCCTCCCTATCCGACTATCGCGAGGAAGTGCTTGAAGCCCAACGCCGGCTTCAGGCCATCGAGGCGGAAGCGCGGCTGTCGATTCACGAGGTCAAGGACATCAACCGCCACATGTCCATCGGCGAGGCCAAGGCCCGGCGCGCCAAGAAGGAGATGGTGGAAGCCAATCTGCGGCTGGTGATTTCCATCGCCAAAAAGTACACCAACCGGGGCTTGCAGTTCCTGGATTTGATCCAGGAAGGCAACATCGGCTTGATGAAAGCGGTCGATAAATTCGAATACCGGCGCGGTTATAAATTCTCGACCTACGCCACCTGGTGGATCCGGCAAGCGATCACCCGCTCCATCGCCGATCAGGCGCGGACCATCCGCATTCCGGTGCACATGATCGAGACCATCAACAAGCTCAACCGGATTTCCCGGCAAATGTTGCAAGAGATGGGCCGCGAACCGACGCCGGACGAGTTGGCCAAACGCATGGAAATGCCGGAAGACAAGGTCCGCAAGGTCTTGAAAATCGCCAAGGAGCCGATTTCGATGGAAACGCCCATCGGCGACGATGAAGATTCACATTTGGGCGATTTCATCGAAGACTTGAGCGTGCTGTCGCCGGTGGAAGCGGCCACCGTCGAGGGACTGCGCGAGGCGACCCGCGAGGTGCTGTCGACGCTCACCCCGCGCGAGGCCAAGGTGCTGCGGATGCGTTTCGGCATCGACATGTCCACCGATCACACCTTGGAAGAGGTCGGCAAGCAATTCGACGTGACCCGCGAACGCATCCGCCAGATCGAAGCCAAAGCCCTGCGCAAGCTCAGGCATCCGAACCGCTCCGAACAGTTGCGCAGCTTTTTGGATTTGGAGTGACGCTCGCTGGCCAGAGGGCGTCACGGCGGATAAAATTCCGACCCATCCGGGCCCTTAGCTCAACGGTCAGAGCAGGGGACTCATAATCCCTTGGTTGTAGGTTCGAGTCCTACAGGGCCCACCAAAAACGACATGGGGTTAGGTCAAAACCTGACCCCTTTTCTTTTTTGCGGCCTGGCGTGGCCAGGGAGCGCCGTCCACACATCGCGCGCGGGTGCTGGCGCGCCATCCGGCAAGCGAAAGCTCGCTCAGGCCCGCATATCGCGGATGTGATGGGTCAAACGGCTCTTGTGCCGGGCTGCCTTATTACCGTGAATCAAGCCCTTACGAGCCATGCGGTCGATGACCGGCACGGCGGTTTGATATTCGGACTCGGCTTTGCTCTTGTCGCCGGTCTGGATCGCCTTCAGCACCCGCTTGACATAGGTGCGGAACATGGAACGCAGGCTGGCGTTGTGCTGGCGGTGTGTTTCCGCCTGACGGGCGCGCTTTTTCGCTTGAGCGGTATTGGCCAAAATCGAGACTCCTTACACTACAACAGGATAAACGTGAAGCTATTCGGGTTCAAAAAAGGGTGATAATGATGACAGTTCCCACCGTGCTGTCAATCCCCGCGCGGCCTCGCCGCTGACAGCCCCGGCCGATCCCGCTATCATCCGCGCCTTCGAACTTACCGCGCGGGATCGCATCTTCATGAGCAAGTCTCTCCTTAAATCCACCGGCATCGTCAGCGCCATGACCTCGCTGTCGCGGGTTTCCGGCTTCATTCGCGACATGGTGTACGCGCAGATGTTCGGAGCGGGTTCCGGGACCGATGCGTTTTTCGTCGCCTTCCGCATCCCCAATTTTCTGCGCCGCCTATTTGCCGAGGGTGCGTTTTCGCAAGCCTTCGTCCCGGTGTTTTCGGAATATCAGACCCAGCGCTCGCGGGAAGAACTGAAGGAGTTGGTCGATCAAGTCGCCGGCACGCTCGGCGCGATTTTGTTGTTGATCACCGCTGTCGGGGTTTTGGCCGCGCCGGTGTTGATCTTGCTGTTTGCGCCGGGCTTCACCAACGACGCGGGCAAGTATGAGATCACGGTCCAGATGCTGCGGATCACCTTCCCTTATCTGTTGTTCATCTCCTTGACCGCCTTTGCCGGCGGAGTGCTCAACAGTTGCGGCAAGTTTGCGATTCCCGCCGTGACGCCGGTGTTGTTGAACCTGACCATGATCGCCGCCGCCGTGTGGCTCGCGCCGGCCATGGAACAGCCGGTGATGGGTCTGGCCTGGGGGGTGTTTATCGCCGGCGTGGTGCAACTGGGCTTTCAGATTCCTTTTTTGCGGCAAGTGAAGCTGCTGCCGCGCCCGCGCTGGGGTTGGGCTTCGCAGGGCGTGCAGCACGTTTTGAAACTGATGCTGCCGGCGATCTTCGGTTCCTCGGTCGCGCAAGTCAACCTGCTGATCGATACCGTGGTGGCCTCATTTTTGGTGTCCGGCAGCGTCAGCTGGCTTTATTACTCCGACCGGTTGGTGGAATTTCCGCTCGGCATTTTCGGTGTCGCCCTCGGTACGGTCATCCTGCCTAAATTGTCGCGACAGCACGCCGACGCGGAAGCGGAGGGCTTTTCGCAAACCCTGGATTGGGCGTTGCGCTGGGCGTTGCTGATCGGCGTTGCGGCGACCGTCGCGCTGATGCTGCTGTCCGGGCCGATGCTCGCGGCGTTATTCCAATACGGCCAGTTCGACGCCCACGACGTGGCCATGTCCGCCCGCAGCTTGATGGCGTTTGCCTCGGGCTTGGTCGCGTTCATGCTGATCAAGGTGCTGGCCCCCGGTTTCTACGCCCGCAAGGACACCCGCAGTCCGGTCAAATACGGGGTGATCGCCATGGTCGCCAATACGATCATGGTCTTGCTGTTGGTCTGGCCGCTGGCGCACGCCGGGCTGGCGCTCGCCACTTCGCTGGCGGCTTTTCTCAACGCCGGCCTGCTGTTTTACAACCTGCGCAAACGGGGGATTTACCAGCCGCGCGCCGGTTGGCCGAAATTCCTGCTCCAACTGGCCTTGGCTAATGGGGTGATGGGTTTGGTGCTCTGGCTCGGCGTCGGCGATCTGGAAAGCTGGACGCTGGCCAGCGCTAAAGAGCGGTTGTGGCATCTGAGCTGGTTGATCGCGGCCGGTGGGGCCAGCTTTTTGGCGGCGGTTTTAACAGTCGGTATCCGACCCCGCCATCTGTTGCTGCGCTAAGCGTTAAAGCGGCGCTCTGGCTTGAAATTCCGATAGATTTACTCGGAATTCAATTCTCGGCTATAGTGTCGCCTCGCATTCCATTTCGAGGACGATCCATGCGGATTTTGCTCGTCAAACCCCAAGCTCACCTTAAAACCGTGCTCGGGCTCCAGCGCTTTCAATGTCTGGAGCCGCTCGAATTCGGCTACTTGGCCGCCGCGATTCCGCCCGAACACGAGGTCCGGGTGCTCGATTTGCGGTTGTACCGCTTCGCCGAAGCGACGTTCGAGCGCGAATTGGCGCGCTTTAAACCCGACCTCGTGGGCTTTACCGCCTACAGCCACGAATCGGGCCGCATGAAACGACTGGCCGCCACCACGCGGCGGTTGTCGCCGAAAACCCGAATCTTGGTCGGCGGCCATCACGCCACCGTCGCGCCGGCCGATTGCAACATCCCGGATATCGATTACCTCGTGCGCGGCGAAGGCTGCGCGCCGTTTGGCGCGCTGGTGGCGGCGCTGGCCAAGGGCGAGGAACCGGAAGGCATCGCCAACCTGCTGTTCACCGGCGACCGCTTCGACGCCCAAGCCGCCAAGGTCTGGCCGCGCTACCCCGACCCGCGCACCATTCCGATTCCACGCCGCGATCTGTGGGATAGCCGCTCGTATTATTGCGTCTGGGTCTGCGAAAAACCGCGCGACTGGCAGGCGCTGTTCCCGCGCGTGGCGATGGCCCGCACCTCCTACGGCTGCAAGATGACCTGCTCGTTCTGCATCGTGCCGTTTTTAAGCGGCACCACCCACATGCCGCGCCTGGCCGACGTGGTGGCCGAGGATTTATCGCGGATCGAGGTCGATCACGTCTATTTCGCCGACGATGAAAATTTCATCGACGAGCAATACGGCTTCGAACTGGCCGAGGCCATCGAAAAACGCGGGATCAAGAAACGCTATTTCGCCTGGGCGCGCGCCACCACGATCCTGCGTTATCCTGAGCTGATGCGGCGCTGGAAGGAAATCGGGCTGGACGGTGTGTTCGTCGGCTTCGAATTCACCACCAATCAGGAATTAAAGGCGGTGCGCAAGGGCGGCACCGTCTCGCACAACGAGCGCGCCCACGAAACGCTGCGCAGCCTGGGCATCGCCTGTCACGCCGCCTTCATGGTCCGCCCCGAATACGGCCACGCCGAATTCGACCATCTGCGCCATTACGTCAACGCCCTACCGCCGGTGCAGTGCAGCTTCACCGTTTGCACCCCGTCCCCCGGCACCGCCGATTACGACGCCGCCCGACCTTCGTTTTGGGCCGGCGACGCCTACGACTTGCACGACTGCATGCATCCGCTTACCCCCACCACCCTGCCGCTACGCGAGTTCAGCGAGTTGTTCGCCCGTCAGGTGCGCGAAGCCTCGCGGCGCAATCCGCTGCGGGTCGAGCGCCATCCGATCCGGCCTTGGGATCTGGCGCGGGCGATCAACGCCGAGCGGCGCTACGATCAGGCGTTTCGAGAACTGTATCGCGATTTTCCGCGCGAGCTGTGGGATTGGCCGGGGCGACCCGTGGCTCTGTCGGCTTGATCGCGCGAGCCGGTCGAACGGCGGAGAGAGACGAGAAAAGAGCCGCGCGCGGTGTGTCAAGAAGCGGGCGATTGTCCCTATAATGCCGGTTCTTGCCCGCAACCGACGGTCCGACGACCAGCATGGAATTGATTCGCGGCCAACATAACCTGCGACCCCGCCACCGGGGCTGTGTCGCCACCATCGGCAATTTCGATGGGGTGCATCTCGGCCATCAGGCGATTTTAGCCCAACTCACCGAGCAAGCCGCGCGACTCGGCTTGCCGCGCTTGGTCATCACCTTCGAGCCGCAACCGCAGGAATTCTTCGCCGGTCCCGCCGTTCCGCCCGCCCGGCTGATGCGCTTGCGAGAAAAATTGCTGGCCTTGGAAAATCTGGGTATCGAACGGACGCTTTGCCTGGAATTCGACCAACGCCTGGCGGCCATGCCGGCGGAAATCTTTATCGAGCAGTTGCTGGCCGAACGGCTAGGCATCCGTTATCTGGTGGTCGGGGATGACTTCCGGTTCGGCCATCGCCGGACCGGCGATTTCGCCATGTTGGTCGACGCCGGCCGCCGCCTCGGTTTCGAGGTGTCGAACACCCACAGCTATCTGGTGGACGGCGAGCGGGTCAGCAGCACCCGCATCCGTCAAGCGCTCGCCCGTGGCGATTTGGAGCTGGCGACCCAGCTTTTGGGCCGGCCTTACGCGATGTGCGGTCGGGTGGCCTACGGCGACCAGCGCGGACGCACCCTCGGCTTTCCGACCGCCAACGTGCACCTGCACCGGCGCGTCACCCCGGTTTACGGCGTTTATGCCGTGCTGATGAGCGGTCGAGATTTACCGACTTGGCCCGGTATCGCCAACGTCGGCCGCCGCCCCACCGTTTCGGGGGAACGCGAGCGGCTGGAAGTCCATCTGCTCGACTATCACGGCGATTTGTACGGCCGCTACGTCAATGTCGATTTCTTGCACTACCTGCGCCCGGAACAGCGCTTTGAATCGTTGGATGCCCTGCGCCGGCAAATCCAGCGGGACGAGGCCGCCGCCCGAAGTTATTTTTTGGCGAGAAGCCTCACTATTCCTTCCGCCAAGCCAGGAGGGGTTCGGGTTTAAAGAACGGGCTCCCCCGCGTCGAGAAGGAGTTTTCATGTTGGATTTAGAGGTTTACCGTGGCTGATTATAAAGACACCCTCAATCTTCCCCACACCGATTTTCCGATGAAAGCCGATCTGGCCAAGCGCGAGCCGGATATGCTGCGCTATTGGGGCGAGTTGGCTTTGTACGAGCGCCAGCGCGCCGAATTCGCCGGCAAGCCGAAATTCGTGTTGCACGACGGCCCTCCCTACGCCAACGGGACCATTCACATCGGCCACGCCGTCAATAAAGTCATCAAGGACATTATCGTCAAAGCCCGAACGCTGAGCGGTTTCGACGCGCCCTATATACCCGGCTGGGATTGCCACGGCTTGCCCATCGAGCAGGTGGTCGAGAAAAAACTGGGCAAGGTCGGGGTTAAGGTGGACGCCCGCGAATTTCGCACCGCCTGCCGGGCCTTCGCCAGCGAGCAGGTCGCCAGTCAAAGCGCTGATTTTCAGCGGCTGGGAGTGTTAGGCGATTGGAAAAATCCGTATCTGACCATGGATTTCCGGGTCGAAGCCGACATCGTGCGGGCGCTGGCCCAAATCATCGCCAACGGCCATCTCTATCGCGGCTCCAAGCCCGTATATTGGTGCATCGACTGCGGCTCGGCGCTCGCCGAGGCCGAGGTCGAATACGAAGACCGCGACTCGCCGGCCATCGATGTGCGCTTTTCGGTGGCGGACCCTGAAGCCCTGCTGGCCCGCTGCCGCCATGTCGAAGGCCGCGAAGGCAAAGGACCGCTGGCGGTGGTGATCTGGACCACCACGCCGTGGACGCTGCCCGCCAACCGGGCGGTGGCGGTCAACCCCCACTTCGAATACGTGGTGGCGCAAGTCGCAACCGACCGGGGCCAGGAACGCTTGCTGGTCGCCGAACCGTTGCTCAAGGATTCGCTGGCGCGTTGGGGCCTCGACGATTATCAGATCATCGCCTACGGCGCGGGCAAGGATTTGGAAGGCTTGGCCCTGCGCCATCCCTTCTACGACCGCGAAGTCCCGATCATTCTCGGCGATCATGTCACCACTGAAGCCGGCACCGGTCTGGTGCACACCGCACCCGCCCACGGTCAGGAAGACTACGTGGTCGGCTCGCGCTACGGTCTGCCGGTGGACAATCCGGTGGGGCCGGATGGGAAGTTTTTGGCCGACGTGCCGCTGTTCGCCGGCTTGCACGTCTTCGCCGCGAATGATCGAGTGATCGACGCGCTCAAAGCCCACGGCGGGCTGCTGCGGGTCGCCCGCCTGCAACACAGCTACCCGCATTGCTGGCGGCACAAGACCCCGATTATCTTCCGCGCCACCCCGCAGTGGTTCATCGGCATGGAGCAACACGGTTTGCGCGCCCGCGCCTTGGAGGAGATCAAGAAACTCCGCTTCACGCCCGATTGGGGTGAGGCGCGGATTCAGGGCATGGTGGCCAACCGACCCGATTGGTGCGTGTCCCGCCAGCGTTATTGGGGGGTGCCGATCACGCTGTTCATTCACCAGAAAACCGGCGAATTGCATCCGAACACCCAAGACCTGATGGAACAAGCGGCGCGGCGCATCGAACAAGGCGGCATCGACGCTTGGTTCGAGCTGGACCCGGCGGAACTGCTGGGCGAAGACGCCGCCCACTACCAGCAGGTCCGGGATACCTTGGATGTGTGGTTCGATTCCGGCACCACCCATCTTTCGGTGCTGGACCGCCGGTCCGAACTCCGCTTTCCGGCGGATCTCTATCTGGAAGGCTCCGACCAGCACCGGGGTTGGTTTCAATCCTCGCTGTTGGCCTCGGTGGCGATGCGCGGCGTCGCCCCTTATAAGGGATTGCTCACCCACGGCTTTACCGTGGACGCTCAAGGCCACAAGATGTCCAAATCCTTGGGCAACGTGGTCGCGCCGCAAAAGGTCGTCAACTCCCTGGGCGCCGACGTGCTGCGGCTGTGGGTGGCGGCGACCGACTATCGCGGCGAAATGGGGGTTTCCGACGAAATCCTCAAGCGGATGGCTGATTCCTACCGGCGGATGCGCAACACCGCCCGCTTCCTCCTGGGCAACCTCAAGGGTTTCGATCCGGCCCGGCATTCGGTTTCGCCGGAACGGATGCTGCCGCTGGATCGGTGGGCGGTGGATCGCGCCCGCCGCTTGCAAGACGAAATCCTGGAGCACTACCAACAGTATCAATTCCATCTGATTTACCAAAAAATCCACAACTTCTGCTCGGTGGACCTGGGCAGTTTGTATCTGGACATCATCAAGGATCGCCAGTACACCACCCAACGCGACAGCCTCGCCCGGCGCTCGGTGCAAACCGCGATGCACCACATTCTGGAAGCGCTGACCCGCTGGCTGGCTCCGATCCTGAGCTTCACCGCCGAGGAAATCTGGCGCAGCGCGCCCGGCGAGCGGGGGCCGTCGGTGTTTCTGGCGGCTTGGCACGATGGCCTGTTCGCCGTGGATGACGGCGATCCATTCGATGCGGCGTACTGGGAACGGTTGATCGGCGTCCGCGAGGCGGTGAGCAAGGAATTGGAAAAGTTAAGGGTGGCGGGCGGGATCGGCTCCGGTCTAGAGGCCGAATTGGACCTGTACTGCGATGGTGAACTCGCCGCCGACCTGGCCAAGCTGGAGGATGAACTCCGGTTCTTCCTGATCACCTCTTATGCGCGGCTGCGGCCTCTGGCGGCGCGACCGCCGGAAGCTATCGAAATCCAGGTCAACGGCCGGCCGCTCGCCCTTCGGGTGCTGCCCACCGCCCACGCCAAATGCGCGCGCTGCTGGCATTATCGCGAGGATGTGGGCCAGCATGCCGAGCATCCGCAGCTGTGCGGGCGGTGCGTGGAAAACGTCGTCGGCGGCGGCGAAATCCGGCGCTACGTCTGATGAGGTCCCATCAATGGTGTTGGTGGCTGAGCGGTTTGATCGTCTTGCTCGATCAGGTCACAAAACATCTGGCCGAAGCCTTTCTCCAGATGCATCAGCCCGTCGCGATCTTACCTTCGTTCAACCTGATGCTGACGTACAACACCGGAGCCGCGTTCAGCTTTTTGAGAGAAGCCGGCGGCTGGCAGCGCTGGTTTTTTCTGAGCTTGGGCATCGCGGTCAGCATCGGTTTGATCGTCTGGCTGACGCGGCTCAAGCCGGAGGAAAAACGGCTGGCGCTGGCGCTGGCGCTGGTTTTGGGTGGAGCGATCGGCAATCTGATCGACCGGACCTGGCTGGGTCACGTCATCGACTTCATCCAACTGTATTACCAGAACTGGTACTGGCCGACATTCAACATCGCCGATTCAGCCATCACCGTCGGGGCGGTGTTACTGGTCTTGGATAGTCTGCACTCCAAAGACGCCAATTCCATTGACAGGTCGCAGAATTCCTAAAGTGCAACGTCTTCCGAGATAACGCCATGAGCGCACACATTCATCTGGCCAACCCACGCGGTTTCTGCGCCGGCGTCGATCGCGCCATCGGCATCGTGGAACGGGCGCTGGAGCTGTTCGGCGCGCCGATTTACGTGCGCCATGAAGTTGTCCACAACCGCTTTGTCGTCGATAACCTGCGCGAGCGCGGGGCCGTGTTCGTCGAAGAACTGGACGAGGTTCCCGATGGCGCGACGGTCATCTTCAGCGCCCACGGCGTCCCGCGTTCGGTGCGCGAACAGGCGGAACAGCGCGGCCTTAAAGTATTCGACGCCACCTGCCCGCTGGTGACCAAGGTCCACCTGGAAGTCAGCCGCCATGCCCGCGCCGGCCGCGAAGTGGTGTTGATCGGCCATGCCGGACATCCCGAGGTTGAAGGCACCATGGGCCAATACGATGAGGCCCAGGGCGGGCGGTTATATCTGGTGGAAACGGTGAACGACGTTCGGAAATTGGCGGTGCGCGATCCCGCCGAACTCGCCTACGTCACTCAAACCACGCTGTCGGTGGATGATACCGTCCAAATCGTGGAGACATTACGCAAACGCTTTCCGGCGATTCAGGGACCGCGCAAGGACGACATCTGCTATGCCACCCAAAACCGTCAAGACGCGGTTAAGGAACTGTCCGAACAATGCGAATTATTGCTGGTGGTCGGCTCGCGCAACAGCTCGAACTCCAACCGGCTGCGGGAACTGGCCGAAAAAGAAGGTACGCCCGCTTACTTGATCGATGGGCCAGAGGATATCAATCCAATTTGGCTGGCGGGCAAGTCGGCCATCGGTGTGACGGCCGGGGCCTCAGCGCCTGAGTTGCTGGTGCAACAGGTGATCGACCGGCTGCGGGAACTCGGCGCTTCCCAGGTCATGGAAAGCGCCGGACGAGAGGAAAATGTCGTGTTCGCGCTGCCGAAAGAACTGCGGTGATTTCCCTCAAACTCGCGCGACTCCTAACAACCGCTTGAATCAAAACTTTTTAGCGCCAGCACTCCGCTACCGGTTTCGACCCCGTGACGTTTCTGACCCCTGCGTTAGTGAGCGTGAAATTGCCGCAAGGATCGCCGCTCTGAGCATTTGTTGGAACGGCTTGAAGCGTGTAACTACTTTGATTGACGGCTTGTAAGCTAATGTTGTAGAAAACCCCGCCGTCCTTGGGAGACACCGTCAAACCCGATCCCGGAAATTGACCAGCAGCGGTAACAGCCGTCCCCGCCCGATTTTGATCATAACGAAGATTATCAGTATAAAATCGCTCCATCCATTGCGATGCTTCTATCAGTACCGCTTTAAGATCGGCTCGCCTAGCTTTTCTCACACTATCCTGGTAACTGGGATAAGCGATGGCCGCCAGAATCCCGATAATCGCCACCACAATTACCATTTCAATTAAAGTAAATCCCGTAATCCTCGATTTCATAACCACACGCTCCATCCGTATTTGATCACGTTCGCCGAAAACCTGCCGCAAGCGTCGGTCTGAAGCTTGCGGCAGGTGACTACACTTTTAGTTCCGGCGCACGACTGCTATTGCGACAATTGCCGCCAGGATTGCCGGCCCACCACTTGCAGCGCGGGATCTAGTTCCGTCGAACTCGGATTGCCCGAACTGCCCATCTGCGTGAGGAAAGTGCCTTCAGTTTCCAAATTAACCAGCGGTATCGGCTCGGACAAAATATCCAGCGACGGAATGCTGCTGACTGGAACCGAAATGGTTTGGCCATCGACAGTGATTGAAACAAGAGGCCTGTGCCTGAAAGCAGATGCACTGAAACGCGAACCGCCAACCGCATCCAGAATGAACTGGTTGCTGCTGCCTCCCGCATCGCACAGGCTCGACGAAGGAATCGTTGAATTGAAGACGATTTTCTTGTCTAGCAGCCGGCCGCTGGTCACCTGTTTCTCGCCGAGGTTATCGTTTCCGAACTTAAGGTCCAAATACCAACCGAGATGGGTGGCCGGCGGCGTGCCGCTGGGGTTGGAGGTCATTTCCGGATGCCAGTTGATTTGCTCGGCGCTGGTGACATACGAGAACAAATGATTGTCCGGCGCAGGAAACGGCACCTTGGCGATAATAGTCTGTTGCAGCAAATGAGCGCGGGTCTGCGGTAACAGGCTACCCGCCACACTCAGTGAAGGATCGCCCGATACTTCACCCCACGCCCGATCCCAGACTGCGTAGAGGCTTTGGGTTGGTTGATTTAAATTGCTGTTATCGGTTGCTTCGAAATACTTTCCGGTGCCGAAATACACCAGGTAACCGCGATAAGGATGGACATCGACTTCGGGCCGTACCGTGATCGCCTGTACTACGTTGTCCGCGTTTTTGGCGTTGAACAAGGGCTTGCAGTTATTGGCGGCGGCGCAATTCGAACTGTTGTAAGCGATGGCGGACGCGCTGCCGCTCAAGTCAAACTTCCACAAATTACCTTGCAAGTCGCCCGCATAAACAGCAAGGACTGTTTTTGGCTCGACCGGATTGAAAATGACGGCCGGCGTTGCCAAGCCGTTAGGCTTGCTGTCGGTGCTCGTGGCCAAGCCTTTACCCGTATCGAGCTTGATAACGGTATCGAGTTTTAAATCCGCTTTTAACGGGAGGATATAAAGCGCTGCGTTACCGGTGGCGCTGGCTCCTTGCGCGCCGGCCACGGCGAGGTCGTCATCTTCGGTGTTGTTATAACCGTTGCCGATAAAAACAGCCCATTGGCCATTACCCATTTGGGCGATGGTCGGCTTGCTGAAGGTATAACCCAGATCGTTATCGCTGTACTCCCATAGAATGTCGTTGGCGCTGAAGCTGCCGGGATTGGTCACATCCAGGGCGAATATACTCTGCCCGCCACCCCGCAAGGTGCCGACGAGAATCTTTTTGTTGCCGATTTTCCTTACCACCGCCGATCCGTCCACGGTCGGCTGATAGCTAAAATTGCGGTCGGGTATGGCGTTCAACCGTTTGAATACCGCCGTGGGAATGTACGCAAACAGTTCCGCTCCAGTCGCGGCATCAATGGCGTGCAACATGCCGTCGTTGGCCCCGATGTAGACCACGGAAGCGGTGCCATCATCCGACCCGTCCACGAAGAACGGATCGGAGTGCACGATGGCCCCCAACATGCTGGCCCGCTCGCGGAAGGCGTTGGTTTTAAGCCATACGGCGTCCCCCGCCGCGACACCTTTTCCGCGCAGAAATTCCAACCGTTGCGGACCCTTGGTGTCCGCCGCGTTGGTCGTAGGATTCTTGTTCAACATAGCCTGCTGCGTGGCATCGAGCTGGTCCCATTTAAACTCAATCCCAGTACCGTCCGGCTTGCGGGTAAAAATCTTGCGGGTGGTCGGCGACATACTGGCGAATGCGGATGCGGGGTCACCGGTGTTCCATAAGGGAGTAGTGAGGTTAAAGGTTCCATCACCATTCATAGTGATCCCCAGCAGTTGACCGGTCCAGTCCCCGCTGTTGAATCGGGCAAGATAAGCTCTCGTGTTAGTGGTGTTGGTAATAAACCCAGGATTCAAGGACAGCGCCGCCGCCGATCCCACGCGGGCCTGAATACTGCTTAAGGCTTGTCTCAACCCCTCAACAAGTTCGTCAGGACTACGGGCGGAAATGAAGTCGCCGCGACCGTTGTAAGCTGCGTGCCACATATCGTCGATTTTAGCTGGTGTCGTACCGCTAACGGTCGGATCACCCCAGTTCGTATTCTTTTCGGTGTTATTCGGAGGATCTCCATACTTGAGTAGATTTTCATCAATCGGTAAAACTTCATCTGGCCAACCGCTCCCATTATTGGGAGGATACTTTAATAAGCCGTCGACACCAAAACCTATGGTAAAGGTGACCATGTGTTGCCACATGTATTTGGTGTCAAAAAGGTCTTGCTTCGTTTTGAGCACCTTATTATCAAGCGAGCTTAAGTCGTTGCGATAATATTTATAAGCGACATCCGCCACAGTTCCTGATCGTCCATCGCCATCTTCATCGCCTAGATCGGAAGGAATAGTGCCATTCCAAAAGCCGTCCGTGGTCAACAAAGAAAAATTCTGCTGGCATTGGCCGCCGGATTCGGCAGGCAAAATGGGTGTGGGTTTTCCGCTTAAAGTATTCTGAAAATATTTTCCGGCGCGATCTAAAGCGGCTTGCAGCGGCGTACCACTGGATGTCCACCTAAAACCGTAGAGTTTGCGCAGCAAATCTGTATTATGAGTATCGTATGGGGGCTGAGCCGCCGTCGGCATTTGGTAAAAAAGTCTATCCGGCCAAGCACCGCTCCATTGATTCAAGACGCTGATGCCATAACGAAAATTGGGAAAAGTGGTAATGACCTTACCCAATGCGCCCTTGGCGACAAAGGAACGTCGGCGGGAATATTGATACCAGTTCGCGATATTTTGCTTCACTTCGGCGATGGTGCGGCCACCTAATGCCGCCTGAACGCCTGAGCCGGTGAGGCTAGTAGTGGTTCCGACTTGGTTGACCAACAACCTCCCGGATCGGTATGTGGTGCCATCATAACAGCGCGCGTCGTTGGTGCGCGGTGGCGTGGTGGTCGCGGTCGTATTGGCGCAAAAAGTGGTTTCAAAGGTTTGAATATCGATTTGGTTGGTCGCCCCCGCTTTTACCGTATATAAGGTATAGCCGTCCCATAAATCGATATAACCGTTCGAAGTGTTGGTCATATCAATGTTAGAACCGCGGTTCGGAACTGCATTATCGGTATCGAATCCTTTGTCATCATTCCAAACGACATAGCGGAAATCAGTTGCGCTCAAATCACGAGGATTAATGCAGGTTGTATTACCTGAAACTGGATTACTACAGGCGTTGGTATAGTTGGCGTTATTGGTCAATCCAGCTTCCCAAGGCTCGTAAGTAGAATTGGGATTGTAGTAAAGCACATTGAAATCGGAAGAAAAAATCCGCCAATCCCACAGAACATTAGTATGCTTGGGCCTGAATAAGGTGAAGTTAGGATTACATTTATAGATAGTCCGACCGTTACCGTCACCGCTTTCACAGCCAGTATTCGTGCCACTGGGCTCGCTACCTCCATACATATTATCACTATTACCGTAATAGTATGAAAATCTTACGGAATTAGTAGCCCCACCATAAGCTGTATCCCCCGCATTCGCGCCAAGCCCTGTCCAGCGCTTTTCGGAACCGGCAAAGCTATCTGTTGGAGTAGTACTCGCATTACCGATATCGAAATCATAAAAATTAGCTTGCCAATGCTTGACCGTGGTGAATTCCCAATCCATTGATCCAGAATCGTCCAAGGTAACAAATACATTTGGCGGCACGCCCACGGAACCGACGAAGAGCGGTAGTTTTGCAATGTCAAGCAGTGCCGCATACGATGGAGAATAATAGATTAAACCTCCACTAAATAGCGCTACCGCAACCGCCAATTTACGGCGTTTGGTCATTAATTTTTTCATCACGTTCTCCATAATCTAAAAAAATTCGGTTTGTCTTCTAAGGTCCGATCAAGTGTTCGGAACGTAATAAAGCCGATAGATGCCTGTTTGCAAGAGATTAACCGCCGTATTACTGCCTCCCACACCCCGCGCGGTAATTCGATAATAATTACGCTCGCGTCTGAACGACGCTTCATTTCTCACCACGATGCCATCGGCGGCGCGATTTCGTCTGAGCCCGTTAGCGGCGGCACTGTTATCGGCGGGCGCATAAACATACCCTTCCATGATGCAGCTCGGATTAGCTGATAAACCGTCTAGCGTGTCATCTGGAAGCGTCTGACTCCTAGTTGTGGCATTGACCCACCAAGTCCCGTCATTAGCAGGTTCCGCCCACCAAGGAGGAGTAGTGGCCGGATTGGGATTTGGATCGAGACGGGTTCCAGCGGGAAAAGTCCCAACACCTTCATCCAAACTCCAAAGCCAAGCAGTTATCGAGGCAGGTAATGGAGGCGTAAATCCAGCAGAAGGAGCGAATGTCCAACTTTGCTCAAGAAGTCGCGCTTGCGGCGGTGAACTGGTGATACCGGCAGTCAAATTGTTGACTTGAAAACGATAATCCGCCGCCAAAATAGTCTCACAATAACGCAACGCCGCTTCCGCCGCCTGAAAAGATAGATTGCTATCTCGCAGGTTGCCAGCCATCTTTTCCTGTAAGGTTGTGGTTTGCATCGCACCCACTCCAACCAAGGTGACCACAACCAATAGAATCAGACCCACCACCAGCGCCGCGCCGCGTTGCCGCATTGGCCCGTGCCCAATCAGATTACGATTTTGTTTGTTCATCAGCGTATTCCCGTTTCTTTTAAGGAGCCTGATTGCGGATGTTGGTCGTCGTACCCATCACAAAGCGCATCCGGCGATCCGTGGGCACGATGTTGACGTTATTGAACGTCACCGTTTGCGGGTCGAGCGTGAGACGGTCGCTGTCCGAACGCACCAGCAACGAAACGCGGAGGCTGATCACCCGATTCCATTCACCGATAGGAACTTGAGTGGCGGTTACATAGGCCGTCGCCCCCGTCAAACGTCCGTTAGCGTCGACTCCGGCAGGGCCTTGACTTAAGCCGTACCAAAGTTCCATGCCCTGCAATCCAGCGACCAGCGGCTGGGTTAAAGCGCCACCCGGATTGTTATGGTCGGTGCAAAGCAGCGACTGTCCTTGAACCGCATCAGCAGCCGATAAGCTCAAGGTAATATCAGCCATTTGGTTGGCCGGCACGACCCGGCCTAAGCAGGTCGTCACCGAACCGTCGGCGGCTCCTTGATAGCGAATCCGTATCCTGTCGGCTCCGTTGACGTCATTCTCGGTTCCGCTGACGACTTGACCGGCGGCAAACGGCGCGCTCGCCGGAAATCCGCGCGCGTTGATAGCTGGCGCCCAAATGGTGCCGCCTTTATCCCACGGATACGTGGTATAGCCGGCCTGCCGGAAGTAACGACTTAGCAAGGCCATTGCCATGCGGCCATCTTCCTGCATTCGCGAAGCCGCCTGCTGGATACGGGCCGATTGCTGAGTGCTGAGAAAAACCTGGATAACACCAGCCAAGACCAAAAGACCCAGCGTCAGGGCCACCATGATTTCGACCAGAGTAAACCCGCGCTGCAAGGCCGCTGGTGGCTGCGTTGGTACACCAGGCCCGAAATAACTATCGATTGCGCGCATGATGATTTTGAATCTCCCGATAATTAGAGCGTAACCACGAAGCGCTGCTCGACGACACCATCGCGGTTGTCGTCCCACCAAATCTTGATGGCGTAAGTTCCGCCGCCATCGCAAGAGGGAGCGGCTGGCGTACTATTTAGTTCGGCGGCTGTAGGCGGCGTGGTGACCGTATCGAAACACACTAAACCCTGACCGTTAGGCAATAAGCCAGCCAGGGATTGTTGCCATTGTGCGAGATCGTTTTGAGCCATTTCCGCGGACGTGCAACCGGCCGCAGTATTACAAGCCGCAACCGCCGCAACCGCCAAATTGGTGCCGCTGTAACTGGCAAGACTGGGCCGATTGGCCCGCATTCGATCAGCGATTTCCTCAGCTAGTAGAGTTGCCTGGGTCCGCATATAGGCGCTGTGATTGAAGCGCAGGCCGTTGACCTGGAGACTGGCCAATCCCAGCAGCCCTATGGATAACACCATCACCGCCACCAACACTTCCAGGAGGGTAAAGCCGGCGGCGCTCTCACCCATGCGATTAGTTGATTTCGTCATGCTCGCGCTCCTTAAAAAAGCACCTATTTCCGCCGCAACTCACGAACAGCCCGCCGCAGACGCCGGTTGTTGTGTGGTGACCTGCATCCGTCCCCCCACGCCGAGTACGAGCTGGCGCGCGGAAGTGGCGTAACCCGGCTTGCACAAAGTCCACGTGGTATTGCCAGCTGTCAGCATCGCCCCGTTTAACTGCTGCGCCACACCAGCCGACACATAGGAAATCACGTTGCTCACATCGGTCCCGCCCAGCAGAGTCATGCCGCCCGGCAGCGCGCTGTAGGAGCGAATAATCTCCTCGCCAGCGTTAACTGCGCCGTTGCTGTTGCGATCCACGAAAACAATCCAGCCTTGCTCGTAACCGCCGCTTGTCGTACACGTCGCCCCATCGGCACTCTTGCACAACGTGACCCGAACGTTGCGCTTAACCGCTTCCGACCGCGCCAGATGTAGTGCGCTCACCAGTTCGTTCGCCCCCGCCGTCAACCGATTGTTATTGATCGTTTCTCGAAAAGACGGTATTCCAAGCGTCAACACAATGGCGGCAATGGCCATGGCGACGATTAGTTCAATCAAAGTAAAGCCCACGTTGCTTTTCATGGCTTTTCACTCATGTGGTTCTCCATTATGTCGCGACCGGTACGCGATCCCTACTGGCTGCTATCGTCAAATACACGGATCGCATGATAGTCAAGCCCACAAACCCATGCCCGCAACGGACGATGGAAGGTAGAAATTAGCGGATGGACGGAAAAGCGCACCGCGCCACTGATAACGTTGCTGATTGCAAAACGACTCGAAACGCGCGGCGCTCCTTAACAACCCACCCGCGATGCCGGCTCGACCCGCTCCACCCGCACCCGACCGCCCCTGCCCAACACCAAGCGCCGGGCTGAAGCGGCATAACCGCGCGCGCATAAAGTCACTGTCCCCGCTTGAAACGCCCCATTGCTTAACTGGCTGACGCCCGCCGGGACAAAAGAAATGAATTCGGCCACATTTTGGTTTCCGATCAAGCTTAAACCTCCCACCAGCGGTTGGTGAACGCGCACGAGAGGCTCTGAATGACTTGCAACGGAAACGTTGGAGCAGTTAGGGGATTGGCGGATCAAATCGCCGTTGGGATCGGCAAATACGATCCAACCTTGGTGATACCCGCCGCCACCGGCGCAACATTGCCCGTCCGCGCTCTTGCACAACGTGACGCGCACGCCGCGCTTGATCGCTTCCGACCGGGCCAATGCCAACGCGCCAACAAATTGGTTGATCGCGGCGGTCA
>ERZ761602.1360-NODE-1360-length-44854-cov-10.601442_pt1 | contig 44854 bp, 42 predicted proteins | sample MGYA00512165_ERZ761602 | MGnify/ENA primary metagenome ERZ761602 (study PRJEB28899, sample SAMN02445085) | bioreactor sludge metagenome | biome: EBPR sludge; isolation source: Thorneside wastewater treatment plant | place: Australia: Brisbane, Thorneside...
CATGCTCAACGGAATTGTGCTGGTGAGTTTCTTGAACGAGCTGCGCGACAAGGGCATGTCGGTTCGCGAGGCGGTCGTGCAAGGCACCACCTTGCGCCTGAGACCGGTGTTGATGACGGCGAGCGTGGCCGTTCTGGGGTTGGTGCCGATGCTGATTTCTTCCGGCGTCGGCGCGGAAACGCAGCGACCCCTGGCGACTGTGGTCGTCGGTGGGCTGATCACATCCACACTGCTGACCCTGTTGTTGCTGCCGGTGCTCTACGAGTGGCTGGAAAACCGGGCCGAACGACGTGCTGCACTGAAGGAGGCGTCACCATGAAACAGATCAAGGCTTTCGTACACCGCGGACGCGTCGCCGACATCGTGCACGGATTGCGCGAGGCGGGATTCACGCGGATCGGGCTGATCGACGTCAAGGGTCTGCTGCACGCGTTGTCGGCACGCGAGCAGGAGTACTCCGTCGAACTCGGCGAGCAGGTGACTTCGGAGATCCAGATCGAGCTGTTCTGCGAAGACGACCAGGTGGACACCGCGGTTGCCCTGATGCGTCAGCACGGGCGCACCGGCAAGCGCGATGCCGGCTGGATCTATGTCAGCAACGTCGATGCGGCGTTCCCCATCGATTCGCGCGACTGAGGCGTCAGACCGATGAGCGATGACCACGAGAAGCCCGGCGCTGAAGCGTCGGGCACCCTGGCCGAGGCAGCACGCCGCGGCCCGGTGCCTGCCGATACCAAGCTGCTGGAATCGATCTTCAGGATCGAGGCGATGGATTGCCCGACTGAAGAAGCGCTGCTGCGCAAGCGGCTGGCTGGGATGCCAGGCGTGGTCGACCTCAGCTTTGACCTGATGCGCCGTCAGTTGACGGTGCAGCATTCGCTGCCGAGCATCGACCCGATCGTCGAAGCGGTGGCCTCGTTGGGCATGTCGGCGGAACCTGCGGTATCCGGCGTGCCCAATGAAGCGCTGGCCGTTGCGCCAGCGGAACCCCGGGAGTCGTGGTGGCCACTGGCTATCGCGGGCGCAGCGGCGCTGGTCTCGGAAGCGGCCGAGTGGTTTGGTCTGGCAACGCCCTTCCTGCCCGCAGCGCTGTCGCTTGCAGCCCTTGCCCTGGCCGGTCTTGGCACCTACCGCAAGGGCTGGATCGCGATTCGCAACCTCACGCTCAACATCAATGCGCTGATGAGCATTGCCGTCACCGGAGCGATGTTGATCGGACAATGGCCGGAAGCGGCGATGGTGATCGTGCTGTTTGCCCTCGCGGAACGGATCGAAGCGGCGTCCCTCGATCGCGCTCGCAATGCCATTCGCGGGTTGATGGCGATGACCCCGGACATCGCGACCGTGCGTCAGACGGATGGCAGTTGGCAGACGGTGGTGGCGCGCACAGTGGCCCTCGGCAGTGCGGTGCGCTTGAAACCCGGCGAGCGCGTGGCGCTGGACGGCATCGTCAGCGCCGGCCATTCCGCCGTCGACCAGTCGCCGATCACCGGCGAGAGTGTCCCGGTCGACAAGACCGTAGGCGATTCGCTGTTTGCCGGCTCCATCAACCAGAGCGGCGAACTGGAATTCACGGTGACCGCCAAGGCGGATGAATCGACGCTCGCGCGCATCATCCACGCGGTCGAATCCGCGCAGGGAACAAGGGCGCCGACGCAACGCTTTGTCGATCAATTTGCCCGCGTGTACACGCCCGTGGTTTTCGCCGTTGCGTTCCTGTGCGCCCTCGGGCCACCGCTGTTGCTCGGCGGCGACTGGCTGGCCTGGATCTACAAGGCCCTGGTGTTGCTGGTCATCGCTTGTCCGTGCGCGCTGGTCATTTCGACGCCTGTCACCATTGTCAGCGGCCTCAGCGCTGCGGCGCGCCGCGGCATCCTGATCAAGGGCGGTGTCTACCTCGAGCAGGGCCGGCACATGAAGTGGCTGGCACTCGACAAGACCGGCACGATCACTGTCGGCAAACCCGCGCTCACGGATTTCGAGCTGGTGTCCGGGGCCGAACGGGACGCGTTGACCATCGCCGTCAGCCTGGCCTCACGCTCGGATCATCCGGTGTCCAAAGCGGTCGCAGAGTCGCAGCAGGCCAGGACCGTCACGATCCAGGCGGTCGATGCGTTCGAGGCCTTGCTGGGTCGCGGCGTCAAAGGGCGCATCGGCGGGCGGCTTTTCCATCTCGGCAATCACCGCCTGATCGAAGAACTGAAGCTCTGCGGCAGTGCCCTCGAAGCGCGCCTGAATGTGCTGGAATTGCAGGGAAAGACCGCCGTGCTGGTTGCCAGCGAACAGGCAGTGCTGGCCCTGTTCGGCGTCGCCGACACGGTCAAGGAATCCAGCCGTGAGGCCATCGGGCAGTTGCACGCACTCGGCATCAAGACGCTGATGCTGTCCGGCGACAACCAGCACACTGCAGCCGCCATCGCCAAGCAGGTGAATATCGACGACGCCAAAGGCAATCAGTTGCCCGAGGACAAGGTCACCGCGATTGCCGCGATGATCGGCAGGGAGGGCCTGGTCGGCATGGTCGGCGACGGCATCAACGACGCACCTGCATTGGCGCGTTCCGACATCGGCTTTGCGATGGGAGCCGCCGGTACCGACACCGCGATCGAAACCGCCGACGTCGCCATCATGGATGACGACCTGCGAAAGATTCCCGAGTTCGTTCGGCTCTCCAAAGCCACCGCTGCGGTGTTGAAGCAAAACATCGCGCTGGCGCTCGGCGTCAAGGCGATTTTCCTCGGCCTGACCGTGGTCGGCATGGGCACCATGTGGATGGCTGTGTTTGCCGACATGGGCACCAGCTTGATCGTCGTCCTCAACGGCCTCAGGCTACTTCGACCGCAGGCCACATGACCGGCCAGCCTTGATCCCAACGAACCATCTGCACGTCACCGAATCATGAATCAGAAGCTGCGCACTGCATTCGATCTGGAAATGGCATCCGCCGCCGCGGCGGAAAGCAGAGGCGACATGGATCGCGCATTCGTTCACCTGGAACGCGCCCACATCCTTGGACAGCGACACACGTGGCCTCACGTCCGCTCGCATCTTGCCATGCTGCGGATCGGTTGGCGGCGACGTGACCGGCGCGAGATTGTGGGTCAATTCCCTCGCATTCTCGCTGCCCTGGTGTTCTCGCGGATCTGGGTTCCGCTCGGGAACACGGGTGGCGCCAACGTCAGTCCAATCAAGCCGATGCCAATCCCGTCTGACTTGGCCGAGATACTCAGGATGGACTGACGCGGTCGGCGGCGTGCTCAACATCGGCGCAGGCGGTCAGGCAGAGCGCCATTGGCGACCGAGGTGATAGAGGCTGGCGCTGCTGGCCTATGATGCGGCAGCTCGCACGTCCAGCACCGCCATCATCCCCGCGTCCTCATGAGGCAGCAGATGGCAATGGAACATCCGCTTGCCTGGCAGCATCTGCTGTGTCTTGATGGTGACCGTTTCTCCGGCAGGTACATTGACAGTGTCGAACCATCCCGGCAAGGCGGCTGCAATGGGAACACCGCGCACCGTGCGACCGACCAGCTGAAATTGGGTGCCATGGATGTGGATCGGGTGATCCATGAAGCTCGCGTTGACGATCTCCCACAGCTCGACTCGACCGACCACCGTTTCGAGGTCGACACGATCCATGTCAAAACGTTTGCCGTTGATGAGGAAAGCGCCCGTCATGCCCATGCCAGCGCCGGAAAGCGCCACCTGCTGCTGGACCGTCGCGGGTCCCAGCGCGACGATCGGTCGCAGGATTCGTGGCAGTTCAACGGGCGCGAGCGCAACCGCTCCGCTCGTTTGAACCGTCATCAGCTCAATGTCCGAACCGCCATTCATGGCGCCGCCGTACCCGAGGTCGCGCAGCGCGTAACGGGTCGACCGGCGTGTATTCATCGACACCACGATCTCGACCCGTTGGGCGGGAGCAAGGAGCCATTCGGACAGCCCCGGCAGGGGCTGGTCAAGGAGTCCCCCGTCGGTTCCAACGACGGCAAAGTAGTGCCCGTCGAGACTCAAGCGCAAGTAGCGATCCGCGGTGGCATTGATGATCCGCCAGCGCTCGGTGGCGCCCGGTGTCACCGTGTGGACCGGAAGCCTCCGTCCGTTCACCAGCAATTCGCTCATGCCGGGCATCATCATCGCGCCCATGCCGGACATGGATGTCGAGCCCGTAATGACCTGAGCGTTTGAGTCGAGTCCGAGCGACGTGACCATCAAGGTCCGTTCGGAGAGCCCCTGCAGCGGATCGTCGCTGCTGCGAACGATGAGCGGGGCCGCGAGACCATGGCCGACCTGCAAGGTATTGGTCTCGTGTGCATGCGGGTGATACCAGTAGGTGCCGGCGCTGCCGATCGGCACCTCAAACGTGTAGAGCCGATCGGTGTGGGGGTCGACCGGATCCATGGGACTGCCATCCTGATCTGCAGGAACCGCGAGACCGTGCCAGTGGATGGTCGATTCGAGGTCGAGCCGATTGGCGAACGTGATCGCGACTCGCTGTCCCTCGCGCAGTTCGATCACCGGACCCGGGTATTGTCCGTTGTACCCCCATAACTCGGTCGTGCGGTCGGAGACAAGCGACGCGTTGTACGGGGAAGCCACCAGTGTGCCCTCGAAATCGCCGAGCACCGCGCTCTGGTTCGCGAGAGTGCCCAGGTGCGGAAGCGGGAGCCCGGTAGGCAATCCCGATCTGAACGGTGGCAGGCGACCCATCATTGCGCCCATGCCGCCGCGCGGCATGCCCCCCATCTGAGCCGATACACTCTGGGCCAGGGCCAGCGCCGAAAGAGCGCCTGTTGATGCGATGTTGAGGAAGCTGCGGCGACGCATGGGTCGCTCCCGACGTTTGCAGTGCAAGAAGGATCCGCCGTTCGGGAGCCACTCGTTTGACGGTGATCAATGTCGATGCAGTGGACGCATCTTCAGCTACTCAGTTGCGCTTTGCGTTCCAACGATCGCCAGCTTAATCGCGATGTCGGCGCCCGAGTTGGGCGCCGACCTGAACCGCGACGTCAGTTATCCAACACAGCCATGTCGCCGACTTGGGCTTGTCCGGTGACGACCGCCGCGTGCGCATAGTGGTCGTCGAAGACGTCGACGATTCGGACTTGCCCCACTTGTTCGCGGCGGAATGGTGGGGCTTTCGGATTACCGCCAGTGGTGCGCATATGCCTGATCACGTTGAGGATCTGACCGCTTTCGGCTCCGTTTTGCCGGCCGACACACACCACAACCCCGCTCTCATCTGTCGACAAAACCTGCCCCTGCATGACGAATTCATGGCGCACCGATGTTCCTCCTGCGCATCCCGCCACCGAGGCGACGGCCACGGCCGCCCATATCCAGCCCAGGCAATGCCGGCGGACGCCTGAAAACAGGCGGGTCGAGTTCGTTTTTGCGTTCATGTTGGATCTCCGTGTAATGTCGCCTGAGCGAAATGCTTCAGACGCCGTAGCTCATCCTTTCGTTTGGCAATCACTGTCCGCCGTGCCGGCGGATTTTCAATCTTCGGTTCGCGGTTCGTCCGCGCTCTCGACGAGCAGCAACATTGCAGCCAGTCCGAGGCCAATCGCCGTATGGCCGACCAGCGTATGAATCTCGCTGCGCTCAAAGACAAAGGCATCGGCGATCGTCAAAATGACACCGATCAGCACGATTACGCGAAAGGCAATTCGATGATTTCCGATGAACAGCAGAGTCGGAAGCAAGACCCTGTTTCTGAAAGTCGCCACGATATTCTCCTTGTCAGGTTATGGATTCGGATTGGTTTCGAGAGCTTTTTGACTGGGCTGGATCCTGCCTGCATGGCAAGGGCGGGTGCTGATCGGCACGAGGCTTGCCACCGTGCCTTCGGGTTGATCGCGAGCACCGAGCCAGGGACAAAGGCCACTCTCTTCCGCACCCAGTGCACTGTTGAATTTCGCGCTCATGTTCTGGAAGGAGATCCATGCGGTCAGCGCCACGATTTCGTGGTCATCGAATTGCTGCCGCAGTGACGCGGCCTGCGCAGGCGCCACGCGCCGCTGGGTGTCCGTCATGGCTTCGGCGTAGTCCAAGGCGACGCGCTCGCGCTCCGAGTAAAGGTCACTGTCCTGCCAGCTCCCCACAGCTTCTGCTTTTGCACTGGAGCCAGTCGCGCGGAGCAGGTTGTAGGCATTCAGGTCGACACAGAATGCGCACCCGTTGAGTTGCGCAACCCGCGCCGAAACGAGACTGCGCAACGCTGCATCAACGGGAAACGCCTTTCTTTGGAACAGGCCGAGCAGCAACAACATGCCGCCGAAGTGCCCGGGGAGCCGACCCCATAGCCAGGAAGGCGACAGTGTTCGACCGTACTTGCGCGCCTGCCGGCGAAAGAACCATCGCAGGTAGAACGGGTAGTCGCCGAGCTGCTTGGCGGTGATCCAGGACATTGGTAGTCACCTGTTGTGATGACTGAAGGGCGTGGATTTGCCATCCAGGTCGACGAGATAAACCGTGTAGGGCTGCACCTCGCCGGTTGGAACCTCCATGCCGGGCGAGCCCAGCACCATGCCGGGTACGGTCAATCCCCGAGCCTTCGGTTTCTCGGTTAGCAGTCGTTGGATGTCGGCTGCAGGGACGTGGCCCTCGATGAAGTAGCCGCCGACGACCGCGGTGTGGCAAGACCCGCCGCCGACCGGAACTCCCATCGCGAGTTTGAGCGGATTGAGATCGTCCACCGACACCACCGAAACCGAAAGCCCGGCGCGTTTCGCGTGGTCAACCCAAAGGCCGCAGCAGCCGCAACTGGGGCTCTTGTGCACCGTCATTGCCGGCAGGGAATCGACGGAGGGCGAGTCGGTGACTTCGGCGCCCGGCAGACTCGGGACCGTCATGGTCGCGGCCGCCGATGCGGCGTGGGTCTGCTGAATGCTGCTTTCGCTACTGCAGGCTGCGAGTACGCCAAGCAAAGAGAGTGCGAGCAGATGTGTTGATCGGATCATGTGGGTTCCCCTCGGTAAGGCGCCGCAATGCGGCGCCGCTGGTTCGGTTTTGACGCCCGACCTCATGCCATTGGCCGTGGTGGGATCGGCTGCCAGTTGGGCGGTGCTCAGTTGTCCAGTTCCACCATGTCGCCGGTCTTGACTTCTCCGGTCACGATCGAGACGCGCGCGTAATGGTCATCGTAGACATCGACGATGCGCACCTGCCCGACTTGGGCACGGCTGAAGGGAGCGCCTTCAACGATCGCCATTTCTGCGAAGTGCCTTATGACATTGAGTACCTGTCCGTCGTGCGCGCCATCACGCTTGCCGATGCAAACGACGATTTCGTTGGCGTCCACGGACAACACTTGGCCTTGCATGAACTGGTGGCGGATTGCGCGGTCTCCGGTACAACCGGCCAGCGCCGTTGCCGCCACAAGGCCGACGAGCCATCCGAATCTGCGACGATTCTTGTTGACGGTGCGGTTGATGCATGTGTGATTCCTATCCATGACAGATCTCCGAGCTGACATAGCGGCCGGATCGGCCGCGGGGGATTTCGGGCCAACTTGAGGCCCAGGTATTGCCGATCGCTGGCTCGACTCGCTTTGTCGGCACAAGCGAGACATCAACGCGGCCGCCGGGGCCGCATTGAGTGTTGTGATTGGGGAAAGCGTTGATTTCGCCGTGAGCAACATCCAATGGGATGCCATCGGCGGTCCAGCGCTCGTTCGGTTCGCAAATTCCACGTGCAGGAACTCCACCGCAGACGGCCCGGGGGCCGACATCGCACGGTGAACGCTCAGGGGAGAAGTCGCTGAAGCGACGAAGACTAGATCCGGCGTTCAACCGTCCCGATACAGCTGCCAGCAGCAAGCCAGCAGCAACGGGTGCGGTGCGCCTAGATCAACAACACTCGGTAGATGCTGCCGTGGCGGTCACGGATCGCATCCGCTGTTCGCGGATCGCGCGCTGGGCCCGAGTTGCGATCCAGCCGCAGGAGGGCTATTTCGGCGCCACCGCCTGCCAGCGCAGGAAAGACCGGCGGCACGATGTCGCGGAGCTGCTTGTCAGCGTCGTCGCAATGCGCGCGGCACGCAATCTGGTTCAAGTCCGGCAACGCGCTGCCCATCGTGTCTGACGACATATGGGAGTGCAAGGACGAGTCTTGAGAGTCAGAGACTTGGGTTGAATGCGTGCCGTGCAGGCCGGGTGCCGCCCGACACAGATGTTCGGCCATCGCGATCTGATTGAGCAACATGGCGAGCACCGCCCACAACGCCAGCCATCGCCGACGCGGTTGACGAAATTGCTGGAGTGCCCTCGATGCCACAGCCGCTTCCTAGCATTAGACAGCTTGATCGTAGCGTGATCGATCCGCAGCGTCCTTGCGCTGGATCAAGCACCGTGCGCGGTTCTTGCGCTGGAATGCGAGAACTGAGTTGAGACCGGCGTGCGCCCAATTCCCAAGCCGGCTCGCCTCCCCGTGGGTTCTTGATCAATATCAACTTGCGGGTCCGGCGAGTGCGCGTATCCTCTTGGCAAGAAGGATCGGAACATGCGCGTGCCTCGTTTGGGTCTGAAATCGTTGCGTCGTCGCCTCCCGCGCTGGCTGATGCCGGTGCTGGCGATCTTGCTGTTGTGCCAGCAGGTAACGATTGCCGCGCACCTGTGTTCGATGCCGGCGCCGGTGACTATGGATGCTTCCGGTGGCTGCCATGACGACATGGGCAGTGGCGACCCGGCGATGTCGCCGGACTGCACCGCCCATTGCGCCGATCCAACCAAGCACGTCACCGATGCCGTTGCGCTTGGCGTTCCGCCGCTACCGCCGATGATTTCCCGGCATGCGCTGTTAGTTGCAGCCGTAGCAACGGCAAGCCGTTCCACGTCCGACGATCCCGCCTCGCGGAATTGGCCACGGTTACGCGCGAGCACCATCCTGCTGATCTAACTCCCTTTCCGTGATTGGCTGCGGGCCATGGGCCCGTGGCTGCGCGTGCCCGGCGTTGACGCCGGGTGTCTGCCATCGCGTAGCGGAGCTTGATCCGTGAAAACCTCGATATTGTGGCCGCATGCACGCCGCCAGGCGTGCGCGCTGGCGTTGTTCCTTGCGTTGCCTGTCGCTGCGGCCAGCCCACCAGGCGCCGATCTCGATTCAGTGCATTCGTGGCTGCGGCAGCACAACTCCGCGCTGTTGGCGCGTACGCTGGATGCGGAGGCTGCTGCCGAGCGGATCGGGCCTGCCGGCGCGCTGCCCGATCCGATGTTCGAAATGGAACTCGACGGCATCGACTTCGATCGCCCGCGCGCCCTGCCGGCGCAGGTGGAAACCACCGTGTACCGCGTGCGTCAGCAGTTCCCCCTGTGGGGCAAGCGCGCGTTGGCGCGCGAAGTCGCGACGCACGAGGCCGCGGCCGCCGGCTTTCGCCGCGAGGCCACGCTGCTGGAACTGGTAGAGCAGGCGGACATGGCCTGGCTCACCTGGTGGCATGCGCAGGCCAGCGCAACTGCGATCGACCGCGTACTCGGCGTGATGGCGCAGATGCGCGAGTTGGCGCGCACCCGCTATGCCGCCGGGCTGGCGCCACAGCAGGACGCCATTCGCGCAGACGTGGAGCTGACTTCCATGCGGCGCATGCAGATCGAGTTGGTGGCGCAGGGCGCGCGGGCGCGTTCGACACTGAATGCCCGGCTCGGTCGAAATCCGCAGGACGTGCTGACGGCACCGGCGGGCGAACCCGAGATTGCACTCGATTCGCCGCTCGACGGACTGCTGGCGGACTCCGCCGAGCGCCACCCGATGACGCAGGCCGAAGCATCGATGCGCGCCGCCCGCTTGGGGATGGCCGAGGAAGTTCGTCGCGAGCGTCTGCCGGACATCGGGGTTGGTCTCGGGCTGATGCAGATGGGCGACCGAGCCGAGGGCTGGGAACTGATGTTCGAGGTTGAGATTCCCCTGCAGCAGGGTGCGCGCCGCCAGCGCGAGCGTGCTGCTGACCTGCGCGCGGAAGCCGCCGGTGCTCGTGAGCAAGCCATCGTCGATGAACTGCGCGGCCGTGTCGGCGCCGCGTACGCCATGTGGCAGTCGGCCGGCGAGCAGGAAGGTCTCGTCTCTGGGCAATTGCTGCCTCAGGCACAGGCCGGGTTGGAGTCGGCGCTCGCTGGCTATCAGGTCGGCGCAGTCGATTTCGACACGCTGTTGCAGGCACTGACGCTCACGCTGAACGCCGAGCGGGACCGACTGGACGCCCGGCGCGATCGCTTGCAGGCCGCCGTTGAACTGAAACTGCTGCAGGGGAAACTGCCATGAGTACTCCAAGAATCGTGACGCTCGTTGCGGTGGTGGCCGCGCTGTCGGCCGCTGGCGGGTGGTGGCTGGGACAACAGCGGGCGGATACGCCCGAACCGACCATCTCAAAGGCCGACCCGGCGCAGCCGCAAATCCTCTACTACCGCAACCCGATGGGCCTGCCCGACACCTCGCCGGTTCCGAAAAAGGACTCGATGGGCATGGATTACGTGCCGGTGTATGCGGGCGAGGCGCCATCGACGCCGGGGACCGTGGTGCTGTCACCGGAGAAGGTGCAGATGATCGGCGTGCGCACGGTCAAGGTCGAACTGGCGCCGATGCAGCAAACCCTGCGCGCCAGCGGCAGCATTGCCATCGATCAAGCGCGTCAGTGGGTGATCGCACCGAAGTTCGAAGGCTGGGTGCAAACGCTTGCAGCCAACCAGGTCGGCATGCGCGTGCGCCGCGGCCAGGCGCTGATGAGTGTCTACAGTCCCGAACTGCGTTCGGCGCAGAACGAATACCTGATCGCCCTGCGCGCTGCATCGACCATGGCAGCGGCCGACCCGGCCAGCGCGGCCAGCATGCGCGATCTGTCCGGAGCGACGCTGGAGCGCCTGCGCAACTGGGGCATCGGTGGCGGCAGCCTGGAACGGCTGAAGGATGGCCGGATCGATCCCTACCTGACGCTGACGGCGCCGGCCGACGCAGTGATTACCGACAAGCCGGCAGTGCAGGGCATGCGCTTCATGGCCGGCGAGATGCTGCTGACGTTGGCCGATCTGTCGCGCGTGTGGCTGGTGGCGAATGTACCGGCCAGCGACTCTGCGCAACTGGAGCTCGGCCAGGCCGTGCAGTTCCGCACGTCGGCATTGCCCGGACGCACGTTCGACGGGACGATCAGTTTCATCGCGCCGACCTTCGACGAAGCCAGTCGCACGCTGACGGTGCGCGTCGAACTCGACAATACCGAGGGCGTCCTCCGGCCCGGCCTTTTCGGCGATGTCGAATTCGTTGCCGATGCCGGCCCGGCAGTACTGACCGTGCCGCGCTCGGCCGTGCTCGACAGCGGCACCCGCCAGGTGGTGTTCGTCGAACTCGCCGCCGGCCGCTTCGAGCCGCGCGCAGTGGCGATCGGCCGTCGCAGCGGCGATCGCGTCGAGATCAACGACGGCCTGGTGGAAGGCGAATCGGTGGTATCGGCAGCGAACTTCCTGATCGATGCGGAGAGCAATCTCGGCGCGGCACTCGACGGATTGAAAGCACCGGATCACGCGGGGCATGGCACCGGGCGCGCGGAACGCGGGGAGGAGCAAGACGCGGGTGACGCCGAGCCAGACCAGACGCCGACCGACGGCGGACACCAGCACGCCCCGCAAGGAGGCTGAAATGCTCTCCCGCCTGATCGAATGGTCGTTACGCAACATCTTCCTGGTGTTGCTGGGCACGCTGGCGATCACCGCCGCCGGCATCTACGCGGTGTCACGCACGCCGCTGGACGTGCTGCCGGACCTGTCCGACGTGCAGGTGATCGTCTACACCGAGTACCCCGGCCAGGCGCCGCAGGTGGTCGAGGACCAGGTCACCTATCCGTTGACCACGGCGATGCTGGCGGTGCCGAAATCGCGCGTGGTGCGCGGCTTCTCGTTCTTCGGATCGTCGTTCGTCTACGTGATCTTCGAGGATGGCACCGACCTCTACTGGGCGCGTTCGCGGGTATTGGAATACCTGAACTTCGCGGCGGGGCGCCTGCCGCCGGGCGTGACGCCCACGCTGGGTCCCGATGCCACCGGCGTCGGTTGGGTCTACCAGTACGCGCTCGAAGGCAAGGACCGCTCGCTGGACGAGCTGCGCGCGATCCAGGACTGGTACGTGCGCTACCAACTGACCAAGGCGCACGGCGTCGCCGAAGTCGCCAGTCTCGGTGGTTTCGTGCGCCAGTATTCGGTCACCGTCGATCCGGCCAAGCTGCGCCAGTTCGGTGTGCCGCTGATGCAGGTCGGCGAGGTGATCAAGGCCAGCAACCGCGACGTCGGCGGTCGCAGCGTCGAGATCAGCGAGACCGAGTACATGGTGCGCAGTCGCGGCTACCTGCGCGGCATCGCCGATATCGAGCAACTGGTGTTGCGCGCCGAAGGTGGCACGCCGGTGCTGATCCGCGATGTCGCCACCGTGGAACTGGCCGCCGATGAGCGTCGCGGCATCGCCGAGCTCAATGGCGAAGGCGAGGTGGTGTCCGGTGTGGCCATCGCGCGCTCTGGCGAGAACACGCTGGCGGTGATTCACAACCTCAAGGACAAGATCGCCGAGATCAGCAGCGGCCTGCCCGATGGCGTCTCCATCCGCAGCGTCTACGACCGCTCAGACCTGATCCACCGCGCCATTGCCACGCTGAAGACCACGCTGATCGAGGAAAGCATCATCGTCGCGTTGGTGTGCATCGTGTTCCTGTTCCACGTGCGCAGCGCACTGGTGGCTATCGTCATGCTGCCGATCGGCGTGCTGATCGCGTTCCTGGCAATGCACGCGCTGGGGATGAACTCCAACATCATGAGCCTCGGCGGCATCGCGATTGCCATCGGCGCGATGATCGATGCCGCGATCGTGATGATCGAGAACGCGCACAAACACATCGAGCGCGGCGGCGACCGCAGCCGACTGCAACTGATCATCGACGCTTGCAAGGAGGTCGGTCCGTCGTTGTTCTTTGGCCTTTTGATCATCACCGTGTCGTTCGTGCCGGTGTTTGCGCTGGAAGCGCAGGAGGGCCGCTTGTTCAAGCCGCTGGCGTACACCAAGACCTTCGCGATGGCCGGCGCCGCGGTGCTGTCGGTGACGCTGGTGCCGGTGCTGATGTACCTGTTCGTGCGCGGCCGCATCCTTGCCGAATCGCGCAATCCGCTGAACCGCTTGCTGATCGCGATCTACCGTCCGGTGATCGCCTTCGTGCTGCGTTTCCAGAAGGGAGTGATCGCGCTGGCCGTGGTGGTGCTGATCGCGACCGCGTGGCCGGCGAGCCGGCTGGGTTCGGAGTTCATGCCGAGCTTGAACGAAGGCAGCCTGCTGTACATGCCGTCCTCGTTGCCGGGCATGAGCGTCACCCAGGCCGGGCAATTGCTGCAGACGCAGGATCGGATCATCAAATCCTTCCCCGAGGTCGAATCGGTGTTCGGCAAGGCCGGGCGCGCACTGACCGCCACCGATCCGGCGCCGCTGGAGATGTTCGAGACGGTGATCAACCTGAAGCCGCAGGATCAGTGGCGGCCGGGGATGACGCAAGACAAGTTGATCGCCGAAATGGACAGCGCGCTCAAGTTTCCCGGCGTTGCCAACTCCTGGACGATGCCGATCAAGGCGCGTACCGACATGCTCTCCACCGGCATCCGTACACCGATCGGCATCAAGGTGTTCGGTAAGGATTTGCAGCAGATCGAGACCGTCGCGCGCGACATCGAGCGCGTCGTGCGCGCGGTGCCTGGCACCACCAGCGCCTATGCCGAACGCCTGACCGGCGGCTTCTACCTGGACATCGAGCCGGACCTGGCGCAACTGGCGCGCTACGGCCTGTCGGTCGGTGCCATCCAGGACGTCGTCGCCGCCGCACTCGGCGGCGAAATGGTCACCACCACGGTGGAGGGCCGCGAGCGCTTCGGCGTGATCGTGCGCTATCCGCGCGAATTGCGCGATTCGCCCGAGCGTATCGCCCGAGAAGTGCTCATTGCGACCATGGATGGCGCGCAGATCCCGCTCGGCGAACTCGCGCATGTGGGCCTGAGCCAGGGCGCACCCTCGATCCGCACTGAGAACGCGCTGCTCAGCGCCTACATCTACGTCGATTTGCGTGGACGCGATATCGGCGGTTATGTGCGCGACGCGCAGAAGGCCGTCGCCGAGCAGGTGGTTTTTCCTCCGGGGACCTACGCTACCTGGAGCGGCCAGTTCGAATACATGCAGCGCGCGCAGGCCACCATGAAAGTGGTCATTCCGCTGACGCTCGGCATCATTTTCCTGCTGCTGTTTCTCAATTTCCGCCGCATCACCGAATCGCTGATCGTGATGTTCTCGGTGCCCTTCGCGCTGGTCGGCGGCGTCTGGCTGATGTGGGCGCTGAGCTACAACCTGAGCGTCGCGGTGGCCGTCGGATTCATCGCGCTGGCCGGCGTCGCCGCGCAGACCGGTGTGGTCATGCTGATCTATCTTGATCACGCACTGGCGGCGCGCGCTGCCGCGCGCAAGGCCGCCGGCGAAGCGCTGACGGCCGGCGATCTGGTCGACGCCATCGTCGAAGGCGCCGTCGAACGCGTACGCCCGAAGATGATGACGGTCACCGCAATCATCGCCGGCCTGCTGCCGATCATGTGGAGCACCGGCACCGGTTCCGAAGTCATGCGCCGCATCGCGGCGCCGATGGTCGGCGGGATGCTCTCGTCGACCGTGCTGACGCTGGTGGTGATACCGGCGGTGTATGCCTTGGTGAAGAGGCGTCAGACCTTGCAGAGAGATTCGAGCACGGCGCAGTAACGGCGCCGTCGGATATCCCCCCTCGGCGACCGGCTCGACGGGTGGATGAAAGAAGCCGGCCGCGCACGCCCGCCGCATGCGGGTGCAAGTTCCCCAAACGGAGAGCAACATGAACATCCAGATGAACTTCACCAACCCGATACGCCATGTCCGGTTGCTGATTGCCTTGATCCTGTTGGCCCTTTTGTCCGCCTGTGCCAGCAACAGTCCCACGCGCCACTTTTTCATGCAGGGACAGGTGCTGTCGGTGCAAGACCAGAATGTGGTCGTGTGCGTCGGCAAAGCCCACGGCGCCGAAGTGGGCCAGGTACTGAGTGTTTATCGCAACGAGCAAGCTCAGGCTGCGCCGAAAGCGCCGCCAGCAGGCTTCAAGCGTGTACCGATGGGCCAGGTGCGGATCGTGGAAGTGTTCGACGAGCACTACGCGCGGGCCGAGGTGGTATCCGGCGAGATTCACGCCAACGACACTGCGGAACTGCAGCGATAGGCGGGACTTTGGCCGCTGCGTCGCTGGTTGGCGACTCGGCGTTCATACCGGCCGGCGCGCGTGCGCCAGCCGGTACCTGCATCCAATGGAAATCAGCCATGAACCGGAACTGGAAAATGGTGGGCTTGTCTGCCGCACTCGTGATTGCGTTCGTGGTCTTGCGCGAACACTGGGGCCATGTGCTGGGCGCGCTACCGTACCTGTTGCTGCTGGCTTGCCCGTTGCTGCATCTGTTCCATGGACACGGCGATCGCGCGCACCACGACCATTCGACGGATGACCGCAAGCCCTGAGCCCGCCTCGCTGGCGGATGCGCTGCGTCAGGCAGTCACGTATGCGGTCGTTACGTTGCCGATGTTTGCCCTATGGGAACTCGCGCACGCACCGCTGTACACGCTATGGATCGACGCCGGTCCCGCGGCAGCCTGGCAAGCTGCGCTGCATTGCACGTTGGGCGATGCAGTGATCGCGTTTGCCTGCGCGCTGGCAGCGCCGCTCCTCACCCGCGTGTCGCCCTGGATGCGCCATGTCCATCGCACCGACATGGTTGTAGTGACTCTGGGATTGGCAACGACTATCGCGATTGAGTGGATCAGCACGCGATGGCTCGGCCGCTGGACTTACCGCGAGTCGATGCCCGTCGATCCAATCCTTGGCATTGGTCTGAGTCCGCTCGCGCAGTGGATCGTGGTTCCGTTGCTGGCGCTTTGGATCCTGCGACGAAAGGGCGACCCCAGGCGTATCGGCTAGCTATGGCCGAGTGCCGCGGTACAGCCCTATTCGGCCGACGGGAACAGCCAGTGTGTGCAGGGTTGATACGTCAACAAAGCCTGCGTCGTGCATGAACTCGGGTAACCGGCCCTCCGCGTGGTCGCGGGTGTTGGCATAGCCGTCAAGCAAGCGCACCAGCTGAAATGCGGTTCGGCCCAGCCATGAGTTCGGCCGGCCGAAATCGGCGATCAGCACCCTGCCACCAGGGCGCAGTACGCGCCAAACCTCGCGGAGACTGCGTCGCTTGTCGTTGGGCTGGAGGTGGTGGAAGAAGAGCGAAGAGAGCGCTACGTCGAACGAACCATCGGCGAACGGCAGTGCATCGGCCCAGGCAGGCGCAAGGTCCAGCGAGATGCCTGCGGCGGTGGCCTTGGCCTGTGCTTGGCGCAGCATGGCTGGGTCGGCATCGACACCGGCGATTCGCGCGCCGGGCACTCGCGAGGCCAACTGCAGCAGCAGGGTGCCGGTGCCACAGCCCAGGTCCAGAACCCGCTCGCCGGGTGTGACATCGGCGTGCGTCAATAGAGACGCCTTCATCCGGGCTTCGCGCACCGTCAACGCCACCAGACGGTCGTACCATGGCGTGAGGAACGGGAAGCGCAACGCCGGAACGAAGTCCCGGTGGGGCAAATTGCTACTCATCGGATGCTGCCGTCAAAGCCAGCGCGCCCAACAGTGCGATCAGAAGCACCGGATGAAGGAGCATGAGGTGCACGAAGTTGCGTTCAACCAGAAGGCCGTCCACAAACAGGGACACGATCGCCACGAGCATCAGGATCCGCAATGGCTGTCGCCTTCGTTGGGTCCAGCGCAACAAGGTTGGGAGAGTGTTGGTCATGAAGAGTCCGCCTTCGAAGGTCCGATAGGCTGAGCAGCTTGCCGCGAGCGAGCCTGTTTGGCTTGAACAAAGCGGCGGAATCAAGCCGTTCGCAAGGCAGCCAGGATGGCGCTGGGCGGCACGCCGAAGTGTCTTTGCATGGTTCGGCTAAGATGGGCAGCGTCCGAAAATCCGGCGTCTTGCGCCGCCCGACTCAAGTCCGCGCCCGCGGCGGCACTCATCAAGGCCCGACGCAATCGCAGCCAGCGCAAGTAGGGTCGCAGAGGCATCCCCACCAGCGCGCGAACCCGATGTCTGAAATGACTGGGCGACAGCGAGGCTTCGCTGGCGAATTCCGCCAGTGTGCTGTTCAACTCGCTGCGGGCCGGCAGGCCTTCAAGAAGATCTCGGACGCGGTCGGAGCGGCGGCCAGCCGGAGCCGGCACCGACTTGGGTAACCCGAGTGCCGCGAGCAGCGGGCCCAGATCTGCGTCGGTCGACAACGGCCAGACGCCGAGCGCGGCATCGCGCTGTCGCTCCGTGAGCAGACACAATCCCCGCGCGCAGGCCAGCGCCAAAGTCCGTCCCGTGTGAGACTCGCGTTCGACGAACAGCAGCGCCGCGGCACCGGGCCAGACGCGGTGCGGCACGTCCGCGTCGATCAGCACTCCGGGCGCAGTGATGTCGCCTTGACCATGAGCGGAAACGGTGACCGCTTCGCGGGGAGCGAGGACCAATTGCAGGGCATGGTGGGTATGTACCCGGTTGTCGCCCATGTCGCCGGAAAACACCGCCCAGCCTGTGCCCAGCGCAATGCGCCCGGACCAGGCAGGCGATTTCTCGTGGCTCGTCATTGCTCGTGACCCTTCCGCAGCCTCAGCGCGTTGGCCACCACCGACACCGACGACAGGCTCATCGCCAGTGCCGCGATCATCGGACTCAGCAGCAAGCCGAAGCTCGGGTACAGCAGCCCGGCAGCGATCGGCACGCCGAGCGCGTTGTAGGCGAAGGCGAAGATCAGGTTTTGCTTCATGTTCGCCACCGTCGCTTGCGAAATCTGCCGCGCGCGCAGGATGCCGCGCAGATCGCCTTTCACCAGCGTGACCTGCGCGCTCGACATGGCGACATCGGTGCCGGTGCCCATCGCGATGCCGACATCCGCGGCAGCCAGTGCCGGTGCGTCGTTGATACCGTCGCCGGCCATCGCCACGCGGCGGCCCTCGGCCTTGAGTCGCGCCACCAGCTCGGACTTGTCCTTTGGGCGGACCTCGCCGTACACCTCATCGATTCCCAGCACCTTCGCCACGGCTTCCGCGGTGGTCTTGCCGTCGCCAGTCGCCATCACGATTCGCAACCCTGCCGCCCGCAATGCGGCAATCGCCTCCGGCGTGCTGACCTTGATCGGATCGGCCACCGCAACAAGTCCCGCAGCGCGGCCATTGACTGCGAGGAACATAGCGCTGGCGCCTTCGCGGCGCAGGCGTTCGGCGTCTTCGCGCAAGCGACTGACATCGACGCCGATCTCCTCCATCAACGCGGTGTTGCCCAGCGCCAGGCGCGCCGCGCCGACGAGCCCGCGCACGCCGATGCCGGTCGCCGACTCGAACTCGGCGGCGGTCTCCAGGGCCAAGCCGCGCCGACGCGCTTCGGCCACGATCGCTTCCGCCAGCGGATGCTCGCTGCCCTGATCGAGGCTCGCCGCGAGGCGCAGCGCTTCATCAGCGTTGAAGCCGTCGGCCGCAACGACCTCGCGAAACGCAGGTTTGCCCTGAGTCAAGGTGCCGGTCTTGTCGACAATCAGGGTGTCGATGGTGCGCAGTCGTTCGATGGCCTCGGCATCGCGAAACAACACGCCCGCCTGCGCCGCACGCCCGGTCGCGACCATGATCGACATCGGCGTGGCCAGCCCCAGGGCACACGGGCACGCGATGATCAGCACGGCCACCGCGTTTACGAAGGCATAGGTCCATGCCGGCTCCGGGCCGAACACGCCCCAGACGAAGAAGGTTCCGAGCGCGATGCCGAGCACCGCGAGCACAAACCAGAAGCTGACCTTGTCTGCCATCCGTTGCATGGGGGCCCGCGAACGCTGCGCCTGGGCGACCAGTTGCACGATCTGCGCGAGCACGCTGTCAGAGCCGATCTTGTCGGCGCGGATCACCAGGCTGCCAGTGGCGTTGATGGTGGCGCCGATGACCTTGCTGCCCGGAGATTTTTCCACCGGCATCGGTTCGCCCGTCAGCATGGACTCGTCAATGTTCGAGCGGCCCTCAAGGACTTCGCCATCCACCGGCACCTTCTCGCCGGGGCGCACGCGCAAGCGATCGCCCAGATGCACATGGGTCAGTTCAACTTCTTCTTCGCTGCCGTCCTCGCGCAGCCTGCGCGCGGTCTTCGGCGCCAGTCCGAGCAGCGCCTTGATCGCCGCCGACGTGGAGGATCGCGCCTTCAGCTCCAACACCTGGCCGAGCAGCGTCAGTGACACGATGATTGCGGCGGCCTCGAAGTAGACGCCGACTCGGCCGTGCTCGCGGAAGGCCTCCGGGAACATGCCCGGCGCCAGCGTTGCAACCAGACTGTAGCCGAAGGCCGCGCCCACGCCGGTACCGATCAGCGTCCACATGTTGGGGCTGCGATTGGCGATCGACTGCGCCCAGCGCTGAAAAAACGGCCATCCGGCCCACAGAACGACGGGTGCGGAAAGCACGAGTTCCAGCCAGGTCCGCGCGTTCGCCGAGATGCCGCCGAACTGATGCCCGACCATCGCCAGCGCCAGCACGATCACCGATAGCGGCAGGGTCCACCAGAAGCGGCGGCGAAAGTCGATGAGTTCTGGGTTTTCGCCTTCATCGAGACTGGGCATCATCGGTTCCAGCGCCATGCCACAGATCGGGCAGCTGCCCGGCTCGTCGCGCACGATCTGCGGGTGCATCGGGCAGGTATAGCGAGCGCCCGGCTGCGCCGGGACGGCCGCGGGCTGGGCGACGGGACTCAAATAGCGTGTCGGATCGGCAAGGAACTTGCCCCGGCACTTTTCGGAGCAAAACCGGTACAGGTTCCCGGCGTGCTCGAGTTGGTGGGGGGAGTCGATCGCCACCGACATGCCGCATACCGGGTCGACATGTGCATCGGCGTTGTGTGCATCAGCGGCATGATCGTGAACGCCGCTGGTGGGGCCGTGATGTGCGTGACCGTGTGCCGCTTTCGGCGGCGTGCTGCCATGTGAATGGTGATCGTGGTTCATGCGTCTTGCTCCTGGGACAGCGCATTGAGAATCGGGCAGGCCTCGCTGCGCCCGTGCCCGGGGCATGCGTCGATCAGCGTCCGCAGGCCACTGCGGATGCGTTCGAGTTCAGTGATGCGCAGCTCGATGTCTCCGAGTTTGCGCTGCGCCGCAGCGCGCACGCGGGCCACGTCGCGCTCGGCACTGAGCGCCAGCAGCGAACGGATGTCATCGAGCGAGAATCCCAGCACCTTCGCGCGGCGAATGAAGCGCAGGCGCTTGAGTTCCGCGGCGCCATAGCGGCGATAGCCCGATGCGAGTCGACCCGCCGGTGCCAGCAGGCCATTGCGCTCGTAGAAGCGCACCGTGTCGATGGCAACTCCCGCCTGCTTGGCCAACTCGCCGATGCTCAGTGACATGTTCGTTCTCCTTGTGCGGTGTGAGCTTGCACCCTGGACCTGGGTCCAGAGTCAAGCCCCAGTCGCGACGGCATTCACCGTCGCGACCGGTTCGCGTCAGTCAGCGATCGCCTTCCACACGGCGAAACGTCGAGGTGCTGCCGTCCTCCTCCACCAGCTCGACCGTGTAGGACTGCACGCGGCCGTCCGGCATCTCCATGCCGGGCGAGCCGAGCGGCATGCCGGGCAGGACCAGACCGCGCGCCTTGGGCCGTTCAGTCAACAAGCGACGGACGTCCTCGGCGGGAACGTGACCCTCGATCACATAGCCGTCGATCTCTGCCGTGTGACAGGAGCCTTTGCCGTAGGGGACGCCAAGTCCTGCCTTGATCGGCGCGAGGTCGTCCGTGTCGCGCACCTCAACGGTAAAGCCGGCTTGTCGCATGTGTTCGACCCACAAGCCACAGCAACCACAGCTGGGAGTCTTGTGCACGACCATTGCCGGTGTCGTGTCCGCCATGGCGGTGGGGGTCGCGACCTGCTGCGCGCTTGCGGTCGTGCTCGTGGCGTCCGGGTCGCGTGCGCAAGCGGCCGACATCATCAGCGCTGCGAGGCTTGCGAGGCCCCACGCGGCGCTGCTTCCACCTGCGCGGCGGCTCATCGCTGTGCCCTCGACGACCAGTGCAGATGGACGATCTTCCAGCCTGCTCCGGTCTTGCGCAGGATCGCGGTCTCGGTGGACGAGATCATGAGCATCTTCTCGTCCTTGCTCGCGTGAATCTCGCTCTCGCTGCCGACCCAGACCAGGTCGCCCGATGCCTGAGCCGTCCTGCGCTTCAGCGTGATGTGGGCGGTCTTGAGGAACTCGGCGTCGTGTTTGGCGTGTCCGCCGAGGTACTCATCACGGGTACGCTCGGCGCCGCCGCTTTCAAGGATCAGCACGGCCGGATCGAGATCCGCGGCAACGCCGTCGAGATCGCCCGCGCTCAAGGCGGCCGAGAAGCGTTCCAGCACCGCTACGGCGTCGGCGGCTTCGGGCGAAATGCTGAGCGTGGCGCCCGCCGTCTCGCGGCCGGCGGCTACTTGCGTTGAGCCGTGTTTTTCATTGCCGTGGGCCCAGCCGATCGGCGCGGCAAGCGCGAGGGCCAAGGCGAGGGAAGTCATTCGAATGATCATCGGTTTCTCCAGTTCGAAATGAGGCGCAGGGCCTCGTGGGTGGCTGATTCAGTGTTGATGGTCGTTGTCGGTGTGGTCGTCGCCCGCGGGCGCTGCCATCGGATCTTCGACGGGCTCAAAGGACGAACGCTCCGGGTTCGTGCCTTCGTGTGCAGCATGCGGATCGCCACCGCCGACATCGGTTTCGCCGCCGCCGTGGCTGTGGCCATCGCTGGCCGCAACTCGTGCCTGGTACTGCGCGGCGGTCATGCCCGGAAACTGCTGCATGAAGGCGACCATGCCCCACAGGTAGCGATCGTCCATGCTCTTGCCCCAGGCCGGCATGCCCGACGCCTTGATGCCGTGCTTGAGCACCCAGAAGGCCTCGCGAGGATCGGTCTGGCCGAGGGCATCCCAGCGCGGCGGGCGCGGGTACAGGCCAACACTCAGTTCGGTTTCCTGCGCGTCAGGGCTGAGATGGCAGGTCACGCACATGGCGTTGTAGTTGCCTGCCCCGTTGCGGATCAGTTCGGCGTCGGACAGGTCGGGCACCTGAATGTCCGCCGCCCGGACTGCGATCGAGCGCTTGCGCGCCACCTCGAGCGCGCGATGGGTCGCAGACCAGTGCGGGTCGTCGGCACCGACGTTGTAGATGCCGCTCCAGATGACGGCGGCGGCGATCACCATGCCGACCAGTACCAGAACAACGAGGGTCTTGAAGAGTTTCATGAGGTGCTCCCTATCCCATCTTCATTTTGGAGTGATCGACTGGCTTGGCTTCGAGCGTGGGCGACGGGCCAGGCGGCGGGCCGCGTCTCGCGGGTTTTCCGAAATCGGGATCGGCGCTGATGCGATGTGAGACCGTGCCCTTGGGGTTGGGATACCAACCCGGATCACGGAAGTCGCCGGAAGCGAGGTCGTCGCGCACCTTGATCACGGTGAACATGCCGCCCATTTCGAGATTTCCGAACGGGCCCTTGCCCATCATCATTGCCAGCGTGTTCTCGGGGCCGGTCATGTGGCCGGAGTCGGTGTGATCCTGGTGCTCGGCCATGCCGCCTTGTCCCATGGCCATGTAGCCCGGCAGCAGCTTGCGGATCTCCGCCTCCACGCCGGATTGATCGACGCCGAGCGTGTTCGGAATCTCGTGGCCCATCGCGTTCATCGTGTGGTGCGACATGTGGCAATGGAAGGCCCAGTCGCCGGGCACGGCGACGAACTCCAGATCGCGGGTCTGGCCGACAGCCACGATTTCGGTGGTTTCCGGTCGCCACAGGCCCTTGGGCCAGCGACCACCGTCCGAACCGGTGACATGGAACTGCACGCCGTGCATGTGCATCGGGTGGTTCCACATCGACAGGTTGCCGATGCGCACGCGCACGCGTTCGCCGCTGCGCGCAACCAGCGGCTCGATGGCCGGAAACACCTTGCTGTTCATCGTCCACAGATCGAAGTCCTGCATCACCGACGGATCGGGTCGATACGTCCCCGGATGCAAGGCCCAGTTGTGCAGCAACACGACGTAGTCGCGATCGATGGGCTCAGGCTCGCCGTCCCTGGGGTGGATGATGAACATGCCCATCATGCCGACCGCCATCTGCACCATCTCGTCAGCATGCGGGTGGTACATGTGGGTGCCGTGCTGGCGCAGGGTGAACTCGTAGACGTAGGTCTCGCCGGGCTGGATTTGCGGCTGCGACAACCCGCCGACGCCATCCATTCCCGAGGGCAGCAGCAGGCCATGCCAGTGCACGCTGGTGTGCTCGGGCAGGCGGTTGGTCACGTAGATGCGCACCCGATCACCCTCGACCGCCTCGATGGTCGGGCCGGGTGTGGTGCCGTTGTATCCCCAGCATTTGGCGCGGCAACCAGGTGCGAATTCGTGCTCGATTTCCTCGGCGACCAGGTGGAACTCCTTGACGCCGTCAACCATGCGGTGCGGCAGAGTCCAGCCATTCAGGGTGCGCACCGGGCGATAGCCGCCGACGGCGGAAGCAGGCAACGGCGCAGGCGCGGCGGCCGCGGTATGACCCTGGTGGTCTTGCGCGGCGGCGCGCTGCGCCCACAGCCCGAATGGGGCCAGCGCTCCCAGTCCGGCGAGGCGAAACCACTGGCGGCGAAAAGGATTCATGGCGTGTCTCCATGGTCGTGCTGATGCTCGGATTCGTCGTCAACCGGTACGACGGGCTTGGTTGTGGTTGGCTTGCGGTGTTCGCGGTGTGGGTCCACTGGCGGCGTCGGCATGGACATGTCATGGCCGGCGTGCGGATCGGACGACGGCGCCGAGTCCGGCATGCGGTGGCCCGCGTGCGGGTCGCGCTCCGGGCCGCTGTGCATGCTGTGGTCCATGGCCGCCGGAGCACCGGTAGCCGGCAGGATGGCTTCCACGCCGATGGCGGGCTCCACGGGTGAATCGTCGTCAGGCAGGCGTCCGCCAATCGCGCCCCGCAGTCCGGCGCGGGCGACCCAGTAGTCGCGCACCGCTTCGAGGTAGGCCTGGTAGGCGTCGTACTCCTGCTGTTTCGCCAGCAGCAGCTCGAACACACCCACCAACATGAAGTTCACCTGTTCCTGCGTGCGCGCGACGATGGCCTCGCGGCGCGGGACCAATTCGACGCGATGGCGTTCTGCGATGGTGTGCGCCACCGCGACGGCGTCCAGGCCTAGCCGCGCATTGTTCTGCACCGACAGCAGCCTGGCGTCGAGCTCGGCGCGCGCCTGTTGCAACTCCGCTTCGGCGCGCGCAACGCCGCCCTGTCCCTGGTTGAAGATCGGAAGCGCCAGCGAGGCGAAAGGACCGGTTGCCCGGGCGCCGTCGAACTCGCGTTCATGCTCGTAGCCGACCTCGATGCCGCCCAGCCAACGCCAACGCCGGGTTACGCCAAGGGCGTCCTCGCGCAATGCGACTGTGCGGCGTGCCGCGGCAAGGTCGAGACGCGTTTCGAGCGCCGACGCGACCAGAGCGTCGGCGTCGTAGCCGACCGCTCGCGGGGCCGGCAACTGCGACTGGGTGGTCCATTCTCCGTCGGTCGGCAGACCGACCAAGGCTGCCAGTCGATGTCGCGCACGCAAGGCGCTCGACCCAGCCGTCAGCGCGTCAATGCGGGCTTGCGTGGCTGCTGCGCGTTCCTGTTCGAGCTGCAGTCGGTTGATATTCCCGGCATCGAAGAAGCGTTGTGCCAGTTCGGCCGACTGCTCGGCGGCACGCGCCACCAGATCACGCATCGCGGCGACTTGCTGTGCGCCGACCGCCTCGTACCACGCCACTTCCACTTCCGTCGCGATCTCGAGCACTGCGCCCGCCACCGCCAGTTGCAGCCGCTCCAGTTCACCCTCGGCGAGACGCTTGCGTACTGGAAGGAGCAGTAGATCGGTCAAGCCGAGCGACACGCTGCGCGTGATCTGCGCACCCTCGCCGCCATCCGGCGAGAGCCGAAGAAAGCCAAAACTCGGATTCGCCAGACGACGCGCATCCTCCAGATCCGCTCGACCGAAGCCGAGTCGAACGAACTCCTCGCGCAGTCGTGGATTGTTGAAGAACGCCAGACGGACGGCGTCCTCGACGCCGATCGGCGCGGTCGGAACCTGCGGAGCGGGATCGGCGCTCAGCGGCGACCAATCGAGGGGCACCGAGCGCCGATCCGCGATCAGGTCGCGGGATTCGGAATAGCCGCGCTCGCGCGGCAAACTGGCGCAGCCAACCAACGCCAGCGCCGCCGCGACGCTCGCGGCGGAACGAAAAAACCAAGCCATGGACTCATCCTCACAAGCGACAGGCGCTGTCCGGATCGGACGCGCAGACGCGGCAACGGGAGTGCAAGCGCCGGATGGCGCCCACACCGACAGTCGTTACGCGTTCAGGTCGCGGGTGGGCGTAGCGGAGGAGAGTCGCGATGCAAAACGACGTGCGCAATCAACGGCGAATGCGTAGTGCGGATCGCTTCAACTAGCGACATGCAAGATGCCTGCAAAGACAACGCTGGAGGAAGAACACAGCCGCATTGGCAGGATGCGCCATCGCAGCAACTTCCATCGTCCGGCGAAGCAGGCTCCGACGGAGCGTCGCTTCCGGCGGGGTGATGATGGTCGCCCATCGAATGAGATCCATGATCACCGTGCGCCATCCCAGCCATCGCCCACGGCGCCCAAACGCTGTTCACGATCAGCGTTAGCGAGAGCAGAAGCTGGAGTAGGGTCCGGCGCATTTGGCAGTAGACTGCAACTGGACATGAAAAGTTTCAACTGATTACGAGAGCCGGTAGCAGTGTCAGTTGCAGCCGCGGGCTTGGCGAACCTGACGGGATCATCAATACGGGGGCGGCGGATCACCTCGATCGACGGGGCGATGGTCATGGCGGACCACGGAATCTGCACCGACCCGCACCTGTTATCACGGGCCTAAACTGTGAAGTTTGCAGCGAGGAACGGTTGCACCACCATTCCTCGATTCAAACCGACTCTCAACGCCAGCCAAAAAGCGCAACCACTGCGCACGGCTGCGGGTTCCTGCGGGTCAGCGCGGGACCTGACCTTCGGTCGTTGAGAGACCAACTCCCCGAAAAGCGCTCTCTACCCCGCCCCCACTCTCTGTCTGCGGCTCGCGGTGGCAGGCAGATTGACGTGAGGTCGCGCAGTTCGTTCAACTGCCCGACCCGTCCTGCGTAACAGCGCGCGTACTGAGTCTCGCGGGTGTCCTCGCCACCAATCTTGTGTTCCCCATGGCAGATCGCCAGGACGAAATTGCCTGCTTCATCATCAATGGGCTGTAGTTTGGATTGGTAGTGCACGCGCCCACTCCCCTTGAAGAATCGTTACATTCTACTCAGGTGGCATAGGATGCCGGTCTATCCCGAGAGAGCCTTTACAAGGCACTTTCGGGTGCTCGCAGCCCGGACTTCGCGACCATTCTGAAGGTGACCCGCGCGCTCGGTGTTCGCTTGCATGCGGCGGTAGGGTGACTTCGTTGCGCATAAGTGGACTGCCATCGGCGCGAAACCGATGGTTCGTTGGGGTTGAAGGTGATTGGCTTAGCCGAGCAGCGCGAGATCGCAGCTAAGCGTTCGGTAAGTGATTCGGTAGCTCTGCGGGATGGCCGCAGCGGTGGCGTCGGCGTCTTCCATTGCGGCAGCGATGTCATTGTCGCCTTCAATCTGTCGGATTTCCCGGACGATGCGTTGCGCCGAACTGGACTCCCGAAGTCGGGCAGCGTGCTCACGGCGATGAAGGAGTTGTTATGACACTCATCAGAACCAAGGTCCGCGAGCGACCTGTGTCATAGCTGTTCGTGATCTTGCTCTTGCCGGAGGCCTGGATGCCGCAAAGGCCGATCATTTCCAAGGGTTGTTTTCTGCAGGCTGCGGGAGAGCGCGATCATGATCCGAATAGGCAGTAGCGTGGCCCGGCAGCGATCGTCGTCGACTACACGTTCCAGTGCGCAAGTGCTGCCAACCGACAAACGGAACTCGGTCAGGATTTCAGCGCAACCGACAGCCTCCCACCATCCCACTCGCTGGTCAGTTGCCGCAGGAATTCGCGATCGATGCGCTCGCTGTTGGCCACCAGCGTTTCCGACATGGCGGTCGCAATGCGTTCGATGACCTGCTGCGGATCGCGCACGTGGCAGACGTCGGCGCCGAACTTCAGCAACTGCTGGCGCGTTGGGTAACGCTTGTCCTTGTTGAGTTTCAGCGCCAGCGTGCGATCGACCAGGGTGCGCTCGCTGCGGTAATCGCGGTATGAGTAAACGGTGGTGGTCACCACGTCGTACAAGGGCGCGAGGGTGGGCGAGTTGGTTGCGGCCGGATGCTCGTAAAGCAATCCGAAGTTCTTCAGGTGGGCGTCGCCGTTGCGCACCATCGCGCACAGGGCCAGGTACTCGAAAAAGCGCTGGCTGCTGGCCAGGCCTTCGCCGCCCCGGCAGTAAGCGCGAATGACGCGGACGATGTTCTCGTAGCTGCCCTGGTATTTGTAGTGGCCGTGCGGATCGGGCGCCTTGTCCATCAGCACGCTCATGTCCTCGAAGCCGAGGCGCTGGCCGCCGCTGAGGTCGAAGCGCTCCATGACGAACAGGCCGCCGTCGTCGGACAGCCAGAACTTCGGCACGGCGATCCCGGCGCGGCGCGCGGCGTCCATGCACAGAAACTCGTTCTCGGTCAGATGCGGGAGTTCGCCGCCGCCGGACTTCACGATCAGATCCGGCTGGATGACGGTGGCTTTGCTCTCGGGCAACTTGTCGGCATCCGGCATCAGCACCTTGGGCTGCACGCCGGAGATGCCGGATTCGAAGTAGACATCGACCAGGAAGTTGAAAAGCTCATTCGTCGGCTCGCGTTTGAGCAAGGCGTGCAAGCCGATCTGCGCACGCGTCGGCGTTCGCGGCTCACCGGGCAGTGTGTAGCTGAGGCGGCCGATCTGGTTGCTGCCGACAATCGCCAGCAAGCGCATGTCGTCGACCTGCTCGTACTTGGCCATGCGTTCGACGATCTGCCGATACAGCCAGCCTTCGGGCTTGTTCATCGCGAACGGCGTCAGCAAGGCCCCCGAGGCATAGCTTTCGGCGCGGATCGGCATCGTCAGCGATACCTCGCGCGTGCGATCGCCGCTGCCGTAGTTGAAGACGAAGCGCGACTCCTTGTCGAGCACGCCGGACTCGCCCTGGGGTGTCGTAACCAGGAGCTGTTTAACCCGCATGTCTTGCACCGGGCGCGGATGATCGCGAAGGTAATTGCGCCGAGGGCAAGGCGCGAGGGTGAGAGCAGGCGTGCTTGCGCCGCATGCGGCGCGCCTGCTCGAACGGGCGGCAGCTTGCTGCCGCACTGGGGTGAGGAATGGTTGGTCCATTGCGACGACGAGCAACGAAGCCATCGGCGCAAGGACCGAGCGAGCGCCGTGTCCGGTGCAAGACATGCGGGTCAGTCATCGAGCAGATCCTTGAGGCGATCGAGCTCGATTCTCGAATCGACGATCGTCAGGCCCTTGTCGAGCGCAGCCAAGGCGGCAAACACGGTGTACAGGCCGACATTCTTGCCGGCCTCCAGGTCGGCAATGGTCTGGCGGCGACAGCCGACGCGCGTTGCCACCCATTGCAGGGTTTTCCGCAACGCCAGTCGATTGGCGCGAAACGAGGCGCCGAGTTCCGCGGCGGAAAAGCAATCGGTAGGCATGTTCGTCTTAACGCACCAAGGTCAGAGGCTGCGAACCAAATGTGCGCTATACCGAACATTGCGTCAAGTTTTGTCGGCGCGCCTGGCGTCCCCAAAGGCTCTGCGGAACTCGCGCCCGGTGCGGTCGCGAAATGGCGCTTTGACCACGACTGTTCCGTCGAAGACCCGCAGCAACCATTCGGCCGCGTTCTCGCTGTCTTCGATGTCGCGGACGGCCCTTCCAATCTCGCGCGGCGATCTGCCGCCGAGATCATCGAACAATGCATCGCATCCCGGCTGGTCGAGGTCGCTGAACAGATCGGCGTGGAGGGTGATGAGTTCGAACAGAAACTCGTGGGCGCGGTCGGTGACGTCGACCTCGTTCGGCCGGGCATCGAAGTCGTCAGGCTCGGGGCGAAATTCCCGCATGACCAGTTGCGGGCCGGGGCGCAGGATCAGGTGTTGCATCACGATTGCCCTCGGCAGTTAAGCCCAGTTGTCCAGGATCAGCGGCGCAGTGATCCGCTTGAAGTGGCGACTGTTGTTGGTGACGAGAACCGCGCCGGACGCAAGCGCATGTGCGGCGATCATCATGTCCATTTCGCCGATTGGCTGCCCGGAGCCGACCAACTGGTGACGAATCTCGGCGTACCAATCGGCGGCGTCGGCATCCCAGGGCAAGAGGCGGACGATTTTGAGTAACTGGCGCACGGCCAGATGTAGCTGATGCTCCGCGGGCAGACGTTTCAGGCCGTACTGCAACTCAGCCCGCGTGATCACCGAGATGCAAACGGACGAGGGGATCAATGACGCCAGTTTGGCCTCGATCGCCGGTGACCTACCCTTGATCAGATAGCTGACCGTGTCGGTATCCAGCATGTGCAGCATCGTCAACGCTCTGCCGCGAGCTGCGCAGGGCGCTCGTCATCAAACACGCCGCGCTCGGGCGGCAGCACGTTCAGTGCGCGCTCGGCCATGAAATCGGCAGGCACGTCGATGGCGCGCACCAGTTCAAAGAACTCACCCCAGGCTCTGACACCCGGTCGGGTGGACAGAACAACATCACCGGTCGCGTCATCACGGGTGACGAAAACCTCGTCACCCTTGAAGCGGAACTCCGCCGGCAATCGAACCGCCTGGCTGGCGCCGTTCTTGAACAACTTGGCAGTGCGGGTTTCGTTCATGGCAACGTCCCTTCGCGAGCGGCGCATAGTAGATGCAACAGTATATACGCCGGGTTTGGGGGCGTCACAGAGCCTGCAGCACGACTTGCGGTCGGAGTTTGCTCCGACGTGTTCAGACGATGCGCCTTTCCGTGTGGGACAAGCCCGGCATTATCGGCAGCGCCGAGAATTTTCCGCGCCACATCGCGTTGCCGAGGGGCTGTCTCGAAGCGGCCATCGCGCTGCTCAAGGACAATGGCATTCGGTGCGAGCTTCACGATAAGCGCCATGCCGGCGATCGACGGACCATTGGTTTCATGGGCACGCTTCGTCTGGATCAGGAATCCGCTGTCACCCCACAAGGCCCAACTTGGCGATCTGTCGGTCGCTCATTCCTGGCTCACCACATCTTGAGCGAGCTGTTCCTGTGGGAGCGGGTTCACCCCGCGATCTTTTGCCTGGCTTCTGAAACCCCACCCCATCCAGCCTGGGCGTATCTTCCAGGGATCGCCTCTGATTGGATGCAGGTCGCCAACCCATGTGCCCACCTCCGCCAGCGACCGATCAATCATGACCGACTCCGTCGCCGGCATCGCTGACACCCGCGGCCACTACCGGCGCCAGCGCAGCCTGTATGCCGACGACCTCACCCGCTTCCTCGCGCGCCCACCTGATTCCGTCCTCGGCATCCTCGCCAGCGCAACGGGCTTCCCGGTCACGCTGGAACAACGCGGCGCCTGGACTGAGCAGATCGAGCTGCTGCACGCTGCGCTGACCGGCCTTGAAGGCCGCGGGCGCATCTACTTCGAGTACGCGATCCCGCGCCTGGGCAAGTGGATCGATGTGCTGCTGGTGCTGGATCACGTCGTCTTCGTCATCGAGTTCAAGGTTGGCGAAACTCAGTTCAATCGCGCCGCCATCGATCAGGTCTGGGATTACGCGCTCGATCTGCGCAACTTCCACGAGACCAGCCACCACATTCCAATCGCACCGATGCTGGTCGCCACCAAGGCCAAACCGGTGATGCTCGGCGTCGTGCTGCGCGCCAATGACGCGCTGATGCCGGAGCCGGTGTGTGCCGGCGCCACGCAGATCCGCGCGGCCATCGAGAACGTGCTCGAACTGCTCAACGGCCCGACGCTCGATCCCGATGCCTGGGAGCGCGGGCGTTATCAGCCGACGCCGACGATCATCGAGGCCGCACGTGCGCTGTACGCCGGTCATTCGGTCGACGACATTTCCCGCAGCGACGCCGGCGCGGTGAATCTGACACGCACCTCGGCGGTGATTGATCGCATCATCCGCGACGCGCGTGTCGAAGGACGCAAGGCGATCTGCTTCGTCACAGGCGTGCCGGGCGCCGGCAAGACGCTGGTCGGCCTGGATGTCGCCACCAAGCACCGCGACAAGAACGCCCTGCACTGCGTGTTCCTGTCCGGCAACGGGCCGCTTGTCGCCGTCCTGCGCGAAGCCCTGGCGCGCGATCACGTGCAGCGCGAGGCGGCGGCCGGTCGCCCGATGAGGAAGGGTAAAGCGCGCTCGCTGGTCAGCGCATTCATCCAGAACGTGCACCACTTTCGCGACGAGTGCCTGATCGACCCCAGCCAGCCGCCGGTCGATCACGTGACGCTGTTCGACGAAGCCCAGCGCGCCTGGGATCGCGCGCAAACCAGTTTCTTCATGCGTCGCAAGAAGAACCAGCCGGATTTCGACCAGTCCGAACCCGAATTCCTGATCTCGTGCCTCGACCGCCACCCGGATTGGGCGGTGGTCGTTTGTCTGGTCGGCGGCGGCCAGGAAATCAACACCGGCGAGGCCGGCGTCAGCGAGTGGATCGCCGCGTTGCTGCGCAGTTTCCCCCACTGGGACGTGCACCTGTCGCCCAAACTGCACGGCAGCGAGTACCGCGCGGAGGCCGGCATCGCCCAGCTACGCACCAGCCATGCCGTGTTCGATCACGAGGCCCTGCATCTGGCCACCTCGATGCGCTCCTTCCGCGCCGAGCGCCTCAGCGAGTTCGTGCGACTGGTGCTGGAGCGCGAAGTGATCGCCGCGCGCGAAGTCCACCGCGAGTTTGCAGGCCGTTATCCCATCGTCCTCACCCGCAGCCTGCCGCGAGCGAAGCAATGGCTGCGCGAGCACGCCCGCGGACAGGAGCGCTACGGCATCGTCGTGTCCTCCCAAGCCCAGCGACTCAAACCCCACGCCATTGACGTGCGCCCCAAAGTCGACCCCGTGCACTGGTTCCTGCACAACAAAGACGACGTCCGCTCGTCCTGGCACCTGGAAGACGTCGGCACCGAGTTCCTGGTCCAAGGCCTGGAACTCGATTGGGCCTGCGTCGTCTGGGATGCCGACCTGCGCCATGGCAAAACCGGCTGGCACCACGGCGAATTCGTCGGCACCCGCTGGAACCGCATCCACAAGGCCCCGCGCCAGCGCTACCTCGAAAACGCCTACCGCGTGCTGCTGACCCGCGCGCGACAAGGCATGGTCATTGTTGTGCCGGAGGGGGACCTCAACGATCCCACACGGCGGCCTGAACTATATGACGCGACGTTTGAGTTTTTGGGGGCGACGGGGGTGGGGGTGTTGTAGTGCGGACGGCAACATTGCGCAGGACCAATGAGTTGCCAAGCGCGGCGAGGAACGCGTGAGAGCTATGGGAAATGCTGGCCGACACCGCGGTGGATTCCGTCCTGGCGACAAGTACCTCACTGAGCGTGAGCTATATTTGGACTGCGCCACTTGACGTCATTGCAGAGCCGACAACCCGGCGGAACGCGAACTCAGGCTCGGCGCGGGACCCGCTCCCTTGGAAACTTGACCACGCGCTACGCACAATCAGTCCTCCTGCTTCCCCACGCCCAAGGAGGCATGTACCCGACCCGCCATCGTGAGAACTGCTAACGTACTCTGTGCCTAATCCTTGCGGCGACGCACCAGCCATCTGGTTTGCTGACAGCATCCCGATTGCGCCACAGTTCGTACCTATGTCACTAAACAAGCCGAGCGGCACCTGACCCTGCAGCAAGCCCTGTGGTTGAAAACCGAAAACTCATGACCAAGAAAGCGTATGCGATCGAAGTGAAGAAGAGTTTGGACCGCAGGAGATGGGAAAACTCCGTTCACAGACGCAAGCTAAAGCGCCTGAAGCGCCGACTGACACAGATAATGCCCGTACGCACAGGTGTTCGGGCGAGTTATCGGTCCACTGCATTGCGATTATTGGCGAACCGGTGTGTCGAGCCGCTCGGGGCTGATCCCGTTCGAGCCGGCAAGATTCTGATGCCGAGCCGGTTCTCTATTATCGATAACCCACATGAAACACTGAGCGTCATTTGCCGAATCGCGAAATGTGCCACATCCTATGCCCGACCAAAAATAAGTTTAGACCATCGCGCCACGATTGAAATGGACCTTGCTGCGGATACGTTACTCGGTATCACGCTCAAGGAGACAAAAAAGGAATGTCAAGGCGTCAAGAAGATGCAAATTCGAGGGCATTATCCGAGAGATCCCGCACTTCGAAGGGAAATGGATGAAATTGGTGTGACAAAGGCCCTGTTTTCTTCTGAGGAATCTTGGTCGGTAGATTTAAATCCGGACCTAAAAGTGTTCCGTCATCGTCAGGTTGGGCTGAGGATCGAAGAGCCACTCGAAGCCCGATATCCCGCTCAAGATCAGACGTCTCGGTTTGCTATCCATGTGGACGATTGCCTCGCAGTAATCGGCAAGAAACTCACTTCCAAAGGACGACAAGAGCTCTGTGTCTATGTCGGTGAGATTCTAACCAACGCTGAAGAGCACCCAGGAATTGTTGATTGGACCATTGTCGGCTATTTAGATGTCGAACTTAGCTGGTTTGAAGTCGCAATAATTAACTTTGGCAAAACAATAGCGGATACGTTTAAGGAACTGCCCCGAGAAAGTTACGCTTTTCGCCAAGTAGATTCGTATGTGTCGAGAATCGCAAGGACTGGAGCTAATCAAGTCGAGAGGGATAAGTTGATAACTGTGGCCGCTCTCCAAAGTCGAATTAGCTCTAAGAATTCCGACGAACGGAGTGACCGAGGTCAAGGAACTGTTGAAGCTATTGAGTTCTTTCAGCAGGTTCTGGCCGAATGCCAAGGAAGCGAGCGAAAGAATCCGAATATGTGCATTCTCTCAGGATCGACGTTTATTAAGTTCGATGGTACCTACAGAATGGTGATGGATGGGCACGGCAGAAAAATCATTGCCTTCAATAAACAGGGGTCGCTATTCAAGCCCCCCGATGAAAAGTTCGTCCAGGTTTTGCCTGGGGCGTCTTTTCCGGGAACTATACTAGCCATCAGATTTCCCCTCGCAAGGGGGGCTATCGCATCAAGGGAGGTATGAAATGGCGCAGATAATAAATTTTGAGCAACTTGGGGGGCCGGTATACGCGGGGCGCCCAAAAGGGGAAAAAGCTCGTGAGCAATTTGAACTAGATAAGGAGGATGGTGCTGGCGGAGTCGTGCGGGTTGTGATTCCAGACGATGCCTTTAGTCTCAATAGTTCGTTCTTTCTGGGACTATTCGGCCCGAGCGTACGAGCATTAGGAGGTCGCGAAGGCTTCACAAAAAAGTATGCCTTTGAGGCGCCAGAGTTCATTATGGAATCAGTTTACTCTGGGATCGATCGCGCGATGCAGGAGGCCGCACCATTATGAGCTATTTAGAGGATGTTCGCGCGTGGCAGGCAATGGCCGCTTTCTTGTCTTTTATAATCAGCACTTTCGCGCTCATTTGGAGCGCTAGAAATTCCATTCGACAAGATCGAATGTCGCGCACAGACGGCTTTTGGTTCCGAGACGTAGTCGGTCCAAACGTGCTCGAAAAGGTCCTCGCATTTTCTTCGGAATTGACTTCAAGGAGAGACCTGCTGATAAACCTCGCAAATAAGAAAAAGGAGCTTCGCACAGAACTGGACAAGATGCGCCGCGAAAAGCAGGCAGTCACGGAGAATATGATTTGCTTGAAATTGTTCTCCGAAGAGGCCTATTTAGAAGCCTGCAAAAGAATGGACGAGATTGAAGACAAGCTCGCGAATTGCTTGGCAAGAGTTTCTGAATCCAACACAACTTCAGCAGACGCGTCACGCACAATAAATGACGCCATCGCGTTTTCCAGGATTCAAGTCTTCCAGTTGTTGTCAGGAGTCAAAAAGTTGCACGAGAAATTAAAGTAACCAGTGAACCCCAAAAGTGCGTGTGGCAGGAGACCAATTAAAGTCACGCTTGTTTGGATTCGAAAATGCAAATTGCCTACGCCGAACTCTTCCATGGGAGACTGAAGCGCCGTCGTGACATCGTCACGAATCGTGCTCCACCTCTTCGGTTTGAATTTAAGGCGTTAGTTTTTATCCAGGCTCATTGGGGCATGACGGCTACTGGGCGATGCATTATGAGGATTCTGCGGGACGAGGAAAGCCTTGCGCTTTTGATAGTCATGTCTCCCTCGCCGCCAACACCCTCCCCGCAAACTCCGCAAACAAGTTCCGAATGCTGGTTGCCGCCGACAGCGGTCGACACGACTCTGTGCCGGCGACGCTCAGTTCGAGCGCGGCCGCGCTGTAGAGGCGCCGCTCAACCAAGCGTTCGCAAAGGAGTTGGTAGCGGCGCGCATAGGATGCGCCGTTGAACTCGGGGAACACGGGGAAGTGCGGTTCGGCGCAGCGGACTGGGGTCAGGGAGCGCTCGCTCTCTTCGAGCAGCATCAACCAACCGACGAAGGGCGGCCGTGGGTCGGCTTGGTAGATTGGGTTGAGCATCGCGGGCGACTCTTCGCCGATGTCGGTCCGTTGCGCTGGCCGGTGGCCGTAGGCGCCTTGGTGATGGGCGACCCAGAGATCGGCGGCGGAGCCGATGACTTCTTCGCTGCGGTTGTTGAAGTTATTGCCGAAAGAGCCGACCTGCGACTTGAATTCGAACACGCCGAGCAGGCGCTGTTTGTGGATGACGATGGCATCCCAGTCCTTGGTCGCGCGAAAGAACCCCGGCAAAGCCACTTTGCCCTTGTTGCGATGAACCGCATCGGCTGGCAGGCCGCAATGGGTGGCGACGCGTTCGACCAGATGGATGAAGCCGTTCATGTTCTGGCCGCCGACCACGTTGTCCCGCGCGCCGCCCTGCTTTCGCTCGCCCAATGCGCCTGAACGGCCTGCCCAAAACGCCCGAACGGCAGCGTTGACGCGTTCGTCGAATTCATCGGGCAGCAAGCTGATCGTCATTCGCGTCGGTTCCTGCGCTTAGCGGTTACTTGCGCGTCTGCGGCCATCTGTCGCGTGCGCTCCGCATCGTTAGCTGATAGGCCATAGAGCCGAAACACCGGTTCATCAATCAGCCGCTGATCCTTGGCGCAGGCGACCTGCGTCAGTTCATCGCGCAATGCATGCGGCACGTCCTGCCAGCGCGGGATGCGGATGCGGCGCAGGTACTGGGCCTGGAAGCGCAGGAAGCCGCCGGACATGCGGGTGCAGTAGGTGGCGACGAGCAGCACGGTGACGGAGGAGCGCAGCACCGCCTGCAGCGCACGCAGGTCCCATTGGGTCGAGGTCACGAAGTACAGATTGTGGTGCGGGTAGTAGTGGCCTTCGTCGAGCACGAAGGTGGCTTCGCCCTTGATGTCCGGCACCAGCAGTTTCGGTTGCTGCTGCAACTCGGGATAGATGCGATCGATGGTGCGGTACCAGGCGTCGCCATTCTTGGTCGCCACGTGGCGGCCGGCGACGGCCTCGTAGTGCTGATGGAGATAGGCGGACAGCTGCGGGTAGTCGGCCAGATCGACCACGCGGCCTTCGGCCTGGAAAGGGTTGACCACGCCCTTGCCGCCCCAGCGAATCTGGCCGTCGACCAGATCGCGCGCCATGACCAGCGGCAGCTTGCGGCTGGCCTCGACCGGTAGCGCTTCGAGTTCGCCGATGTAGACGCGATCGCAGCCGGTGGCGACGCCGATGCCGACCTTGCAGCCGACTTGTTCCAGCGTCGGGAACTGTTGTTCCAGTCGGCGCACCAGATCCAGGCGCGTCAGGTCATCGAGCAGCCAGGGCGCCTCGTTTGAGCCGGCCAGCGAAATCTCGCCGACGATGGTGGTGTCGGCATGTGCGGCGAGCATCGCCGCCACCAACTGCGGCAGGCTGTGCTCATCGGTGATCACGCCCGGACGAGCGACCCGCGTTGACGCGGCGGGGTTGGTGGTGTGCGTCGGGCGCGCAATCACGGTGATCGCCGGATAGGCGATGACCTCGGAGTGGAAGGCGTCGATGCCTTCCATATCGATGTAGTGCTGCAACGCAAACCCGCGCACGATCTTGGCGCGCAGCGGGCCGCCGTATTTGTTCTTCAACCAGCGATTGGCGCAGATGAAACCGAGCCGCCCGCCGGGCGCCAGCAGGTCGAGCGCGCGCTCGTAGAAGGCGATGTAGATGTCGGCGCGATCGAACATGGTGCGAAAGCGCGCACGGTATTCGCGCAGCAGCGCTTCGGGGATGCGCTCCTGGCGCACGTAGGGCGGGTTGCCGACGACAAAATCGAACTCGCCGGAAAGCCCGCACAGCAGGAAGTCGTCGCACAGCAGCCAGTGTCGGCACAGCTCGCCGGCATCGGCGGGCGTTACGCCTTGCGCGATCAGGCGCGCGCGCAGGTGCGCGGTGGTGGTTTCGAAACTGTCGCGATGTAGTTCAACCGCGCGAATCGCATCGACCAACTCGCGCCCGGCGTCGGCGAGCTTGCCGCCGGCATGGCGATAGGCTGCCAGCAAGCGATCCACTGCGGCCAGCAGGAATTCGCCGCCGCCGAACGAGGGTTCGAGCAGGCGCATGCGGTGCAGTGGTTGGGTAGCGGAATAACCCGACAGATCGAGGATGGCCGCGACCACATCCGGCCGCGTGAACACTGCACCGCGCTCGGTCTCGTCATTGCCGGCCAGCACCGAGACCGCGGCGGCGATCGCCGGATCGCGTGCGCTGGGGCCGAGGATGTCGAACAGGTTGAACAAAGGGGCGTGTGAAGGTGATTTGGAGAGGTTTGATCTTCGGGGGTTTGGGGGTGGGATGCAATGTGGAAGGTGGTGTTGGGGTCTCGTGGTTGGTTTCAGCCGAGAAGATTGAATACGCTGCGAGATTCCGACGGCTGCCCCGAAACTGGTGGCCGTTAAACGAGGACGCCATGGAAGAACTACTGGAGGTTTGGCAGAGGCTGACTGAAGCTGGACGGGATCGTCCGGACATGGCGCGGCCAGCGCAGGGCGCAACGGATGCATCCATTGCGAACGCGGAGCGACGCCTGAAGCGCCCCTTGCCCGCTTCGCTTGTTGCGATGTTGCGGCGATCGCGCGCCTGGCTCTGGCGTGAGCCAGACTACGACGCGGTTGTTTTCCTGCCCCCCGCCGAGATCGTCCGCGAGACGAAACGGCCTGCGGACGCCGCGTCCCGCATCGATGTGGACCTGTCCGAGTCGACGGGCGTCAAGGCGCTCTACTACTCACCACTGCGCATCACCTTCGCGTACTCGGACTATTTCCGATTTCAGATTGACGAGGATCCGGCGGCGGGTGGCCGTCCCGGGCAGGTTCTTGCGGTCGATGTCGAAGAGGGCACCGTCAAGAAGGTCGCCGAGTCGTTTGAAGCGTTCCTGATCCGCGGTTTGCAGTGCATCAAGGAGCAATTGCTGGGAGGCTATCCCGAGCAATGGTCGCCGGCTCCGGGCGCAGCACTTGTGGGCGGCGACATCGTGATACCGCAAATGGACGAGTCGCTGCTGCCGCCAATCGCCAGAGCGCCCTCCCAGCCCGTTGAAAGGGTCATCAAGAAGCACAAGCCAGCTGGCGATGAGCTAGGTGCGGCGCTGCTCGGCATGGATGAATGGCTGCAGGCGCATGCGCCGCTTGACAGCAAGCGCTTCAAGCGCGGCCTGACGCTGCTGAAGATTCGGCAGTATCTCAGCAACGAGGGGTGCTTTCTGCCCGAAGCCATGTATCCGTTGTTCTGGACGATCAACGGCCAAGCGGGTAGGCGCGAACCCCTCTTGCCATGTCCATTGCGGGCCTGTCCCGGTTTGTTATTGCATTCGTTGGACGAGGCATGCGACTCGCACAGCAATCAGTTGGGTAGCTGGCATTTGTACAAACTTATGCCGGACCGTCGCTGCTACGACACGGGCGACGGCATCAAGCATGCATTCTGGCGAAAGCACTGGTTCCCTTTCGCGCGCAGCCGCCTTGATCATGCGGCGGCAAAGGTTCATCTGTTCGTCGACTACGATCCGGCTCCCGGTGGGGTCGCGGGACAAGTGGTTGTCGATGCGGTGGAGATGCAGCCTGACCGTGAACCTGGAATACGGCGCGTCATCGCGCCGTCGTTGACGATCTACTTCCAGTCGTTGCTCGCGGCACTGGAGCGTGGGGCGATCGAATATCGTGATCGGAAGGGATTGATGTGGTGCGATTGAGACAGCTACGACAATAACTGGATCAACGTCGGCAAAGTGCCGTCGGGGGCTGGCGGGGCGGAGCTCGGCTTCGGCTGGCGGGATGGGCAACGCAGGGGCATGGCCCTCCGAAAGCAAGAGCGGCCGCGCGGGCGCGCGGCCCTCCAAAGGCGACGGCGGGGACGTGGACGCCCTCGGTGAAATGTCGACGGCGATGACGAATTTGAGGTCGCTTGCGGTGAGTTGTTCGAGCGACAACGTGCGTTGATCGTCGCCGGGTCCGGTGTGCACGGCAGCGCATGCAATACGACCCCGCAAAAGTGCCCCGTCACCGCGCGCGAAGTGCAAAGTCGCGCAACAGCGGTCGCGAAAGCTCGACAATCCTGAGGGTGACACGCTTGGCAGGGGATCTGAGGCGTGCCACACGTTCAGCAATGCCTGACGTCGGCGTCATCGCCGAGGCGCTGATTGCATCAACGCAGAAGTTCCTGCGCCAGCCTGTCGTAGATCGGCCTGCGCCAGCGTTGGTAGTCGTTGTGCTCTGGGTCATCGAAGAGACCGTCCAGGAATTCGCCGAAGCCCGCAGCGAGTGGCCAGACCTTGCGATTCCGGCCGGTGCCCCAGGCGTCGGTGGAATGCACCATGCGCAGATCCGTCCGCTGGTCGGCGTAATCAGCGCCATCAATAGTTGAATCGCGCCGGGCGTTCCGGCGATCAACAGATGACCGGGAGGCACGCCCTGACCGTATACCTGCCCACGCCAGTGAGCTTCCACGGTCGCCCAGTCATGGATTGGATCGACGCAAGTCAGATCGGAGCGTGGCACATGGGGCCCCAGCATGCCCAGCAGCGCCGCCGGCGTACGGAACAGGCGTGGGTAGATGCGCCCGCCGTTGTAGCGAAGCATGAAGGCGCGATAGGTCTCCGGAAGCGCGAGCGCTTCACGTTCCTCCCATGCCTCGATCGCGGCAGTCGGATCCCTGACATACGACCAGTCCCGCTCGCCCTCGTTCCAGCCTTCGGTGATCGGAGCAATCTTCATGGCGTGGGCCGCCCGGATGCTGATGTGATACCCGAGGATGCCAGAGCGGGTCATGATTTCCGCCACTGCGTTGGTGCCAGGCAAATCCGGTCTGCCTCCCGTTGTCGGCCGGCGCGCTGGATCCGGTGTCAGGTCAAGCCGTGGCGCTGGCACCCGGTTGGTGGACGCGGAAGGTGTCGTGTACCTCGACGAACCGGTCGCAGCTCAAGACAGCGCACGCCGTTCATCGGCTCGCGCTAGCTGATGAATGCGCGCCACGGTGTCATCGAAGGCGCGCGCCATCGGCGCATTGCGCGCGGTCAGGATCTCGGCCAGCGCCTGGTAATAACCCAGCGTGCCGTCGCGTTTGGCGGTGAAGCGGTCGAAGACGGCAACGCCCACTTCGGGGTTTTCCAGGTCGCCGAGGATCGCGCGGGCGTTGTGCAGCTTGTCGCAGCCGGACACCAGCAGCACCGTTTCCGGCACCTGCCGCAGGTGCTCGAGATAGGCGAGCTTGCGCTCGCGCCAGTGGTCGTATGGGCTTCCGGCTGCTTGCGCAGCGGCCTTGCCTTCGACCGTGCCATCGGTGCAGGCCACCACGATGTCCGCCACGTGATCGCCAAACTGTGCGCGGATGCTGCCCTCGTGGCCGGCACCGCAGTCCTCGAGCACGTCGTGCAGCAATCCGGCGATCGCCTGGTCTTCGCTGCCGCCGTATTGCAGCACCAGGCTGGCGACACCGAGCAGATGGTAGATGTACGGAATGCCGCTTCCCTTGCGGAACTGCGGTGCGTGGGCGATGCGCGCGTAGTCGACGGCATCGGTGAAACGGCGGGTCAGGATGGTCATGACGCTTTCCTTTCGGTCATCGATGCCCGTCATCTCCGGCACGACGATGGCCGGCGGCTTCGGCCGGAATCATGGCTCAGCTCTGGCGGGATCTGCATTCAATGATCGCAGCTCCCTGCTGTCGGCGCTCCCGCGGTGTCCTCGAAACCGCTGCGAAAGACCGCATCGCCGAGCATCGGCGCGAATTCGCTGGTATTGCCCGCGGCGTCCACGGCGGTGGCGGTCAGGGGCAGGATGTTGCCGCCATCGGCACTGGTCAGGGTGTAGTCGATCGACTGTTGCGCCTGCGCCGACTGGATGGTGTCGGAACCCAGCAATGCGCGGCTGCCGCCGCCGCAGTCGCCGCGATAGAAGTTCACCGTGATCGGATAGCTCGAATTGGCGATGGTGCTGTCGACGCGGTACTGCAGTGCCACGCTGCTGCCCGCGCTGCCGGGCACGACCAGATCCGGATGGTTCTGCAGCCGATTGCCTCCGCTGTCGGCATCGCCGGGATCATTGGCGGTGGCGCCCTGGGAACCGCTGCTGCCAAAAATGTTGTCGAAAGCGATGTCCGCATTGCCGAGGAATCGATTCAGCGTATTGCGCACGCCGAGGCAATTGGCGTTGCGGATACCCACGCCGGCACTGTAGGCGATCAGATTGGCCTGACCTGGCGCGCTGCCGCCGATACTGGCTCCGCAATCGCCACCGGCGCCGTTGATCTGGATGGTGGAATCCAGACTGACCAGCGCATTGCCCAGCGGCAAGCGGCCGCTGACGTCGGTGCCAAAATAGTTGCCTTCGATCTGCAAGCCGTCGAAGACGCCGGGATTGTTGACCTGCAGGATGATCGCCTGGCCACGATGGCCTGAAAACACATTGCGCGCCGCAGGAACGGTGCCGCCGACCAGGCTGTTGCTCATGCGAAACAACAGCAAGCCGAACTGGTTGCCGATCACCGCGTTGCCGGCGGCGTTGGTGCCGATCAGGTTGCCCTGAATGAGTACGCCGTTGGCCGCCTGCTGGCTGGTCAGTAGCGCGTTGTTCAATCCACTGAGCAGATTGCGTTGTTCGGGCAACAATCCGCCAATGATGTACGGGCCATTGCCGGCCAGCAGAATGCCGTTGCTCAGCACTTGCGCCAGATTGCCGGTGATGTCGGTGCCGAGATAACAGCCCTCGATGCGATGCGGCGCCGCGCCGCGCACGAAAACCTGACCATCGCGGAAGTTGTTGATCGCCAGACCGCGGATCGCGCTGGTCTGCGCGCTGTCGAGCTGCAATCCGTAGTTGGCATTGCCGAGCGGATTGCTGCCGTGAATCTCGATCTTCAGGGTGCCGTTCAAGCCACCTTGCGCCGGGGTATTGCTGTTGGGCACGGCACCGGGCTGGCTGTAACCGTCGATCATCAGCGGCTGGGTGATTCCGGGAAGCAGGCCCGGATCGGGCACGCTGATCCGCCAGTGGCCGGTGGCGGGTACGAAACCGGGATCGCTTGGCGGAATGGCGAACTCGATGGTGTCCTGATCGGGCGACAGATTGGCGGCGATGATTGCGCCACGCAGGGAGCAGTCTGCCGCGACCAGGGCAGCACACGCGCCCAGCGCCAGATCGCTGGTGGTGTCGACGACAAACGTCGCCGCATCCGCTCGCGGGCCCAGCGGCGACAGAGCCAGGCAGCCCAGCAACGCGACGCCCAACGGGAATGCGGCGCGGCGGGAAGGCGTCGTGGTCGAGCGCATCTGCAGTTTCTCCGATTGGGCACAGTTGGCACATACGCTGGATGCCCGCGGCGGCTGACAGTCATCGCGATGGCAGCACCGATGTCAGCTTTGCCGAGTGCACGACGTATGTCGGGCAACCAACTCACTGCAGGCACTGCAAGCGATGAAAACCGGGCTCACGACAGGATTGCTGGTGCTGGCCGCCGCAGCGGGCGCACCGCTGCAGGCCGCGCGCTTCACCTTTACCGCCAGCAATCCCGGCGCCATCAGCGGGACCGGCCGCGACCTGGTCTTCGATATCCAGGGCGTCGACAGCGAGATCCGCGCCGCGCGCATCGAGTTCACCCTGAACTACGATCGCGCCGGCGAACTTTCGCTGCGCCTGGTGGAAGTGGCCGACGCCGTCGAGTTGCCGCTGTTGCCGGGCGGCGGCCTCAGCGGCGCCTCGTTTGCCGGGACCTACAGCTTGAGCGACCGGGCGCCGACCACGATCACGCAACTCGGTGCTGCAGCCGGACCGATCCCGCGGCTGCCGATGCGCGCGTTCCAGTTCGGCGCGACCGGCGGCCAGTGCCTCAATCTGATCGCGCGTTTTCTCGAGTTCGATCGTGGTCGCAACGGGCCATTGACGTTGGCCATCCAGCGCACCGCCGGCGTCGGCGGTGGTGGCAGCGGCAGCATCAGCAATGCGCGCCTGATCATCGATACCGCCGAACCCGAGGAACTGTTCGCCAGCGGCTTCGAGGGACCCGCCGAGGGGATTGTCCAGTGCCGCCGACCGCCGCTCGATCTGGTCTTCAATGGCGGCGTTGAATCCGCTCGCAGCCCGCTGAGCGTGCTCGATTTCACCACACACACGACGCCGGTGATGACCTGGGCCACGCGCCAGTTGTTGCCATTCATGTTGTTCGGGCCGGTCGAACTCGGGTTTGCCGACACCCCGACCTATGCCGGACGATTTGGTGGCCGCAGTCGGTTGAACTTCGGCTTCTGGGACCCGGCCAGTGGTGCGCTGAACTTCACCACCGGCGCCGGTGGGCGTTCCCTGGAATTGCCCGGCGACTGGCTGACCACCGAGCACTACCCGATCCCCGGCGACTACGACGGCGATGGCGTGACCGATCTGGCGATGGCGTTTCGCGATCAGGACAATCTTTGGCTGGCGCGCATCCGGTTCTCCAGGACCGATGTATTGAACGACCAGATCATTGATCCGCGTGTGATATTTCCGGCTTCATTCAGCTCGCCGCGGATCGGCTTCGGTGCCCAGGACAGCGATGGTGATGGTCGCGATGAAATCGTCGCCTACGCCAGGGTCGCCGATGCCGGCCCGCAGATGCGCATGGCGCAGATCGTCCCGGCGACGCCCGCTTCCACCTTCGCTGCTTTTGACGGCCCAAGCTGGGGCATCTTTGGCGATCAGCTGGTGCGCGGCCGCTGGTCGACCAGTCCCAGCGGCAACCAGCTGGGTTTGATGGTGGTGCGCGCCAACACTGCCAGCAATCAATACGAGTGGTACCGTTTCCCCGACCCGACCCCGGTGATTTGGGGACTGCCGAACAGCGACGTGCCGGTATCGATCGACATCGACGGCGATGGCCAGAACGACATCGCCGTTTATCGCCGATCCGATCAAACCTGGTACTTCATCCAGAGCAGCAATGGCGTCAACGGCAGCTTCGGCTACGGCACCAGCACCGCAGTGCCACTCGGCACCCTCCAGGGACTGATATCCCCGCCGCAGTTCTAGTGTGGTTTGCCATTAATTGGCTGAAGAAATTTCCGATGCATTTTGGCTCGAGGCTAGGCGAGAGGAGGAGTCATAGCAGGGCTATGGCGACGACGAACAACGACGCATTCGGGTCAAAAGGCGCGGAAATTATTCAACGAATTAATGGCAAACCACACTAGTGTGGT
>ERZ761602.1361-NODE-1361-length-44832-cov-4.780401_pt1 | contig 44832 bp, 33 predicted proteins | sample MGYA00512165_ERZ761602 | MGnify/ENA primary metagenome ERZ761602 (study PRJEB28899, sample SAMN02445085) | bioreactor sludge metagenome | biome: EBPR sludge; isolation source: Thorneside wastewater treatment plant | place: Australia: Brisbane, Thorneside...
CGCCGCCACACCCTGGTTCAGGTGCGCGGCCAGCGCGGCCTCGTTGGGGATCATCGCGCGGCGGGCCTTTAAACCTCCGCAGGGTCTCCCGTCTTCGGGGACCCTGCGTGCAACGATGAACACATCAGGCTCTCCCGTCCTCGGGCTCCCAGTGTACAATGCGATAGAGTAGGGGAGGCCCCTCAGAATCCCCCCACGCCCGGCCCCGCCGCCACACCCTGGTTCAGGTGCGCGGCCAGCGCGGCCTCGTTGGGGATCATCACGCGGCGGGCCTTGCTGCCCTCGAAGGGCCCCAGCACACCGGCGGCCTCCAGCTGGTCCACAATGCGGCCGGCGCGGTTGTAGCCCAGCTTCAGCTTGCGTTGGATCAACGAGGTGCTGCCCTGCTGCGTCTGCACCACCAGGCGCGCCGCCTCCTCGAACATGCTGTCGCGCTCGCCATCGTCCAAGTCGCCGCCGCCTTCGCCCTCTTCCATGGGCGGCTCCGGCAGCAGCAGCGCATCCGGATAGCCGCGCTGATTGCCGATGAAGGCCGTGATCTCATCCACCTCCGGCGTGTCCACGAAGGCGCACTGGATGCGGATCAGGTCGTTGCCCGTGCTCAGCAGCATGTCGCCCCGGCCAATGAGCTGCTCGGCACCCCCGGCGTCCAGAATCGTGCGGCTGTCGATCTTGCTCGTCACCCGGAAGGCGATGCGCGCAGGGAAGTTGGCCTTGATCGTACCCGTGATGATGTTCACGCTGGGGCGCTGCGTGGCGATGATCAGGTGGATGCCGATGGCGCGCGCCAGCTGGGCCAGGCGGGCAATGGGCGTCTCCACCTCGCGGCCCGCCGTCATGATCAGGTCCGCGAACTCGTCCACCACCAGCACGATGTAGGGGAGGTAGCGGTGCCCGTTCTCCGGGTTCAGCCGCCGGCTGATGAACTTCGCGTTGTACTCCTTGATGTTGCGCACCTGCGCATCCTTCAGCAGCTCGTAGCGCTCGTCCATCTCGATGCACAGGCTGTTCAGCGTGGCCACCACCTTCTTCGTGTCGGTGATGATCGCCTCGCCCTCGCCCGGCAGCTTGGCCAGGAAGTGCCGCTCGATCTTGTTGAAGAGCGTCAGTTCCACCTTCTTCGGGTCCACCAGCACGAACTTGATCTGGCTCGGGTGCTTCTTGTACAGCAGGCTCACCAGGATCGCGTTCAGGCCCACCGACTTGCCCTGGCCCGTGGCACCGGCCATCAGCAGGTGCGGCATCTTCGCCAGGTCGGTCACGAAGGTCTCGTTGCTGATGGTCTTGCCCAGCACGATCGGCAGGTCCGCCGTGCTGTTCTGGAACTTCTCGCTCGCCACCACCGCGCGCATGCCCACCACCTGCGGCTTGCTGTTGGGCACCTCGATGCCGATGGTGCCCTTGCCCGGGATCGGCGCAATGATGCGGATCCCCAGCGCGGCCAGGCTCAGCGCGATGTCGTCCTCCAGGTTCTTGATCTTGCTGATGCGCACCCCCGCCTGCGGCACGATCTCATACAGCGTCACCGTGGGGCCGATCGTCGCCTTGATCTTGTCGATCCCGATGTTGTAGTGGCCCAGCGTGGCCACGATGCGGTCCTTGTTCGCCTCCAGCTCCTCCTTGGTCACCGTGATCTCGCCCGTGCCATGGTCCACCAGCAGGTCCAGCGGCGGCTGCTCGTAGCTGCTCAGGTCCAGCTTGGGATCGTACTCGCCGAACTCCTGCAGCTTCGCCTCGATCTCGTCCTCGGTCAGCACGGCTTCCTTGGCGCCGGCCTCCACGCTCATGCCGTTGAGCTCCCCGTTCAGCGCCTCCACCGCGCTCATCACCGGCGAGGCCACGGGCGCCACCACCTCCATCGGGGTGGTCTCCAGCTCCAGCGCGGGCGTCTCCTGCGCCTCGGCAGCGTCATCGGCCGCTTCGGCATCCGATCCCTCCAGCTCGAGCTCCAGCGTTGGTTCCTCGGTGCCACCGGCCGCTGCGGGGCCGGCAACCGGGGCGGTCCTTTCATCCGCCGCAACCGCTTCCTCAGGGAACCCGCTATCCTGCCATTCCGGCTCCTTCATCCGCACGCCGGGCTTCACGGCCGCGGCCTCCTCGGGTTCCGCTTCTGCCGCGCCCGCCCGCTTCGCCAGCAGCCCGCTCAGCCAGCCGAAATCGAGGTTGAAGGTGTAGGCCGCGAAGGCCGCCGCCGCGAACACCAGCAAGGCGCCGGCGCCGAACTCCCCCAGCAGGGTGGTCAGGTGCCGCGTCATCACCACGCCCAGTCCACCGCCCAGGAAGCTGTACTCCCCGCGGAAGAAGAAGCCCAGCAGCCCCGGCACCCACAGCGCCGCCATCGCCGTCCAGCCCAGCGTGCGCCGCGGGGGCAGCAGCCAGGTGCCCAGCAGGATGCGCATGCCCGCTAAAAAGCTCCACAGGGGGAAGGCGAAGGCCGCCAGCCCGAACCACACGTGGATGAAGCGGTGCGCGCTGATGGCGCCCAGCTTGCCCAGCCAATTCTCCGCCGCCGTGCCCGTGCTGAGGATCTCCCACCAGCCGCGGCTCATCAGGTCCTGGTCCACCCGCCAGGTAAAGAGGAAGCTCACGAAGGCGGTCAGCAGGAAGAGTCCGCCCAGCGTAAGGGCCAGCCCCAGCACCTTGTGGGTGCGCTCATCGGCGAAGAAGCCCTTCATGCGGCTCCAGCGGCCCTCGCTCGGCGCCGCGGCCTTCTTGCTCCGCCGCGGCTTGGCCGGGGCCTCTTCGGTGGGCTCCTCGCGGAGCCGGTTGCGCTTCTCGTTGGCCAATGTGGAATGCGGGATTCGCTCGCACGCGCGAGGCGATGCGTCGAAGGTCGAGCCTCCGTCCAGCCAGAACGGGAAGTCTATTGGCGCTAGTATCAACAGGGGCGCGTGGAGAGCCGCGCACGCAATGGGGCCGGGGGGCGCGGATCCAGGGGCGCAGCGCAGCGCCTTGGCCGCTGATGGCCAGGCACTGACGGCGGCGGGCTACATCGAGAAGGTCCCCAGCACCTCGGCCAGCTCGTGATGGAGCACGGGCGGCGCCACCGACTCGTGGTCGGCCTTGGGCTCGAACTTGGCGGGGTCGATGTCCTGGGCGGTCACCTGCACGGCGTCCAGGTGCATCCGGATGCCGTTCTGCACCATGTCGTAGCGCAGCAGCACACCGGGCACCTCCGCGAAGGGACCGAACCAATTGGGGTCGTTGATGCGGATGCGGTCGGTGTACCACACCTCGATCTCCGGCTGTTCCATCCGGCTGAACACGGCGATGGCCTTGCGGCAGGGGAACCCGGCAATGGTATCCAGGTCGTTGGTGAACAGGATGGTGGGGCGTCCGTAATCCGCGTTGAACAGGTCCATGTCGCGCGGCTTCAGGTGGCTCACGATCCGCTTGCCCATCATGCTCATGTGGTAATCCATGCTGCGGCCGCTGTTGTCCACCTGCATCAGGGTGCGGAACACCCCCATGCCGGCGCTCAGCTCCGCCGCCTGCCGGTCTTCGGTGAAAGTGAGCGTGGTGCGCTCAGGCAGCATGCCCGCCATCAGCCCGTTGGGGTCGTAGTCGGGGAAGGTGAGCGCATACTCGATGGTGCCTTCCGTTACCCGCTGCTCCAGCAAGCTGGTGCCGCAGGCGGAGAGGAACAGGGTGGAGGCGCTCAGGAACAGGGCTTTGTGGATCGGCATCAGGGAGGGTGTTGCGTGCCCCTCTTACGGCGGGGCCTGTCCCTTCGTTTCAGCCGAAAGCGCCTGATTGCTAGGCGAACCGGAAGCAGGGGTCGATGAACGCCCTCCGGCGGCAGGCTTACCTTCGCCCGCAACGGCCGTTGCGCACCAGCGCCGCGGCAACGACCATGGAATTGCGATTGATCGAGGCGGCCTCGGAGATCGGGGCGGGCAAACGGGGCGCCAGCATGGGCATGGCCGCCTTGCGGGTGGCGGCGTGGAAGCTGGGCAGCGAGCTCTTCGGCCATGCCGAAGAGAGCATCTTGCGCGATGAGAACGATGTGCTCTACGAGGACGACCGCAGCCCCAGTGCCCACCACATCGACGGGCTCATCCGCTTCGAGAGCGACTTGGCGTACGAGGTATATAAATACCTGCGGAACAGTGTTTTCCCAATCGTGGTCGGAGGGGATCATTCAATCGCCATCGGCTCGGTATCGGGCACCAAGATGGCCTTCCCCGATAAGCGCCTCGGGGTGGTCTGGATCGATGCCCATGCCGACCTCCACACCCCCTGGACCACCCCCAGCGGCAACGTGCACGGCATGCCCTTGGCGCTGCTCATGCAGATTGAGAAGAAGGGCCGCAACCGTCCGCGGGTGTATACCATGGATACCTGGGATCGCCTGCGGAAGATCGGTGTCCACGGCCCCAAGCTCCTCCCCGGCGACCTGGTCTTCATCGCCCTGCGCGACTATGAGCCCGAGGAGGAGGCCATCATCAAGGAGCACGGCATCAAGGTCATCACCGTGGCGGACCTCCGCAGGAAGGGGGCCGATGCGGTGGTGAAGGAGACCCTGGCCCACCTCAGCGGCTGCGACCGGCTGCACATCAGCTTCGATGTGGACAGCCTGGACCCCAGCATTTCGGTCGGCACCGGCACCCCTGTCCCGGATGGGCTCTTCCTCGAGGAGGCCAGGGCCTTGCTCAGCGGCTTCTGCGCCGACCCGAAGACCGCCACCCTCGACGTGGTGGAGATCAACCCGGCGCTCGATAGCGGCAATGCCATGGCCGAGGCCACGCTTTCCATCCTGGAGCCGCTCTTCCCCATCCTGCGCGCGCGATGAACGGTCAGGTACCCATCCGGCCTGTATTCCAACAGCACATGAGCGTTCGGTGCGCCGGCTTGGTGCGTTAGCCACAGGGCCAGTGATCCCCCACCAGTCCGCCTCCGCCGTCATCCTGGTCCGCCCCACGGGCTTCGGCTACGACCCGGAGACGGCCGCCAGCAACGAGTTCCAGCAGCGAATCCCGGTGGACGATGCGCGCCGGTCGGCTGCCGAGGAGTTCGATGGCCTGCTCGAGGCCCTGCGCCGCTGCGGCATCGGCTTCACGGTGCTCGATCCCTTCCACCCCGGCGCGCCCAACGGCGTGTTCCCCAACAACTGGTTCAGCACGCATGCCGATGGCACGGTCGTGCTGTACCCCATGCTCACGCCCAGCCGCCGCGCTGAGCGCGACCCCGACCTGGCGCGCGCGCTCGAGGCCGAGGGCTTCACCGTTCGCCAGACAATCGACATCAGCGGCTGGGAGCACCACGGCCGCATCCTCGAGGGCACCGGAAGCCTCGTTCTCGACCGCCTGAAGCGTCGCGCCTATGCCTGCCTTTCGCCACGCACCACGGAGGCGGCCCTCACCGCCTGGTGCGATCGGCTGGGCCATTCCCCCATCGCCTTCACCGCTACCATGGATGGCCGGATCAACGGCGCCCCCATCTACCATACCAATGTGGTCATGAGCCTGGGCACGGATTGGGCGCTGGTCTGCTTCGATGCCCTGCCCTACCCGGGTGACCGCCAGGAAGTGGAGGAGGAATTGGCCCGGAGCGGCCGTGAGGTCATCGCCTTCGATCTGCCGCAGCTCTACAGATTCGTGGGCAACGCCTTGGAGCTGCGCGGTGCCAGCGGGGCGTGCATCCTGCTCTCGGAGACGGCCTTCCATGCCCTCAAGCCCTTCCAGCGCATCGCCCTGGAGCGCCATGCGCGGCTCATCCCCGTTGCTGTGCCCACCATCGAGGCCATCGGGGGAGGCAGCGTGCGCTGCATGATGGCGGAGAATTTCCTGAGCAGGGCCTAGTCATCCGTTGACGGCTGTCGGTGGCCAGGCGTTGACGGACAACTGACAACGAACAACCGACATCCCCTTCTTTTGCACCCCGATGTTCCAGGACAGACTCCGCTCCCAGCTCGTTCCTGCGCTGCAAGGCGCCTTCAAGGACCTTTTCGGCCATGACCTCGATGCCAAGGCCATCGGCTTCCAGCAGACCCGGCCGGAGTTCGAGGGCGATGTCACCATCAACGTATTCCCCTTCCTGAAGCTCAGCGGCAAGGGCCCGGAGCAGACCGCCCAGGCCATCGGCGAGCACCTCGTGGCCCACGTGCCCGTGGTGGAGCGCTTCAACGTGGTGAAGGGCTTCCTCAACATCGTGATCGGCGATGCCTACTGGCTGGGCTTCCTGCGCGAAGCGGGCGAGCGCGATATCCTCAGCTTCCCCGCCACGGGCAGGAAGGTGATGGTGGAGTACGCCAGTCCCAACACCAACAAGCCGCTCCACCTGGGGCACCTGCGCAACATCTTCCTCGGATACAGCGTCAGCCGCATCCTGCAGGCCTCTGGTTATGAGGTGATCAAGGCCCAGGTGATCAACGACCGCGGCATCCACATCTGCAAGAGCATGCTGGCCTGGCAGAAGTTCGGCCAAGGCGAGACCCCGCAGAGCAGCGGCCTCAAGGGCGACAAGCTCGTGGGCAAGTACTACGTGGAGTTCGACAAGGCCTACAAGGCCGAGATCGATGCCCTCGTGGCTGCCGGGAAACCGAAGGAGGAAGCGGAGAAGACCGCGCCCATCCTGCTGGAGGCACAGGAGATGCTCCGCCAATGGGAGGCCAACGACCCCGCCGTGCGCACGCTGTGGGAGACCATGAACGGCTGGGTGTACGAAGGCTTCAACGCCACCTATGCCCGCGCCGGGGTGGACTTCGACCGCAACTACTACGAAAGCCAGACCTATGTGCTGGGCAAGGCCGATGTGCTCGAAGGCCTGAAGAATGGCGTATTCTATGAGAAGGATGGCGCCGTGTGGGTGGACAATACCGCCGAGGGCCTCGACGAGAAGGTGCTGCTGCGCCGCGATGGCACCAGCGTGTACATGACGCAGGACATCGGCACGGCCATCAAGCGCTTCGAGGAGTATCCCGGCCTCAGCAAGCTCATCTATACCGTGGGCAACGAGCAGGACTACCACTTCAAGGTCCTGTTCATCATCCTCAAGAAGCTGGGCTTCGCCTGGGCCGATGAGCTCTTCCACCTCAGCTACGGCATGGTGGACCTGCCCAGCGGCAAGATGAAGAGCCGCGAAGGCACCGTGGTGGACGCCGACGACCTCATAGACGAGGTGGTTTCCGAAGCGCGCCGCATGGGCGAGGAGCTCAGCAAGCTGGACGACTTCACCGAAGCCGAGAAGGCCGCACTGTACGAGATGATCGGCCTGGCCGCGCTCAAGTACTTCCTGCTGAAGGTGGACCCGAAGAAGCGCATGCTCTTCGATCCCGCCGCCAGCATCGACCTGCAGGGGCACACGGGGCCATTCATCCAGTACACCTACGCGCGGGTCAAAAGCCTGCTGCGGAAGGCGGAAGAATCGGATGATCAGATGGTCAGAAGACCAGATGATCGGATCGGATCCGGGGGCTTGCTTCCCGAAGAACGAACGGTGATCAAGCTACTGCACCACCTGCCGGCCGTGCTGGATGAAGCGGCCACCAAGCTGGATCCCTCCGCCTTGGCGAACCACACCTACGAACTGGTGAAGGCCTACAACGCGTTCTACCAGGGCGTGCCGGTGCTGAAGGAGGTGGACGCCGCCAAGCGCGCCTTCCGCCTGGACCTGAGCGCCGCCGTGGCCAACGCCACCAAGCGGGCCATGTGGTGCCTGGGCATCGAAGTGCCTGAGCGGATGTAACCGTTCGGTGTCCGCCCAAGACCTCGGGGGTCTCACCAGGCCGACCGGATGTGCTTGGTCATTCCTTGTGCCGGCCAGGTTCAGAATTTCGGGCAGGGCACGATACGGTGCTTGCGGTTCTTGGCTTTCCTGGGCCACTCGTAGATCAGGCTGATCTCATGGGCGCCAGCGCTCCGCATCGTGAGCTTGCTGATGGTGACATCGTAGCTGTACACGAAGCGCAGCTGGTTCTCGGTCTGGTAGCCTGCCATGAGGATCACCGCCTCATTGTTGCCGTAGCCCTGCTTGTAAGCCTTCACAAGCGGCAACCCACGGTACCAGAGCCCGGCGGTGAATTGCTGGTGGTCGATGTACCAGCCGAGGTCGAGCTGGTCCCACTTGCCCTGCATCTTGTAGTGCGTGGCCACGGTCATCCGCGTCTCGCTCTTGCTCAGGCTGCGCTGCCCGTCGATGGGGAAACGATAGCCTGCATGCACGCTCATCCGGCGCTCGAGCGGGGCATGTCCGCCGATCATCAGGCTCATGTTGGGGCGGTTGAGATGGTTCACGCTCACCCCGGCCCACAGCGACTCGCTGTAGTACATGAGGCCGCCGGCAAGGTCGAGGTAGTTCACGCGCTCCATGAGATTGGGCTCTATGGTCTGGGCTGCGTTGTCGCGTATCACTTGGTCTGCGAAGAGGTAGCCGCCCGGGTCCACTCCGCGCATGGTGTACCCCAGGCGCAGGCCGCCGCGCACAGCTCGGCGGTAGTTGATGCGCGCCTCATAGCTGTAGCTGAGGCCCACGGTGGTGCTGGTGAGCCCGCTGGTACCGGCCTTGTCACGCAGCACCATGCCGCCGATGCCGGCGTTCACCGTGCTGAAGCGGTGGTCGTAGGCGGCCATGTAGGTCTCATAGCCCGGCTGCACGCCCGGCCATTGCAGGCGGTAGTTGAGCGCGATCCGGTCCTGGTGGGTGTTGCCGGTGAGCGCGGGATTGAGGTATTGCGGAGCGGCGTACCACTGCGAGAATTGCGGGTCCTGCGCATGCACGGCGCCAGCGGTGGCCGCCATGAGCAGCAGGGCGGTATGCCGGCGCATCCTCATCGGAAGAGGGTGAGATCGGTGAGCCGCTGCTCCTCCTTGCCGTCAACGAAGCGGAACCAGGTCTGGACCACATAGACATCCTGGGGGCTCAGCTGGCCGCGGTAGTAGCCGTCCCACCCGACGCGCATGTCGTTGCTCTCGAAGATGAGCTCGCCCCAGCGGTTGAAGACGCGCATGCGGAACTCATCCACGAAGCGGGCGAAGGGGTAGAAGACGTCATTGCTCAGGTCGTTGGGGTCCCAGGTGCCGCCGTTGCCGCCGTTGGTGTTCGGGGTGAAAGCCGTGGGGATGGTGATCTCGTAGACCGGACTGATGGTGATGGTCGCATCGGCCTCGTCGGTGCAGCCATGGATGTCGGTCACGGTGAGGGTCACCTGGAAGGTGCCCACTTCCACATAGCCGTGGGTGGGATTGCTGGCCGTGCTGGTGCCGCCATCGCCGAAGAGCCAGTCCCAAGCGGCGATGCTGCCGGTGCTCTGGTCAGTGAAGCTGATGCTTGCGTTGTCGGCGGTGGTGCTGTAGGTGCTGGCGCTGAAACCTGCGGTGGGGGGAAGCCAAGCATTGATGGTGCCGGGCACAGGGGCCGTGGACGTGCATCCCAAGGAGGTGCTCACGGAGAGGGAGGCGCTGTAGGTTCCGGCTTGGTACACGATCACCGGGCTGGGGGCGCTGCTCACCGAACCATTGCCGAGGTCCCAGGAGTAGCTGATGCCGGGTGGCAGCTGCAGGTCGGGATAGTCCACGGTGAGCGGTGCGCAGCCCTGCGCGATGATGGGCGGCAGGCTGATGGCCGGCGGGGTTTGTACGCGCAATTCCACGACGCGTTGCAGCGTATCCCCGCATTGATCGATGACGGTGACGGTGAGGTCCCGGTCCGTGGTGAATGGCACTGTGAAGGGCCCCGGGCCGCTGGCGCCCAGGTCGAGCCAGCTCATGCTGTAGGTGCCGGGATAACCGGTGAGCGCGGCCCCGACCGCGGCGGGCGCACCGCCCGGGCAGATGGTTGTGTCGCCGTAGGCGGAGAGGGTGGCGTTCGCAAGGTCGAGGACATAGACGGGCTCCAGTAGGGTGGGCGAAGCGCATCCGCTCTGGTCGGTGACTGTTAGCTGGACGAGCTGCGATTGGCTGAAGGCGACGGTGATCGGATTGCCGCTGCCGAGCGGCCCCCAGCTGTAGCTGAGTGTGCCGGTACCTCCGGTGGCCTGAGCGACCAAGGGCACCGGGGCGTTCACGCACACGGTGTCGGGCACGGACAGCTGTACCACGATGGGCGGTGGCTGCGTGATGGAACCGCTGGCCTGTGCGGTGCATCCGTTGGCGTCGGTGACGGTGACGCTGAGGTCGCCGGCCGGGAGCATCACGATGGTGGCAGTGGACTGGCCGCCGCTCCAGGAGAAGCTGTACTGGGGCGTTCCGCCGCTCACCTGCACGTTGGCCGTTCCGTTGCTGCCGCCGTTGCAGGTCACACCGGTTACGTTGAGCGCGGCGATGGCCAGCGGAGGCGGCTCTGCGATGACCGCGGTGAGGGCGGTGTCGCAGCCCAGGGCATCGGTCACCGTCACGGTGTAGCTGCCGGGTTGGAGCCCGGTGGCATTGGCCGTGGTCTGGCCCAGCGGATCGTTCCATAGATAAGCGTTGCCCGGCGCATCGGGTGCGAAGAGGATGGATCCGTTGCCATTGCCATGGCAATCCACGGCGGTCGCGGCGAGCCCTGCGCCGATGAAGGCGTTGCTCAGGGCCAGCGTCACCTGGTCGGAGGCGGCCGGGCAGTAGGATCCGCCATTGGCGGTCAGGGTGAGCGTGACGGACCCGGCGAGGATCTCGGCGGTAGCGGGCATGTACTGGATGGCGGCGCCCGATCCGATGATGGTGCCCGTGCCGCCGGTCCAGGCGATGCTGGTGGCATTGACGCTGGTGCCGTTGATGGCCACCGGATAGCTGCCCATGCAGGCCACCTGGTCCGGACCGGCATCGGCGGCGGGCGGTTGCTCAAGCGCATCGATGGTGGCGATGCCGACGGCCACGGCGCAGTTGTTCGCATCGCCCACGCCCACGAGGTAGGAACCAGCCCCTGCGGTGATGGCGGGTGTCGTGGCGCCGTTGCTCCAGAGGTAGCTGTATGGCGGTGTTCCGCCAGTGGCCGTCACCGCCGCGGTGCCATCGGCGAAGCCGGCGCAGGTCTCATCGGAGGAGACCAGCTCGGCGATGGCGATGGCGCTGGGCTGGCCAACGGTGACGTTGAGAACCGTGCTGCAGCCGAAGGGGTCGGTGACCATCACCGTATGGCCGCCGGCCATCAGGCCCGTGGCGGTGGCGGTGCTGGCACCATTGCTCCATTGGTAGGAGAAGGCCGGGCTATCGGGGCTCACCGTAGCCGATCCGTTGGTGGAGCCGTTGCAGGTGGCGTCGGTGGCGCTGGCGATGATCCCTTGGAAGCTGTTGGGGATGCTGATGTAGAGCTGGTCCGATGCGGGCGGGCAGTTGTCGTTGCTGGTGGTGGTGAAGGTGAGGGTCACGCCACCGGCAGCGATGTCCGAGGGCCCGGGCGTGTAGCTCACGCTGGGCCAGGTTCCGGTGAAGGAGCCCGTTCCGCCGCTCCATGCGCCTCCGGTCGCATTGGTGATGCTCCCGAAGAGGGTGATGGGGAAGCTGCCCACGCACCCCACGAGGTCCGCGCCAGCATCGGCCGCATTGGGCAGCGCTGCGGCATTGATCGTGGCGGTTCCCGTGGCCGGTGCGCAGTTGTTGGCGTCGGTCACCGTGACCGTGTAGGTGCCGGCGCCGGCGGTGATCGTCGGCGTGGTGGCGCCATTGCTCCAGAGATAGGAGTAGGGCTGCGTGCCGCCCGAGACCACCGCCGATGCGGTGCCATTTGCGGACCCCGCACAGGTCTCGTCCGTAATGGTGATGTCGGCTACCGCCACGGCGGCTGCAGGACCGATGCTGGTGCTCAGGCTGATGGTGCAACCATAGGCATCGGTGACGGTCACGGTGTAGTCGCCGGCGCCCAAGCCGGTGGCGATGGCTGCGGTCTGCACGGGCACCGTGCTCCATGAGTAGGTGAAGCCGGGCAGTGCGGGGGTGAAGGCGGCAGCCCCGGTGGTGGTTCCGAAGCAGATCGCGTCTGTCGGTGTCACAACGGCATCCGCGAAGCTGTTCGGGATCTGGATGAAGAGCTCATCGGTAGCCGGTGGACAGCCGGTGTTGCCGGTGGTGGTGAGCGTGAGGGTGACGCCGTTGGCGGCGATCTCGGCGGCGCTCGGTGCATACAGCACATTGGGCCATGCGCCCGTGAACGTGCCGGTGCCTCCGCTCCACGCGCCGCCGTCGGCGTTGGTCACCGTGCCGCTGAGCGCGATGGGGAGGCTGCCGATGCAGCCGACTAGGTCTGCGCCGGCATCCGCCAGGTTGGGCTGTGCCGCCGCGCTGATGGTGCCGCTGGCGGTGGCCGGTGCGCAGCCGTTGGCATCCGTGATGGATACCGTGTACGTACCGGCCGCGGCTGTGAGCACGTTGCCCGTGGCTCCATTGCTCCATGTATAGGCGTAGGGCGCAGTGCCCCCGGTGGCCGTGGCAACCAGGTAGCCGTCAGAGGCGCCGGCGCAGCTCTCGTCGAAGGCGGCGAGGTTTGCCAGGCTGATGGCCGCAGGCGCCGCCACGGTCGCACTCAGGCTGGTGCTGCACCCCAGGCCATCGGAGATGATGACCCCATAGGTCCCCGCAGCGAGGCCTGTGGCCGTTGCCGCGGTTTGGGCCGGCGTGGTGCTCCACGAATAGGTGAGGCCGGACTGTCCCCCGGTGACCGTTGCGCTGCCGGTGGCCGCTCCGTTGCAGTCGGCATCCGTCGCCGTGATGCCGATGCCGGCGAAGCTGTTGGGCAGCGAGAGCACCATCTGGTCCGATGCCGGCGGGCAATTGTCATTGCCCGTGGTGGTGAGGGTGAGCATCACGCTGCCGGCAGCCACCTCGGCCGCGGTAGGTGTGTAGGCGAAACCGGGCCAGGAGCCGCTGAAGGTGCCCGCTCCGCCGCTCCAGGTGCCGCCGGTGGCGTTCGTCACGGAGCCGCCGAGTGCGATGGGGAAGCTGCCCACGCAACCGACGGCATCCGGCCCGGCGTCAGCCGCATTGGGCTGGGCGATGGTGCCGATGGTGCCGGAGAGCGGGGGAGAGACGCAGTTGTTCGCATCCGTGATGGTCACCGTGTAGGTGCCGGGCGGCGCCATGATGCTCGGGGTGGTGGCACCGGTGCTCCAATCATAGTTGAATGGCGCGGTGCCGGTGGTGACATTGGCCGTGGCGGTGCCATTGCCGCTGCCCAGGCAGGATTCGCCTGTGGTGGCCACGGTGCCGAAGAGCCCCGGAATCACCGTCACGCTGTAGATGTAGGTCTGGAAGGCAGGGATCGGGCAGGCCCCGTCGCTCACGTTCACGATGAAGGGGAAGAAGCCGGAGGTGTTGGGCTGGGCGGTCCAGCAAACCTGGGCCTGCATCGGATTGCCCGCGGTGTAGGTGAAGGTGGCGCCCGGCAGATTCTGGCCGATGTTGCTGAAGGCGGTCAGCACGTTCGGCAGGTTGGGGTCGTCGATGGCGAAAGAGAAGCAGAAGCTGCCCGACTCGCACACCTGGATCGCCCTCGGACCCAACTGAACGGCGCTCCCGGTCAGGCCCTGCACCACCCCGGCAGCAGGGTTCGGCGGGTCGTTTCCGCATGGATAGGCGACGAACTGCATGTCGCGCATCACCGAGCCTGCAAGTACGCCGTTCACCCAATGGTTCACGCGCACCACCACCACCCAGTTGCCCTGCACATTGAGGACGAAGTTCACCTCGCCGGTCGATGGGTCGAGCGTGATGCCAGGGATGGGATCCGTGGCCGTGTAAGGGTTCACATAGGGAATGGAGGCGCCATTGAGCCCCATGGCATTGATGAACTCGTAGCTGAGGGAGTCGCTCTCCGGATCCCAGGCGCCGAAGCTGTAGGTGATGGGATAGCCCATGCACACATACGGGATGGCGGTATTGGAGAACTGCGGCGAGTCGTTGCAGCCCATGGTGGTGTTCACCACCGCGCGGATGTGCGTGCGCTGGGTGCCCGGGTTCTGCAGGTTCACGATGGCGTTGTTCCGGTAGATGTTCGTGTAGGAGATGGTCCACGAATCGCAGGGGGGCAGCGTCACGATGCCGGTGTAGGTGAACTGCTGGATGCCGGGCAGCGGCCCGCCGTTGCAGGTGCTGTTGGGGAGCTCCGCCCCGCAGAGCTGCGATATTTCCGTGGGCCCGTTGTGCGCCACGGTCATGCTCGTGTTGCCGCAGGGACTGGTGAGCTGCAGCGTCACCGAGGGGTCCACGTTGATGCCAGCGCAGTCCCGGTACACCATAAGGGTGATGCGGTACTGGTTGTTGCCGAGGCAATCCCAGTAGATCTCACCGCCGCTGAAGTGCGTGGCGCGACCGGTGATCGCGGTCGTGAGCAGCAGCAGGATGAGCGTGATTCTGCGGAGCATCGGTCCTGGACAGGGTACGTGAACCCGCCTGTTCCTACGACGCGTCGCAGCATGCGGTTACCCGGGCCGCGCCCGGCAAGGGTTTGCGCAGGCCCCTTCATCGGCGGCGTGCACTGCTTCAGCGCATCAGGGATGCGCCCCATCGCCCTGCGCCGCAGGACTGTCGAATCCCGGGGATGGGAAATGCGAAGGGCCGCTCATGGCGGCCCTTCGGTCCATCGAATCCGATGCTCAGCGCTGCACCATCACACAGGTGCGTTGGATGCCCGCATCGCTGCGGAGCTCCAGGACGTACCGGCCATCAGCCACACCGGTCATGTCCAATGTGATCGGATCGCAGGTGCGCACTTCGGTGCGGGCGACCCGGCCGGCGGCATCCACCAGGCGCGCCTCAACCGCACCAGTTGCACCATGGGCCACGCTCAGCGCCGCTCCCGCGCAGGGGTTCGGCCATACGAGGAGGCCATGGCGCTGAATGCTCGCCTGCTCGCCGAGCACCCAGTCGACGGCGTAGCGCACCACGGCCGCATCATTGTCGGTCTGCGCGCTGAATCCGGAGGTGAAGCCGGCGGTGATGATCTTGCCATCGGCCTGCATGGCCACGGCATTGGCATCATCGAAATCCGGCTGGATGGAAGTCACCGCTACGCCATCGGTGCCGAACGACTGCACAAGGTCGCCGCTGCTGGTGAGCCGAGCCACGAAGAAGTCACGGGGAGAAGCGAAGCCCGGCGCGCCGGTGGTGCCGCAGATGATGATGTTGCCGCCCACACCGATGGCCGCATCGAGGCCGAGTTCCATGTCGTTGAGGTCGATCAGGCGCGGCGAACCGCCGTTGAACAACGGTGAGAAGTTGCCATTGTCGCGCAGCCGGGCCACGTAGATGTCGTCGTCGCCGTTGCCGATGGCCGCTCCGGTGACGTAGATGTCCGTGCCGCGAACCGCCATTCCATGGGCGACCGATCCATTGGTGCCGATGGTCAGCAGGGCAACACCGTTGGATCCGAATTGGGCTACGGGAAGCCCGGTGGCATCGACCATCCAGGCCAGGGAGCGGTACTCAAAGCCGCTGGTGGCGTAACCGACGCCCAGGATGCTCCCATCGTCCAGCAGAGCGAGGTCATTCAGCTTGCTCTCGGAGGAGAGGTCGTCGAGGATGGCGATGCCCCCGTTGCCGAACCCCGCATCCAGTTCACCTTGCGGCGTGATCCGCATGAGCATGGCGTCGCGGATGAAGTCATCTCCGATCGCCGATCCGGCAAGGACCACATGGTCATCGCCTGCAATGGCCAGCCCATCGATCACGGCATCGCCGCTCCCCACGGGAATGGTGAGCACGCCGTCGGTGCCATAGGAGCCATCGGGCTGGCCGTTGGCATCGGTGCGCACCACCGCCACCACGCTCTGCGCGAAGGTGGGATAGGCAGTCCCGGCCACATAGATGCGCCCCTCGGAGTCGCGGCCCATGGCATAGCCGTAGGCTTCCTCCCCGATGCTGATGAAGGTGTAGCCCTCGTCGGTGCCGAAGGCCTCATCGAGGCTCCCGTCCTCCAGCAGGTGCGCTAGGAAGATGGCGTTGCTCCCTTCGATGCGCGCCACGCCGCAGATGAGCGAGCTGTTGTCATCCAGCGCCATGATGTCGTACGCCACATCGTGGAGGTCGCCTGGCTGGAGGATGACGATGCCGGCGTTGCCGTAATCCGGATCGGGCACGCCGGATTGGCCCGAAGCGGCGCGAAGGGTGAGCATCGCGGCGAAGAGCAGGGTGTAGTGCTTCCTCATGGGGGCTTGGTTTGGTACGCGCGAAGATGGTCATTTCGCTGCACGGGCCATGCGGATGGCGGGTAGGAAAGAACGAGGGGCTCCTGCAGGGAGCCCCTCGCCTGGTGCGGTCGGTGGAGCGGGCTAGACCGCCGCCACCTTGTCGGCCTTGTAGGCGCCGGCCTCCAGCTTCTTCTTCACCTCCTTGAAGCTGTTGATGGTGCGTTGCACATCTTCCACGGTGTGGGCGGCAGTGGGGATCAGGCGCAGCAGGATCACATCCTTGGGCACCACGGGATACACCACGATGCTGCAGAAGATGCCATGGTTCTCGCGTAGGTCCAGCACCACGTTGGTGGCCTCGGGGATGCTGCCCTTCATCATCACAGGGGTCACGCAGCTGTTGGTGACACCGATGTCCAGGCCGGCCTCCTTCAGGCCGCTCTGCAGGGCCTTGGTGATGGTCCAGAGCCTTTCCGCGAATTCAGGGCGCGTGCGAATCATCTCAAGGCGCTTCAGGGCACCGATCACCACGGGCATGGGCAGGCTCTTGGCGAAGGTCTGGCTGCGCATGTTGTAGCGCAGGTACATGATAACGTCCTCGGGGCCGCTCACGAAAGCGCCGATGGTGGCCATGGCCTTGGCGAAGGTGCCGAAGTAGATGTCCACACCATCCTGCACGCCTTGGGCGTCCGCGGTTCCGCGGCCGTCGCGCCCCATCATGCCGAAGCCGTGGGCATCGTCCACGAAGAGGCGGAAGTTGTACTTGGCCTTGCGCTCCAGGATCTCCTTCAGCTTGCCTTGGTCGCCGGCCATGCCGAACACGCCCTCGGTCATCACCATGATGCCGCCGCCGGTCTGCTCGGTCACCTTCTTGGCATTCTCCAGCTGCTTGTCCAGGCTGGCCATGTCGTTGTGCTGGAATACGAAGCGCTTGCCCATGTGCAGGCGGGCGCCATCGATCATGCAAGCATGGCACTCGCTGTCGTACACCAGGACATCGTGGCGGGAGAGGAGCGCTTCAATCGCGCTCATGCAGCCTTGGTAGCCGTAGTTGAGGAGGAAGGTGTCCTCCTTTCCCATGAATTCGCTGAGCTCATCCTCCAGCTGCTCGTGGTACTTGGTCTGGCCGCTCATCATGCGGGCGCCCATGGGGTAAGCCATGCCCCAGGCTGCTGCCGCTTCTGCGTCCACCTTGCGAACCTCCGGGTGGTTGGCGAGGCCCAGGTAATTGTTCAGGCTCCAGACGAGGACCGGTTTGCCCCGGAAGGTCATGTGCGCCCCCAGTTCGCCCTCGAGCTTGGGGAATGAGAAGTAGCCATGGCTGTCCTTGGCATGGCGGCCGATGGGGCCGAGGTCCTTGCGGATCTTGTCGAAGATGTCGTTCATGTTCGGTTCGCCCGGCTGGGCGCTGGGTTGTTGTGGGATGGGCCGTTGGTTGCGGCCGGCCAAAGGTAACCTGCTCCCTGCAGTGCCAAAGAGCGTTAACCGTTGGCTATCAACGGCATGCCGTTGGCTGCATCCGGCTATCTTCGCGCCCCTCCGAAATGGCCGCTGAATCAGGTCCCGGGCCGCGCAAGGCCATACGCATCCTGCTCGCCTCCTCATCCGCGCTCGCACTTTGGGTGCTGCTGGGCATGGCCGGTGCCGGGTCTCTGAGCTCCTGCAGTCCCTTCAACCGGGCCCTGAAGAGCGACAGCATCCCCTACAAGATGGAGGTGGCCCGGAAGTACTACGACAAGGGGGCATACGACCGCGCCATCCCCCTGCTCGAGGAGCTCATCATGCTCAAGCGGGGCACGGCCGAGAGCGAGGAGGTGAACTTCCTGCACGCCAAGGCCCACTTCCTTATGAAGGACTACACCATGGCTGCCTACTACCTGGAGAACTATGGCCGCACCTTCCCGGTGGGGCGCCATGCCGAGGAGTCCGCCTTCCTGAATGCCTACTGCTACTACATGAACAGCCCGAACTACGAGCTGGACCAGGCCGATACGCGCGTGGCCATCGACCAGTTCCAGCTGTACATGGTGCGGTTCCCGAACTCCAGTCTGAGGGACAGCTGCAACAGCATCGTGGATGCCCTGCGGACGAAGCTGGAAGTGAAGGCGTACCATGCCGCCGAGCAGTACTTCCACATGCGCAATTACCAGGCGGCCAGCATGGCCTTCAAGGACTTCCTGCGCCAGTACCCCAACAGCGACTACCGGGAGGATGCCATGCTCCGGATCCTGCGGGCCGACCATTCGTTGGCCATGAACAGCGTGGAAACCAAGCGGTTGGAGCGCCTGCAGGAGGCTATGCGATCTTACCGTAATTTCGCCGACGCTTATCCGAACAGCGTCGAGCGCGACCTGGCCGAGCGGCTCCGCAAGGAGCTCGAGGCTGCATTGGCCCAGCCGACACCGAACCAGCAACCATGAGCAACAAGCCGACCACCGCCGCCAAGACCACCGTCACCCGTGACGTGGCGAAGCTCGATCAGGAAACGGGCAACGTCTATGAGACCGTGGCCATCCTCGGCAAGCGGGCCAACCAGATCAGCATGCGCATCAAGGAGGAGCTCCATTCCAAGCTGGAGGAGTTCGCCATGACGGGCGAGAACCTTGAGGAGGTCTATGAGAACCGGGAGCAGATCGAGGTGAGCAAGCACTACGAGCGGATGCCGAAGCCGGGCGCCTTGGCCATCCAGGAGCTGATGGAGGGCAAGCTCTATTGGCGCCGTGGCGGGGAGGAGGCTCCGGCCGAGGTGCCCCAGCAAGCCTGACCGTCCATTCCGGAACGATCCCCTGTTCAGGTGGAGCGCTTCCTCAATCGCAAGGTGCTGCTCGGTGTCTCGAGCGGCATCGCAGCCTATAAGGCCGCTAACCTCACCAGGCTCCTGGTGAAGGCCGGCTGCGAGGTGCAGGTGGTGATGACCCCCGCAGCGCATGACTTCATCACGCCGCTCACGCTGGCTACGCTCAGCAAACGCCCCGTGCTGACCGACCTTTTCGTGCGGGATGGCAGCGGGGCCTGGAACGACCATGTCCATCTGGCGCGCTGGGCCGATGTCCTCCTGATCGCCCCTGCTACCGCCAACACCCTGGGCAAGATGACCCATGGGCTCTGCGACAACCTCCTGCAGGCCTGCTTTCTCAGCGCGGCCTGCCCGGTCTTCGCCGCCCCGGCCATGGATTTGGAGATGTGGCGCGATCCCGGCACGCAGAAGAACATGGATGCGCTGCGCGGAAGGAAGGTGCGCTTCATCGGGCCGGAAAGCGGCGAGCTCGCCAGCGGCTTGGTGGGCGAGGGCAGGATGAGCGACCCCGAGGCCATTGTGGAGGCCTTGTACGCCGAGTTCGTGGGGCGCAGCAGGCTGAGCGGCAGGCGCCTGCTGGTAACGGCTGGCGGGACGCAGGAGGCCATAGATCCCGTGCGGTACATCGGCAACCGGAGCAGCGGCAAGATGGGCTTTGCGCTGGCCGAGGAAGCTGCGGCGCGCGGCGCGCGGGTGGAGCTTGTCACGGGGCCCGTCTCCCTGCGCATCGATCGGCCGGGAGTCGCTCGCACCGATGTGGTTACCGCCGCCGAGATGGCTGCCGTGTGCAAGGAGCGCGCTGCGGACGCCGATGCCATCATCATGAGCGCCGCAGTGGCCGACTACCGCCCGGCGCAACCCGCTCCGGGCAAGCTCAAGAAGAAGGAGGCGGACCTCCACCTGGCGCTCGAGCCCACAGAGGACATCCTGGCCTGGATGGGCGCGCACAAGGCGCAGGGCCAGCGCCTCGTGGGCTTCGCCCTTGAAACGGACAACGAGCTGGCCAACGCGAGCGCCAAGCTCCATCGCAAGAACCTCGACCTCCTCGTCCTCAACAGCCTGCGCGATGCGGGCGCCGGCTTCGGCACCGACACGAACAAGGTTACCCTGCTCGCACCGGGCAAGGATCCGCAGGAGCTGCCGTTGATGAGCAAGCGCGATGCGGCCCGCGCTATCTTGGACCGCCTCGAAGAACTCCTCTGAGCCATGCGACCGATGCGCCTGTTCCTGCTGTTGCTCCTGCTGCCCTTCGCGGCCCTGGGACAGGAGTTCAACTGCCAGGTCAGCGTCATCGCACCGCAGATCGCCACGGCGCAGCCACGCGTGTTCCAGAGCATGGAGCTCGCCATCCGGGAGTTCTTCAACAGCCGGCGATTCACGAACTACAACTATGCGCCCGCCGAACGCATCGACCTGAACCTGTTGCTCACCATCAGCAACCAGCCGGCCCCCGACCGTTTCGAGGGCACCCTGCAGGTGATCTATGCCCGACCGGTGTACGGCACGGACTACAACAGCCCCATCCTTGACCTGGTGGATGAGAAGGTGCAGTTCAATTTCCTGGAGAACACACAGATCGAGTTCACGCCAGACCGCTTCCTTAACAACCTCTCCTCGCTGCTCGGGTTCTACGCCTACTTCGTGCTCGGGCTCGATGGCGACACCTTCTCACCCTTGGGCGGAAGCGAGTTCTACACGCAGGCCCAGCAGGTGGTGAACAATGCCCAGAACGCCAGCGAAGAGGGCTGGAAGGCCTTCGAGGGCCAGCAGAACAGGTATTGGCTGCTGGACAATCAGGTGCAGGCGGTGTTCCGCCCGCTGCGGGAGCTGCTCTACGATTACCACCGGCAGGGCATGGACACCATGACCGAGGATGCCGCCGCTGCGCGCCGGAAGATCGCCGCCGCCATCGAGAAGCTCAAGACGGTGCACCAGGCAAAGCCCGCCAGCTACAACCTGCAGGTGATCTTCAACGCCAAGTACAACGAGATCGTGGAGCTCTTCAAGCCCGCTGACCCGGCGGAGAAGACCAAGCTCTTCAACACCCTGCAGATCATCGATCCCGGGCATATCGGGCAGTACCAGAACATGATGCGGGGATCCTGACCGGGACATTGGGGATTGACCGGGCCGTGTTTTCTTGGGACCCTCCCCGTTGCCGATAATCACGTCATGCTCGCGCGCATCTCCGTCTCCAATTACCTGCTCATCGATGCGCTCGAGCTTGAGTGGGCTCAAGGGCTCACCGCAATCACAGGCGAGACCGGGAGCGGCAAGAGCATCCTCATCGGCGCGTTGGAGCTGGCCATGGGGGCACGTGCCGATACCGGCCTGGCCCGGGACCCCTCCAAGCGCTGCATCATCGAATTGGAGCTGGACCTGCGGCGCGCACCGGCCAGGGATTGGTTCGAGGCGAACGAAGTGCCTTATGAGCCGCGTGCGATCCTGCGCCGCCAGCTCGACCCCGGCGGCCGCTCGCGCGCCTTCGTGAACGATACGCCCGTGCGGCTGGAGCAGCTCCGCGAGCTGGGCGAGCGCCTCATCCATGTGCACAGCCAGCATCAGACGCTGCTGCTCAACGATGCGCGCTTCCAGCTTGGCCTGGTCGACCGCTTGGCCGGCCATCAGGAGGCCGTTGAGGCACTTCATGCCACGTTCATGGACTGGCGGCATGCCGAGCGCGAACTCGCCCTCGCGCGCGAAGAGGAGCAGCGCGCACTGGCCGAGGGCGATTACCTGCGGTTCCAGGTGGAGGAGCTGGAGCAGGCCGCGCTCCGGGAGGGCGAGCAGCAGGAGGTGGAGCGGGAGCTTCAGCTCGCCGAGCATGCCGGGGAGCGGGCCGAGGCCTACCGCGCGGTGGAGGATGGCGCCATGGGCGATGCGGGGGCCGTTTCCATACTCCAGCGCGTGCGTGCCGCACTCGCCCGTGCGGCACGTGTGGACGGGGACGCCGCTGCGCTGCTCAGCCGCCTGGAGAGCAGCCTCATCGAAATCAAGGACATCGGTGATGAAGCAGCGCGGCTCGCGGCCTCCGTGGAGCTCGACCCCCTGCGAGCCGAGCAGCTCCGCGAGCGCATCGACCTGCTCCACCGCTTGCAGCAGAAGCACCGGGTGAAGAGCGCCGATGAGCTGATCGCGCTGCTTGATGACCTGCGCAGCCGCACGGTTCGCATGGGGGCGCTCGGAGACCGGCGCGGGGAGCTGGAGAAGCGCGTGGCCGGGTTGGGGGCGCTCTACGCCAAGCAGGCCGAAGCCGTCTCGAAGGCACGGATAAAGGCGGTGAAGCCGCTCGCCGACCAGGTGGAGCAGCTCCTTCACCAACTGGGCATGCCGCACGCGATCTTCCGGTTCGACCATTGGACGGGTGAAGCCGGTCCATACGGCATCGATCAGGTGCGCGCCGTCTTCACCGCGAACAAGGACCGCGCTCCCGCCCCTTTGGACAAGGCGGCCAGCGGCGGCGAGCTCAGCCGGGTGATGCTTGCCCTTATCTCCCTCGCAGCCGATTCGCGCGACCTGCCGACCGTGGTCTTCGACGAGATCGATACCGGCGTGAGCGGCGAGGTGGCCGATTGCGTGGGCACCCTGCTCGCCGCCATGGGACGCGAGCGGCAGGTGATCGCCATCACCCACCTGCCGCAGATCGCCAGCAAGGCCGCTCACCATCTGCTTGTGTCGAAGGATGCGGAAGGTGAGCGCGTACGCACCACCATCGCTCCGCTCAGCCAGTCGGAGCGCGTAGAGGCCATCGCCCGCATGCTGAGCGGGCGGGAGACGACCAAGGCCGCCCTGCAGCACGCGCGAGAGCTCATGAAGCAGAGGTGACCCGCGCAAGCGGGTAGGATTCGTCGGTGCGCCCCAGGTGCGAGGCCGGCCTTCCCTCCGGATGCAATGCCTGAAGGGGCATCCGGCCCATGCCGTCGGACGTACCCGATCCTCACTGCATGCGTGGCATGCACTGCGCAGGCCGCATGGCACGCAGCGGCTGGTCGTATGCCGGCTCAGGGCAGCTGCTGGGCGCGCGTGCTCGTGGGCACGCTGCCGCCTATGTTCACCAGGATCGGATCGCGGTCGTTGGCGGAGCCGGTGTATTTCACTGTGCCGCTGAGGTTCGTATCCTCCAGGTAATAGCCGCTCACCGTTGCGGTGGGCACGTTCCCGCCGATCACCACCAGGATGGGGTCGCGGTCGTTGTTCTCGCCGACGTACTTCAGTGCGGCGTCGCGCCAGGCATTGCCCATCCAGAGCATCTGCGTGCCGTTGGCGGCCTTGCGGGCATCGGTGCCATAGGTGGCGGTCTCGCTGGCGCGGAAGTCCACGGTGATCGGCGCCACGCCGAGCGGCACAGCGTTGGCCGTCATCACGCCCAGGTGGTTCCGGTGACGCACGGCCACGTGATAGCTGCCCGGGGCCACCTGCAGGAGCACGGGGGATGCCCCATCCATGCCCACCACATCGCCGTCGCGCTGCAGAAGCGCGGTGCGGCTGGCCAGGATCGTGGCCGGAGCGGCCGCACTGCGGGCCTCCACCAGCACGTAATCCACGATCGCATTCGGTCCCGTTACCGCCAGGACGCCCGCTCCGATCTGCTCGCCTCCGCCGCCAGCGGTATGCACGTAGCCCAGGCCCGTGTAGGGCTCTGTGGGCGGCAGGTAGTTGCCGCTCCGCAGGTCGTCGCGCATCAGGGGCGGCACCGTGGCTTCGAACGGTCCCTCCAGCCACAGTTTGGGGCTCACCGCCACCGTGTTCGGGACGCTCAGGCAGGCCCCGACCACGGCGGTGAGGACATTGTTCGCATCCTTGTTCACGATGTCCTCGATGCTTGCGATGCAGATGGTCGGGCCGGTGAGGTCCAGGTAGCTGATCCGCACCAGCGGCACGAAGCCCTCGTTCTTCACGAGCGAGCTGTCCATGTAGGAGAGCCCGATCACCTTGGTGCCCCCGAGCGTCGTGTTGATGCTGATCTCGCCTGCGAGATTGCTCGCCAGGTTGGTCGCGCTCTGGATGGTGAGGCCGCTCATGGTGAATTCGTAGCCCATCACGCGGCACGAGGGGTTGCGGATCAGCACGTCAACGGTCTTGGCGATCGGATCCAGGTTCCCAAGGGTCAGGTCCACCTGATCGCTGGTGCTCACCCATCCGCGCGGGAAGTCGAACCAGGGATGGTAGTGCAGCACGTGGCCCGTGCCGTCGTGCGTGGCTTGCTGGGTGTATGCATTCACCATCAGGGCGGCGTCGGTCACCGTGATGCGGTTGTCGGCGTTCAGGTCGTTGCAGCTAGTGGGGCCGATGTCATCGCCCATGATCCGCTGCACGTACTCCATGGCATCGGGCTGGGTCTGGAAGCCGTCGGAGTTCAGGTCGCCGCGCTTCGAGGGCCCGTTGCAGACGCCATTGCAATCCAGCCGCGCATCGCCGTAGGCCTGGCCCTGGCAGTCCGTGTAAGTGGGGCAGTTCGCGACCACCGTGAAGGAGGGGACATTGGAGGCGTTGCGCGTGATGTTGATGCAGACCTGGGCGTAGTTGTTGCTATAGTTCATCTCATGCCTGCCCAAGGCGTCGGGCGCATGCTGCCAGTTGGTGCGCAGCACCAGCGTGTAGGTGCCATTGGGGACGTCCGTGATGTCTATCCAGTTGCAGGTGGTGCCGCTGCCGTACTCATCGTAGCACTGCTTGCTGATGCCCATGTTGCTGCAACCGAATTGGCCCGTGCCCCCGAAGCAGCCGACGTCGATCACGCAGAAGCCGTTCTTGAAGCCCACGGGAATGGCATTGCCGGCTTGGTCGAAGAGGAGGTAATCGGCATAGCCCGCATAGTGGGCATGCCCGTGGCAGTTGTTGAAGCTGAACATCTGGGGCTGCGTGCCCGGGCTCCCGATGTAATAGTCGGTGGTGCCGATGTTGTTGATGCGGGTGGCGAACCGGAGCACGTACCGCTGGCCCAGGGCGCGCACGCAGCCCTCTACGGGCGCACAGGCATCCGTGATGTTCACAGAGGTGAGGTTCAGCGTGCTCTGCAGACGGGCCTGGTCCATCACCAGGTCCGGGCCGGCCGGGCAGCTGGGGTTTCCGAAGGGGATGCAGCAATCGTTGCAGGCCACCGTGGCCAGCGGGTTGTAGTTGCACATGTTCGCCTGCATGCAGCCCACCACGGGCCCCATGTAGATGATGCTGAAGGTGACGCTGCTGCCGCAGCCGGCGGTGGCGGCATTGTGCCCCACGCGCAGCCGGTGCACCGTCGAGCCCGGCATGTTCGCATTGATCACGGCCTGCGCTCCGCAGCCGCCGTCGTTGTCATCTGCGAAGGTGGCGCCTTCCACGCCCTCGCTCAGGGTGATGCTGTTGCAGGCCATGTCGTACACCCACAGCCGGGTATCGCAGCTGTTGGTGCCGCAGGTGGTGATCCGGTATTGCCCGCTCTGGGGCGGCGTGAAGGTGTACCACTGTTCCAGGATGCTCGTGGTGGCCGTGACGAGGGTCTGCGGGTAGCTGCCTGTGAGCGGAGCCAGGGTCAGCGGCAGCGCAGTGCTGCAGGCAAAGCCCGCCGGGCAGTTGAAGGTGGTCTCCTCGAACTGCCCGAACTGCCCGCCCTGCTTCATCAATGCGCCGTCGAACCAAACGAAGTACTGGCCGTAGCCGTAGGTGCCGTGGTAGATGCCATCGCCCACGCTGTCGTTGATGCGGAACACCAGGCAGGTGCCCTGCGGCACGCAGACCGAGGAACTCGCGGTCCCGCTCGCCAAGGTGGCGCCGGTGCTCGCGTTCTTCAGCGTCCAGCTGGTCTCTCCGGGGTAGCTGTCGTTGAAGATGTCGATCCGCACGCGCTTCTGGCCGGTCGGGCAGGTGTAGCTGCAGGTGCCGTTGTTCACGTTCACGCTGCTGCTGTAGTTGGCGGCAGTGGGCTCGTTGCAGCCGAAGACCGGGTTCAGGTTGCCCACGAACACATCATCGATCGCGATATCGCTCAGCTCACCGGTGCCGGTGATCGCGCGGAATCGGATCCGGAGGTTCGCTTGACCGGCCCATGGCGCCAGGCTCAGCCAGCCTTGCTTCCAGTAAAGGCCTTGGTCGCCGTTCGCGGCCCAATGGTTCTGGGTGACCGTTCCATTGGCATTGATGTCGATGATGAGGCTGCCCATCTGGCTCCCCCGCATGTGGTACCAGAAGGTGAGGTAGGGAGAGGAGAGGCCCGAGATATTGAAGCAGGGAGACTCCAGGATGGCCGTCTTCGCGGGGGTATTGCCGGAGCCGGAGCTCTCCACATACATGTACTTCGCGTTGGCCGTGGTGTTGTTGAGGGTATGGTCGGTGTACGGCCCCGTCGCCAGCTGGGTAGCCCCGTTGGTGCCGTTCCGGTCAACGTTCCAATCGATGTTGTCCGCCGTTAGGTTCACCCAGTTGGTTGGCAGCGTGCCGGGCATGCCCTCTGTGCCCGAGGTGAAGGGCTGGTTGTGCGGGAACGTGCTGATGCACTGGGCCATGGCCGACCCGCTGAGGCAGGCGGCCAGGAAAAGGAGGCTGGAGGTCCGGATCATGGCGCTGGTTCTGGCGAGGCAAAATACTCGATGGGATCCAGGTGCACGGGCCGCCTTTCCGGTCAGCTAGGACCCCTACGGCTATATTCGCCGCTGCAGAACCCACTGATTATGGCAAACGGACTGTTGAAGGGGAAGCGCGGCATCATCACCGGCGCGCTCAACGACCAGAGCATCGCCTGGAAGGTGGCTGAGCTCGCCCACGCCGAGGGCGCCTCCATCGTGCTCACCAATGCACCGGTGGCCATGCGGATGGGCGAGATCAATAAGCTGGCAGAGGCCGTGGGTGCCCCGGTGATCCCGGCCGACGCAACCAAGGACGAGGACCTGGAGAAGCTCTTCTCTGATGGTGCCGCGCACCTGGGTGGCAAGATCGATTTCGTGCTGCACAGCATCGGGATGAGCCCGAATGTGCGCAAGGGCAAGGGCTATGACGACCTGAACTACGAGTGGTACCGCCAGACCCTGGATATCAGCGCCATGAGCTTCCACCGCATGCTCCAGGCCGCGCGCAAGACCGATGCGCTGGCCGAATGGGGCAGCGTGGTGGCCTTGAGCTATATCGCGGCGCAGCGCGTCTTCCCCGGCTACGGTGACATGGCAGACGCCAAAGCCCTGCTCGAGAGCATCGCGCGCAGCTGGGGGTACTACCTCGGCATGGAGAAGAAGGTGCGGGTGAACACCGTCAGCCAAAGCCCCACCATGACCACGGCCGGCTCGGGCATCAAGGGCTTCGGCGGGTTCTTCGGATTCGCGCAGGAGATGAGCCCCTTGGGCAATGCGCCGGCCGAGGACTGCGCGAAGTACTGCATCACGCTGTTCAGCGACCTCACCAGGTACGTCACCATGCAGAACCTCTTCCATGATGGAGGGTTCAGCAGCACCGGGGTTACGCCCCAGGTCATGGACAAGGTCACGGGCAGCATGTAGGCGCCTCTCGATCCGGCCCGTCCCTTGCCAAGGCCAGGCTGCCCTATTTTCGACCCGCCCATGCGCCTGCCGCTCCGCTCCCGCATCCTTTCGTCGGCCATCTTCGCCGCACTCCTCACCCTACCGGCCGCATCCCAATCGGGCAAGGCCTTCCTGAAGGAGGCCGATAAGCTGAAGGCCCAGCTGGAGTTCGAGCAGGCCTTGGAGAAATACGGCTTCGCCATCACCATCGAGCCGAAGCTGATCAAGGCCTGGCAGGGGAGGGCGGAGGTGCATGGCGCCTTGGGCCGGGCCAAGGAACGGGCGCTGGACCTGGGTCAGGTGGCCGATCTGGACCCCGGGGATCCCGGTCATGCGGTGGCGGCCTCAGCCGCTTTCCTCGATATCGATAGCCTTGCGCCCGCGCGGGCGTTCGCGGAACGGGCGGTCAAGGTGGACCCGAAGAGCCAATCAGCGCTCATGGCCCTGGGCCGGGCATGCCTCCGCATCGGCGACCTCGATTGCGCTTCGCACGCCGCCGACCAGGCGCTGGCCATCAAGGCCACCACCGATACCTATTACCTGCATGGCATCGTCCACTCCGCCACGCGCGACTACAAGACCGCTGAATTCGACCTCGACAAGGTCATCGAGTGGAATCACCTCTACGAGCCGGCCTATGTCGCCCTGAGCGAGGTGCAGCTCGCACTCTACGAATTGTATTCCGGCCCCACCATGAAGACCAGGACCCTGGAGAAGGCCATCGACAAATGCACCAGGGCGCTGGAACTCAACCCGCAGAGCACCGATGCCCTCTTCACCCGCAGCAAGGCGCTCGCGCTGCAGAAGGAGTTCGCCAAGGCCATCGACGACATCAGCCGGTGCATGGCATTGGGCCGCACGGACCGGTCGGCCTACATGCAGCGCGCCGCCTATTACAAGGGATTCGGCCAGTTCCAGAACGCCATCAACGACCTGAATCAGGTCATCCTCGCCGATGCGAAGGATTACGAAGCCCTTCGGCTCCGGGCCGAATGCCGTGAGGCGAACCTCGATCTCGAAGGCGCCCTGAAGGACATCGAGGGTGCCCAGAAGGGCCTGGAGCAGTCCGGTGCACTCACCGCCGACCAGCGCACCGCCTTCGAGGAGTCGCGCACGCGCATCGCCAAGCAGGTGTTCGAGATGAACCGGGAGTCGGATCCGCCCTCCATCACCGTGGTATTCCCCTATCGCGATGGGGATGTGGCGCGGGTATCGGGCTCCCAGGATTTCACCAAGGTGAGCGGCCATGTGCGCGACAAGAGCCTGTTGCAGGCCATCACGGTGAACGGCAAGCCGGCCGACTATTCCAAGGATGAGAAGGATCCGGAGTTCGTTGTGGTGATTCCCCTGCCCAAGGAAGCGCAGGAGATCGTGGTGCAGGCCACCGATGCCTATGGGAACTTCATCAGTGAGGTGCTGCGCGTGGAGCGGACGGAGGGTGTCGCTCCGGTGATCGCCATCACCTCGCCGAAGCCGACCGGCGCACGGGAGATCGCATTGCCCGCCGGCCGCAGCGATGTGTTCATCGAGGGTGCGGTGACCGATGCCAGCTTGATCCGGCTCATCGCCGTCAATGGGGTGAATGCCAGCTATGCTCCGGACCGGGCCAACCCGGAGTTCTCGATCAAGGTCGACCTCAAGGGGCAGGACCAGTTCACCGTGCGAGCGGAGGACCAGTTCGGCAATGCGTCCGAGCAGGTGTGGGCGGTCAAGCGCACCGGCTCCGAGTCCGCGACCGTGAACCGCCCCGCCGGCACGGAGGGCGGGGGGGCGGTCGCCACCGTTGCGAAGGGCGCCACCTGGGTGGTGCACATCGAGAACAGCAACTACCGGAGCTTCCCGGCCCTGCAGGTCTCGCAGAGCGACCTGGCCAAGATGCAGAAGGCCTTTGCCGGCTATTCCATTCAGCGCACCATCAGCAAGAAGAACCTGACCAAGGAGCAGATGGAGCGGTTCTTCAACGTGGAATTGCGCGACCTGGTGAGGACCAACAAGGTGGGCACAATCCTGGTGTGGTACACCGGCCATGGCCGCACGGTGGGGGGCAAGGCCTACTGGATACCGGTTGATGGCCGGAAGGACGATATCTACAGCTTCTACAACTACGGGGCACTGAAGGCCCAGATGCAGAACTACAGCGAGTCCATCACCAACACGGTCGTCGTATCCGATGCGGCCGCTGGCGAGGCCTCGTTCTTCGACCTCACCCGGTAGCGCCCCATGACACCCTTCTGTCGCTCGATCCGGACGGCCCTGGCGAGGCTGCATGCCGCCTTCTTGGCGCTGCTCCTGGCCGGGGCGGCCTTCGGGCAGCGCTATTTCTTCGAGAACATCTCCAACCAGCAGGGCCTGCCCGCTGCCAAGGTGTACTGCGCGGCCCAGAGCCCCGATGGCATCATCTGGGTCGGGACCGAGGTTGGCCTTGCCAGCTACGATGGCATGAACGTGGTGAGCCATGGCACGGCGGATGGCACGGCGCCCGGCGGTGTGTTCTCCCTGCTGGTCGATCGCGATGGAGGGATCTGGGCGGGCCATCTGGACGGCGGCATCACCTGGAGCAAGGGACGTGCGTTCCGATCCTGCACCTTGGGCAATGGGGTATCCAGCGCCATCACGGCCTGGGTGCAGGAGAAGGATGGATCCATCCTCGTGGCCACCATGGGCTCTGGGCTTTGGCGCGTCACGGGTACACCGGCGGAGGATGGGACGCTCAATGCCCGTCGCATCGGTGCGGAGGCGGGTCTCCAGGACCGCATCCTGTCCATCGCGGCACTGCCCGATGGGCGGGTCGCGCTGGTTTCCGACGGCAGCGGCATGCAGGCGCTGGCGGGTGACCGGATCACCGAGTTGAATCTTGCGGGCGTCCCCGACGTGTTCCGACGCACGGCGATCTTCGTGGATGGCAAAGGGCGCATCTGGGTGGGCACCCAAGGGGGCGGCGCATACCGCTGCAGCCTGGATGGCCGCTGCGACCGCTTCGATATCCTGACCGGCCTGAGGAGCAATACCATCTACTGCTTCGGAGAGGATGGGGAGGGGCAGGTCTGGATCGGCACCACCGATGGCGGGGCTTCATGCGTGACCAGCGACGGCGTACGCAGCTTCGGGCCGGACAACGGGCTGCACGGGCGCTTCGTGCGCTGCCTGGTGCGCGACCGCGAGGGCAACCTGCTCATCGGAACCAACGAGAGCGGACTGGACATCTTCAAGGGCGACCGGTTCATCTCCTACGGGGAGTCCGAAGGCCTCAGCGACCCTAAGGTCTTCGCCGTGATGGAGGACCGCAATCAGCGCACTTGGTTCGGGACCAATGCAGGCATCGTTGTGCTCGACGTGACGGGGCGGCTCGTGGAGCAGGTCACCTCGCAGAAGGGCCAGCTCACCAGCAACTTCGTCCGCTGCCTGCGCGAGGACGACAAAGGCTACGTATGGGTGGGCACCGAGAACGGGGGGCTGCTGCGCTTTGACCCGCGCTCAGGCAAGGCGCAGGAGGCACTGGAGGTCTCCGGGAGCCTCGCGGACCTGCGTGTGACGGCCTTGGAGGTTGGCCAACCGGGCGAACTGTGGGTGGGTGGCGTCAATGGACTCTGGCGCTACCTCCCTGGCGGCGGTACTGTGCCCACGCCGTACAGGACGGAGGATGGGCTGGCCGGCAATCACATCAATGCCATCTTCCGCGATCGGGACGGAACGATCTGGGTGGGCAGCACCACCAACGGCGTCACCCGGATCGACAACGGGAAGGCCACGCGGATCGACCTCGGCCGCTCCTTCGCCGCATCGTGCTTCACGCAGGATCAGGAAGGCCGCATCTGGGTGGGCACCGAGGGGCAGGGCATCATCGTGCTGAAGGACGGGAAGGAACAGCAGCGATTCACCGCGGAACAGGGGCTCCTGAGCAATGCGATCAAGGCGCTGGCCACCGACGAGCAGGGGCACATCTGGATCGGCACCACCAAGGGCCTTAACAAATGGCGGCACAAGCAGGAGGGCTTCATCGCCTTCACCGAGCGAGCGGGCTTCACCGGCATCGAAGTGAAGCCGAATGCCGTCTGTGCCCTAAGGGGCGGCGGCGTGCTCTTCGGCACGGTGAACGGTGCCACACGGGTGGGCGACGAGCGCGAAGCTGAACGGACCGTGGCTCCTCTGGTCACCATCAGGGGCTGGACCGTGAACCTTGAGGAGCGGCCCCTTGAAGGCCGGTCAAGCCTCAGCCACGACGAGCGGAGCATCAGGCTCAGGTACGGCTGCGTGGCCCTGAGCGATCCAGGCGCGGTGCGCTACATGTACCTCCTCGATGGCCTGGAGGACGACTGGCAGCCCATCACCTCCAGCACCGAAGCGGCCTATCCTGCACTGCCGCCCGGCACTTACACCTTCAAGGTGAAGGCCATGGACCGCAGCGGCCTCTGGAGCGAACCGCCTGCCGAGCTGAGCTTCACCATCCACCCCCCTTGGTACCGCAGCTGGTGGTTCTATTCGGCCCTGGCCATCTTCATCGGTGCGTCGCTGTTCAGCTACATCAAGGTGCGGGAGCGGCAGCTGCGCCTGCGCAACCTTGTGCTGGAGAAGAAAGTGGAGGAGCGCACCGCAGAGGTGGTGGCCCAGAGCAAGGAGATCGAGGGGCAGAAGGAACGCATCGAGGACCTGCTGCTGAACATCCTGCCCAAGGAGATCAGCGAGGAGCTGAAGGAGAAGGGGAAGGCCACCGCGCGGCGGCATGACGAGGTCACGGTGGTGTTCACGGACATGAAGGGATTCACCCGTGTGGCGGAGAAGATGACGCCCGAGGAACTCGTGAGCGAACTGGACGACTGCTTCGTCCAGTTCGATGAGATCGTGGGCCGGTACGGGATCGAGAAGATCAAGACCATCGGCGACAGCTACATGTGCGCCGCCGGCGTGCCCACAGGCGATGCTTGGCACGCTCACCGGTGCGTGCTCGCCGCACTGGAGGTGCGCGAGCTCATGAGCCGCTGGCAGAAGGAGCACCGCAGCGCCGGCAAGGAGCCATGGGCCCTGCGCATCGGTGTGCACTCGGGCCCGGTGGTGGCGGGAGTGGTGGGCAAACGCAAGTTCGCCTACGACATCTGGGGCGATACGGTGAACACCGCCAGCCGCATGGAGAGCAGCGGCGAAGTGGGCGAGGTGAACATCAGCGGTGCCACCTACCGCCTTGTGAAGGATCATTTCGAATGCGTGCACCGCGGCCAGGTCGAGGCGAAGAACAAGGGCGCCATCGACATGTACTTCGTCAAGCGCATCAAGCCTGAGTTCAGCGCGAATGCAGAGGGTACGCGGCCCAATGAGCGCCTGCTCAGGCTCTGTTGCGTCTCATTGGCGCAGGAGCTCGCGTAGCTCGGCCAGCATCATGGCCGTTGCGCCCCACACCACTCGGCCCTTCACGTCGAAGTAAGGCGTTTCCGCCGTACGCCCCAGCATCGCGATGTGCTGCTCGCGCCGCTTCAGGATGTCTTCGCGCAGCAGGTCGGCAAGGGGCACCTCGATCAATTCCGCGACCTCGCGTGCATCGGGCGCGAACGGGCCGATCCGATCGGCGACGGCCACGAAGGGAGTGACCAGCGATCGGCTCGGCGGGATGTAGATCGGCGACAGGGCCCCGATGAGCTGCACGCCGGTCACCGGGGCGCCGGTCTCTTCGGTGAACTCGCGGAGCGCCGTTGCTTCGAGCGAGTCGTCCTGCGGCTCCCTGCGGCCGCCCGGGAAGGATACCTGCCCGCTGTGTACGCCGGCGTAGGTGGGCCGTTGCATGAGAACCGTATGCGCCATGCCGTGCCGTGGGTACAGCAGGGCGAGCACCGCGCTCTCCCGGGGTGGCGGTGCTGCGCGCATGGCCGCTTCCAGATCGGGACGCCTGTACCCGGAGAGTTCGAGGAAGGCATCGTGCCCGGGCAGCCCGCCCTGCAGGCGCAGGCGCAGCCGGTCGGCGATGCCCACGAGGTTCATCGGCCTGCCTCCAGGGCTTTAACCAGGTCGGCGGCCTGGGTCTTGTAGGAGTGCCGGGGAGCATCCGCGATCCGGCGCGCCCCTTCCCGCGCGCGGTCAAGCTGATCGCTGCAGAGCCAGCTCAGCACCGTGTACCATTCGCAGGGGTCCTTGAAATCCTTCAGGTTGCTGCTCTCGAGCCGGTCGATGGACAGTTCGGCATCGTACGGCTTGCCGATGGCCAGCTGGCAGACCGCCAGGTAGAGGTAGGCGCTCTTCATGGGCGCCTTTCCGCTCACGTATTCGACGAGCATCCGCTCCGCTGCATCGTATTCCTGCCGGCCGTAGTGGTCCATGGCCTCCAGGTAGCCCGCGTTGTGCACCGTCCGCACCTGTCCGCTAACCAGGTTGATGTAGGGGGTGAACGTGCGCTGGCAGAGATCGCCATGGGCTGTGGGTTGTTGCTGGCAGCCCGCGAGCGCGATGATGAGCGGCACGATGAGATAGGATGGGAACTCGGCCATGGTGCGCGAAAATACCCTGATGCGTGGGCGGCACCGCGGCCGCCCGGTCAATCGCCTTTGCTCAGCAGCACCGGGCCGCAACGGCCCGCGATGTGGTCCAGCGGCAGGAAGCCCCAGTACCGGGAGTCGGCGCTGAAGTGGCGGCTGTCGCCGAGCACGAAGCCGTAGTCCTGCTCCACGACGTACCGCTCCATGGGCAGGCCATCCAGGAGCAGCAGATTGCCGGAATTGCCGATCCGGTGGCCCTCGTAGATGCTGATCAGCCGGTCGTAGAGCGGCAGGTTGTCCGCATCGATGAGCAGGGTATCGCCGGAGCGCGGTACGGCCAAGGGACCGAAATCATCGCCATTCCAAGCATATCGCGGGCTGTAGGGGAAGATCTGCGGGCGCGCGCCGGAGGCCAGGCGCATGGGGGCCACCGAGACCACATCGGAGTCGGCCTCCAGCAATCGCGCCAAGGCCTCGTTGAGCGGCAGTTCCTGCACCAGCGCACCGGGCCGCAACAACTCAACCGGCAATCCATGGCGCTGCAGCATGGTCTCGGGGTCGGCGCCCTTCCGCATGCGCACCAGATGGCTGAAGGTGAGGCCGTCGGGCTCATCCGGCCTCGTGCCATTCACGTAGAGGGTCCCGCGCCGGATCTCCACGGTGTCCCCGGGCAGCGCCACCAGGCGCTTCACCAGCAAGGGCCTGCGCAGCATCGGAGCGCGGTCCTTCAGCGGGTCCCTGAACACCACCGCATCACCCCGCTTCAGCCCCGTCCATACGGGCCATCGCTCCACCAGCAGCAGGTCCCCGGGCTTCAAGGTCGCGAACATGCTGGTGCTCTGCACCGTTACGAATTGGATGACGAAGGCGCGCAGGAGCAACAGCGCCGCCGCCGCAAGGAAGAAGGCCTGCAGCCCACTGTTCCGGGCGAGGCGAGCGGCCAAGGGGCGGTGCGCTCCGGATGCGGGCATCCTCCAGGCCGCAGAGGGTCAGTCAACCAGCGTGAAGAGGCGCTTCCAGCGGATGCCCGTCTCTGGGTCCTTGGTGAACCAGACGAGGACGGCTTTCCCCACCACATGGTCGTGGGGGACGTAGCCCCAGAATCGGCTGTCCTGTGAGCGGTGCCGGTTGTCGCCCATCATCCAGTAGTAGTTCTGGGAGAAGGTGTAGCTCGTGGCGGGCTGTCCATCGATCAGGATCCGATCGCCCGCCACCTCCAGGTCATGCCCTTCGTAGACATCGATCACGCGGCGGAAGAGCGGCAGGTTCTCCAAGGTGAGCTGCACGGTGGCGCCTTTCTTCGGGATCCAGATCGGGCCGAAGTTGTCCTCCGTCCAATCGAAGCCGGCATTGTTCGGGAAGATGGGCAGCTTGCCGGCGGGCCGGTCCCAACCCTTCGGGTGATCCTGCGGCACGAGTGGCCCGAAGAAGGCGTTGCCCTTGTTCAGCGCCTCGGCCTGATGCTTCGTGAGCGCCACGTTCACGGTGCCGGGCGCATCGCCGCCGCCGATGTCGGAGAGCGAGACGTCGTAGCGCGACCGCAGCATGGCCAGGGTCCGCTCCACATTCGGATTGCTACCGGTAAGGTCCACCTTCAGCGCACCTTCATAACCGAGCTGTGCCATGGCAGGGAACTGCTCCGGCACGCCGTTCACGTACACGTGCCCATGCCTCACCTCGAGCGTGTCGCCTGCAACGGCCACGCAGCGCTTGATGTAGTTCTCGCGCTTGTCGAGCGGTCTCACCAGGAGCTTGCCCATGGGAACGGGCATCACCTGGCCGTTCACGCGGTTCAGCTGGGTGAAGGCCGGGTTCGACACCTTGTCGCGGCCCAGGTCGCGTATCATCTGGTAGTAGCTCTGGTTCTGGAAGTTCGCTACCACCGTATCCCCCTCGGGGAAGTTGAAGACCACGGCATCGCCGCGCTCCGGGTCACCGAATCCGGGCAGCCTGCGGTACGGCTGCGAGAACCAGGTGACGAAGGAGGGCGTGCTCGCGGTGAGCGGCATGGTGTGGTGCGTGAAGGGGAAGGTGATGGGCGTCATGGGCATGCGCGGCCCGTAGCTCAGCTTGCTCACGAAGAGGTAGTCCCCCACGAGCAGGCTCTTCTCCATGGAGGGCGTCGGGATGGTGAACGCCTCGAAGGTGTAGGTGCGGAACACCGTGGCGACGATCACCGCGAAGAGGATCGCATCGCCCCATTGCCCGAGGCGCGTACGCTTGCGCTGCTCCACGGGGATGGGGCCCACATAGGTGTTCTGCGCGAACACCGTCTCGGGCACTTTCCACCAGGGCAGGAAGGTCATCAGCAGGTGCTCCTTGAAGTCCCTTCGTCCCAGCACGATGGAGATGTTCACGTTCATGATGATGAACATGAGCAGGTTCACCCCGGGCACCAGGAAGAGCACGATCCACCACCAGGGCTTGCCGGTGATCCGCAGCCAGACCAGGAGGTTGTAGCCTGGGACGAAGCCGGCCCATGCAGGCTTGCCGGCCTTCTGAAAGAGCTTCCAGAGGCTGGCCATGAGCACGGCGAGATAGGCGAAGAGGAAGAGGTAGGGAACCAAGGCTGAGGATTGAAGGGTGGTTGGTGGCTGATGGCGCTGCTGCATGGCCGAACCACGGGTTCGACCAAGACCATCCGGTCATGGATTCATGTCGAGCACGTCGTCCATCGTGAACAGGCCCTGTCGGCCCCGGAGCCATTCCGCGGCGATCACGGCACCGAGTGCGAATCCGTTCCGGTTGAAGGCTTCGTGGGTGATGGTGATGCGGTCGTTGGCTCCAGCCCAGGTGACGCTGTGCTTCCCCGTGACCTCGCCGATGCGCTCGCTGGAGATCGGTACCGGCGTCGGGCCGGAACGGTGGGCGACCTGCGTTTGATGCAGGTCCGGTTCGGACGGCTCCCATCCCGCATAGCGCTGCATGCGCAGGTCGATGTCATGGGCGAGGGAGATGGCGGTCCCGCTCGGTGCGTCCAGCTTGTGGGCATGATGCACCTCATCGATGCGCACGGCATAGTCCGGCTGCCGGTCCATGAGTGCGGCCACCTGCCGGTTCACGCGGAAGAACAGGTTCACGCCAGGGCTGAAATTGCTGGCCCAGAGCAGCGCCCCTTGGTACTGCTCCACCAATGCGCGTACCTCGGGCAGCTTGTCGTACCACCCCGTGGTGCCCACCACCACGGGCATGCCCATTTCCAAGCAGAGCCGCATGTTGGCCAGTGCCTGGTCAGGCTTGCTGAATTCGATGGCGGCTTCCGCCCCTCGGGGAGGTGTGCCTCGGTTCGCACTGCCAACCCGCAACACCACCTCATGTCCGCGCGCGACTGCGGCCTGTTCGATGGCTTTGCCCATCCGTCCGTACCCGTAGAGGGCGATACGCATGGCGCCGAAGGTAACCGGATGCCGCCACGTGGCCGGGCTTAACAAGTGTGAACGGCCGCCCGCCTCAGCGAAGGGCCAGGGTGAAGCTGATGCCCGGGGCGCCCACCGCCGCAGTGGAGAGCGAGGGCCCCAGGCCGGCGCTCAGGTCGCTGCCCACATCAAAGCGCACGAAATGGGCGTCCACGCTGGCGTCGACGATATTCAGCACATACACCGCGCCAAGCGCGATGTAGCTGAGGTCGCGCCAGCGCCGGTAGGTATCGGCCACATTGAGCACGCTCTGGGCGCTGAACCGGCCCTCGAATTCGTCCACCGTGGCCGGATCTCCATCCACCAGCGCGATGTAGGCGTCCTTGTAGCGCTGGTACTGCCGGTTGTTCTCCCGGATGAACCAGTAGCTCGCACCCAGTCCGCCCAGCACGATCGGCACCTTCCAGAGCTTGCGGTTGTACACCTGGCCCGCCCCGGGGAGCACGGCGCTGTAAAAGGTGGCACGCTTCGGCGAGTGATGCCAGCGCCAATCCGTTGCAGTGGAATCCGGCTGGGCCAGAAGCGGGCCGGCTGTTGCCAGACCGGCAATGAGGGAGGCGAGGGAGCGGAGTCGGATGCCCACGGCGCGAAGGTCGGCAATGCTCACCCCAGCGTCACCAGCAGCCGCTCCAGTTCCTCCTTGCTCTTGAACCCGATTTCGATGGTGCCTCTGCCGGCACTGTCCTGCTTCACGGTCACCTTGCTCAGCAGCCGTTCGCTGAGGCGCTGGCTCAGGGCCTTGTCCAGCCTGGGCTTCGGAGCCGCCGGGGCCTTGGCGTGGCCCGGTACCGGCGTCAGCTCCCGGGCCAGGTCCTCCACCTGGCGCACGCTCAGCTGGCTCTCGACGATCTTGTGGAAGAGCGCCACCTGCCGCCCGGGATCGGTGATGGTGATGAGCGCTCGGGCATGGCCCATCCCGATGCTGCGGTTGCGGAGGCCCAGCTGCACCTCGGGCTGGAGCTTCAGCAGGCGCAGGTAGTTGCTCACCGTCGCCCGATCCTTGCCCACCTTCTCGCTCAGCTTCTCCTGGGTGAGCTGCACTTCATCGATCAAGCGCTGGAAGCTAACGGCCACTTCGATGGGGTCGAGTTCCTCCCGCTGGATGTTCTCCACGAGCGCCATCTCCAGCATGGCCTCGTCATTGGCCACGCGCACGTATGCGGGTACCTCGGTGAGGCCGGCCAGCTGCGAGGCACGGAAGCGCCGCTCGCCGCTGATGAGTTGGTAGCGGTCGTAGCCCATCCGCCGCACCGTTACCGGCTGGATGATGCCCAGTTCACGGATGCTCTGCGCCAGTTCCGCCAACGCCTCTTCGCTGAAGTGGGCGCGGGGCTGGAAGGGGTTTGGCTCGATGTGCGCCACCGGCAGCATGATGGTGCCCCCCATGGGCCGCTGGTGGGCCGGCGAATGGTCGCGGCTGGTGATGTCGGCCGCCGGCTCGTCGAGCAGGGCGCTCAGGCCGCGGCCGAGGCCTTTCTTCTTCATCGGTTTCTGCTCCATGTGCTCTCGTGTTATTGGCGGAAGGCGCCCCCCGCCGGTAATGACATGCTGCCCGTCGATCAGGGCATCTCCTCCATGGGGAGGATGCGCGCGCTGTCGGGGATCCGTGTCATGCTGTTCTTCTGCAGGATCTCGCGCGCCAGGTTCAGGTAGTTGGTGGCGCCCTTGCTGCTGGCATCGTGCATGATGATGCTCTTGCCATGGCTCGGGGCCTCGCCCAACGCAACGTTGCGATGGATCACCGTGTCGAAGACCAGCTGCTGGAAGTGGGTCTTCACCTCCTCCACCACCTGATTGGCCAGGCGCAGGCGGCTGTCGTACATGGTGAGCAGCATGCCCTCGATCAAGAGGTCGGGATTGAGCCGCTGCTGGACGATCTTGATGGTATTGAGCAGCTTGCCGAGGCCTTCCAGCGCGAAGTACTCGCACTGCACAGGCACGATCACGCTGTCGCTCGCCGTCAGGCTGTTCACGGTCACCAGGCCCAGCGAGGGCGAGCAGTCAATGATGATGAAATCGTAGCCGTCCCGCAACGGGTCGAGCACCTTCTTCATCTGGCGCTCGCGCTCCGGCATGTCGATCATCTCGATCTCCGCCCCGACCAGGTCGATGTGGCCCGGCAGGAGGTCGAGTCCCGGATTCTCGGTGCCCACGATCACTTCGTTCGCCGGTGTGCCATTGATGATGCACTCGTAGATGCTGGCCTTCACGCTCCGCGGATCGAGGCCGGTGCCGGAGGTGGCGTTGGCCTGGGGGTCGGCATCCACCAGCAGGGTGCGGCGCTCCAAGGCGCCCAGGCTGGCAGCCAGGTTGATGGCGGTCGTGGTCTTGCCCACGCCGCCCTTCTGGTTCACGATGGAGATGATCTTGGCCATGTTGGTTGGTTTTGGCGGGGCCGCTATACAACGGCCCATACAAGGGTCAGATTTCGATGGTCTCTCCGATGGCGGGCAGCAGGAGCCGGAGTCCGGCTTCTGCGAAGGCCGCAATGGCGGCCTTCGTGTCGATTGTGATGGGAGGGAACGTGTTGTAATGGATACCCACCACGTTCTCCACGCCCATCAGCTGGGCGGCGGCGATGGCATCCTGCACTCCCATGGTGAAGTGATCGCCGATGGGCAGGCAGGCGAAGCGGAGCCCGAAGGCCTTCAGGAGCTGCATGTCCATGGTCAGTGCGGTGTCGCCGGCGTGGTGGAAGTTGCCTTCCGGTCCGCTCACCACGAATCCGCCAGGATTGCCACCGTAGGCGCCATCAGGCAATTGGCTGCTGTGAATGGCGGTGACGTACTTCACGCGGAAGGGCCCCACTTGCGCACTGCCGCCGATGTTCAGGCCCAAGGTCGACCGCACCCCTTTGGCGCTGAACCAACCGGCGATCTCGTAATTGCTCACCACCGTGGCATTCGTGCGCTTGGCAATCGCCTCGGCGTCCCCGACATGGTCTCCATGGCCGTGCGTGATGAGGATTTCCGTGGCCGGGATGCGCTCCGGGTCGATGTTGCTCGCCAGCGGGTTGCCTGCGATGAATGGGTCGAACAGCAGGTCGTGGCCTGATGCATTGACGCTCAGGCAGGAGTGGCCGTAATAGGTGAGCTTCATGGCAGGCTGGGCGGAAGCGTTGGGTCAACGGATACGGAGGCAAAGAACAGCCACTTGCCGTGCCGCTGCATGTTGATAACCCGCCGAGTTTTGAACAGGCGTTGATTCGGCCGGTGCGATCAGAACAGCTCTTCGACCTCCACGAAGTTGAAATCCAAGCGGAACAGGCTCTGGTAATCCTTGCCCGTCTCGGCCATTTCCTCATCGCCTGTCTCGAAATGCCAGTTCACCTGCACCCGCTGCCCCCGCTCGTTCACCGCGCTGAGCTTGTCGAAGATGTTATAGAGGTGCTTGCTCGAGCTGGTGTCCAGGTAATCCAGCTTCATGTTCACCGTGGTCTCCTCGCGGGGCTCCTCCAGGTATTCCTCCAGCCACCTGTACACCCGTGCGTAGAACTGCTCGGAGTTGTGCGGCAGGGATCGGCCGATGAACTCCAGCACGCCCTGGTCGAGGTCAAGGTCGATCTGCGGCGAGGTCTCGGTGCGGTCGATGTGGAAGCGCTTGCTCGGCATGGCGTATGGGTGCCGGCCAAAAATCCGCGCTCCTGCCACCGAGCCGATGGCCCGGAAGCACCAGCCATCAACAGCTGGCCGTGCAAAAGACGAAAGGGCCGTTGAAGGCCCCTCCGGTGCGGATGTTGCGCATTCAGCGCACCTTATAGGTGGAGACGATGTCCCGGTCGGTGGGCAGGACGATTTCCGTGTCGTTCGCGCGGCGCACCCAATACATGTACTTGCCGCTACCCTCGCAGGCGTAAGCGTGCATCGACTCTTCGGGCCCCAGTGCCCGCACTGGGAAGGTGCGCCAGTTGCCGTTCTTCTCCTGCACGGCCACCTTCACTTCGATCACCTCGCGGCAGGCATTCTTCAAGTCGATCTGGTAAGTACCGCTCCAGTCCCGCTTGAAGGCGTCCGTGTAGCGCTCGCAGTGGTCGCATGGCGCGCCCCAGCGGCTGGCCGTCTTCACCAGGCAGTCGGCGTAGCTCTGGTCCTGTGCCGAAGCGGCAGCGGCGGCGGCGAAGGCAATGGCAAGGGTAAGGGCTCGGGTCATTTGCAGCGGTTGTTCTCCAGTATGATGCGGGCTTCGGCGTTGCCGGAGCGCTTGCTTTCCTTCCAGTCCTTGCAGGCGCCGGGCGCATCGCCCATGGCCTTGCGCGACCAGCCTCGGTTGTTATAGGCTTCGCCGTTGCGCGGGTCGAGGGCGATGGCGCGGTCGAAGTCGGCGATGGCCTCGGCATGGCGGCCGAGTTTGGCCAAGGCGCTGCCTCGGCTGATGATGGCCTGCGCATGGTCCGGCTTCTGCTCGAGCACGGCGGTGAAATCGGCCGCAGCCAGGTCGTACTGCTTCGCGATGGTGAGGCAGAATCCCCGCTGGAGATGGGCATTCACGTGGTCGGGAGCGGCTTCGAGGGCCTTGGTGAATGCGAGGATGGCCGTGGAGTGGTCTCCGGCGCGATAGGCCCGCTCCCCGGCCCTGATGAACTCTTCGGCGGGGTCGGGGCGCCCGGCGTCCGCCAGGTACTGGGCCTCGGTGGCCATGGTGGCGAGTAGCGCGCAAGTGAGCGTGATGGTGCGCATGCGGTTCGGGAATGGGTCACTTCATACGCTGCGGGACCTCGGGGGTTTCGCGCGGCTCCATCGCCGCGGCGTCCCACCCGAGCAGTGCCCGCAGGGCCTCGGCGGTAGCCGCTCCGGCGGGGTCCTCCGGAGGACGGGGCAGCTGGATCCATGACGTGCTGCGAATGGCGCTCAGCCTGAAAACCTCCTTGGTGAAGCAGCGCTCATGCCCGGTGCGGCAGCCCATCAGCAGCGCGTCCTGCTCCGGGTCGAACCGGATGGTGGCCGGGTCGATGTGCGCGAGCGGCGCTTGGTCCTGCCTGTATCGGCCACCCCGGTCGAGGAAGTCGATCACCACACGGTCCTGGTCATCGATCCGGAACCGAACGCTCCCGGCGAATAGGCCGTTCAGTGCATCGGTGGGGGATTGGGTGCGTCCGCTGGTGGTGCAGAGGCACATGATGGCGACGGCGGCGAGCGGCCTGAGCATGGGAACCATGACTGGGCCTGCTACGTAGACCGGCGCCAGAGGTTCCCTCCATCGCATGCCTTCCATGAAAATCCTCCATCTGCGCGGAGCATTGCTCGCCGCCGGCCTGGCCATCACCAGCCTCGCGTCCTCCCAAGGGCCCTTCCAGGTGAATGGCCGGCTGAAGGCGGAGGGCTCGGACCTCAGCGGTGCCCGGGCCGTAGTGTACAAGGATGGCGTCAAGGAGCGCGTGATCACCACGGGCCTCCACAAGTTCTCGCTCGAACTGGCCTTGAATGCCAGTTACATCATCGCTTTCGAGAAGGACGGATTCGTGGCCAAGAAGCTGTCGTTCAACACCCGTGTGCCTGGGGATGCCGCTTCGAAGGGGTTCACGCCCTTCGACTTCGCCGTTTCGCTCTTCAAGCAATACGACGATGTGAATGTGGTGGTGTTCAACCAGCCGGTGGGGATCATCCGCTACGACCCGGCGGTGGGCGATTTCGACTACGATACGGATTACACGAAGTCCATCCAATCGCAACTTCAGGAAGCCGCTGCGCAGGTTGAGCGGAAGCAGAAGCAGGAAAGCCAAGCGGCAGCGGAGGCCGAGAAGCGCAAGGCCGAGGAAGCCAAGGCGCAGGCAAAGGCCGATGCCGAGGCCAGGCGGCAAGCTGCGGCGCAGCAGGCCGCAGAGGCCAAGGCCAAGGCCGATGCCGACCGCCAGGCTGAGGCGGAGCGGTTGGCCGCCGAGCGGGCCCAGGCGGAGACAGCGAAACGGGACAAGGCCAGGGAGGAGGCGGTGCGGCGGGAGTCCGCAAAGACCTCCGGCCCGGGCACCACGCCGGATCCGCCGACTCGCACCGTACCCATCGCCGCCCAAGGCAAGGTGAAAGAGCCTAAGGTTCCGCAGGCAGCCCGCAAGAGCGAGCCGAGGGCTCCGGAGCCCGTTACCGGTGAGGACGGACGCCGGGCCTTGGAGCCCACCATGGCGGAGGAGCCTTCGCGCATGGCCGTTGCGCGCATGAACACAGCCGTGGAGGAGCGCCCGGCGGTGGAGCCCGAGGTTCACGAGACCCTGCGCAACGAGGACCTCATCGTGGAGGCCGCAAAGATCACCACGGTGGTGCGGCTTGAGACGAACGGTGTCACCACCGAGTACAGGCGGGTATCCCACAAGTGGGGGGGCGTCTTCTACTTCAAGGACGGCCAGGCCTGCTCGCAGCTGGTCTACGAGCGTGAGGCGCTTGCCCAGGATCAGCTCGCAGGCGCCACCCCGCGTGGCAAGCTCGACTAGTGCATGCAACCTTTGCGGCATGAACGCCGCTCTGAAGCAAGCGCGCCGACGCCCGATTCCGGCCAATGCGCGCGTGAGCGCTGCGATGAGCCGGATACGGGCCAAGGACACGCAGCCCGAGCTGATCGTTCGGCTGCACCTTCGGGCTGCCGGCCTCACCGGTTACCGGCTTCACTATGCACGGGTGCCAGGAAGGCCCGATATCGCATTCGTCGGCCGCCGCGTGGCGGTCTTCGTGCATGGCTGCTTCTGGCATGGCTGCCCGTATTGCCGCCCTCAGGCCCCGAAGCGGAACAGCTGGTATTGGGGCCCAAAGCTCCAACGGAACAAGGAGCGGGATGCGGAGAAGGCCGCTGCGCTCCGTCTCGCAGGATGGCGTGTCCTCATGCTCTGGGAATGCCGCGTGAAGCGCAACCCCGTGCAGCAAGTGGCCCGGGTCATCAGGTCCTTGGACGCCGGCCGAGCAAGCGTGAGAAGAACCGCTTCTCGAAGGCCCAGAAGAAACTGAACTGCCCGAACAGCGCGCCATAGGCGAGCAGGAGCGCATTGTAGAGCGGGAGCACCAGCACGTAGTAGAGCACCGTGAACAGGAGCGGGGGCTCCCCGGCATCGCCTGACACCCATGCCACCACAGGGCGCTTAAGGAACATCACCGTGAATCCCGTGCAGGCGAACACCAAGAGGATGACCACCACGCGGGAGGGGGAGACGCCCCAGCGCTCCGCCAGCCGCTGCATCCATCCCTTTCGAGCTCGCTCAGGCGTTCCGCTCATCGGGTGCGAAGATCGCACGTGCGCGACCTCTGCTCTACCGTCCTGCGGTCATTCGGCCCACTCTGCAAGGAAGAGGTTCGTCTCCCGTGTGCCGCCATTGTTGCGGTTGCTGCTGAAGACCAGGTAGCGCCCATCCGGACTGAAGACCGGGAAGGCGTCGAACGTGTCACCGTGGCTTACCTGTTCCAAGCCGCTGCCATCGGCATTGATCATGAAGAGCGTGAAGGGAAAGCCGCGCTCGCTGAGGTGGTTGCTGGCGAAGATGATACGCTTCCCGTCAGGGTGCCAGTAGGGGGCCCAATTGGCCTGCCCGAGCTCGGTGATGCGCCGTGCATCGCTGCCGTCGGCGTTCGCCACGTACAGCTCCATGCTGGTCGGCTTCACGAGTCCTTCCTGCAGCAGCGCCTTGTATTCCGCCTCCTCTTCGGGCGTGGCCGGGCGC
>ERZ761602.1362-NODE-1362-length-44797-cov-16.135957_pt1 | contig 44797 bp, 38 predicted proteins | sample MGYA00512165_ERZ761602 | MGnify/ENA primary metagenome ERZ761602 (study PRJEB28899, sample SAMN02445085) | bioreactor sludge metagenome | biome: EBPR sludge; isolation source: Thorneside wastewater treatment plant | place: Australia: Brisbane, Thorneside...
CTACGCCGCCGGCGACCTCCGCGGCCTCGCGTGGGCCGAGCTGCCCTGAGCGACGACGACGCCGCCGCCGGCCTCGGCGAACGTGTGCGCCTCCGCCCGCTGGCTCCGGTGACACCCGCCCCCTAGACTTCTGGATGGCATCGAAGCGGCGTGGCGCGCGCGAGATCGATCTGATCGAGGTGCGGAAGGGCGGCACGAGCGTTCAGCTCACGCGCGACGAGTTCCGCGAGCGCTTTCGCTCGCGGTTCCGTGATCCGGGCTTCGACGACCTGGGCGGGGCGCTCGACACGATCGAGCAGGCGGCGTGGGAGGCCTACGACGCGTACCGGAAGAGCCCGCGCACGCGCCCGGCCGGCGCCGGCTTCGCTCATCCCGAGCAGGAGCTGGCGGTCGACTGGCTGGAGGCGCGCGCCGCGATCCACCGCGCGGCGCGGCTCCACGCCGATCGCTCGCTGCCGACGCGCGTGCTCGTCGTCGCCGGCGCCGCCCGCAGCGACCAGACCTGCCCGGGGGAGATCTCGAAGACGTCGCGCCTCGTCGCGGCCGCCTCGGCGACGCTGCGGGAGGAGCGGATCGACGTCGACCTGCTCGATCTGTCGCGCCTCACCTCCGAGTACGGGAGAGTCATCTATCCGTGCAAGGGCTGCGTCTCGACGGCCATGCCGCTGTGTCACTGGCCGTGCTCCTGCTACCCGAACCACGCGCTGGGCCAGACCGGCGACTGGATGAACGACATCTATCCGCGGTGGGTGGCGGCCCACGGCGTCCTGATCGTGACGCCGGTGTACTGGTACCAGGCGCCGTCGCCGCTCAAGCTGATGATGGATCGCCTGGTGTGCGCCGACGGCGGCAACCCGGATCCGACGACGACGGGCGGCAAGGATCCGGCCCGGGCCAAGGCGGTCGAGCTCGGCGGCTGGAGCTATCCGCGCCACCTCTCGGGCCGCGCGTTCGGCGTCGTCGTGCACGGCGACACCGCCGGCGCCGAGAACCTGCGCCGCATCCTCACCGACTGGTTGACGGACATGGATCTCGTCCCCGCCGGCGCGATCGCGCTGCTCGACCGCTACATCGGCTACTACGAGCCGTACGCCACGAGCCACGACGCGCTCGACGACGACGACGAGTTCGTCGCCGAGGTCGAGAACGTGGCGCGCGCCGTCGCCAGTCGCGCGGCCCAGCTCCGACGCGGCGACGACCGCGGCGAGCGCGCGTTCACGCCGGTGCGGCCCAAGTAGCCGCGCGCGCGTTCGCCGTCACCAGCTGGAGCCGGCGCCGCCGCCCGACGAGCGACCGCCGCCCGACGAGCGCGACGAGCTCGAGGAGGACGAGCGCGACGAGCTGGACGAGGACGACGAGGTCGTGGACGGCCGCGTCTTCGGCGCCGTCGTCCGCGTGTAGGAGTGGCGACGGTTGCAGTGAGCGCACTCCTCGTCGACGCGGATGCGGCCGCCGTGATCGTACGTCGCCGACACGAGGGTGGTCGAGGTCGACTTCTCGGTCTTGTAGCCGCAGCCCGGGCACTTGCTGCGGCCGCTGAACCACTTGCCGTGGCGCAGCGTGCGCGAGGCCTGGCACGTCGGGCAGATGAGGACCTCGTAGTTCACGCTGCCGACGCGCTCCTCGGTCCGCTGGCCCGCGTCGAGGTGCGCGTCGTCGGCGACCTCGTCGAGCGCGAGCATCTTCACCTTGCACTTGGTGCAGCGGCGCCGCCGGCGCGCGACGACGAAGGCGAGGGCGCCGCCGCCGCCCACGGCGCCGGCAGCCGCACCGCCGCCGACCGCGTACTCGGTCGCGCTCGGCCCGTCGTCGGGGCGCGGCGGTGAGGAGCCGGCCGCGGTGTGGCCACCGGAGGTCGACGACGGCGCCGCCGCGCCGGTCGCCACCTCGCCGTCGCTGCGGTACTCGCCCGGCGTGACGTCGCGCTCGCTCTCGCCGGGCAGGGCACGCAGGCGCCCGTCGATCGCCGCGATGCCCGCCGCGAGCCCGCCGCCGAAGTCGCGGGCCTTGAACCGCGGCACCATGTCCTTCGCCTGCATGTCGGCGAGCCACCACGCCGGCAGGCTCGCCTGCATGCCGTCGCCGGTCTCGACCTCGAGCCGCCGCTGCCCCATCACCATCAGGACGAGCACGCCGTCGTTGCTGGCGGCGCTGCCGAGCTGCCAGTGGTTGAAGAGCGCCGTGGCGAACGCCTTGGGCGTCCCGTTCACGTCGTCGACGGTGACCAGCGCGACCTCCGCGCCCGTGTCGGTCCGCAGCGCGAGCAGCTGCGCGTCGATGCGCCGCTCCGTGGCCTCGTCGATCACGCCAGCCTGGTCCAGCACCAGGCTCGCCGGTCGCGGGTCCATCAAGCCGGTCACCGACTGCGCCGCGAGCGCGAGCGCATACGCACAGAGGACGATCGGCGTCATGCGGAGATGATATCGCGTGCGGGGCGGGCTACGGACCGCGCTTGAACGGGCTCTCGTCCTTGATGTCGTCCAGGTTCGGCGCGGCGCCGGCGCCGGCGCCGGCGTCGATCCGGCGCGGTCGGCGCGGCGCGGCGTCGGTGGCCGCGTCGGTGGTCGCGTCGAAGGCCGCGGCGCCGGCGTCGACCGGCGGCGTCGCCGCAGCGCTCGCATCGGGAGGCTCGCTGGCGTCGGGCGCCGGCGTGGCCGCGTCGAGCGGCGCCGACGCAGTTCGCGATGCGCCAGGCCGGACGACGATGAACGCAGCCGTGGCGACGGCGACCGCGAGCACGCCGACGGCGACGACGATCGTTCGCCGCGACCCGCCGGGGGCAGGGCTGGCCGGCGCCGGAGCCTCGACGCCGATCTCGGACGCCGTCGCGCCGAGTGTGCTCTCGAGGCCGGGGTGATCCGTCGCGCTCGCGCGGGGCGCCGTCGCGGCGAGGCTGTCCGCCGCGCGAGGCGCCGTCTCGGCGAGCGCGTCGCCAGGGACGGCGCGTCCCTCGGCGGCCGCTCGCAGCGCCGCCGCCGCCGCCCGCGCGGTCGGGCGCGCTTCGGGGAGGCGCGCGAGCATCCGATCGACGAGGTCGGTGAACGCGCGCGGCAGGCCCGGGCACCGCACCGCGAGCGGCACGGGCGGCTCGGTCGCCAGGTTCGAGATCACCTCGTGCAGCGAGGTGCCGCTCACCGGCGTCTCGCCGCTCATCGCGCGATAGAGCACCGCGCCGGCCGCGTACACGTCGCTCGGCGGACCGACGCGGGCGCCGCGACCTTGCTCGGGCGACATGTAGTGCGGCGTCCCCATGATGCGGCCGGTGGTCGTGAGGGAGGCGTCCTCGGCGCGCGACAGCTTCGAGATCCCGAAGTCGAGGATCTTGGTGACCGGGACGGGACGCGCGACCAGGAAGATGTTGTCGGGCTTGAGATCGCGGTGCACGACGCCGGCGTCGTGCGCGGCGGCGAGCGCGTCGAGCAGCTCGCCACCGATCTGCGTGACGTCGGCGAGGCCGAGTCGGATGTTCCGATCGAGGCGGTCGCGCAGCGACTCGCCCTCGAGGTGCTCCATGACGATGAAGTCCGTCCCGTCCTCGGTCGTGCCCAGGTCGAGCACGTCGATGATGCCCGGGTGCCCGATCGCCGCCGCGGCGCGGGCCTCGCCGCGGAAGCGGGCGAGCAGCTCGGGATCGGGCCCGTCCTCGCCCTTGTCGGTGCGGACGACCTTGATCGCGACCCGGCGCCCGAGCGCGGTGTTCTCCGCGAGGTACACGGCGCCCATGCCGCCGCGGCCGAGCAAGCGCTCGATGCGGTACTTGCCGGCCAGCAGGTCGCCGGGCTTCACGGGCACGCGCTCTGGGCGCACGTCGCGCAGTGCTCGATCATCAGATCCTCGTCGGCGTCGGGGAACCGGATGACGATGGTGTCGCGCTCGCGCGCCGGATCCAGCGTGACGTGTCGGCAGACGACGGGCGAGAACTGCTCGAGCCAGAGACGGAGTGGCGGCGTGATCGCGTCGTCGAAGTAGATGCCGACGTGGGACACGTTGCCCTCGCCGAACTGTATGCCTTCTGGACCGTTGCAGTCCTCGGGGCGCGCGTCGTCGCAGACGTCGATCGATACCCCCGATGACGACGACGCGCGGTGGAGATCCAGCACGACGTCGGCTTCGCTCGGGCAACCCGCGAGCGCGGCGAACGAGATGACGGCGAGCGCGGTCCTCATGGGTATCGGATCACGTCGTCGTACTCGGGGGGCATGGACGCGTAGATGACGAGGCCGGTGACCGCCCCCGCGGTCACGGCCACGCCGGTCCACAGCCACCACTGCTTGTAGATCGGCCTGGGCCTGGGCGGCGGCGGCACCGCGAACAGCTCGATCGCCACCTCGCGATCCTGCCCCGCCGTCACGACCAGCTCCTGCGTATGGTCGAGGTACCCGTCGACGTGCGCGCGCAGCTGATAGCCGCCGGCGACGATCGGGCCCGACCACGGCGCCGTGCCCAGTGGCTTGCCGTCGAGCGTCAGCGCGCCGGGCACCGGGCGCGTGACGATCGAGATCGTCGCGGTGGTCGGCGCGACCGGCGCAGCCGCCGGCGCGAGCACGACCTCGACGGTCTGGCCCGACACCACGCGCACGACCTTCTCGTCGGGGAGCTCGCCCGGGCGGGTCGCGCGGATCGTGTGCTCGCCGGGGCCGAGCAAGAGCGGGCGCGGAAGCGGTGTCTCGCCCTCGGCGCGGCCGTCCACCTCGATCCGCGCCGGCGCTCCCGCGACGACCACCGTCACCTCGGCCACCGTCTTCCGGATCTCGGCGAGCTCCTGCTCGACCGCCGCGCGCTCCGCCGGCGCGATCGCCGCGCCGCCGTCCTGCAGGTAGCGCTCGAACGTGCGCACCGCGTCGCCCCAGCGGAAGAGCTTCTTCTGCGTCACGGCGATGTTGAAGAGCACCTCGTACGCGCCGGCGAGCGTGTACGCCGCCTCGAACTCGGCGAGCGCGCCCTTGTGATCGCCGGCGCGGAAGAGCTTGACGCCGCGCTGGTAGCGCGCCTCGGCCTCGGCGAGCTGCTGCGGCGTCGGCTGCTCGGCGCGCGCCACCTCCGGCGCCGCCGTGGCCAGCAGCATCGCGACGACCGCCACGCGCCCCAAGCGCGACGCGCACGGCGTCATGGCGACTCGTGCGCTCCGATGTCCATCGCGCCGCCCACGACGCGCGGTCCGCGGTAGAGGTCGAGCGTGCGCGTGGACCCGTCGCGCCGGAGCGGCGTACCGCCGTTGCCGACGCACGCCGAGCCGGGGAGGATCCGGGGATCGGGCCACGGGTGCTGGGGATCGAAGCACGACGAGGTGAGGAGCCGGTCGCCCTCGGCGTCCGCGCTGCCCGGTGGCGCCGTGGCGACCGCGTCGACGCCTTCGTAGGCGCCCGCGGGGCAGGTCTTGTGGAACGCGTTGTTGCCCCAGCTCGCCGCGACGACGCAGCTCGGCGCGGTCTGATACAGGAAGTCGCCGGTCAGCCCGTCGACCGTGACCAGGTTTCCGCGAGCCGTGATGGCGCCGGAGACGCACTGCAGCGCGATCGAGTTGTCCGATCGGCCGGTCGCGAGCGTGGTGCCGCCGAGGAACATCGGGTCCGCGCCCAGGTAGACCGCGATCGAGAAGGACGCGGCGTCGCCGCCGTAGATGAAGCTGTCGTAGATCTCGGTGTTCCCGGTCTGCTGGTAGACGCCGTACGCGTGATCGACAAGGGCGCGGTCGCCCGTCACGCGGATCGTCGAGCGCTCGACCTTGACCGTCGAGCCCTGGACGAACGCGCCGTAGGCGGTGCCCCGGCCGGCGACGCGGACGTGCGCGTCGGCGATGTCGGCGACGGTGTCGAGCAGGTACAGCCCGTACTGCGAACCGATCTCCGCGTGGCCGTCGGAGCGGAAGTCGCCACGGATCACCCGCGGCAGCCCGGTGTCGACGCCGCTCACGCTCACGAGGCGCGTGTCACCGGCCCCGAAGCCCGTCGTGCCGCAGTCGGTGAGCGAGACGCCGCCCTTGGGCCCGACGATCTGGAACCCGACGGTGCGCGTCGTGGAGGCGCTGAGCGCGAGGGCGGCATGGCTATCGGTGAACGCGCCGTTCGAGTCGATGGCGGAGAACGCGGCGTACTCGCTGTACTGCAACGGGCCGATGTCGAGATCGGTCGCGCTGCCGACCTGGACGCCGTTCACGGCGAACGAGCTGGTGCGACGCATGCGCACCCCGGCGAAGATCGAGCCGCTGGTCGCGCCGTGCACCGGCCAGTCGATGTACGAGTCCTGCACGGTGACGGAGCCGCTCGGCGCGTCGTCCACGAGGATGGCGTCCGAGGTGTTGCCGAACGCGGTGGCGGCGATCGTGGCGCCGTCGATCACCACGGTCCCGAACGGCTGGGTCACCCGCACACCCCGGTAGATCCAGACATCGAGGACCGGCCCGATGCTCAGAGCGCGGATGGTGCCGCTCGAGCGATCGAGGGCGAGCCCCGTGAAGTCGAGCTGGTTCGCGGCGCTGGCCGTTCCGCCCTGCACGGTCACGCGCTCGAAGAGGAACGCGGCACAGCCCTGACACGAGACGCCTCGAACGCTGAAGGAGGTCGGCGTCGTGAACCCGGGGCGAAGCAGCACGTCGGCGATCACCAGCCGATCGGCGTAGACCGCGTCGATCATCGTGTGGGCCGCGCTGACCGAGGCCGAGTCCACCGTCAGCGAGCGGATCGCGGTGTCGACGGCGTGCGCCGTCGGCGCGCCGATCACGGCGAGCACACGCGTGCCCGCCGCGTCGGGCTGGCGGATCGTGGTCGTCGCGTCGGCCGGATCGCGCACCCAGCGTCCGGCCGCGCACTCGACGTATCCGCCCTGCAGGCGGACGCCGGACGGGACGCCGAGGCCATCGGTGGGCACCGTGAACGTGCTCCCCGCGCGCAGCGCCACCGCGGCGCCGGTGGAGGCGCTGGCGAGCGCGGCGGCGAGGTCGCCGGTCGGAGACGCGGCCGAGAGGCCGGTGCCGGTCGCGCCGGCCGCGACGAACCGCTGGGGCAGCGCCTCGGGGACGCAGTGCGTGCCGTTGCAGCTCTCGCCGAGCCGGCAGTCGCACGCGCCGCCGCACCGGAAGGCGCCCGCCGCCGCGTCGAACGCCGTCGGCCGCGCGACGCAGCGCCCGTTGCCCGCGCACATCTCGCTCGCCGCGCAGTCCCGATCGTCGAAGCACGCGCCCGACGGCACGCATTGCCCGGCCTGGCACATCTCGAGCGCGCCGCACTCACCGTCGACCTCGCACGCCGGCACGCAGCGCCTCGTGCCCGCGTCGCAGACGAGGTTGCCCGGGCACGGGAACGTCGCGTCGCAGACCTGACGGCAGACGCCCTGGCCGTCGCACTCGAACCCCGCCGGGCACTGCGAGGTACACGAGATGACGCACGTCCCGGTGCCCAGGTCGCAGACGCGGCCGAGCGTGCACGCGGCGTCGCTGGTGCACTGCGCGCGGCACAGCCCGGCGTCGCACCAGTCGCTCTGCGGGCAGTCCGCGTTGTCGCGGCACATGACACACGCGTTGTCGATGCAGTAGCCGCCCGGGCACTGCGCGTCGCTCGTGCACTGCGCGTAGCAGACGCTCGCCACGCACGCCTCGTCGCTGGCGCAGTCGAAGGAGGTGATGCACTCCTGGCACACGCCGACGGGGACGTTGCACACCTCGCCGCCGCCGCACTGCGCGGTCGCGGTGCACGCGACGCAGGTGTTGTTCACGCAGACGCGGTCGCCGCACTGCGCGGTGGTCAGGCAACCGACGCAGCGCCCGTCGGGGCCGCACAGCTGGCCCGATGGGCACTGGCTGTTGGTCTGACAGAGCCGGCAGGCGTCGCCGACGCCATTGCCCACGGTGTCTTCCTGGAGCGGGTTCGGCGTGGTCGGGCAGTTGTCGCAGGCGTCGCCGGAGCCGTCCTGGTCGACGTCGGCCTGCGCGACGTTCACGACCGCCGGGCAGTTGTCCTCGAAGTCGAGGCGGCCGTCGCCGTCGGTGTCGGGCGTGGGCGTGTGGGTGTCGACGATGCCACCCATCGTCGACAGATCGGTGCGGTCGCCCACGCCGTCGCCGTCGCCGTCCTCGCTCTCGGCGGGGTCGTACGGGAACGCGTCGACGCCGTTCGGCACGCCGTCGCCGTCGATGTCCGGGTCGAGCTCGTCGGGGTGCCCGTCGGCGTCGAGGTCGCCGCCATGCGGGAAGACGACCAGCGGCGACGAGAGCACGACCGGCACCGCGCCCGTCGGCACCAGCGACGGCGCGATCGCCGTGATCGGGTTGCCTTCCTCGCGCGCCCGCACGAAGAAGATGCCGGCGCTCGCCGGCAACGAGAACGTCCCGTCGTCGCCCGTGGTGACCGAGCCGACGACGTCGCCGTTGCGCTGATCCACGAGCTCGACGACGAGCCCGGCGTTGCCCCCGGGGATGCCGTCGCCGCGCACCGCGAGCCCGACGATCTGCGAGGACACCGGGGCGAGGTTGGCCACGTCGAGGTCGATGCCGATCGTGGTCTTGCCGGCGAGCACCGTGACGTCGGCGCGCACCACGGTGCCGTCGGGCTGGACGAGGAAGACGTCGTGGACCCCTGGCGGCACGCCCTCGAGCAGGAAGCCGCCGTTGGGGTTGGGCGCGGTGGCCACGCCGAACGCCGGCACGATGATGATCGAGCCGGGATCGGGGGAGCCGAGGACCCGCCCACCGATCTTGCCGGGCTGCGCGATGCGGACGACGCCGATGTCGGAGATGAAGCCGGAGTTCGAGGCCGCGGCGACGCGGCGCGCCGGCAGCGTCAGCGGCCCGGCATCCGCGGTGATGCGTAGATCCCAGCGGCCGGGAGGCAGCGCGCGGATGTCGAACTGACCGCTGCCGTCGCACAGGCCCGTGCGCGGCGCGTTCTCGACGAGGACGCGGCAGTCACCGGAGGGCACGTCGATCGAGACCTCGACGCGCCCGATGATGTCACCGGGCTGTATGAGCTGGGTCTCCGCCGCGTCCTCGCCACAGCCTCCGCAGGCGGGCACGGCGACCGCGACGACGATACCCCACGCGACGCGCAGACCGGTCCTCGAGCCCATGATGCCCCCCTGGCGGGGCTCAGCATACGCCGGCGGCCAGCGCGAGCGGGAGTCGGGCCTGGGGTTCTTCTGAGGTAGCTGGTTCCGGGCAGATGTGGCCGGGTCGGCGGCCTTGCCCATCTTTGCCGGACCCGGGAGGAAACCGCGGGCGACGGCACCGATACGAGGGCCATGAACAAGCAATCATCCAGGCACACGTCGCTCGCCCCCACCTCCTTCGTCGCCGCCCTGGTCACCGGCATCGTCCTGCTCGCCGAGCCGGCCAAGAGTGACGCCTTCCTCGGCATCGGCGAGCCACCGCCCGAGACGCCACGCGAATACACCAACTTCTTTGGACGTGCGGAGCTGAGCCCCGGCGTTCCCTGCAGCGGCTGTCTCGTCACGGTGGTGAACGCCCCCAGGCGTGCCACGACCGACGCGAACGGGTACTACGTCGTCAAGGCGTTGCCGCCCGGAGTCTGGACGCTGACGCTCAGCCACCCTGACGCTCCTGGCTTCGGGCAGAAGTCCTTCGTCTGTGCCGCCGGTGCCGTTATGGGCGCTCGCGACGAAGCACCGGAGGTCCAACTGTGCCCGCCCGTCTACCTCACGCTGCCCGGCGCCGTCAGCGGCAGGGTGACGCTGCCCAACACGATCGATTACGACACCGCCGTCGTCGGCATCCCGGAGCTCGGGATCTTCGCGCCGCTCGTGGGCGGGGGCCCGGGCTATCTCCTCACCGGCGTCGGCCCTGGCTGGCGCAAGGTCGTGGTTCGCACCAACGCGTCGACCGCGTCGCTCTGGGTGTACGTCCAGCCCGGCAACGTCACGATGAACATGAACGTCGCGGTTCCGAGCGTCCCGGTCGTCGGGTTCCAGTGACCTCGGCAGCGGGCCGCCGGGTCAGGCGGCCTTCGCCAGCGAGCGCACCATCTCGAGCGCGTCGGAGACGTGCTTCTTCGCGTTCATCTGCGAGTCGAAGCGCAGGCGCACGACACCCTGCGTGTCGATCACGAAGGTCACGCGGCCCGGGATGATCCCGAACGTCTTCTTCACGCCCATCCGCTTGGCGGCCGCGCCGCCCTTGTCCGTCAGGAGGCGGAAGGGCAGGCGGTGGTTGGCCTTGAACTTCGCGTGGTCCTCGGCGGAGTCGCGCGAGACGCCGACGACGTCGGCGCCCGCGTCCTGGAAGTCCTGGTACAGATCGCGGAACGAGCACGCCTCGGCGGTGCAGCCGGTGGTCTCGTCCTTGGGATAGAAGTAGAGGACGAGGACCTTCTCGCCGATCAGGTCGCCGAGGCGGACCGGGCCATCAGGGCCGGTGAAGGTGATGTCGTCGGGGACGCGCGTACCGGGCTCGAGGTCGGCCATGCCGCACTGTGGCCGACGCGGCCGCGCGATGCACGCGTGAACGCGCCTCGTGCTATCACCCGCGCAGATGTGGCAACCCCGCGAACGCCGCAAGCATGCGCTGCCCGTCGTCACCTGGCCGACGGCGGCCGAGGCCGCGCGCGCCCGCCTGTTCTCGCCGATCGCGGTCGGTCCTCACACCGCGCGCGAGCGCACGTGGGTGCCGGCGATGGTGCCGTGGCGCGCCACCGACGACGGGTTCGTCACCCCCGACGTGATCGACTGGTACCGCCGCTTCGCCGAGGGCAAGCCGGGCGTGATCGTCGTCGAGGCGACCGGCATCCGCGACATCCCATCGGGGCCGCTCCTGCGCATCGGTCACGATCGCTTCGTGCCCGGGCTCCAGCAGCTCACGGCCGCCGTGCGCGAGGCCTCCGAGGGCGAGACGCTGCTCTTCATCCAGTGCATCGACTTCCTCTCGATCCGCCGCCGCCCGCCGCGTGACAAGTACCTGGCCCGGTTCCTCACGATCACGCAGCGGCACCGCAACGAGCTCGGCATGCTCCACGAGCCCGAGGCGGACGTGCGCGCGCGGCTGGCGATGTTCGATGACGCCGGGCTGTACGAGCTCCTCGACGAGCGCGAGCGCGAGGATCTCGAGCGCGGCTACCGCGAGCGCGTCACCGACACGCACCTGCCGCACATCGCGGAGCTGCCCGCCGTCCTGCCCGGGCTCTTCGCCGACGCCGCGCGCCGCGCGGAGGCCGCCGGCTTCGACGGCGTCGAGCTGCACTTCGCGCACGCGTACACGATGGCGTCGTTCCTGTCGGCGCTGAACACGCGCACCGACGGCTACGGCGGCCCGCGCGAGCAGCGCGTGCGCCTGCCGCTCGAGGTCATCGCCGCCGCGCGCGCCGCGCTGTCGCCGAAGCTGGCGCTCGGCTGCCGCTTCCTCGGCGACGACGTGATCGAGGGCGGCAACCGCGTCGACGACGCCGCGTGGTTCGGCGCGCGCTTCGCCGAGGCCGGCCTCGACTTCCTCTCGATCTCCAAGGGCGGCAAGTTCGAGGACGCCAAGCAGCCCAAGGTCGGCTGGGCCGTGTACCCGTACACCGGCGAGTCCGGCTACGAGTGCATGCCGACGATCTACTCCGACGCCGCCGGGCCGTTCGGCCGCAACCTGCCGCTCGCCGCCGCCATCCGCGCCGCCGTGCGCGCCGCCGGCTTCACCACGCCGGTCGTCGGCGCCGGCGGCATCTGTGACTTCCACCAGGCGGAGGACGCGCTCGCCCGCGGCGACTGCGACCTCGTCGCGTCGGCGCGGCAGTCGCTCGCCGATCCCGACTGGTGGCTCAAGATGCGGCTCGGCGCCGGTGACGACATCCGCCGCTGCGAGTTCACCAACTACTGCGAGGCGCTCGATCAGCAGCACAAGCAGGTGACGTGCAAGCTGTGGGATCGGGTGGAGCTCGACGAGCCGGGCGTGCGCCTGGCGGAGGACGGCAAGCGCCGCCTCGTGGCGCCGGCGTGGCGTCGCGCCGATTCATCGTCTCGCTGACGCCTCACGGTCAGCGCGCGGCGCGGTCCGACCTCGCGTCGAACCGTCGCCGGGGGTGGTGAACGCTCGCCGGGGGCGCGAAGGGGTATGCACGGTTGCGCGTGGGCACGGTTGTCGCAAGATCGGCTTCGGGTCATGAGCAGCTCGGCGCATCAGCACGGAACCGCCGCCCCCGAGCGGACGTGGTGCCTCACGTGCCGCGCGCTCTACCGCTCCGCGTACGTGCGCTGCCCCTACGACGGTGGCGAGCTGGTGCCTGCCGTCGAGGACCCGCACGTGGGCCGCACGCTCGGCGGCCGCTACGTGATCGAGCGGGTGCTCGGTGAGGGCGGCCTCGGCCACGTGTACGTGGCGCGCCACCTGCGCATGTCGCGGCGCTACGCGATCAAGGTGCCGTTCGGCGAGCTCACGCACGACCCCGTGGCGCGCGCGCGGTTCCTGCGCGAGGCCGACGTGGTCGGGCGCCTCGAGCACCCGGCGATCGTCGCCGCCACCGATGTCGGAGAGACCGAGGAGGGGTTGCTGTACCTCGCGATGGATCTGGCGGAGGGGTTTCCGCTCGACGTCGTGCTGGAGGCGGGCGCGATGCCGGGGCATCGCATCCCGATCCTGCTGGAGCAGCTGCTCGGCGGGCTCGCGCACGCGCACGACCGAGGGGTCGTCCACCGCGACCTCAAGCCGGCGAACGTGATCGTCGATCGCGACCGCTGTCGCATCGTCGACTTCGGCATCGCCGCGCTCGCCGAGGACGACGGCGGGAGCCGGACCCGCCTGACGACCGAGGGGTCGATCATCGGAACCCCGGAGTACATGGCGCCCGAGCAGCTCATGGCGCGCCCGGTCGACGCGCGCACGGATCTGTTCGCGCTCGGCGTGATGCTCTACGAGATGCTGGCGGGCAAGCTGCCGTTCGACGGCGCGGCGATGGAGATCGGGGCGCAGCACATCGAGGCAGAACCGCCGCGCATCGCGGCGAGGGCGCCGGAGGCGGGCGCGGTCGATCCGCTGATGGAGGCGATGGCGCGCTGGTTGATGGAGAAGGAGCCGGCGGCGCGTCCGCAGACGGCCGCGGAGGCGCTCGTCGTGCTGCGCCTGGTGCGTGAGGACCGGTTGGCCGCGGCGGGCGCGCTGGCACCGTGGCTCGAGCCGGAGCGTGCGGCGCATGCGGAGACGCGTGACTCGAAGTCGACGACGCGCATCACGGGGCGTGGCGCGCTCGCGCCGGCGGCGCCTCCGGTGTCGTCGCGCGCGCGGCGGTGGACAGCGGTGCTGGTGGCATGCGCGCTCGTGCCGGTGGTGGTGCTCGGGGTCTGGTGGGGGATGGGGAGGGAGAGGGAGGGGGGCAGGGAGATGGAGAGGGAGAGGGAGAGGGAGATGGAGATGGAGAGGGAGACGCAGGCGCAGACGCAGACGGACACGCAGACGCAGACGGACACGCAGACGCACACGCAGACGCCGACGGACACGCAGCCGCCGACGCTGACGGACACGCAGCCGGAACCGGAATCGGAATCGGAACCGGAACCCGTCACCGGCTCTCCCTCACCCTCTCGCTCACCCTCTCGCTCACCCTCTCGCTCTCCCTCTCGCTCTCCTTCTCCCTCTCCCTCACGTTCTCCCTCTCCCTCTCCCTCTCCCTCTCCCTCTCCTTCTCCTCCGCCCGCTCCTCCCGACACGTCCGACTCCTTCGCCGCGCGCTACAAGTCCGTCGGCGCCGCCCTGGCCGACTTCCGCGCCGCCCACGGCGACGACGCCGCGGCCGACCTGCTCCGCCGCTACCGCGCGATCGCGTACCTCGACGCCGTCCGGAAGCCGGACCTTCGCGCCGCCGCGATGCGCGAGCTCGACGCGATCGCGCGCGCGCTCGTCAGCTCGCGACCTTGATCCGCTTGATCCCGCGCAGCTCGCCGGCGACGTCCCACACGTCGCCGGTCTTCTTGAACCGGCGGAAGCGGATCACCCCGCTGCGGTTCAGCTTCAGGTAGAGCATCGTCTTCGCCGGATCGAAGTCCTCGCCCTCGAGCTTCAGCGACACGCCCTCGTCGTCGAAGAGCGTCACGCTCGTCGTGTCCTTCAGCCCGGCCGCGCCGAGCACGTCGACGAGCGCCCAGCCCGGCGTCTCGGTGTCGCCGGTCGGCGCCTTGACCTCGGGCAGCCCCACCATCTTGTCGCCGGTGAACGTCGACGTCCCGCCGGGGCCTTCCACCTCGATCTTCAGGTCCGCCGTCGGCGTCGCGCGCACGCCCTTGTCGGCCGAGTTGCCGCCGGTTCCGTGATCGCCGCCGCCGCCGGAGTCGCCGCCGCCGCCGTGCCCGCTCGCGTGATCCATCCCCTCGACCGGCTTGCCCGCGTCGCTCTTCGTCTTCACCGTCACCTTCGCGATCCCGCCGACGGGCTGCTCGAGCTTGCCGCCCTTCAGGAGGCCGAACGTCGCCCCGCCGCCCTCGGCCGCCAGCGCCGGCGCCATGCCCGGGTGATTCTTCGCCGGTGCGAGCACGGTCGACACCTTGCCGGCCCCGTCGATCGTCTCGACCGCGATCCACGTGTCTGCCGGCGGCAGCGTCGCCAGCTGCTCGAGCGGTTGCGGGGCGCCGGCCAGCGTCACCTGCTCGGTCAGCACCTTGTCGTCGAGCACGATCGCGACCTTCACCGGGCCACTCGGCGCCGCCGGCGCGCTCTTCTTCTTCTCGCAACCCAGGACGACGACGACGAACAGGAGGGGCAGGAGGGCGAGACGGAGCCGCATCGCCCGATGCTACTCGATCCACCGCACCGGCGAGAGCCGGGACGCCTCCGCGATGGCCTCGCGCGGCATCCGCGCCCGCAGCGCGATGCGCCCGCTCCAGAGGACCCGCCCGCCGCGCGCGACGATCCACGCGCCGACCGCCGCGACCTCGTCGGGGCTCGCGTCGCGGAACAGATCGATCCGCACCTCGGGCAGCTCGGTCGTGCGATCGACGAGCAGCGAACGGCGATCCGCCGGCTGCAGGGGCTCGACCCCGGCGACGCCGCGCTTCGCCGCCACCTCGTCACGCTCGGCGGTCGTCAGCCGCACGACGTAGCCGTCCTCGCCGGCGATGTCGTCGCTTGCGCCGATCGCCTCGAGCACGCCGCGCCGCTCGGGTCCGTCGGGGACGCGCACGATGTACGCGCCCCGATCGTCCGGCGCGTAGCGCTCGAGCGCGTCCGGGTAGAGGTAGAGCGGGACCGGCGCGTCGCGCACCTCGAGCCGCTCCCACGGCGCGGCGGGCGCGCGGGGTCGCGACGAGGGCGGTCCGCAGCCCACGAGCAGCGCGAGCGCTGCGAGAGCTCCGGGGATCCCCCATCGGGAGTGGCGCACGGGGCGACCGTACCACTGTCACCGTAACGTCACGCGCGATGCCCTTGCCGTCGCGACGCCGTCACGAGTAGGTTCCGCCGACGTCCCATGAGGTCCAGTCGTGTCTTCGGCGGGCGTACGCTCGCGATCGTCCTCGTCATCGAGCTCCTGTTCGGTGCCTGGATCTGGTTCGGGGGTGATGCGCCGGCCACCGCGCAGCCCGCGCCGGCCCCCGCGGCCGCCGCCACCACGCCGCCCTCGACCGGGCCGAGCATCCAGCCCGCCACGCCGCCGGTCAGCGAGCCCGCCAAGGTGGTGTGCCCGACCAAGAAGCCGTCGCCGCCACGCGATCTCGCCAAGGACCTGATCCCGATCGGCATCCTGGTCGCGGTCATCGTCATCGTCGTCTGGCGGCTGCCCAAGGTCGACCTCGGGCACTCGATCGCCTTCCGCCGCCGCCGCCTGCTCAACTGGCTACCGCTCGGCCTCAGTTACTCGTTCCTCTACTTCGGTCGTTACAACATCAAGAACTTCCAGGGCATCGGCCTCACCGAGATCGAGTACGGCACGGTGTTCGGCGTCGGCTCGGCGGTCTACGGGCTCGCCTTCCTCCTGAACGGTCCGCTCACCGATCGCTGGGGCGGCCGCGCGACGATCCTCATCTCCACCGCGGGCTCCTGCGTCGCCAACGCGCTCATGGGCTACATGGCGATGAGCGGCGAGACCTTCGGCATGTCGACGGTGACGGCGTTCTCCACCGCCTTCGCCCTCAACATGTACTTCCAGAGCTTCGGCGCGGTGTCGATCGTGAAGGTGAACGCCGCGTGGTTCCACCTGCGCGAGCGCGGCACCTTCGGCGGCATCTTCGGCATCCTCATCTCGCTCGGCCTCTACTTCGCCTACGACGTCGGCAAGCGCATCTCGCTCTACATGGAGATCCAGTGGCTGTTCTGGATCCCGTCGATCACGCTGGCGCTCTTCTTCGTGCTGTCGGCGATCTGGGTGCGCAACCAGCCGTCGGACACCGGCCACCCCGACTTCGATCTCGGCGACGCGACCAACACCGGCGAGCACCTCACCGCGCGCCAGGTCTTCGTCAAGATCATCACCCACCCGGTCATCCTCGTCATCTCCTGCATCGAGCTGTGCTCGGGCTTCCTGCGCCAGGCGATCCTCCAGTGGGGCGTCGACTTCGGCAAGGGCGTCGGCGTCGGCGACACGTTCGTGTTCCAGAACTGGGGCATGGTGTCGTGCGTCGCCGGCATCACCGGCGGCATGTTCGCGGGCGCGATCTCCGATCACCTCTTCCAGTCGCGCCGCAGCCCGGTGTCGGCGGTGCTCTACGGCATCATGGTCGGCGGCGCGGCGATGATCATCCCGCTCTTCGCGGCGCCCGAGCTCATCGGGTGGGTCGTCGCGCTCATGTCGATGGCGATCATCGGCGTGCACGGCATGCTGACCGCGACCGCATCGGCCGACTTCGCCGGCAAGAAGAACACCGGCATGGCGGTCGGGATCATCGACGGCTTCGTCTACCTGGGCTCGACGGCGCAGTCCTTCCTCTACGGCGCGTGGCTGCCCGCGTCCAAGGTCCGCGATCCGGTCACCGGCTGCCTGGTCTCCAACCCCGAGGCCAAGGAGCTCTCGAACTGGTACATCTGGCCGGCGGCGATGCTGCCGATCGCGATCATCGGCTTCGCCCTGGCGCTCAAGATCTGGAACGCCAAGCCGACCCGCGGCGGTGGCGGCGGCGGTCACTGAGCCACCGCGCCCGCGGGCTCAGTCGAAGAACCCGCCGAAGTCGCCGCCGAAGTCGCCACCCGCGTCGCCGCCGAAGTCGCCGCCGGCGTCGCCGCCGGCATCGCCGAAGTCGCCCTCGCTCGCGTTGGCCTCGGCCGGCGCCGGATCCGCGTGCTCGATGCCGGCCTGATCCGCCGTGCCCACCGGCTCACCCACGTGGTTGATGACCGTGACGTGGGGCGGGAAGGCCATGGAGAAGATGGCCGACCACATCATCATGTTCATCACCATCCCGAGCGGGCTGGGATAGTAGTTGTCGTACGGGTCGTACTGCGGCGAGGTCGGCGCCGGCGCCGCCTGCTCCTTGCCGCCCGGCCGCTGGACCTGCGCCTCGGCGCGCACCACCTCGGCGTGCGCTTCCGGCATCGCCCGCTGGATCGCGTCGCGCACGCGGGTGACGAAGCTCTCGAACTGCGCACGCGCGACCTCGATCGCGCCGCGGTCCTTGGTGAGCGGCTCGACGCGCGCCCGGTACGCCGCGGCGTCCTCGCCCTTCCTCGGCTCGAGATCGTGGATGCGGCCCGCGATCACGATCCGGACCGCCTCCTCGTCGTCGCCGTGCTCACCGCGTGCCTGGACCTCGAGCACGAGGTGCAGGCCCGCCTCGAGGTGCTCGACCGCGAGCCGCAGGAGCTGGAAGTCGCCGCCGAGCGCGTCCGATTGCTCGTGGAAGGCGAGGAACAGGTCACCGAGATCGTCGGCGCGACCCTCGCGATCCTGGAAGAGGACCACGTCGTCGACCACCAGCGACACCGCGTTGGTCGCGCCCAGGGTCCGCAGCGCGTCGCGCACGGAGTCGACGACCACCGCGGCCTCGAGCGCCGCCTTGCGCCGGCCGGTGCGCAGATCGGGCGTCGCGCCGAACGTCGACTTCACCCTGTCCCAGAACCGGGGCTGCCGGAGGATGTCTTCGCTTGCGACGCGGACCGTCACCGTACCTGCGAGCTTCATGCACGCACCGTAGCCACCCCCGCGCGCGCCCGCAACCGCGGTATCTTCGCGATCGATGAGCAGCGGCCCGGTCAAGCGCCGCGACACGATCGACCGCGACCTGGTCGAGGGTGTCGCGCAGCTCCTGGCGCAGGCCAAGAGCGCGCTCTTCATCACGGGCGCCGGCATCTCCGCCGACTCCGGGCTGCCGACGTACCGCGGCGTCGGCGGCCTCTACGACAAGCGCGACGCCGAGCACGGGCTGCCGATCGAGACCGTGCTCTCGGGCGAGATGATGGCGCGCCGCCCCGAGGTCGTCTGGAAGTACCTCCACGAGGTCGAGCTCGCGTGCCGCACGGCGCAGCCCAACCGCGGTCACGAGATCCTCGCGCTGCTCGAGGAGCGGATCCCGCGCGTGGTCGTGTTCACCCAGAACGTCGATGGCTTTCACCGGGCCGCGGGCTCGAAGAACGTGATCGCGATCCATGGCGACGTCCACGACCTGCGCTGCACGCGCTGCGAGTGGCGAAAGACCGTCCCCGACTACGCGACGCTCACGTTCCCGCCGAAGTGTCCGCGCTGCGCGTGCGTCGTGCGCCCTGACGTCGTCCTCTTCGGCGAGCCGCTCCCCGAGGCGCCGTTCCAGCGCTTCGAGGAGGAGGTGGCGCGCGGCTTCGACGTCGTCTTCTCGATCGGCACCTCGGCCCTCTTCCCGTACGTCGCGCGCCCGGTGCTCCTCGCCAAGAGCGAGGGCAAGCCCACCGTGGAGATCAACCCGGCCCGCACCGACCTCTCCGACGTCGTCGACTTCCGCATCGTCTCCGGCGCGCGCCACGCGCTGCGCGCCATCTGGATCGCGCTCAAGAACAAGCCCAAGCCGACCCGCCTGGGTCGCTGACGCACTGCGCGATGCGACGCCGCGACGCCTTGCGACCTCTCCGAAGTCCGGTGGGTGGCTGGGGGAGTTGCCGCAAACCGGAGGCGGATCGAGCGCCGGCCGCGACGGGTGGGGCTCGTCGATCCGCGGCGTTCGACGGCGCGACGCCATCGCCGGCGATGGCGCGCCCGTTGCAGTCGGAGCGCGCCCATGCGCCGTTCGAATCCGCTCGGGACCCGGATGCTCGTTCCTCTTGCCGTCGCGCTGGCGGTCACGACCGCGTGTGGCGGCGGGCTGACCAAGAACCACAAGCAGGGGATGGCGGTCGTGGGCGGCTTCGCCGTCGTGATGGGCGGGACCCTCCTCGTCGACGGCATGAGCTGCGACCAGGAGAACTGGAACGGCGCCGACTGCTCGTACGACGGCGGCGAGCTGCGCAACGGCGCGCTCATGGTCGCCGGCGGTGGCGCGCTGCTCACCTGGGCGCTGATCAAGCTCACGCGCGACGACGCGGCGCCCGAGGGCGACGGCACGCGCACCGCCAAGAACGCCGACAAGCCGGCCGACAAGCCGGTGGCCAAGTAAGGCGCGTAAACCAGAAACTCCTGTACTTGGAGCCGTCACCGGGTAAGTTCCCGGGATGCTGGCTGCACTCGGCAAGCTCCTTCCCAACCTGTCGCTGGACAGCGATCGCAACGTCGTCCGCGACGCCTGGAACCTGCTCGCCGGCCTGCCCGGCGGCAAGCTCCTCTTCTCGCGCATGATCGGCCGCATGGCGCCGTACACCGGGTCGATCGGCGCGCGCGTCACCGCGGTTCGCCCCGGGTTCGCCCAGGTCGAGCTCGACGACAGGAAGGCGGTGCGCAACCACCTCGACTGCGTGCACGCGATCGCGCTGTGCAACCTGGCCGAGCTCGCCGGCAACGTCGGCGTCGCCTACTCGCTGCCCGACGACGCGCGCTTCATCGTCGCCGGGCTCTCGATCGAGTACGTGAAGAAGGCGCGCGGGACGATCACGGCGACCAGCGAGAGCCCGATCCCGGCGACCAGCGCCCGCGCCGAATACGCCGTGCCGGTCATCATGACCGACGCCTCGGGCGACGTGGTCGCCCGCGCGACCCTGCGCACGCTCATCGGACCCAAGACGGCCCGCCGCGAGCGCACCACCGTGGCCACGCGCACGTCGCGCCCGGCGGCCCGCGACCTCAACTGACCGGTGGAACCGGTGGAACGGACCGGGACGAAATAGATGCCGCGGGATCCACGTCGGACAAACATGCGCGCCCTCGCCCTGGCCACGGCCCTGAGTGCCTTCCTCGTCGCCGGCGCCGCCAGGCCGGCCGCCGCCCAGCCCCACGATTTCGGGGCCGACGCTCGCACCATGTATCGCGTGGTCGCCTGCGCCGGGGACGCGCCGCTGCCGGCGGGCGTCGACGCGCGCACCATCGAGGCGCACTGCAAGTCGGTGCGGCCCTGGTACGAGATGGTCACGCGCCGCTACGTCACGCCGGCGCGCGAGCTGTTCGCGAAGCTGCGGCCGGCGAGCCTGCCGAAGACGGTGGTGTACCCGTTCGGTGGCGGCGACCTCCTGTCCGCGCTCATCACGTACCCCGACGCCACCGAGATCACGACGGTCTCGCTCGAGCACGCGGGCGATCCGACGCGCATCACGGCGGCGACGCCGCGCCAGCTCAAGGCCGCGCTCGGCGTCTATCGCGGCGCCGCGCGCGCCCTGCTCACCAACCACGACTCGGCGAGCGAGAACATGCAGAAGCTCGAGCGCGGCGCCGTGCCCGGGCAGCTCTCGTTCTTCATCACCGCGCTCGCCGCGCTCGGCTACGAGCCGGTGAGCCTCAAGTTCTTCACGCTCCAGGCCGACGGCACGCTCCACTACCTCGACGCCAAGGAGATCGCCGCGCTCGCCGACACCCAGGCCAGGCGCAAGAAGAAGTCCTGGGTCGACACCGACTTCTCGGAGGCCTTCACCAACTCGGAGCTGACCTTCCGCAAGGCGGGAGACCCCAAGGCGCCGCTCGTCACGCACCGTCACATCGCGGCCAACCTCGCCAACAACGCCTTCCCCGGGTCGCCGCTGGCCAAGCACCTCGAGGCCAAGGGGAAGGTCGCGACGATGACCAAGGCGGCGAGCTACCTCCTGTGGCTCTCCAACTTCTCCGGCATCCGCGATTACCTGCTCGCCCACTCGGCGTGGATGATCTCGGACTCGACCGGCATCCCGCCGCGCCACGCCCGGCGCGCCGGCTTCAAGCAGACCACCTACGGCAAGTTCGCGGGCAGCTACCTCGGGGCGAGCGCCGCCGAGAACGACGCGTTCAGAAAGTTGTGGGAGGAGCAGCCCCGTCGCAAGCTCAAGTTCAGGTATGGCTACCCGGACTCGGAGGGCAACGTGCACCTCATGATCACCGAGCCCAAGGCGGTGCCGTGACGCGGAGCTTCCAGGTCGCGCTCCTCGCCGGGCTCGTCGCCATGCTGGCGGGGGTCGCGAGCGCCGAGGCGAAGAAGCCGGGCAAGGGCCGGCTCGAGAAGACCGAGGACACGGTCGCCGGGGGGCTGCACTGGCGCGTCGAGTCGGACGCGGGCGCGATCCACGTCTGGGTGCCGCCGGGCTACGATCGCGCGACCGCCGGCACCGTCGTGTACGTGCACGGGTACCACACCAACTCCGACGGCGCGTGGAAGTCGCACGACCTCGCGCGCCAGTTCAAGGCGAGCGGCCAGAACGCGCTCTTCATCGTGCCCGACGCGCCCTCGGGCAACGACGAGGCCGTGAAGTGGCCGGCGCTCGCCGATCTGCGCAAGGCGATCTCGCGCGCCAACATCCGCATGCCCGACGGGCCCATCATCGTCGTCGGGCACTCGGGCGCCTTCCGCACGGTGATGCAGTGGGTCGACCACAAGCTGGTCGCGCAGGTGATCCTGCTCGACGCGATGTACGGCGGCTCGAAGGCGTTCGACGAGTTCATCGGCACCGGCAAGCGCGCGCAGCACCACAAGCTGATCGTGGTCGGCTCCGACACGGCCGCCAGCTCCGCCGCGTTCACCAAGAAGTACCCGTTTGCCGTCACGCGTGATCGAATGCCCACGTCGACCGCCGAGCTGAAGAAGCGCGAGAAGTCGGCGAAGCTGCTCTACATCCGATCGCAGTACGGCCACATGCAGATCGTCACGAGTGGCAAAGTCATTCCCCTGCTGCTTCGCCTCACGCCGCTCAAGCACCGCTGACACGCCGCGCGCTACAATCGGCGCGTGCAGAGCGTCCTCCTCTCGGTCCCCGGCAGCGAGGCGACGGTGGAGCGGCTGCGCGCGCGGCTCGACGCCGAGGTCGGCGCCGTGACGGTCCGCCACTTCCCCGACGGCGAGCTGTACGTGCGCATCGACGCGCCGGTCGCCGGGCGCGACGTCGTGCTGGTGTGCGGCCTCGATCGGCCGGCCGACAAGATCTTGCCGTTCCTCTTCCTCGCCGCGACCGCGCGCGATCTCGGCGCGCGGCGCGTCGGCCTCGTGGCGCCGTACCTGTCGTTCATGCGCCAGGACAGCCGGTTCCATCCCGGCGAGGGCATCACGTCGACGTACTTCGCCGGGCTGGTGTCGGGCGCCGTCGACTGGCTGGTGACCGTCGACCCGCACCTGCACCGCTGGTCGTCGCTCGCCGAGATCTACAAGATCCCGGCCGACGTCGTCCACGCGGCGCCGGCGATCGCCGACTGGGTGAAGCGGCACGTGCCGTCGCCGGTGCTGGTCGGCCCCGACGCCGAGAGCGAGCAATGGGTGGCGGCGGTGGCGGCGCGCATCGACGCGCCGTACCAGGTGCTCGAGAAGACGCGGCGCGGCGATCGCGACGTGAGCGTGAGCCCACCCGATCTGGCGCGGTGCAACGGCCACACGCCGGTGCTCGTCGACGACATCATCTCGACCGGGCGCACGATGATCGAGACCGTGCGCCACCTGCGCGTGCACGGTGTGCGCGAGCCGATCTGCGTCGGCGTGCACGCGGTGTTCGCCGAGCGCGCCCATGACGAGCTCCTGGCGGCAGGAGCGGCGCGGGTGGTGACATGCAACACGATCGAGCATCACTCCAACCGGATCTGCGTCGCCGACGCGCTCGCCGAGGGCGTGCGGGCGAGGCTCGCGTCGTGAGCGCGCGCGGGGGCGTCCTCGTCGCCGGCCTGGTGCTCGCGGCCGGGGCGGCGTGTGACGTGCCGCCGGAGACGACGGCGATGGCGCACGAGTCTCCGCCCTGGGACGCGCCGGTCGACGGACCGTGGCCCATCGACGGGCCGCCGATGGCGACGTTTCGCATGAGCAGCTTCTTCGGCGGCGCCGCCGACGACGAGATCGCGGCGGCGGTCGTCACCGGCGGCCCGAACCCGGAGGTGATCATCGTCGGCGGCACGAGCTCGTCCGACTTCACGACCACCGACGGCTCGCAGGTCGACACCAGCGCGTCCGCCGGCTGCAGCGCATGCCCGTACGACGCGTTCGTCACCAAGCTGCGCAGCCCGGGCATGGTCGTCTGGTCGAGGGTGATCGGCGGCCCCGGCTTCGAGCGCGCCGCGGCGGTCGCCCTGGCGCAGAACGGCGACGTCTTCGTCGGCGGCAGCGCGGCGTCGTTGCCGGTCACCGGCACACCCGACGCCACGTTCGCCGGCGGCAGCACCGCCGAGCGCGGCGACGAGGACGGCTTCGTCTGCCGCCTCGACGGCGCGACCGGCGACACCGAATGGTGCACGTTCGTCGGCGGCAGCGGCAGCGGCGGCGTGCAGGCGCTGGTCGCCGACTGGAGCACGAACTCGCTGCTCGTGGCGTTCACGACCTCGGCGGCGGAGGCGCTCCACGCCGACCCCGACTACCGCGCCGCGTTCGCCGGCCGCCATCGCAGCACGGCCGCCGGCGCCGACACCGTCGTCCTGCGGATGGCCGATAACGGGCAGAACTTCACGTGGGCGACGTACGTGGGCGGTTCCGGCGACGAGAGCGGCGCGCCGAGCATCGCGCTGACGGCGCAGGGCGTCCACGTGCTGACCACCACCTCCAGCACCGACGCGCCGACCCTCGGCGGGTACCTGACCTCGGCGCCGGCGGGCCGCAACGCATACCTCGCGACGTTGTCGAGCGACGGCACGACGCTGGTGCACGGCACGTACCTCGGCGGCGGCGGTGACGACTGGACGCCGCCGCACGGGCTCGTGTCTCGCGACGGCATCCCGTCCCTCGCCGCCGTGGTCAACACGACGTCGGCCGACATGCCGACGCGTGGCGCGCCGCAGCCGACGTATGGCGGCGGTGGCAGCGCGGGCTGCGGCGATGGGGACGGCTGGGCCGGGTGGATCGAGCCCCTGTACACGGGCGACGAGTCGCTGCGGGCGGCGACCTACATCGGTGGCTCGCGCGGCGACGAGATCGGCGGCTTCGCCACCCTGCGTGATGGACGCTGGATCGTCATCGGCCGGACGTACTCGAGCGACTTCCCGGTCGAGGCTCCGATCCTCCCCTTCCAGGCGATGCTCGGCGGCGCGCCGTGTACCTCGGCGCCGGGCAACGCCGACGGCTTCCTCGTGGAGCTCCGCCAGTTCCAGCGCGACGTGCAGCGCGAGATGGCGACCTACGTCGGCGGCGCGGCGGCGGATGGCTTCCTCGCCGCCGCCGCCGCCAGTGACAGCACGTTCCATGTCATCGTGGGGCAGAGCGCGTCGAGTGACTTCCCCACGCGCGCGCCGTTCCAGGACCGGCCGCTGCGCGGCGCGAGCGACGCGGTGATCGTCACGCCCGAGATCTGGCCGTGGATGCCGGTGCCGCCCGAGGTCGACGCGCGCGTCGACGCGCCTCCGGGCGGACTCGACGGCGGCCTCGACGGTGGCAGTGGCGTGGACGGCGGCGGCGGTGGCTGCTGCGGCGCGAGCCGGGCCCCGGCGACGTCGTCGATCGTGCTGGCGCTGGCGCTCCTCGCGCTCGTCACTTCTCGAGGTCGGCGAGGAGCAGGCGGTACTGCGTCAGCACGCGGTCGTGGCGCGCCTTGATGCGCTGCAGGTAGCCGTGGTCGCGGGTGCGGGCCATCGCCAGGCTCGCCTCGCTGCGGACGCGCTCGATGAGCGTGGCCGAGTCGTCGAACGGCTTGAGCACGAAGCCGACGACGCCGAGATCGGCGGCGCGCGCGGTGAGGTTGGGATCGGCGTAGCCGGTGATGAGGAACGCGGCGAGGCCGGGGCGGTCCTTGCGCAGGCGGCGGATGACCTCGAGGCCGTCGATGCCGGGGAGCCCGATGTCGATGAGCACCAGGTCGAGCGCCTGGCCGCGCGTCGCCATGAGGTCGGCGTGGGCGACCGCCTCCTCGCCGGTGACGAACGCGAACGTCGTGATGTCGGTCTCCTCGAGCTTGTCGCAGAGGAAGTCGGCCATGTCGCGGTCGTCCTCGACCACCATCACCACCGGATCGCGCTCGGCGTCGACATCGGAGGCGACGCCGGCGGTGCGCGGGTTCTTCTGCGCGAGCTGCTTCTCGAGATCGATCGAGCGGCGCTCGGTGCGCACGAGGTCCTTGAGCATCTCCTCGACCATCGCCCGCAGCTGCTTGAGCGCGCGCTTCTGCGCGGCGTACTTGGCGCGCTTGCGGGCGGCGTAGGTCAGCGCCTCGGCGGTGGTCTCGTACGACTCCGCCCCGAGGTCGACGAAGTCGGCGGCGCCACCGCGCATGCACGCGACGACGAGGCCGACCGACGGTCGCTGGGCGACGGCGACCGGCGCCGCGTCCGGCACGGCGGCCGCGATCTCGGAGACGCGCGCCGCGGCGATCGCCGCCGTGGTCAGGCCGCGGGCGGCGTCGTCGACGTCGATGATGACCACCGCGCCCTCGTCGTCGACGAGCGCCTTGGCCGCCTCCGCCGCGTCGGCGACGACCGCGGTCTCGGTGCCGGCGGCGACCAGCTTGTCGACGAGCTCGCGCAGCGGCTGCGCCGTGCCGCCGCTCCAGCCGCGCGACGCGACGACGATGACGGTCTCCGGAACCTCGATCGCCATGAAGCTCGATTCTAGCGCCGAAGCACCCAGCGTTCCTCGCCCGCGGCCACGATCTCGTCGATCGTGAACGGGAGGTCGAAGTGACGCTCGGCGATGTAGTGGTTCTCGAGGACGTCCTTGTAGTGGGGGTTCGACGGGTTGTAGATGGTCCCGCCGGGGAACTGCAGCTTCACCTCGATCGACTGCCCGGGCCGGGCCTCGGCCAGGAAGCGCTGCGCCGGGCCGTCCTCGTCCTGACGGAAGTCGAGGTCGCTCCAGCCGCAGTCGGCGCGGTTGACCGCGAAGTTGTCGCCGGGCCTGGGGAAGCCGCCGGCCATCGCGCTTCCCGGCGCCGGCACCTCGAGGCGCGCGTCGGGGAAGAGCGGCCGCAGCGTGAGCGTGTGCAGCTTGCCCCAGCGCCACGCCGACATGTCCGGCGAGCCCATGAGCGTGTCGAGCTGGGCCAGCGCGGCCAGCGTGGCCTCGATGATCTTCTTGGTGCAGCTCGCGTCGGCGCCGGCCGTGCCCATCTCGTCGCACAGGATCGGCTGGTTCGTCGTCGGCGAGAGCACCATGCCCGCGGGCTCGACCAGCATCGCCTGCACGATGCGCGCGAGCAGGTTCTCGTTGAGGTCGAACGGCGACATCGACATCGCCGCGAACTCGTCGCCGAGCGTCTGGTCGATGAAGTAGTGCATCCAGACGTTGAAGATCGCGGTGGCGGTGGAGTCGTCGAGGTCGGCCTGCGAGGCGGTCGCCGCGAGCGCGGGCGGCGTGCCCAGGCTCCACGCGACGAGCTTGGCGCGCGCCTGCTGGAGCCGTGTGCGCTGCGCCTGCGAGAGGCCGGCGAGGTACGGCGCGACGTCGGCGGGCGCGCCGGTCGCGTCGGTGACGTAGGCGAGGGCGGCGACGATGGTGTCGCGCAGGTGGAAGCCCATGTTGCTGCGCGCGTCGTGCTGCGCCGCGGCCAGCTTGGTGAAGTCCCACGCGCCGGCGTCGGCGGGCGCGCGGGTCAGCTCGTCGATGCGCTCGGTCCGCACGCCAGCCGCGTAGGTCGTCCCGACGTAGAGCGGGCGGCCGTCGGCGACGGGGCCGTCGAGCGGGTCGCCGTCGAAGGTCTCGCCCACCGGGTCGGAGTTGGCGGTGACGAGCATCCCGGACGCCGGGTTGATCGCGTGGGGGATATAGCGCGAGGAGAGGAAGCCGTCCCAGTCGGCCGAGCCGTCGCCGGGCTGGACGAGGAACGGCGAGAGCCCGGTCGGGTTGGTGGTCGCGTTCCAGGTGTACGCGGCGGGCTTGCGGGTGGGGACCTTGGCGTTCGTCGTCCAGCCGATGTTGGCCTGGTTGTCGATGAGCACCCAGTTCTGGCCGCCGTAGCCGAAGTGGCGCAGCGCGCGGAAGCCCTCGTCGACGGTGTCGGCGCGCACGAGCTCCCAGATCGCGCGGATCTCGAGGGTGGGCAGGTAGCCGGTGTACTGGACCGAGAGCGCCTGGTTGCTGGTGCGCGGCACGATCATGCCGTCCTGCACCGTCGGGATGATCGGGCCGTGGTGCGGCACGCGCTCGTACGTCGCGGTGACCTGGCCGGTGATCGTGCCGAGCGCGCCCAGGCGGACGGTCTCGGTCCAGGTCTCGATCGGGACCTGACCGCCGTCGTGCTGCACGCAGTCGCCGCCGCCGGTCGTGCACGGCACGATGGTCTCGAGGAAGACGTCGTTGACGTCGTGGTAGACGACCGTCGACGACCACGCCGCCTTGCCGTTGGTGCCGAGGATGATGCCGGGGATGCCCGGGAAGGTCTGGCCGAACGCGTCGATCTGCCCGGGCACGATGAGGTGCACCGGGTAGAAGATGCTCGGGTTGGGCAGCGAGAGGTGCTGGTCGCCGGCGAGCATGGCCTTGCCGTCGCCGGCGACGGACGGGCCGATCGCCCACGCGTTCGAGCCGGCGCGCGGCGCCATGAACGCGTGTGGTCCCTGCGCCATCGACGGCGCGAAGAACGCGCGCGCGTTGCGGAGGAGCTCGCGCGGCACCGTCGGCCGCGCCGTTCGTGGGGGGGACTTGCCGTTCATCCTGAGCGAGGTGCGAAGCACCGAGTCGAAGGACGCGCGCCAGGACTTCGTGAACATCCCCGGCCGCCCCGCGTCGCTGCGCGTCCCGCTGTCGGTCGCGACGTTGGGGAACCCGTCGATCGTCGCCGCGCGACCCACCGGCGTGATGAGCAGGAGGTCGCGCGAGATGCCGCGCCGCGCGAACGCGGCGGCGTCGGCCGCCGACGCGCCGTCGAACGTCGTGCGCGCCCCGTCGTAGACCTCGGTGAGCGTCACCTCGAGCGGCGCCGTGTACGACAGCGCGAACGCCTGGAAGCGCCCGAGCACGAGCGAGTCGACCGGCGTCCACGGCCGGAACGTCACCGGCGAGAACGTCGCCGCGATCGCCGGATCGAGCGGGAACTTGCCGCTCGCGAAGTCGGCGTTGGCCGCGTTCACGCCGGCGGCGAAGCCCTCGAGCATCTGCACGATCTCGACGTCGCTGGGGTCCGTCGAGGCGCGCAGGATGGCCAGCGCCTCCTCGGCGATCGGCCGCATCCGGTGGACGCGCATCTCCAGATCGGTCTCGACCGTGCCCTGGTCGACGGCGCCGAACAGCTCGCCGAGGGTGCCGTCGCCGAAGCGGCGCAGGATGTCCATCTGGGGCAGGCGGTCGTGGCCCATCACGTAGCCCTGCGCGAACCCGAGGTCGCGGATGTTCTCGGCCGAGATGTGCATGATTCCGAAGCGGTCGCGCGCGGCGTGGACCACGCCGGTGAGCTCCGGCGAGCGGATGTCCTGCCCGACGGGCAGGGCGCCGAAGGGGCCGGCGGGCGGCGGATCGGCGGCGTCGCGGCGATCGACGAACTCGTCGTCGGCGCAGGCGGCGAACGACGTCCACAAGGTGAGCGCGAGCGCGTACGAACGGAGGCCCATGGCGCGGACGATACACCGCGGCCCGCGTACAATGACGCCGATGACTTCCAGCGCGGCGGTCGAACCGCTGTTCCTCCGAGCCTGCCGCGGCGAGCGCACCGAGCGCACGCCCATCTGGATGATGCGCCAGGCCGGCCGCTACTTGCCCTCGTACCGCGCCGTGCGCTCGAAGGCGACGTTCCTCGAGATGTGCCATACGCCCGCGCTGGCCTGCGAGGTCACGCTCCAGCCGATCGATCAGTTCGGCTTCGACGCGGCGATCCTGTTCTCCGACATCCTCGTGACCTTGCCGCCCATGGGGCTCGAGATCTCGTTCCCGGAGAAGGGGCCGGTGATCGCGAATCCCGTGCGCGACCGCGCGGCGATCGACCGGCTGGTCGTGCCCGACCCCGTGGCCGAGCTGCCGTACGTCATGGAGGCGGTGCGCCAGATCCGGGCGGGGCTCGGCGGCCGCGTGCCGCTCATCGGGTTCGCCGGTGCGCCGTTCACGCTGGTGACATACGCGGTCGAGGGCGGCGGCTCCAAGGACTACGTCAACACCAAGAAGCTCCTGTTCGGAGATGCGGCCGCGGCGCACGCGCTGCTCGAGAAGATGGCCGACACGGTGGCGGCGTACCTGGCCGCGCAGGTCGAGGCCGGCGCGCAGGCGGTGCAGATCTTCGACAGCTGGGCCGGGATCCTGTCGCCGCGCGACTTCGAGGAGTACGCGCTGCGCTGGGCCAAGCACGTGATCGCGAAGCTGCGCGCGCACCCGGCGGTGGCGGCGTCGCGGGTGCCCATCATCTACTTCGTCAACGGCTGCGCGCCGTACCTCGACAGCTACGCGACGTCGGGCGCCGACGTGCTCGGCGTCGACTGGCGCATCGATCTCGCGACGGTGCGGGCCCGTGTCGGCGACAAGGTCGCGCTGCAGGGCAACCTCGATCCGGGCGCGCTCTTCCTCGATCCGGCGGCGTTGCGCGCGCGGGTCGAGGACGTGCTCGCGCAGGGCGGCGGCGCCGGGCACGTGTTCAACCTCGGGCACGGCGTGACGCCGCCGACCGACCCCGAGCACGTGCGCGTGATGGTCGAGACGGTCAAGGCGCGGACGTGGAGCCACGCGCGGTGAAGGTCGCGGTGGTCGGCGCGGGGATCGGCGGGCTCACGGCGGCGCTGCGGCTCCAGCAGGACGGGCACGAGGTCACGGTGCTCGACGCGGGCGCGCGGCCCGGCGGCGTGATCGGGACGTCGACGGCGTCGGGCTTCCGGCGCGAGCACGCGGCGAACGGCTTCCTCACCGGGGCCGACGACGGCGCCGCGGCCCTGTGCGCGGAGCTCGGGGTCGACGTCGTCGAGGCGGCGCCGGCGGCGAGGTCGCGCTGGATCTACCTGCGCGGCAGGCTGCACGCGCTGCCGTCGGGCCCGGGCTCGTTCGCGCGCTCGGGGCTGCTCAGCTGGCGCGGCAAGCTCGGCGTGCTCGGCGAGCCGTTCCGGCGTGGGCGCGACGTGGCGGTCGCCGGCGACGAGTCGCTGTGGGACTTCGCGGTGCGACGGCTCGGCACGGAGGCCGCGCACGCGCTGGTGGCGCCGATGGCGACCGGCGTGTTCGCCGCCGACGCGCGCACGCTCAGCCTCGCGGCGGGCTTCCCGAAGCTGGCGGCGCTGGACGCGCGCGGCGGGCTGGTGCGCGGGATGGTGGCGGAGGCGCGCGCGCGCAAGCGGCGCGGGGAGCCGCGCGTGAAGTCGGTGCTGGCAGCGCCGGCGGGCGGTATGTCGGCGCTGGTCGACGCGGTCGCGGCGCGGCTCGGCGAGCGGGTGCGGCGCGGCGTGACCGTGCGCGAGGTGCGGCCGGAGGGCTTCGGTGGCGGTGGTGGCGGCGGCGGTGGTGGCGCGTCGAGCGGTGGCAACGGGCGCGGGCACGGTGTGATCGTCGTCGGCGACGATCCATCGCGCGGCGAGAGGTACGACGCCGTCGTGCTCGCGGTGCCCGGCGCGGCGGCGGCGACGCTCGTCGCGGGGGCGATGCCCGCGCTGGCGCGCGGCCTCGACGAGGTCCACTACGCGCCGGTCGCGCTGGCGTTCCTCGGCTTCCGCAAGCGCGACGTGCGCGCCGATCTGGGCGGCTTCGGCTTCCTGGTCGCCGCCGGCGAGGCGCCGCGCGTGCTCGGCTGCGTGTTCGAGAGCACGGTCTGGCCCGATCGCGCGCCCGCGGATCACGTGCTGGTGCGCATGATCTACGGCGGCGCGCGCGATCCGGGCGCGGCGGAGCTCGACGACCCGGCGCTGTTCGCGCAGGCGGGCGCCGACCTCGCGCAGGTGCTCGGCGTGCGCGCCGAGCCGGTGCACACGAGCAGCGTGCGCTGGGCCCACGGCATCGCGCAGTATCCGGTGGGCCACGCCGACCGCGTCGCCGCGTGGGAGCGCGTCGCGCATCCGGCGCGGCTCGTGCTCGCGGGCAGCGCCTACCACGGCGTCGCCGTCAACGACTGCATCGCCGACGCGCGCCGCGTCGCGCGCGTGGTGGGCTCGTTCATGCCGTTCACCCTGAGCGAGGGCCGAGCGTGAGCGAGGCCGAGTCGAAGGGGACATGGCTCGTCGTTCTTGCGCTCCTCTCCGCGTGCCCCGGCAAGGGCAGCTCGACGCCGCGTCGCGACGCGGGCGACGCGGGCGCGACGACGGGCTCGGCGCCCACCGACGCGACGGCGCCGGTCGCGACCGGGCCGACGCCCGACGGCGCGGCTCCCCCGTACAGGCTGGCGCCCATCGACGCCGATGGCGGCATCGCCGGCGCCGCCACCATCACCGTGAAGGTGCTCTGGCCAGCGGCGCCGGCCGACGTCCGCGCATCGCCGGGGTACACGGCGTGCCACACGCCGCGCCGCGCGCGCGCCCGCATCCACACGCTGCACGGCGTCGCCGGCGCCATGGTCGTGCTCGACGGCGTCGCCGCGGGCAAGGCGCCGCCGGCGGTGGCGAAGCCCGTGCGGCTGACGGTGCGCGACTGCGCGATCGGTCCGGTGGCGACGGTGGCGTCGCGCCTCGGCGCGGCGCTCGAGCTCCAGACCCAGGACACCGCCCACGAGCTCGTCGTCACGCGCACCGGCAAGCCGTGGCTCGAGGACGACGGCCTCCTGGCGCCGGTCCCGCTCGCGCGCGCGCAGCTCCCGGTCGTGGGCCACACCGTCGCCCTGCCGCTCGACGAGCCGGGCGCGATCCGGGTCGCCGCCGACGGCGCCGACGCCGACGCGGCGTGGGTGCTGGTGCCGCCACACCCGTACGCGGGCATCACCGACGATGTCGGGCAGCTCGCGCTGCGCGCCGTGCCGCCGGGTGAGTACACGGTGGTCGCCTGGCTGCCGCCGGCGGCTGGCTTCCCGGCGCAGCGCGCGGTGGCGAACGTGACGGTCAAGCCGGGCGAGGACGCGGACGCGACGCTCACGTTCGCGCCGGCTGCGCCGTGACCTGGACATTCGAGGTCCCGGTGCTCGTCGAGGAGGCGCTGCACGCGGCCGCGCGTCGCCAGCTGCCGGCGGCGTTGTGCGGCGGTGCGGCGCTGACGGCGGCGGTCGTGGATCGCTCGCGCCGGTACACGAGCGAGCGCGAGAAGCTCGCGGCGCCGGGCGGCGGCGCGAAGGGCTCGCAGGCGGATCTCGCGGCGCGCGCGCTCTTCTTCTCGATCGCGGACGCGGCCAAGGTGCACCTGCCGCTGGGCGAGCTCGCCGGTGGCGCGCTGCCCGGGCCGGCCGGGTTCGGCGAGCGCGACGAGCTGCGCGTGCTCGACCTCGGCGCGGGATGTGGCGCGATGACGATCGGGCTGTGTACGTGGCTGGCGGGGCGGGGGAAGGGGAGGGTGCGCGCCACGCTGGTCGATCACGACGCCGACGCGCTCGCGATCGCGAAGGACGCGATCGAGATCGTGGCGCGCGAGCTGGGTGTCGACGTGGTGGCGTCGTTCGTCCCGAGCGAGGTCGAGCGCAGCGAGACCGGGTCGAAGGACGCTGGTCGGTACGACCTCGTGCTCGCGGGCTCGGTGATCAACGAGCTCGCCGACCCGCTGCCGCTCGTACGACACATGGTGCGCGCGCTCGCGCCCGGCGGCGTCGCGATCGTGATCGAGCCGGCGCTGCGCGAGACGTCGCGTGCGCTCCACCACGTGCGCGACGCGCTCGTCGCCGAGGGCGCCGCTGCCGTGCTCGCGCCCTGCACGCGCAAGACCGCGCCGTGCCCTGCGCTGCTCGACGAGCGCGACTGGTGCCACGAGCACCGCCCGCTCCAGCTTCCGCCGCGCACGCGCCAGCTCGCGCACGTGACCGGCCTGCGCGACGGCGACATGAAGCTCGCGTACCTCACGCTGTGCCGCCCCGCCGACGCGCCTCCTCCTCCGCCCGCCTGGCGCGTCGTCTCCGATCCGCACGCGAGCAAGGGCAAGCTCGAGCTCACCCTCTGCGGCGCCCCGGGCTGGGTCCCCGCGCGCCTCCTCAAGCGCCACCGCAGCGCCGCCAACCGCCCCCTCGAACGCGCGCACCGCGGCGACGTCCTCACCTTCGATCCCCCGCCGACCACCGACGCCCCCGACATCACCGCCGCCACCACCGTCACCCGCCCCTGAACTGGGGACAGGATCCGGGGCCGCAAGGGTCCGACATCGAAGCGGAATTCGCGCGCACCGCGACTGGCGATGGGCCTTGGGCCACAGTCGCGGTCGCGGCGAATTCGCTCGGAGTTACGAGTGGATGGGACCCCGGAGCCTGTCCCCCGTCAGGGCGCCGATGCGAGGCCGGTGCCGGGACCGAGAGCGTGGTGCTCCTCGATGACGACGAAGATGTCTTCGACGAGCTCGCGCCAGGAGAGCCGGATGTTCTTCGTGCGGGTCGTCCATCGACGCTCCGTCCAGGTCGACGTCTGCGGGGGACCGTAGCGAGCCGTCAGCTCGGACGCGAGCGCGTCCATCACGTCGATCGCGACGTCACGAGAGCTCGTGTGGCGTCCGAACCCGTGCGGCGTGCGGCGCTCCGGGGCCAAGGGGACGCCGTCGGGAGTCGTTCGGCGTTCCGCCGCGGGCAGGAGCAGTGGCCGCGGCTCGCGTGGCGGCGGGACGTTCACGGTCACGACCGCGGCCACCAGCGCCTCGTCCGCCGAGAACGCCAGCATCACCCGCATGCGGTGGCGGTCGGGGCCCGCGCAGGGATGGAGCTGATCCATCGCCGGATGCGGAGACTCGTCGAGGCACCAGCCGTTCTCGAGGTGCCACGTGATCGCGCGGTGTCGCGGCGTCCCGAGCGGCGTCTCGTCGGTCACCAGCGATCGTCGGAGCGACGTCCCACCACATCCCACCAGGGTGAACATTGTCGCCAGGAGCGCACCCCACGTCACTCGACGTCCACTCGCCGCGTTCGAGCGCATGTTAGGATCGTAGTCGTGGGGAGTACCGCTGTGAAGAAGATCCTGGTCGTCGAGGACGATCCGGTGAATCTCCAGATCCTGTCCGACTTCCTCGCCGCGCACGGCTACGACATGCGCGCCGCGGCGACCGGTCCGGAAGGCGTCGCCCAGTTCTGGTCCGAGCGCCCCGACCTGATGCTCGTCGACGTGCAGCTCCCTCGCAAGAACGGCTTCGAGGTGTGCTGGGAGATCAAGCGGACGCCGGAGGGTGAGCACACGCCGGTCTTGCTGATGAGCGCCGTCTACTCGCCGCGCGACGAACAAGATCGCTTCGCCGCGCCGAGCCTGGCCGAGGGCTACCTGTCCAAGCCCTTCGATCTCGGCGACCTCCTGTCGCGCGTCAAGCGACTGATCGGCGACGCCACCGCCACCGCGTAGGTCGCCATGGCGTGGCTGCCGCCCTACGTCGAGGAGCTGCGCCGCGAGGAGAACCGGCCGAAGCTCTGGGCGGGCGTCTGGACCGGCTACCTCATCGTCATCGGCTTCGCCGTCCTGGCGGCGGCGGCGGTGCTCTTCGACATCTCGCCGTACGCGGTGCCGTTCGCGCTCATCGTCGCGACCAAGCTCGCGATCAACACGCTGTGCCTGGTCGCGCTCGCGCGGCGCTGGCGGTTTGCGCTCGAGCTGATGACGCTCAACATCACCGCCGACGTCTTCTGCATGACCGCCGGCATCTACTACACCGGCGGCCCCAGCAGCCAGCTCATCGCCATCTACGTCATCGAGGTCGCCGTCATGGCGCTCCTCTCCAACCTGGGCACGACGCTCCTCACCTCGTCCGGCATCCTCGTCGTCTACGCGACGATGTGCATCCTGGTCTGGCAGGGCGTCCTGCCCGAGACGCACCGGCTCGGCGAAGGCGAGATGCGCGGCTGGCACGTGCTCCTCTACCTGGTGTTCGCGGCCTTCGCGATCGGCGTGCCCACCGTGTTCACGTCGCGCATCATGACCAAGCTGCGCGACCGCGAGCAGAAGCTCGAGGCGCGCACCGCCGAGCTCATCGAGGCCGGCAAGCAGAAGAGCGTGTTCCTCGCGTCGGTCACCCACGAGCTGCGCACGCCGATCCACGGGGTCCAGGGCATGGCCGACCTCATCGCCCAGGGCGTGTACGGTCCGGTCGGCGAGAAGCAGCGCGACGCGGCGGCCACCATCAAGCGCAACGCCCAGTCGCTGCTCCACCTCATCGACGACCTGCTCGCGCTGGTCCGCGCCGACGTCGGCCGGCTCGACGTCAAGTACGGGGCCGTCGATCTGAAGGAGCTGGTCGAGCAGGTGACCGGCTCCGTGCAGTGGATGCTCGCCACCAAGAAGCTCACCCTCGTCGCCGACGTGCCGGCCGCGACGGTCGTGACCGATCGCCGGCTGCTCACCCACGTCCTGGTCAACCTCGTCGCCAACGCCGCCAAGTTCACGCCCGAGCGCGGTGAGGTGCGCATCCACGCCCACGTCGACGGCGCGCGCTTCACGGTCGCCGTCACCGACACCGGCATCGGCATCCCCGACGACAAGTACCAGGTGATCTTCGAGGCCTTCCGTCAGCTCGACGCCGGCGACGAGCGCGCCTACGGCGGCGTCGGCCTCGGCCTCGCGCTGGTCAAGCGTCTCTGCGACATGCTGGGCGGCACCGTGCGCGTCGCCAGCGTGGTCAGCAAGGGCTCGACGTTCACGGTCGAGCTCCCCGCGACGACGCCGCCCGCGCGCGCGCTCGACGTCGCGAGCTGACGCGCCGGCTACGCCGCCTCGATGACGCGCACCAGCTCGGGGAACGCCGCCGGCGCGTACGTCGAGGTCCCGAGCAGGAGCCGGGCGCACTCCTGCACGCCCTCGGTGACCGCCGGGTGCGGGTGCAGGCACTGGTCGAGGTCGCCGAGGTGGCCGCCCTTCTCGATGAGCAGCGCGACGCCCTCGATGCAGCTCGACGCCTGGGGTGCGACGACGCGCAGGCCCAGGAGCTTGCCGTCGGGCGCGGCGATGAGCTTGACGAAGCCGTCGGTCGCGCGCATCGCGATCGCACGGCGCAGGAGCCCGAGCCGCACGACCGCGGCGCGGTACGGTTGCCCGCGCGCGGCGCAGAGCTGCTCGCTCAGGCCCACCGCCGCGACCTCGGGGCGGAAGAAGTAGATCGCCGACTGCGCCTCGTAGCAGATCGGCGGCGGCGCCAGGCCGAACATGTCCTCGACCGCGTGGCGTCCCTCCTGCTCGGCGACGTTGGCGAGCATGACGTCCGCGCTCACGTCGCCCGCGCACCACACGTGCGGCGCCGACGTGCGGCACGTCCCCGGTCCGGCGCACGTGATGCCGCCCCGGGCGACGCTCACGCCGGCGACGTCGAGGCCCAGATCGTCGAGCGCCGGCACGCGCCCGATCGACAGGAGCGCGCGCGACAGCCGCCGCTCGAAGATCTCGCCACCGTCGCCGAGCCGCGCCCGCAGGCGCACGCCGTCACCTTCGGCGACCAGCTCCTCGAGCTTCGCCTGCGCGTGGATGTGGACGCCGCTCCGGCCGAAGCTCGCCGCGATCTCCGCCGACACGTCGGCGTCCTCGAACGGCAGGATGCGCGGGCCGCGATCGAAGAGCTCGACGGACGTGCGGCCGAAGCCGGCGAAGATCGTCGCGTACTCGCAGCCGACCACGCCCGCTCCGACGATGCCCAGGCTCGCCGGCAGCTCGGCCACGTGCTCGACGTGATCGCTGGTCAGGATGCGCTCGCCGTCGACGTCGACGCCCGGCAGCGCGCGCGGCTTCGAGCCGACCGCGACGAGGAAGCTCGCCGCGCTGACGCGGCGCCCCTCGCCGCCGCGCCCGTCGTCGATCGCCACCACGTCGCGCGCGACGAACCGCCCCCGGCCGTGGAGGCGCTCGACCACCCCGCCCGCCGGCGACGGCGCCGCCGTGTGGGCGAGCTGCCGTTCGGTCGCGCGCCACGCCTCCTCGCACGCCGCGCGCACCTGCGCGGTGACCTCCGCCCACGACACCTCGAGCGCGCGGCCGTCCCAGCCGCGGTCGGTCCGGCGGGCGCGCACGAAGTCCATCGCCAGGTGCCACAGCGTCTTGGACGACAGCGCGCCGTCCGCGATGCCGGCGCCGCCGGGGCGCCTCGCCTCGATCAGCGCGACCCGCTTGCCCAGGCCGTGCGCTCGCGCGGCGGCCGCGATGCCGGCGGGACCGGCGCCGAGGATGCACAGGTCGTAGCGCTCGCTCATGGAACCGACTTACTCTAGAGGAATTCGCGAGACCGCCGCCAGGGACCTCCACGTCGAGACGTTCGTCGGCTCGTCGGTCGCCCGCTACCTGCCGGCGATCGCCGTCCTGCGCATCGAGGTCTTCCGCGAATGGCCGTACCTGTACGAGGGCTCGGTCGACTACGAGGCCAGGTACCTCGCCAACTACACCGGGCCCGACGCCATGGTCGCCATCGCGTTCGACGGCGACGAGATCGTCGGCGCCTCGACCGCGGTCCCCGTGAACGCGCACCCCGACGAGGTCGCGCCGCCGCTCGTGGCCGCCGGCTTCGACCTGGCGACGGTGTTCTACTTCGGCGAGAGCGTGCTACGCCCCGATCGCCGAGGCCTCGGGCTCGGCCATCGCTTCTTCGACGAGCGCGAGGCGCATGCGCGCCGGCTCGGCTTCCGCCACGCGACGTTCTGCGCGGTCGAGCGCGACGCCGACGATCCGCGGCGGCCGGCCGACTACGTGCCACTCGACCGGTTCTGGACCAAGCGCGGCTTCGTGAAGCGGCCCGACATCGTCGGCACGTTCTCCTGGCTCGAGATCGGCGACGAGCTCGAACGCGAGCAGCGGATGGTGTTCTGGGTGAAGGACCTGCAGGCGGGCTGATGGCGAAGATCAAGGTCGCGGCCTGTCAGTACCCGATCGAGCCGGTGGGGAGCGTCGCCGCGTGGGCGCAGAAGCTCGAACGGATGGTCGCCGAGGCCGCGCGCGGGGGCGCGCAGCTCGTGGTGCTGCCCGAGTACGGCGGCATGGAGCTGGCGAGCGCGTTGCCGCGGCCGGTGCAGGCCGATCTGCGGCTCCAGCTCGAGCACCTGCAGGACCTGGTGCCCGTCTACCACGAGACGTGCGCCAAGCTCGCGCGCCGCTACTGCGTCTACCTGCTCGCCGCCTCGATGCCCGAGCGCGTCGGCGACGAGTTCCACAACCGGGCGTGGATGTACGGACCGTCAGGCGAGGGCAACTACGTCGAGAAGCTCCAGCTGACGCGCTGGGAGCGCGAGACGTGGGGCGTGGCGCGCGGCGACGAGAACGTCGTGTTCGACACCGAGCTCGGCGTCGTGGGCGTCGCGATCTGCTACGACGCCGAGTTCCCGCTGCTCGTACGCCGTCTCGTCGAGCACGGCGCCCGCATCATCCTGGTGCCGAGCTGCACCGACGCGCTGTCCGGCTACTGGCGCGTCCGCATCGCGTGCCAGGCGCGTGCCCTCGAGAACCAGTGCTACGTGGTGCAGGCGACGACCGTCGGGTCGGCGCCGTGGTCGATCGCGGTCGACGAGAACCGCGGCGCCGCCGGCGTGTACGGTCCGCCCGATCGCGGCTTCCCCGACAGCGGCGTGGTCGCGATGGGCGTGCTCGATCAGCCGGGCTGGGTCACGGCCGAGATCGACCTCGCGCTGGTCGAGGCCGTCCGGCTCGACGGCGAGGTGCCGAACCATCGCGACTGGGTGCGCTCGCGGCACCTGCAGGCCGCGGTCGCGCGGCACACGATCCGCTGACCTCTGGGAGCTGAGGCGCCCGGTACGCAAGGAAGGCGTCAGCCGTCAGGCTTCAGGAAGAAGGCGTCAGGGCTCGGTGAAGTCGCGGATCACGCGGTGCACCTCGCCGACCTTCGCGTCGACGATCACCTTGCGCTCGACGCCGAACTCGCGGTTGCGGAAGACCACGGTGTGCCGCCCAGGGGCCACCGCGATGCCGCGCTGCGGCGTCCAGCCCATGTCACGCCCGTCGATGATCAGCTGACACGGCGGCTTGCTGTTGATGCGCAGCTCGGCGAGCGGGCTGCCGCCTTCCCGTGCGTTCGGCCGCCCGGTGCGCGGGCGCGTGAGCTCCGCGGGCGCGCGTGCGCGCGCGGGCCGCGTCGGCCGCTCGCCGGTACGCGCGGGCGCGCGCACTGGTGTCTCCGCGACCGCGACCACCACGGTCTCGACCTCCGGCTCCTTCAACCTCTCGCTCTCGCTCTCCCTCTCCCTCTCCCTCTCCCTCTCCCTCTCCCTCTCCCTCTCGATCTCGCTCACCGGTGCCGGCAGCGCGGCAACGACCGTCGTCGGTGGCGGCGGCGTGGGCGCCACCACCGGCTCGAGCGCGCGCACGCTGTCGCCCGCCGCCACGGGTGCGCCAACGGGTACGGCCGCCGGCGCCTGCGCCGGCTCCGACGACCGCATGACGACCATGGTCAACGCGACCGTCAGCACGCCGGCGAAGAACGCACCGACCACGGTGGCCGGGCTCGCGCGCAGCGCACGGCCGGGAACGCGCACCACCTGCGTGACCTCCTCCGTCCTTCGCGCCGTGCGCTCGCGCTCGAGCCGCTTCTTCGGCTTGCCCATCGGCGCGCCGAACCAGTCGAAGTTCCCTTCGACGGGTCGCTGCTGCGCCAGCTCGATGAGACGAGTGACGGCCGTCGACTCGGTCTTCGCCACGATCGAAATGCTACGTGCCGGGCCGCGGGTGCGTAAAGCGAAGGCGCACGCTGTCGTCGAGGCGCCGATGTGGGCGGCACGACCACCACCCGATCGTGCCGGTGCAGGGGACGCGGGCGCTCCCGGGATCTCCTTGGATTTGACCCCGATCGATCACGCTACTACCGTCAGAGGGTCGATGGGCAACGCGGGGATCTCCGGATCGATCTCGGGGTCGTGGGCGGGGCTCCATCGTCTCCGGGCGAGCTTCGACGGCCCCCGGACGCGCTCGGAGGAGCGCGTCCTCCTCGACGAGGCCCGCGATCTCGGCGCCACCGCCGTCCCCCTGTGCGTGCGCGAGCTCGCCGCCGCCACGACCGCAGAGCGCCGCGCGTGGGCGGTCGCGCTCCTGCGCGCGCTCGCCGAGACCTCGGGCGACCGCGTGTGCGCTGCGCTGCGCACGCTCGCCGGCGGCACGGCCGGCGACGACGCCAAGCTCGCCGCCCTCGGGCTCCTCGCCGAGCTCGGCGACGAGACGGCGACCGCCAGCTTCGCCGACCCCGCGCTCATCCACCAGAAGTCGCTCGAGCGCTTCGCGATGCAGCTCGACACCCCGGCCGACGTCGCGAGCGCCGCCGACCTCCTGATCTCCCGCCTCGAGCCCGAGGACATCATCGAGTTCATCGAGTCGTTCGCCGAGGCGAGCCCCGACGGCGCGCGCCGGCTCGCCGACGAGCTCTGCGCGCGCGTCGATCTCGACTTCGCGGCGCGCAGCGAGCTGGTCCGGGTCGCCGCGCCGCTCCGCCTCACCTGCCCGCCGCCGGTCGCGCGGCCGCTCGGTCGCCCCGCGATGCTCGTCGGCCTGCGCCACGGCGACGGCCGCATCGTCGTCGCCGTCGCCCGGCGCAGCCCGCCGCCCGCGCCCGCGCGCCGCTGGCGCTTCCTCTGCGTGCTGTGCGACGCCGCCGGCTCGGTCGCCGACGTCCACTACCGCGACGACGCGACCCTCGCCGTCCTGCGCGAGACCGTGCTTCAGCCGCTCGAGGCCGCCGGCTACGAGCGCTTCAGCGTCACCGGCGCGGCGGCGCGGCGCCTGGTCGGCGCGGCGGCGCGGCGCACGGTGTCGAGCGGTCACGCGCTCCCGTCGGCGTACTACCTCGGCCGCGATCTGCTCGGCATCACCGACGGTCACGTCGTCGGTGGTCGCGCCGGCGAGCCCGCGGCGCTGCTCGGACGCGCCGTCGACCTGCTCGCCGCCGGCGAGAGCGCCCGCGCCCGCCCGCTGCTCGAGCACTGCGTCGCGCTCGCGCCCGACGACGCCGAGGCCGCGTCGAGCCTCGGGCTCTGCCTCCTGGCGCAGGGCGACCTCGCCGGCGCGGTGCGCCACCTCGAGCGCGCCGCGTGGCTCGAGCCGTCGTGGCCGCTCCACCACTGGAACGTCGCCGCCGCCGCGCATCGCGCCGGCGACCTCGGGGTGTGCGCCGCCGCCCTGCGCGAGTTCCTCGCGCGCGCCGAGGATCCGTCGACCGGTCCGCTGGCCGGCTCCGTCGATCCTGGCCACCAGCGTCGCGTGTCGATCGCGCGCCGCTTCATCGCCGATCACACCCGCCTGCAGGAAGCATCGTCGGGGCTCGGCGACGGCGCGCCGGCGCCCAACTGAGCTGCGCCACGAGGCGTCCGACGCGCGTCGGCGCGGGCGCTCACTTGGCGGGCGCGAGATCGAACGCCGCCTGGAGGCGCGCGACGCCGCCGCCCGGGCGGGCGGGGAAGCGCCACGAGCGCGTCTTCGCCACCGCACACCGCGCGACCGCCGCGAGGCCCTCGTCTCCCTCGGGCGGCGCGCTGGTCGCGCCGACGACGGTGCCGCCGGGATCCACCTCGAGCGTGAGCGTCATCGGACCGGCGAGCGACGGTTGGCCCTGCAGGACGTGCTCGTAACACGCCTGCATCTCCTGCCGGCGCGCGTCGATCGTCGCCTTCGCGGCCTGGCCGTACGCGGCGGCGTCGCCCTCCTCCTTCTCCACCGGCGGCTTGCCGCCGGCGAGCGTGCGCAGCGTCTCGGCCTCGCGTTTCAGGCGCGCCGACTCGGTGGCGCCGAGCTGCTCGCCGGCGGTGCCGAGCGCGAGGTCGATGGCGGCGGCGGCCTCGGCCGGGCGGCCCGCGAGCTGGTACGACCTCGCCAGCTGGTATGTGACCTGGAAGCGCAGGTCCCGGTCGGGATAGAGCGACGCGATCACGAGCGCCGCGTCGGTCGCCGTCACTCCGCCGCGCGCCGCCATGACGATGTAGTCGCGCGCCAGCGGATCGCGGTACGCCGCGTCCGGCCAGGCGCTCGCCGCGAGCGTGAGCGCCGCCGCGGCGCCGGCCGCGTCACCCTTGCGGAAGCGGACCCACGCGATCACGTACGCGAGCTCGGGCGCGTCGGCGCTCGGCTCGACGCCGCTCACCGCCGCCGCCGCGTCGGCGTTCTGGCCGGCGCGCAGGTGTGCGAACGCGACGTGCGCGCGCGCCGGCCCGGTCGCCTTCTCGTTCGGGAACCGGCGCACCAGCTCGGCGAGGAACGGCTGCGCGCCGGCCGCGTCATCGGCCGCGAACGCGAGCGCGGCCGCCATCTCGAGCGACACCAGGTCGGCGCCGCCTGCGCCCGCCGCCTCGTGCAGCGCCCCGACGACCGCGCGCGCCTCGGCGAGCGGCTCGGCCTTCTTCGCCGGGTCGGCGGCGGCCTGCTCGTAGAGCAACGAGGCCAGCACGTGCGCCGCCGTCTTCTTCGCGGCCTTCGGCGGCTTCCCGTCGCGCGCGTGCTTCGCCCACTGCGCGCGCGCCCTGGTGATCGGGACCGGCGGCGTCACCCGAACGAGCCGCATCGCCGTCGGAGGAAGCGCCTCGGGTGTGAACACCGTGCCGGAGAGCGTCCACGGTCCGAGCGCGGCGGTGACGTCCTCCGAGCCTCCCATGCGCGCGGTCACGTTCCCGGGCGGGGAGGTCGGGCCGGTCGCGGCGGCGCCGGGCGCCGGTGTACACGCTGCGGTCGATGCGACGACGATCACGGCGATGCCTGGAGTCAGCGCCCGTCGGGCGATTCGAGAGCAACGGTCGAGGCGGTGCCACATGGTCGGGTGCTAGGATAGGCACGTGTTCCGCCTCTGCGTCGCCGCGCTGGCGACTCTTTATCTGTCGACCGCCGGCTGCGCGGTCGTTCGCCCCCACGAGCGGCAGAACCTGGCCCGGCGCACGATGACCGAAGATCGCGCCCCCGGGCAGGGCCGCTTCCTCCAGCACCAGACCGGCTCGCGCGAGGGCGCCGACGGCGGTACCGGCGAGCCCGGCGGCGGCTGCGGATGCAACTGAGCGCGCGGCGCGCCGTCCTCGTCCTCGTCCCCGCCGTCGCGCTCGCCGCGCTCGGCGCCGGCGCCGCACCGGCGCGCGCCGACGGTGAGGTCACGCTCGCGGGCGCGTACTACAAGGAGCGCGCGACCCGCGTCATGCAACCGATGCTGGACGCGCGCTTCGACGTCGGCGAAGCGGGCGTGGCGACCGGCCACATGCTCGTCGACGCGATCACGTCGGCGTCGATCGGCGTCGGCGGCGAGGAGTTCGCCGAGAAGCGCGTCGAGGGCGGAGCGACGTACACGCACGAGATCGACCTCTACAAGATCGGTGGCCTCGTCCGCTACTCGACGGAGCCCGACTACAAGTCGCTCTTCGGCGGCCTGCGGCTGCAGGCCGAGCTCTTCGATCGCAACCTGACGGTGACCGCGGCGGCCATGCTCGGCTCCGACGACTTCGACAACAGCGGCGCCGGCCCCACGGCACCGCGCCGCGAGGGGGCGCTCGACACGGTGCTCGGCTCGATCGGCCTCGCCCAGCTGCTCACGCCGAACGTCGTCGCCTCGGTGACCTACGACGTCAGCCAGCTCGACGGCGAGCAGGCGAACCTCTACCGTTTCGTCATCACCGCCGGCATGCAGGTCGACGAGAAGCACCCGCGGAGCCGGACGCGCCACGCCGTGGCCGGGACGGTGAAGTGGTTCGTCCCCGCGAGCGCGACGACCGTCATCGCCACCTACCGTCGCTACCAGGACGACTGGGAGATCGACGCGCACACGCCCGAGCTGCGCGTCCTCCAGGACGTGGGCGACGGGACGGTCTTCGCGACGCGTTATCGCTATCACCGCCAGGACGCGGCGTTCTTCTTCCAGGACGACTACGCCATGCCGCAGGAGCTCATCTCCGAGGACGAGAAGCTCTCGGCGTTCTCGAGCCACACGCTCGGCGCGCAGCTCGAGATGCTGGGCAGCGTGATCGGCTTCACGGGCACGCTCGGCGAGACCCGCGGTCAGATCGTGATCGAGTACGTCGATCAGAACAACCGTTTCGGCAATGCTCTGGTGGCCCATGCGTCCCTCACCGTCCCCTTCTCGTACTGACGCCCTCGTCGTGGCCCTCGTCGTCGGTGGCGCCGCGCTCGCCGGGCTCGCCGGTTGCGGCGACGACGACAGCTGCGGCCCCGGTGAGGCGCCGGCCGACGGCATCACGCTGACCGTCGGCGGCGAGACCGTGACCTACGGCGGCTTCACCGCGTCGGTGAACAACGACTGCACGGTGAACGGCAGCGGCGTGATCAGCGTGTCGGTCCACGGCACGCAGGTGGGTGGGAGCTCGTCCTTGACGCTGTGTCTGCCGCGCCCCGACCTGCTCGGCGCCGACCCGGTGCCGCTCGTGCCGTCGCGGCCGACGCCGATGGCCGAGGATCGCGCGATGGTGATCGACTCGAGCGCGGCGCTCGCCGGCGGTTGCACCGCGCAGAAGGACATCACGATGATGCCGTCGGGCACGGCGCGCTTCCTCGGCTACTGCGACGGCGGCGCCAGCACCGCCGGCTACGCGCTCGAG
>ERZ761602.1364-NODE-1364-length-44770-cov-11.669239_pt1 | contig 44770 bp, 37 predicted proteins | sample MGYA00512165_ERZ761602 | MGnify/ENA primary metagenome ERZ761602 (study PRJEB28899, sample SAMN02445085) | bioreactor sludge metagenome | biome: EBPR sludge; isolation source: Thorneside wastewater treatment plant | place: Australia: Brisbane, Thorneside...
GGGCCGATACCGGCTCCAGGTCGTGGATCGCGCCTCGTCGCGCGCCCGGTGACCGTGAGCGGCAGGAGCTGACATGGGACATTGGCAGCACCCCTCGGCCATCGTCGACCCCGGCGCGCAGATCGGCGAGGGCACGAAGATCTGGCATTTCGCGCATGTGTGCGGCGGCGCGCGGATCGGTGCCGAGTGTTCGCTCGGCCAGGGGGTCTTCGTCGGCAACGACGTGACCATCGGCCGCAACGTTCGCATCCAGAACCACGTCTCGGTCTACGACGCGGTGACGCTCGAGGACGAGGTCTTCTGCGGCCCGAGCATGGTCTTCACGAACGTGCTGAACCCCCGCGCGGCCGTGCCGCGCAAGCACGAGTACCGCGCCACGCTGGTGCGGCGCGGCGCGACGCTGGGTGCCAACTGCACGATCGTCTGCGGGGTGACGATCGGCCGCTACGCCTTCGTCGGTGCCGGCGCCGTGGTCACTGCCGACGTCGCGTCGCATGCGCTCGTCGTCGGCGTCCCCGCACGCCAGATCGGCTGGATCAGCGAGCACGGCGAGCGGCTGGACCTGCCGCTCGTCCTGCCCGCGGGCGACACCGAGGCGACGGCTTGCTGCCCGGCCACGCGGCAACGGTATCGCCTGCAGGGCGGCGAGGTCACGAGATGCAGTTCATCGACCTGAAGGCGCAGTACGCCGCGCTGAAGCCGTCCGTCGACGCGCGCATCCAGCGCGTGCTCGACCATGGGCAGTACATCATGGGCCCCGAGGTCGCCGAGCTCGAGCAGGCGCTCGCGGCCTTCGCCGGCACGCGCCACTGCATCACCGTGGCCAGCGGCACCGAGGCCTTGCTGATCGCGTTGATGGCGCTGGACGTCGGCCCCGGCGACGAGGTGATCACCACGCCATTCAGCTTCGCGGCCACCGCCGAGGTCGTCGTGCTGCTCGGCGCACGACCGGTCTTCGTCGACATCGAGCCCGACACCGCGCTGATCGACGCGTCGCGCATCGAGCCGGCGATCACGCCGCGCACCCGGGCGATCCTGCCGGTCAGCCTGTACGGGCAGTGTGCCGACATGGCGGCGATCAACACGATCGCCGCGCGGCACGGCCTGCCGGTGGTCGAGGACGCGGCGCAGAGCTTCGGCGCCAGCGCCGGCGGTCGGCGCAGCACCGCGCTGTCGACCTTCGGTGCGACGAGCTTCTTCCCGAGCAAGCCGCTGGGCTGCTACGGCGACGGCGGCGCGCTGTTCACCGACGACGACCGGCTCGCGCAGGCGGCGCGCGAGATCCGCGTGCACGGGCAGAGCCGGCGCTACGTGCACACGCGGGTCGGGGTCGGCGGCCGCATGGACACGCTGCAGTGCGCCGTCGTGCTGGCCAAGCTCGAGCGTTTCGGCTGGGAGCTGCAGCGCCGTGCCGAGATCGGCGAGCGCTACCGCCAGGGCTTGCAGGGCCTGGACGGCCTGCGGCCGCTGGCCGTGCGACCGGGTCGCGACTGCGTGTGGGCGCAGTACACCGTCTTCGCCGAGCAGCGTGATGCGCTGGCTGCGGCACTCCAGGCGCAGGGCGTGCCCACCGCGATCCACTACCCGGTGCCGCTGCATCACCAGCCGGCCTACGCCGCGTTCGCATCGGCCGAATCCTGTCCGCACAGCGTCGAGGCGGCGCGCCGCGTGCTGAGCCTGCCGATGAGCGCGGACCTCGCCGAGGCTGACCAGGACCGCGTGATCGCCGCCGTGCGCCGCGCGCTGGGCTGAGGCGCGGGCGCGCCACGCCGTCGCGACCGATCGCCGCCGCCGGTCCGCCAGACGCCGCCCCCCGCCCGAACCGCGCGATGTCGCTCGCCCGCGCCAGCCTGGTCAACCTCGGGTCGCGCCTGCTCGCCGTTGCGCTGGGCCTCGCCCTGACGCTGTACACCGCGCGGCTCGGCCCGGCCGCGCAGGGCGCGTTCGCGCTATTCCTCGCTGTCGAGTCGGTGCTGCTCGCGGCGGGCACCGGCTTCGGCGTGGCGGTGGCGCGCGAGCTGTCGCACCACGGCCGCCACCCGGGCGGGCTGCTCGGGGCGATGGTCGTCGCCTGCCTGGTGCTTGGGGTTGCCGCAGCCGCCGGCCTGTGGTTCGTCGCGCGCAGCGGCGGCGCGGCCTACGGCTCGCTCGGCTGGCTCGCGCTGGCCGCGCCGCTGATGTTCCTGCCCGGCAACCTGTCCGGGCTGTGGCTGGGGCGTGGCCGCATGGGCGGCCTGGCGGCGCTGATGCTGGCGCCGCCGCTGCTGACGCTGGCCGGCATCGCGCTGGCGCACGGGCTCGGCCGTGGCGGCGACCTGGCCGCGGTGCTCGCGGCCTGGGCGGCGGCGCGCGTGGTGGTCGCGCTCGGCACCACGGCCGCGGCGTCACGCGGCGGCTGGCTGGGCCGTCCCGATCCGGCCGCGCTGGGCGCCCAGCTGCGCTTCGCCGCGGTGATCGGCGCGACGAACGTGGTCAGCCTGCTGAACTACAAGGCCGACCTGTTCCTCGTCGAGCACTTCCTCGGCCTCGCGCCGACCGGCGTCTACTCGATCGCCGTCGCGGTGGCCGAACTGCTGTGGCTCGTGTCCTCGGCGGTGACGACCGCCGCCTATGCGCGCATCGGGCAGCCGGATCGCGCCGCGGCCGCGGCGCTCGCCCTGCGCGCGATGCACGTCAGCGTGGGCGTGCTGGTCCTGGCCAGCCCGCTGTTGTGGGGCGCGGCCTGGTGGCTGGTGCCGCGCGTGCTCGGCGAGGCCTACCGGCCGGCGCTGCCGGTGCTCGCGCTGCTGCTGCCCGGCGTCGTGCTGTACGGCGCGGCATCGGCGCTGTCGGCCTGGTTCACGAACCACGCGGGCCGGCCGCAGGTGCCCGCGCTGCTGGCCGGCGCCTCGCTGGGGATCAACGTCGCGGTGTCGTGGTGGGCGATCCCGCGGTTCGGGCTGATGGGCGGCGCGCTGGCGACGACGCTGTCCTACACGATCGCCATCGCCATCGGCCTCGTCGCCTTCGCCCGCGCGGCGCGGCTGCCGCTCGCCCACGTGCTCTCGCCGGCGCTGGCGCCGCTGCGCCCGGGCGGCCGGCCGCCGGGCGGGGCTGAGGGGCCGCCCGGCGACACCGCCGACGCACCGGGCGATGCCGATCGCCGGCGCGGCTGAGTGCACGACCGGCGTCGCGGGAGCCGACGCCGGCCGCTTTGGGAGAATCGCCGCATGCGCGCGCTCCTGAACCGCTGGCGTCGACGCCTGGCCCATGCCCTGCTGTACCGGCGCGTCTTCGGCGAGCGCTCGCAGGGCCGCTGGCTGCCGCATGCGCGGATCTCGCCGTCGAGCTGCCTGGAGCACGAGGAGCGGCTCGTGCTCGGCGACCACGTCTACATCGGCCCATTCAACTGGATCGAGGCCAGCGGCGGCGTCACGCTCGAGGAGGGGGTGCAGGTGACGAGCCACGTCGCGATCGTCACCCACAGCTCGCACCGCACGCTGCGCCTGATGGGCCGGGCCTACGCGAGCGACGAGCCGCAGCGCCCGGGCTGGATCGCCGCGCCGGTGCACATCGGCGCCTACTGCTTCGTCGGGCCGCACGTGCTCATCGAGGCCGGCACGCGACTGGGCCGCGGCTGCATCGTGCGCGCCGGCAGCATCGTGCGCGGCAGCTTCCCGGACCACGCGGTGATCGACGGCCGGCCGGCGGTCGTCGTCGGCGACGCACGCGACGGCGACCGCGCCTGGCTCGAGCGCGAGCCACGCTGGCGCGACACCTGGGGCGCCTGGGCGCTCGGCGGCGACCGCGCCGCCCCCGGCCAGCCGTGATGCGGCTCGTGCTGATCGGCGACGGCGAAAGCCCGCACCTGCTGAAGTGGGCGCGAGCGCTGAAGCCGCACGTCGACCTCTGGGCGGTGTCCAGCCGGGGGTTCCTGCCCCCGTTCGAGGCCGTGCTCGGACCCGAGCGGCGGCTCGCGCTGAACACCACGCCGGGCGTCGAGGGCGGCAACGCGGCCCTGCTCGCCAGCCTGCCGCGTGTCGTGGCGTGGCTGTACACGATCCGCCCGGACTGGCTGCACGCGCACTACCTGACCTCGCACGGCACGCTGGCCTGGCTGGCGCGCGGCTTCGGCGTCTCCGGGCGGCTGTGCGGCTCGGCCTGGGGCTCGGACATCCTCGTGGCCCCGTCGCGCGGCCGGCTCACCGCGTGGCTGACCCGGCGCGTGCTGAAGGCCTGCACGCTGACGACGAGCGACTCGATGCACATGGCGGCGCGCATGCGCGAGCTCGGCGCGCGCGAGGTCATGGTCTTCCCCTTCGGCCTCGAGGCGATGCCGCCGGAGCCGCCGCGCAAGGACGATGCGCTGTTCTTCGCCAACCGCGGACTCGAGCCGCTGTACGCGCCGCAGCGGGTGCTCGAGCTGTTCGCCGGGCTTGCGGGGGCCTGGCCCGCGGCGCGGCTGGTCGTCGCCAACGACGGCAGCCTGCGCGGGGAGCTCGAGCGCCGCGTCGAGGCACTGGGGCTGGCCGGACGCGTCAGCTTCACCGGGCGGCTCGACGCCGCGGCCCAGGCCGCCCGGTACGCCGAGGCCCGCTGGTACCTGAGCCTGCCGACCAGCGACTCGGTCTCCGTCTCGGTGCTCGAGGCGATGGCGCACGGCTGCATCCCCGTCCTGTCGGACCTGCCGGCCAACCGCGAACTCGTCGTCCACGGCCGCAACGGCTGGATCTGCGCCGCCCGCGAGCTGCCCGCGCTGGAGGACCTGCGCGGGCTGCTGCAGCGCCGCGAGATCGTCGCCGCGACCAACCGCGAGTGGGTCGCGAACCACGCGATGTTCGGCACCGCGGTCGAACGGTTCGTCGCGCGGCTGTACGCCTTCGAGGGACGCGCGTGAACCTGCTGCTGCTGAACCACTACGCCGGCACGCCCGAGCTGGGCATGGAGTACCGGCCCTACTACCTGGCGCGCGAATGGGTGCGCCTCGGGCACCGGGTGCGCATCGTCGCGGCCGACTTCTCGCACGTGCGCACGCGCCAGCCGCCGCCCGGCACCCAGGTCATCGACGGGATCGAGTACCAGTGGCTGCCGACGCCCGCGTACCGCGGCAACGGCGTCGGCCGGCTGCGCAACGTGATGGCCTACCTGAGCCAGACCTGGGCGATGGCCGACGAGCTCGCCCGCGACGTCCGGCCCGACGCGGTGATCGCCTCCAGCACCTACCCGATGGACAACTGGGTCGCGCGGCGCATCGCGCAGGCCGCGGCCCGCGCCGGCGTGCGCGCGCGCCACGTCTACGAACTGCACGACCTGTGGCCGCTGTCGCTGATCGAGCTGGCCGGCATGTCGCCGTGGCACCCCTTCGCGCTGGTCTGCCAGTCGGCCGAGGATGCCGCCTACCGGCACTGCGACCTGGTCGTCTCGATGCTGCCGAAGGTGCACCCGCACGTGACCGCCCGCGGGCTGGACCTGCGCAAGCTGGCGATCGTGCCCAACGGCATCAGTCCCGAGGAGTGGCAGGGGGCGCCCGCCCCGCTGCGCGGCGACGTCGCCGCCGCGCTGGCCGCCGCGCGCGAAGGTGAGCGCGTGGTGGTCGGCTACGCGGGTTCGATGGGCCTGCCCAACGCGCTGGATCACCTGCTGGATGCCGCGAAGCGCCTCGCCGATGCGCCGCTGGGCTTCGTGCTGGTCGGCGACGGGCATGAACGCGAGCGCCTCGCGCGCCGCATCGCCGACGAGGGCCTGTCCCGGGTCGCGCTGCTGCCGCCGATCCCGAAGGCCCAGGTGCGCGCCTTCCTCGCCGCGATCGACATCGCCTTCATCGGCTGGCAGCGCGTGCCGATCTACCGCTTCGGCATCGCGCCGAACAAGCTGATGGACTACATGATGGCCGGCAAGGCGGTGCTGCACGCGGTGGAGGCGGGCAACGACCCGGTGGGCGACGCGCGCTGCGGACTGACCGTCCCGCCGGAGGATCCGGCGGCCATCGCCGAGGGGCTGAAGGGCCTGGCCGGCCTGCGCGCGGCCGATCGGCGTGCGATGGGCGAGCGCGGCAAGGCCTACGTGCTGCGCCACCACGCGTATCCCGTGCTCGCGCAGCGTTTCATCGCGGCGCTGGGCGGCTGCTGAGGCGCGGGACCATGGGCAGCGGTCGCAACGCGCCACGGCCGGCACCGCGCGCCGAAGACGGTGGCGACGCCGCCAGCGGCGAGAGGCCGGACGGCCTGCAGGAGATGGCGGCACGTTATGCGCGCCGCGCCGGCCTGGAGGACCGCTACAGCCTGCTGCGCCCCGAGGTCTGGCAGGCCGTGCAGGAGCGGCAGCGCGCGATGATCGGGCTGCTCGTCGCCCACGGGATGAGCGATCTGGCGGCGCTGCGTGTCGTCGAGGTCGGCTGCGGCGCCGGCGGCAACCTGCTCGAGCTGCTGCGCCTGGGTCTGCAGCCGCAGCACCTGTGCGGCATCGAGCTGCTGCCCGAGCGCGCGCAGGCGGCGCGGCAGCGGCTGCCCGCGGCCGTGCGGGTCGTCGAGGGCGATGCCGCGGCGCAGCCGATCGCGCCGGGCAGCGTCGACATCGTGCTGCAGTCCACCGTCTTCTCGTCGCTGCTCGACGACGGCGTCCAGCAGCGGCTGGCCGCGACGATGTGGCGCTGGCTGCGGCCGGGCGGCGGCGTGCTCTGGTACGACTTCACCGTCGGCAACCCGCGCAACCCCGACGTGCGCGGCGTGCCGCTGCGCCGGGTGCGCGAACTGTTCCCGCAGGGCCGCGTGGACGCGCGCCGCGTCACGCTGGCGCCGCCGCTGGCGCGCGCGGCCTGCCGCGTCCACCCGCGCCTGTACGCGGCTCTGAACGTCCTGCCCCCGCTGCGCACGCACGTGCTGGCGTGGATCGGTCGCCACGTGGCCGATTGATCGGCAGACGATCGGATGGCAGCGGTGCCGACTCGAGCCCGCGAGACACCCGTGCGCCGGCCTGGTTACGCTGTGACGTTCGCGGCCGCACCCCGGCTCGGCCACGGTGTCCGGCCAGCCGCGCAGGGCCTGCGTCGGGCGCCACCTGAACCCGGCCAGCTAGAATCCGAGCGGCTTGCATCACGACATCAGCGCATCAATCGCCATGCGAACCACGCTCGACATCGACGACGACCTGCTCGCCGCCGCGAAGGAGCTCGCGCGCCGTGAGGGTCGCAGTGCCGGACAGGTCGTCTCGGCCCTGCTGCGTCAGTCGCTGACCGGCGTGGTGGCCGCGCCGACGACGGCCCGCGCGCGACGCGCGGCGCGCACGGTCGCCGGATTCCGCCCGTTCGAGGCCCGCAGCGGCATCGTGACCACCGATGCGCAGGTGGAGCGGCTGCGCGACGCCGAGGGCATCTGACCCTGCCGTGCGCGCGCTGCTCGACGTCAATGTGCTGGTGGCGCTGCTGGATGCCGGCCACCTGCACCACCGCATGGCGCGCGACTGGCTCGCGGCTCACGTGCGCCACGGCTGGGCCTCCTGCCCGCTGACGCAGAACGGTTGCCTGCGCATCCTCTCGTTGCCCGCCTATCCCAATCCGCAGCCGCCGGGGCGGGTGGCGCAGCGCCTGGCCGAGGCCTGTGCCGACGCCAGCCACGCCTTCTGGCCCGACGAGCTCAGCCTGCTCGAGGCGGGCCGCATCCGCTGGGAGCGGGTGCTCGGCTCGCGCCAGGTCACCGACGTCTACCTGCTCGCGCTGGCCGCGGCCCACGACGCCCGCTTCGTGACCTTCGACCGGGCGATCGCGGCCCAAGCCGTGCCGGCGGCGCAGAAGAAGCACCTGCTGGTCCTCGGCGCCTGACACCCTCCGATCCATGACCGAGCACTCGACGCCATCCGCCTTCCTCCCCTTCGCCCTGCCCGAGATCGGCGACGACGAGATCGCGGAGGTCGTCGACACGCTGAAGTCCGGCTGGATCACCACGGGCCCGAAGGCCAAGCGCTTCGAGGCCGACTTCGCCGCCTTCCTCGGCGACGAGCGGCTGCACTGCGTCGCCGTCAATTCGGCCACCGCCGGGCTGCATCTCGCGCTCGAGGCGATCGGCATCGGGCCCGGCGACGAGGTGATCACGACGACGCACACCTTCACCGCGACGGCCGAGGTCGTGCGCTACCTCGGGGCCGACGTGCGCCTGGTCGACATCGACCCGCAGACGCTGAACATCGATCCGGCCGCGGTCGAGCATGCCATCACGTCGCGCACCAAGGCCATCCTGCCGGTGCATTACGGCGGGCTCGCGGCCGACATGCCCGCGCTGCTCGCCGTCGCGCGCCGCCACGGCCTGCGCGTCGTCGAGGACGCGGCGCACGCGCTGCCGACGAGCTGCGGCGGGCGCCTCGTCGGCACGCTGGACAGCGATGCCACCGTCTTCAGCTTCTACGCCAACAAGACGATCACCACGGGCGAGGGCGGCATGCTGGTCACGCGCGACGCCGATCTCGCCGCGCGCGCGAGGGTCATGCGGCTGCACGGCATCAGCCGCGACGCGTTCGACCGCTTCACCGCGAAGGTGCCCAGCTGGTACTACGAGATCGTCGCGCCGGGCTTCAAGTACAACCTGACCGACATCGCCGCGGCGCTGGGCCTGCACCAGTTGCGCAAGGCGCGGGACTTCGCACGGCGCCGCGGCGAGATCGCGGAGGCCTACCAGGAGGCTTTCGCCGGCCTGCCGCTGCGGCTGCCCGCCGGCCCGCAGCCCGGCGACGAGCACTCCTGGCACCTCTACGCGGTCCGCCTGGGCGAGGACGCGCCGCTCGGTCGAGACCCCTTCATCGAGGCCCTGTACGCCCGCGGCATCGGCTGCAGCGTGCACTACATCCCGCTGCACCTGCAACCCTACTGGCGCGACCGTTACGGCCTGCGGCCCGAGTGGTTCCCGTGCAGCCAGGCCGCCTACGAGGGGCTGGTGAGCCTGCCGATCTTCTCGCGCATGACCGAGGCCGACACGCGGCGCGTGATCGACAGCGTGCGCGAGCTGCTGGGCGGGCCCTGAGCGGCGCCGGCCGGACGACCCGCGCACGCCCGCCGGCCCTCGCCGCCCGCGCCGCGTCCATGCTCAAGCGAGCGATCGACATCCTCGTCTCCGCCGCGGCCCTGGTGCTGCTGGCGCCGCTGCTGCTGGCCGTGGCGCTGTGGATCAAGTGGGACTCGCCGGGACCGGTCTTCTTCCGCCAGGAGCGGGTCGGCCTGCACGGGCGCGTCTTCCGCATCTTCAAGTTCCGCACCATGGTCGCGGCGCAGCCCCACGGCGGGCTGCAGATCACCGCGAGCGCGGATCCGCGCATCACGCGCGCGGGCGCCGTCCTGCGGCGCACCAAGCTCGACGAGCTGCCGCAGCTCCTCGACGTGCTGCGCGGCACGATGAGCCTGGTGGGCCCGCGGCCCGAGGTGCCGCGCTACGTCGCCGAGTACCCCGAGGAGAAGCGCCGGCGCCTGCTCAGCGTGCGCCCGGGCATCACCGACTTCGCCTCGCTGCGCTTTCGCAACGAGGGCGAGCTGCTGTCGCGCGCCGACGACCCCGAGCGCGAATACCTCGAGGTGATCCTGCCGGAGAAGCTGCGCGTCGCTGCGGCCTCCGTCGAGCACGCGTCGCTGGCCGCCGACCTGCGCGCGCTGGGCCTGACATTGCGCACCGTGTTCCTGCCCCGTCATCCCTTGCAGAAGGTGATCAACGTGATCGAACACCAGCGGTTCTGGGCCCGCGTCGCGGCCCGCATGGAGCAGGCCAGCCGGCGCACGCGCTGGCTCGCGGTGGCCGTCGACGCGCTCGTCGTGCTCGCCTGCTGGCACCTGACCTACCTGTTCCGGCTGGGTGTCGAGCGCTGGCAGCCCGGCCGCCCCTGGTACGACGACCTGGTCTCGTTCGGTGTCGTCGCGGCCTACCTGGTCGCCTTGCGCCTGAGCGGGGTGCGGCGCTCGCTGTGGCGCTTCTTCGCCTTCGACGACATGCGGCGCATCGTGCTGGCCTGCGCGGCGGCCGGCCTGTTCAGCGCGGTGTGGGTCCTGATGGCGCAACTGGTCGGCGTGGCCCGCGCGGTGCTGGTGCTGCACCCGGTGTTCACGATGGTCGGCCTGGTGCTCGTGCGCATGCTGGTGCGCATGGTCTGGGAGCAGGCCCACGCGGTCGGGGGTGCCAGCGGGGGCGAGCCCCGCCAGGCGATCGTCATGGGCGCGGGCGAGACGGCGCGGCGGCTGCTGGCCGGGCTGCACCGGCGGCAGGGCTGGAAGGTGCTGATGCTGCTGGACGACGCGCCGTCGCTGCAGGGCGCGCGCATCGCCGGCGTGCCGGTGGTGGGGCCGCTGGCGCGGGTGCGCGACCCCTCGGTGACGGCCGGCGCGACGCACGTGATCGTCGCGATGACGGCGGCCGAAGGCCCGGCACGCGAAACCGCGCTGGCGCTGGCCGCGGATTCCGGCCTGACGGTGCTGACGGTTCCCGAGGCCGAGGACCTCAGCGAGGTTGCCGAGCCGCGGGGCGACTGAGCACGGCCGCCCCGGGCCGCCCCGCCTGCCCTCAGGTGCCGCTGGCCATGAAGGCGGGTGCCGGCGCCGGCTTGCCGTTGCCGTTGACCTGCGCCGCCTGGTTGACCTCGGCCGCGTCGCGGAACTCGGGCACCAGGTTGCGCACCTGGCGCAGCACGGCCTCGTCGTCGCCGATGTCGCACACCTTGCGCAGCGCGAGCAGCATCTTCTCGAGCAGCATCGGCTCGATGGAGCGCTCGAGCGCGCACATGATGCGCGGGTGGCTGCTCGGCACGGTCTTGTCGCCGATCAGCAGCTCCTCGTAGAGCTTCTCGCCGGGGCGCAGCCCGACGAACTTCAGCTCGATGTCGCCGTCGGGTGTCTGCGCGGTCTTCTCGCTCAGGCCGTACAGGCGCAGCATCGTGCGCGCGAGGTCGGCGATGCGCACCGGCTCGCCCATGTCGAGCACGAAGACCTCGCCGCCCTTGGCCATCGCGCCGGCCTGGATGACCAGCTGCGCGGCCTCGGGGATCAGCATGAAGTAGCGGATGATGTCCGGGTGCGTGATGGTGATCGGGCCGCCGCCCTCGATCTGGCGCTTGAACAGCGGCACCACCGAGCCCGACGAGCCCAGCACGTTGCCGAAGCGCACCATCGAGAACACCGTCTGCACGTCCTTCATCGCCGCCGAGGCCTGGAAGATCAGCTCGGAGATGCGCTTGGACGCGCCCATCACGTTGGTCGGCCGCACCGCCTTGTCGGTGGACACCAGCACGCAGGTCTCGAGCCGGCAGCGCGCGGCCGCCACGGCGACGGCCAGCGAGCCGAACACGTTGTTGACCACGCCCTGGCGGATGTTGGCCTCGACGATCGGCACGTGCTTGTACGCCGCCGCGTGGTAGACGGTCTGCACGCCGTGCTCGCGCATCACGCGCTCGACCAGGTCGCCGTCGATCACGCTGCCCAGCACGGCGACCAGCTTCGTGTCGCCGCGCAGCAGCTGCAGCTCGTGCTCGATCGTGTACAGCCCGAACTCGGAGTGGTCGAACAGGATCAGCTTGGTCGGCGACTGGCTGAGGATCTGCCGGCACAGCTCGCTGCCGATCGAGCCGGCCGCGCCCGTGACCAGCACCACCTTGCCGCGGATGTTGCGGGCGAACAGGTCCGGGTTCGGCGGCACCGGGTCGCGGCCCAGCAGGTCGGAGACGTCGATGTCGCGGATGTCCGAGACCGACGCGTGGCCCGAGGAGACCAGGTCGGCCAGCCCCGGCAGCATCTTGACCGGCAGCCCCAGCGCCTCGATGCGGCTGATCAGCGCGCGGCGCGCCGAGGCGGCCGCCGACGGGATCGCGACGACGATCTGCTCGATGTCGTGGCGCTGCACGGCCGTCTCCAGCTCGTCGGGCCCGTAGACCGTCAGGCCGGCGACGACGCGCCGGCGCAGGCTGGGCTCGTCGTCGACGAAGCACATCGCCTGGTAGTCGAGGCTCATCGTCATCGCGTGGGCCAGCTCGACACCGGCGCTGCCGGCGCCGTAGATCAGCGTGCGCCGGCGCGGCCGGCCGGGCTTCTTCATGCCGCGCTGCAGCACCGCGCGAGCGATCACCCGCGAGGTCAGCAGGTAGGCGAACGACAGGAACCAGTAGGTCAGGATCGACGAGGGCGGCACCCGCTCGAAACTCAGCAGCTTGACCGTCACGTACAGCAGCAGCACCACGCCGGCCAGCGCGATGCTCGTCGTGGCCACGGTGCGCAGGTCGATGAACCTCACGACCGAGCGGTACAGGCCCGACGCGGCCAGGATGACCACCGTGCCCATGCCCGCGAGCAGGTAGCCGATCACGCTGACCTGCAAGGCCCCGCGCAGGCTGACCGGCCCGAGGGCCACGGCGACGAAGGCGCACAGCGGCAGGAAGACGCCGTCGGCCAGCAGGTTCAGCGCCCGCTTGCTCGGGTCGGGCAGGCCGGCCAGGCGCCGGCCGAGCCGCGCGAGGTTCATGCGGTGGCCTCGTGCAGGCTGCTGCGGGCCGGCGCGGTGGCCTGTGCCATCACCTCGTGCACGGCGGCCACCGTGGCCTCGAGGGCTTGCGGCGGCAGCGTCGGGTGCACCATGAACATCAGGCTGGTCTCGCCCAGTTCGCGGGCCACCGGCAGCCGGCGCGCCGGGGCCCAGCCGCGGTCGGCGAAGGCCTTCTCGAGGTAGATCTCGCTGCAGGAGCCGACCGTGCACGGGATGCCCAGCGCGTTGACGGCCTCCATGATGCGGTCGCGGTTCCAGCCCGGCGCCAGCCGCTCGGGGCGCACGAACGCGTAGAACTTGTAGTAGGCATGGCCGACGTGGTCGCCCGGCAGCGGCACGCGCAGGCCGGGCAGGGCGGACAGGCCGGCCGCCAGGCGCTGCGCATGCGCGCGGCGCCGCGCGGTCCAGTCGGCGAGCTTGCGCAGCTGCAGGCGGCCGAGCGCGGCCTGCATCTCGGTCAGCCGCCAGTTGGTGCCGAAGCTCTCCGTGATCCAGCGGAAGCCGGGCGGGTGCTGCCGGTTGTAGACGGCGTCGTAGCTGCGGCCGATGTCCTTGTACGCCCAGGCGCGCTTCCACGCCGCCTCGTCGTCCAGCACCAGCATGCCGCCCTCGCCGCCGGTGGTGATGATCTTGTCCTGGCAGAAGCTGAAGGCGGCCGCGTGGCCGAACGCGCCCACCGGCCGGCCCTGGTACGTGGCCCCGTGCGCCTGCGCGCAGTCCTCGATGACGACCAGCCCGCGCTCCTCGGCCAGCGCCATGATCTCGTCCATCGGGCAGGGCCAGCCGGCCAGGTGCACGACGACCAGCGCCTTCGTGCGCGGCGTCAGCGCCGCGCGCAGCGTCGCGGCGGTGACGACCTGGCTGTCGCGATCGACATCGGCGATGACCGGCCGGGCCCCGCGCATGACGGCGCAGCTGGCCGACGCGACGTAGGTGCGCGATGCGGTGACCACGTCGTCGCCCGCCCCGATGCCGAAGGCCTCGAGCGCGAGTTCCAGCGCCAGCGTGCCGTTGGCCACGGCCACTGCGTGGCGGCGGCCGGTGAATTGGGCATACTCGCGTTCGAACGCGCGGCCTTCCTCACCGGTCCAGTAGTTGACCTTGCCCGAGGCGAGGACCCTCACCACCGCCGCCTGCTCCTCGGCATCGAACGAGGGCCACGGGGCGGACTGGAACCAGGGGTTGATGTTCATCGGGATCTCGTCTGGAGGCCGCGAGGGGCTGGCGTTGTTGGTCTTCTGGCGAGCCTGAAGCGGGGCGGCCGTGAGATTCTGCGCGTTCAGCCTGCAATCGTAATCCCAAGGCTGGTGCGTCCGGCGTCCCTAAGGTGCCGTTGCTCACGGGCGGTTACAGCTTCGCGACGGCGGTCACTCGCCGGCGCCGCATCCTGCCGCCGGATGGGGGCGAAGCTCCGAATCGGCCGGCTTTGCAGCCCGTCCTGGACACCTCGCCGGTCGTGACTTCGGGATAGGCTGCCCCGGCGACCGACTTACGATCGCTCACTCCGCTCCAGTCGGTGCGGTCGCCGCCGGACATCGGACGTTCGCGACGCAGGCCCTGCGCCAGGACCGCCCGGTGGCGCAGCCGTCATCGCCGCATCTCACGACCCGACCCGCAACCTCCCTTGGGCCCCACCTTCCACCTCCTGCGCCGCCCGCTGGCCTTCGCGGCCGCGTTCTCGTTCTTCGTGAACCTGCTGCTGCTGGTGCCGGCGCTGTTCATGCTGCAGGTGTTCGACCGGGTCATCACCAGCCAGAGCCGCGAGACGCTGCTGGTGCTGCTGATCGGCGTGGCCGTCGCGCTGGCGCTGATGTTCGCGCTGGACTACCTGCGCAGCCGGCTGCAGGGCGTGGCCGGCAACCTGCTGGCCGACTCGCTGCTGCCCACCGTCGCGCTGGAGACGCTGGCGCGCTCGGCGCGGCAGCCCGAGACCGCGGCGCACGACGGGCTGCGCGACGTCGCGTCGTTGCGCAACCTGTTCTCGTCGCAGGGGCTGCTGGCGGTGTTCGACGCACCCTGGGCGCTGGTCTACATCGCGGTGATCTGGCTCGCGCACCCGGTGCTGGGTGTGACCGCGGTGGTCTCGGCACTGCTGATGCTCGCGCTGGCGCTGCTGAACGCGCGCATCACGCGCCAGGGCATCGAGGACGTGCAACGGGCGGCCTCGAAGGCGCAGCGCTACCTGGAGTCGTCGATGCACAACGCCGAGGTCGTGCAGTCGCTGGGCATGGGGCCGGCGCTGATGGCGCGCTGGCGCCGGCTGAGCGCCGAGCTGGCCGTGCGGCAGGGGCCCACCGCGCGCCGCTCGGTGGCGATGGCCGCGCTGACGCGCACGACGCGGCAGGCGGTGCAGGTGGCCATGCAGGCGATGGGCGCGTACCTGGTGATCACCGGCGACGGCTCGCCCGGCGTGATGGTTGCCGCGACCATCCTGCTCGGCCGCGCGCTCGCGCCGGTGGAACAGATCGTCGGCAGCTGGCGCGTGCTGGCCGAGGGGCGGCTGGCGCTGCGCCGGCTGGCCGGCCTGCTCGATGCGGCAGCCCGGCAGCCGGAGCGCATGGCCCTGCCCGCGCCGGCCGGGCAGCTGGTGGCCCACAACCTCGTCTACCGCGCGCCCCGCGGCGATCGCCTGATCCTCGCCGGGGTGTCCCTGAGCCTCGCGCCGGGCGAGTCGCTGGCCATCGTCGGCCCCAGCGGTGCCGGCAAGTCGACGCTGGTGCGCCTGCTGACCGGCGTGCGGCCGCCCAGCGCCGGCGAGGTGCGGCTGGACCACGTCGATCTCGCGCAGTGGCCGCGCGAGCAGGTCGGCGCGCACATCGGCTACCTGCCGCAGGACGTCGAGCTGTTCTCCGGCACGGTCGCCGAAAACATCGCCCGCCTCGGCGACGTCGATTCCCCGAAGGTGGTCGCGGCCGCGCAGCGCGCCGGGGCGCACGAGCTGATCCTGTCGTTCCCCGAGGGCTACGACACGCCGATCGAGCCCAGCGGCTCGATCTTCTCGCCGGGGCAGCGGCAGCGCATCGCGCTGGCGCGTGCGCTGTACGGCGAGCCGAAGCTGCTCGTCCTGGACGAGCCGAACGCCAACCTCGACGGCGCCAGCGAGCTGGCGCTGGGCGAGGTGCTGCGCGGGCTGCAGGGCAAGGTGACGACCATCGTCGTCTCGCACCGCATCCCGCTGGTGCAGCACATGACGAAGATGCTGGCGCTGGAGGGCGGCCGCGTCACCCACTACGGGCCCCTGCCGGAGGTGATGCAGGCGCTGCAGGGCGGCGCTGCGCGCGCCGGCGGTGCTCAGGTCGTGGCGATGCCGCGCGGCACGGCGCAGCAGCCCGGCACGCGGCCGGAAGGGCAGGGCGCATGACCGCCGTCGACACCACCGTGTTGGCCCCCGATCCGCTCGCGACGCACCAGGCCGACGCCGGCCGGCTCGCGCGTGCCGGCCTCGTGGTGCTGCTCGCCGGGCTGCTGCCGATCGCCGCCTGGCTGAGCTTCGCGCCGCTGTCGTCAGCGGTCATCGCCAGCGGGCACGTCAAGGTCGACCAGGATCGCCGCCCGGTGCAGCACGCCGAGGGCGGCACCGTGCGCGAGGTGCTGGTGCGCGACGGCCAGCGCGTCAAGCGCGGCGAGCCGCTGATCGTGCTGGGCGACGTCGCCGTGGACGCCGACCGCAACCGCCTGGACTTCCGCGTGCTGGCCGAGCGCACCGGCCTCGCGCGGCTGGAGTCCGAGGTGGCGATGGCCGCCGCGGTGGCCTTCCCGCGCGAGGTGCTCGACGCGGCCCGGGCCGACGCGCGGCTGCAGGAGCTCGTCGACAAGGAGCGCGCGCTGTTCAAGGCGCGGCGCGATGCGCTCGTCGGGCAGGTGGCGCTGCTGCGCGCGCAGCGCGGGAAGGTCGAGCAGGAGGTGGCGGCCCTGCAGGCGCAGGTGGCCAAGGCGGTCGAATCGCTGAGCTTCCAGCGCGAGGAGCTCGAGACCCACCGCGGGCTGTCGAAGGACGGCTACATCTCGGGCACGCGCGTCGCGCAGCTGGAGAGCGCGGTCGCCGACTACGGCGTCAAGCTCGAGGAGCGCCGCGGCGAACTCGCGCGCGCGGAGCAGCGCGCCGTCGACATCGACCTGCGCATCCGCGGCCTGGAGACCGACTACCGCCAGCAGGCCAACGACCAGCTGAAGGTCGTCTCGTCGCGCCTGTCGGAGATCGAGCAGGAGCAGCGCAAGTCCATCGACGCCTCGTCGCGCCAGGTCATCGCCGCACCGGCCACCGGCGAGGTCATCGGCCTGAAGGTCACGACGCCGGGTGCCGTGATCGCGCCGCGCGACACCGTCGCCGAGATCGTCCCGGCCGAGGCCCGCCTCGTCACCGAGGCGCGCATCCGCACCGAGGACATCGCGCGCGTCGCCCAGGGCAGCGCCGCCGACATCCGCTTCACCGCGTTCCCGTACCGCAGCACGCCGCTGGTTCGCGGCACGGTCACCTACATCGCCGCCGACCGGCAGGTCGACGCCGCGACGCGCCTGCCGTACTTCGCCGTGCTCGTCGAGGCCGACGCGCGCTCGCTGGCCGGCGCGGGCGACATCCGGCTGCAGGCCGGCATGCCGGCCGAGGTCTACATCCAGGGTGACCAGCGCACCCCGCTGCAGTACCTGCTGGAGCCGCTGTCGCAGGTGGTGCGCCGGGCCGCGCGGGAGCACTGAGCCGGATCGTTCTTGCGGGGCGAGCCCCGCCGACCCGGCCGGGCCGGGGGTAGCCACGACATCGGCCACGAGACCACAAATCTCACGCCGACGGTGCGCTCGAACAGGGGGGTCGGCGGCTTGGCCCCTGGGGTGGCTCCCCATAATGGTTGCACCCGATACGGGGATATCGCCCGGCGCAGCGCGGACGTTGCGTCGCGTGGGCGGATCCCATTCCTTCTCCAACCGACAGGCTTGCGATGTTTGCTTCCTATCTCGACCCGGGCACCGGCGCGCCCATCACCGGAGACGATTCGGACAACGTGCTGAACGGCACCGCGGCCAGCGAGGTGATCTCCGGTGGCGGCGGGCAGGACACGCTGCACGGGGAAGGCGGCCACGACACGCTGGACGGCGGTGCCGGCCGCGACACCCTCCACGGGGGAACCGGCAACGACAGCTTCCGCATCACCAGCCTGCCGGCCGCCGGGGCACCGGACCTGATCGAGGACTACAAGGCCGGGTCGGGCACCTACGACGCCCAGGAGACGGACCTCATCGATGTCTCGGCCCTGGTCGGCACGGCTTTCGCGGGGGGCCAGGCAGCGGGCAACCTGGTGCAGGCGGTCCGTGACGCGGCCACCGGTCGGGTGCTGCTGCAGGTGGACACCGACGGCAGCGGATCGGGCGCGGGCTGGCGGACAGTCGCGACGCTGAACGCGCTGCCGTCCGACGCGACGGTCGACGTGGTGCTCGGCACCGACACGGCGCCCGTGCCGCTGGTCATCAAGGCCGCGTCGACCGGCTGGACGGTCACCCCGTCGCAGTCGACGGTGGGCGAAGCGGCCGGGTCGGTGGCCTTCACGGTCACCCGCGCCGACACGCATGGCGAGCAGACGGTGCATGTCAGCACCACCGCCGCCTTCGGCGCCGCCAACGGCGGCGACTTCACCGCGAAGACGCACGAGGCGCTGGTCTTTGCCGACGGCGAGGCCTCGAAGGTCGTCACGGTGTCGATCACGGACGACGCGACGGCCGAGCCGCCCGAGACCTTCGGTGTTGTCGTCCAGGCCACGGCCAGCCTGGCGGCCGACCAGAACCTGGCGTCGGCCACCTTCACGATCACCGACAACGACGGCGGTGCCCCGGGCACGGCCGGCAACGACACGCTGGTCGGCGGCGCGGACAACGACACGCTGGCCGGAGGCGAGGGCCTCGACGTGCTGCAGGGCGGCCCCGGCGACGACACGCTGTCGGCCGGCGGCGGCGGCGCCGACGCGATCGACGGCGGCGCCGGCACCGACACGCTGACGCTGGACCGCAGCGGAGAGACGGCTGCGATCACCCTGACGGCGAACGCGGCGGCCGCGGGGGGCATGTCCTTCGTGCTCGCCGACGGCACGATCGTCACCGGCATCGAACTGCTGAACCTGACAACCGGATCCGGCAACGACGAAGTCAACTTCGTGCCGGGCGCGGCCGGCACCCACAGCTGGCATGCAGGCGCCGGCAGCGACCGCGCGGTGGTCGACTTCTCGGCCTTCAGCCAGGCCGTGTCGACCGCCGACCTCGGCGGCGGCAACCTCGGCTACACGACGGGCAGCAGCCACGCGGTCCTGCTGTACGACGTCGAGCGCTACACGGTGCTCGGCGGCTCGGGCCAGGATCTCCTGTTCGGCGGCGCGTCCGCCGACGTCCTGATCGGCAACGCCGGCAGCGACACCCTGTTCGCCCTCGGGGGCAACGACGCGCTGTGGGGCGGGAGTGGCGACGACTCGCTGACCGGCGGCGAGGGCAACGACCTGCTCGTCGGCGGTGACGGCAACGACGGCCTGGACGGCGGCGACGGCGACGACGTGCTGATCGGCGGCGCCGGCGGCGACAGCCTCAACGGCGGTGAAGGCTCCGATGTCCTGCTGGGCGGCGACGGCGGCGACATCCTCGCGGCCGGCGGCGGCGGCCCCGACATCGTCGACGGCGGCAGCGGGGTCGACGTGCTGACGCTGGACCGCAGCGCCGCCACCACGGCGATCGTCGTGACGGCCAATGCGGCGGCGGCCGGCGGCATCGCCTTCACGCTGGCCGACGGCAGCCAGGTGCGCGGCATCGAGCTGCTGACGCTGAAGACGGGTTCGGGCGACGACCAGGTGACCTGGGTGCCGACGGCCGGCGGGGCCTATGGCTGGTATGCCGGCGACGGCGACGACCGCGCGGTGGTCGACTACTCGGCCTTCGCGTCCTCGATCCGCACCACCTCGGTGGACAGCGGCGGCGTCAACTTCTTCGCCGCCGACGGCAGCAGCCGCTTCGGTCTCTACCAGGTCGAGCACTTCAGCGTCTTCGGCGGCTCGGCCGACGACAGCCTCAGCGGCGGCAGCGGCAACGACGTGCTCTCGGGCAACGGCGGCAACGACGTGCTCGAAGGCGGCGCGGGCGACGACCAGCTCTCCGGTGGCGATGGCAACGACACCCTCGACGGCGGCACCGGTGTCGACGTGCTGCAGGGTGGCAATGGCAACGACACCCTGATCGCCGGTGGCGGCGGCGCCGACACCATCGACGGCGGCGCCGGCACCGACGCCCTGACGCTGGACCGCGCCGCCGCGAGCAGCGCGATCACCATCGCCTTCAATGCCGCGGCGCCCGGCGGGGCGTCGTTCACGCTGGGCGACGGCACCACGGCGAGCGGCGTCGAGCTGCTGACCCTGAGCACGGGCTCGGGCGACGACACGCTGACGCTGACGCCCGCCGCGGCGGGTGCGCACACGTGGTTCGCCAACGGCGGCACCGACCATGCGATCGTCGACTTCTCGGGCTTCGGCACGCGCATCCTGTCGGGGCTGGCGCCCGGCGGCGGCATCAGCTACGCGACGATCGACGGCACGCACAAGGTCGACCTCTACGGGGTCGAGCGCGTCAGCCTCAGCGGCGGGTCCGCCGACGACTACCTGGCCGGCACGGCCGGCAACGACGTGCTGACCGGCAACGGCGGCAACGACAGCCTGGTCGGCGACGCGGGCGACGACCAGCTCTTCGGCGGCGCGGGCAACGACACCCTGCAGGCGGGTCTGGGCGCGGACGTGCTGAACGGCGGTGACGGCGACGACACGCTGATCGCCGGCGCAGGCGGCGCCGACACCATCGACGGCGGCAGCGGCGTCGACGGCCTGACGCTCGACCGCAGCGCGCTGAGCAGCGCGGTCAACATCACCGTCAACGCCGCTGCGCCTGGCGGCGCCTCCTTCACCCTCCCCGACGGCACGACGGTCGCGGGCATCGAGCTGCTGTCGCTCTTCACGGGTTCGGGCGACGACATGGTGACCTTCGTGCCCGGCCCGGTGGGGATCCAGAGCTGGACGGCGGGCGCCGGCACGGATCGCGCGGTCCTCGACTTCTCGGCCTTCAGCCAGCAGATCCTCACCGGCAACGCGGCCGGCGGGGGCGTCAGCTTCATCACGGCCAATGCCGGGCGCCAGATCGACCTGTACAACGTCGAGCACCTGAGCGTGATCGGCGGGTCGGGCGACGACTACCTGGCAGGGCGCGACGGCGACGACCTGCTCAACGGTCACGACGGCAGCGACAGCATCGACGGCGGAGGCGGCCATGACGATCTCTTCGGCGGGGCGGGCAACGACGCCTTGAACGGCGGTGCCGGCATCGACACGGCTCACTACGGCGGGCCGGCGTCGGGCTTCGAGCTGACGTGGAGCAGCGGCACGGTGACCGTCCGGGACATCGACGCCTCCAATGGCGACAACGGCACCGACACGGTCGTCGGCGTCGAGCGCTTCGCCTTCGGCGACAAGGTCCTGGACCTCAGCGGCTTCCGGCCCCTGAGCTACCTCGCGTCGCACGCCGATCTGGTCTCGGCCTTCGGCACGGATGCCGACGCGGCGATGCAGCACTACGTGCGCTGGGGCTTCCAGGAAGGACGCGGCGTCACCTTCGACGCGCTGCGCTACACCGCATCCCACGCTGACCTGATGGCGGCCTTCGGCACCGATGCCGACGCGGCCGCGCGCCACTACATCCAGTGGGGACGTGCCGAAGGGCGCGGCGTCACCTTCGACGCGCTGCGCTACACGGCGTCGCACGCTGACCTGATCGCGGCATTCGGCACCGACACCGATGCCGCGGCGGGCCACTACATCCAGTGGGGCTACGCGGAAGGCCGCGGCATCAGCTTCGACGCCCTGCGCTATGTCGCGTCGTTCCCCGACCTGATCGCCGCCTTCGGCACCGACACGACCGCGGCGACGCGGCACTACATCGCTGCCGGATTCGGCGAAGGCCGGGCGGCCTCCTTCGACGCCCTGCGCTATGTCGCGTCGTATGCCGACCTGATGTCGGCCTTCGGCACCGACACCGAGGCTGCCACGCAGCACTACGTGCAGTGGGGCTACAACGAGGGCCGCTCGGCATCGTTCGATGCCGGCTTCTACCTCGCGAAGTACGCCGACCTGCGCGCGGCCTTCGGAACGGACGCGACCGCGGCCGCCCGTCACTACATCCAGTGGGGCTTCCAGGAAGGGCGCGTGGCGGGCAACGGCGGAGCCGACGTGCTCACGGGATCCTCGAGTGCGGACACGCTCGACGGGGGCGCCGGCAACGACGTCATCTCCGGGCTCGGCGGCAACGACACGCTGTACGGCGGTGCCGGAGCCGACACGATCTCCGGCGGCGAAGGCAACGACACCCTGTACGGCGCGTCGGCCGGCAGCGGCTTCGACGGCGAGGCCGACACCTTCGTCTTCGATTCGCCGGCAGGCGCCGCAAACCAGGACACCGTGGCCTGGTTCGAGGCCAGCGGGGTCGATCGCATCGCCCTGTCGGGTTCGGTCTTCACGTCCGTGCTCGGCGGCGCCACGACGGGGCTCGACGCCTCGGAGTTCCACGCCGCCGCGGGTGGCAACGCGGTCGACGCCGACGACTTCATCCTCTTCGACACGAACACCGGCACGCTGTTCTACGACGCCGACGGCAGCGGCCCGACGGCGAAGCTGGCGTTCGCGGTGCTCGCGTCGGTCAACGGGACGCTGGACGTCACGGACTTCGTGGTCAACCCGCCGCCTGGGCCCTGAGGGCAAGGCCCGCGTGACGGGTGCGGCCGCGCCCGCTACGCCCAGGTGACGCGGCGGGTCAGCACCTCGAAGAAGTCGAAGCCGTCCCAGACCGGGCTGAAATCCAGCGCCTGGCCGAAGGGCACGGCGCGGTCGATGCCGGGCAGCGGTCCGGACGAGAGGAACTCGACGAGCGCGGCGGGCTCGAGCCCGGCATGGCTCAGCGTCTGCACCCTGCGCGACAGCGCGGGCACGAGATCGGCCAGCCGCGGCAGCGAGGCCTCGAAGAAGAGCCCCGCGCCGCAGTGCACGTCGCGGTCGAGCACGCTCGCGAGCTGGTCGATCCGGATGCCCACGCGGGTCAGGCGGTTGTCGGGCGTGGGCAGGAAGCTCGCCTCCAGCTCGGCGGCCACCTGGTCGGCGGACACGAGCTTGTTGACGGCATCGACGGCGAGGAAGTCGCCCGGGATGGCGTCGCTGGCGCGCAGCACGCGGCGCCAGAAGTCGTCGACGTCCGCGGGCGGCGGCAGGCTGCCGTGCCAGAGCAGGGCCCGCGGCGAGGAACACGCCGCCTGCGCGAACCAGTAGGCGTCGTTGGCGAAGCGCTGCGCCAGCGCGTCGCGGGCGGCGTCGTCCAGCCCCTTCCAGTGCATCCCGTCGAGCACCGCGAGCGACAGCTTGTTCGCGAAGGCCACCTCGTTGGCCGTCGGCGGCAACGGGATGCGGCGGATCGCCTGGACGGTCTGGTCGCCGCCCCAGATCACGCGGGTGTCGGCGCGGGCCGAGAGGGCCCCGGTGATCGAGTCGGCGTGTTCGTAGCGCACGACCGAGATGCGCGAGGCCACGTCGGCGTAGGCCTCCAGCGCGAGACAGGCGTCGATGGTCTGCAGCAGGAGCTCGAGCTGCGGCGTGCTTCGCGACGACAGGCGGACCACGTTGCGGTTGCCGCACAGCAGCGACAGCACCCACGAGTACACGAAGATCGTGTCGACGTTCGACGGCGCGATGTGGAAGACCAGACCGCGCGGCGCGGCGACGGCGTGATCGAGCCGGCTCAGGAAGCGGTCGACGATGCGCCGCACGCTCGCAGGCCTCATCCAGTAGCCCAGTGCGACCAGCTCGGGGTGCCGCCGCACGCCGGGGTTGCCGAGCAGCTGCCGGGACAACTCGGCCACGAACCCGGTGAGCACCGGCGCAAACGGTTTCAGCGAGGCCTGCGCGGCGGCCGCCTCGGGCCAGGCCCCGTGGGCCAGCGCGCGGGTCATCCCGCCGTTCACGCGGCGCTCCCGGCCAGCGACGGCTGCGTGTCGCTGCAGCCGCGCACCTCGGCGCTCTTGATGCGGCCGTCGACGCGGAAGGTCGTCCCGCGGCGTCCGCAGGGGCAGCCGTCGGTGCGCAGCACGGCGCCCAGGTCCTCGGTCAGCAGGCTGTGCCCGGGGTAGCTGCGCGGCAGGACCGACAGCACCTGGATCAAGCCCTGCTCGCCCACGGCGGCCGGCGACCAGTCCAGCGGCCGGCGGACGATGACGTCGGCGAAGGCCGGGGCGTGCAGCGCGCCGTGCTCGCACTCGACGAAGATCGAGCCCACCTGCTCGGCCATGCCGTAGAAGTTGTGGACACGCGCCACGCCGACGGTCTCGCGCACGGCGGCCTTGAAGGTGTCGTTGTCGACGGCCTCGTCCTGCAGCTTCTTCCAGCCGCCGCTGTGCAGCAGGATGCCCTGCGGCAGCGAGAGGCGGCGGCCCGAGGCCTGCAAGGCCTGGACGAAGTGCTTCCAGACCATGAAGGTGAATCCGAACACGAGCACCGGACCTCCGGCATGCCGGGCGCAGAAGCGCTCCAGCGCCTCGATGTCCAGCGACATGTCCTCGTCGCGCAAGGCGTAGGTGTGGTCGCGGCCGAAGTTCGACAGGCCCAGGATGCCGGCGCCGCGCGCCGAGAACGACAGCCGGTTCTTGATCACGCCCGGGTGGTCGACGACGAGCATCGGCAGCCGGGCCTTGCCGAGGAAGTCCTGCAGGATCAGCACGAGCGCGCGCGTCTGCGCGACCGAGGTCTCGCGGTCGAGGAAGACGCGCGAGACGGCCTGGCCGGTCGTGCCGGAGGAGGTCAGGACCTTGAACACCTCGCTGCGCTCGATCGACAGCAGCTCCAGGTGCTTGAACAGGCGCACCGGGAGGAAGGGCACGGCTTCCAGCGAATCGATCGACGAGGGCCGGATGCCCTGCGCCGCGAGGATGCCGGCATAAGCCGCGCCGTGCGCGGCGTGGTGCTCGGTCAGCTCGCGCAGCGCGGGCACGAGGCGGGCGCGCTTCTCGTCGGGATCGAGGCCGTAGGGCGGCCAGTCGCTCCAGGGGGTCATGCGGAGGCCTTTCGGGTGTCGAACTGCTCCAGCAGGTTGCCGTACAGCACCTTGCCGGCCGCGGAAACCGGAAGCGTCTCGACCGCGAAGCCGGCCAGCGCGCTGCGGTGGATGCGGTAGGTGGAGGCGATGCCGTCCACCGCCGAGGCCACGGCCGCCGCATCCGTGCCCGCCACGACGAGCAGGTCGTCGCGCCCGGTCACCCGTACGTCGAGTCCCGAGCCGCGCAGCCGGCCCTCGATGTCGTCCAGGCTCATGCGCAGCCCGAAGACCTTGACGAACCGCTTCGTGCGGCCGCGCACGTAGTGCAGGCCGGCGGCGTCCCGCTCGGCAAGGTCGCCGGTGGCCAGGACACCCTGCTGGACGTCGCCGAGCGCCAGGTCGTCGGCCGCCTCGGCGTAGCCGAGCATCACGTTCGGTCCGCGGTAGACCAGCTCGCCGATCTCGCCGTTGCGCTCCACCGGCTGCCCGTCGGCCCCGCGCAGCTCGAAGCTGCCGCCCGGGATCGCCACGCCGACGCTGTCCGGATGGTCGATCGCCAGGTCCGGCGGCAGATAGGCCATCCGGGCCGTGGCTTCGGTCTGCCCGTACATCACGAAGAAGCGCCAGTCGCGCTGCGCGGCCAGCTCGGCGAACCAGCGGACCGACTCGGGGGCGAGCCGGCCACCGGCCTGCGTCAGCGTGCGCAGCGACGGCAGCGCCATGCGCTCGAAGCGCAGCCGGCGCAGCATCTCGTACATCGTCGGGACGCCCGAGAAGCTGTCGCACTCGCTGGCGCGGAAGAAGTCCCAGAAGCCCCGCTCGGTGATGCTCTGGGGCGTCAGCGCGACGCTGCCGCCGGCCAGCAGGTGCGAGTGGATGATCGACAGGCCGAAGGAGTACTGCATCGGCAGCGCCGTGATGGCACGCGAGGCGTCGCTCAAGGCCAGGTACTGGCAGATCGACTCCGCATTCGCCTGGATGTTGCGGCGCGAGAGGCGCACGAGCTTCGGCGAGCCGGTGGACCCCGATGTGGACAGCAGCACGGCCAGCTCGGGATGCAGCCGCGGCGCGGTGCCGCCGCCGCGCACCCAGTCCGCTGCGGCCGGCCGGTAGACGACCGAGACGCCGTATTGCCGCTGCACCGTGTCCTTCAGCCCCTCGTCCAGGCCCGCGTCGACCAGCAGCACCGGCACGTGCCGCCGCAGGCAGGCCAGATAGGCGACCAGCGAGCCGATCGAGTTGTCGCACTCCACGGCCGCGAGGTCCGTGCCGCGCAGCGCCTCGGCCGCCACGTCCGCGCGCGCGGCCAGCTCGCGGTGGCTCAGCCGCTCGCCGCCGGGCAGCAGCACCGCGACACGGTCGGCATGGGCTTCGGTGTGGAACAGCACGCTCAGATCACCATGCCGCCGTCGACGCCGATGACCTGGCCCGTCACGTAGCGGGACAGGTCGCTCGCCAGGAACAGCGCGACGTCGGCGACCTCCTCGGGCTGGCCCATCCGTCCCATCCGGATCGAGGCCACGCGCTCGGCGAACTTCTCGGGGCCGATCGAGCGGGCCATGTCGGTGTCGATGAATCCCGGCGCGATCGCATTGACCCGCACGTTCTGCGGCGCCAGTTCCTTGGCCAGCGACAGCGTGATGCCGATGACCGCCGCCTTGCTGCCACCGTAGACGGCCTGCCCGACGTTGCCGTGCGTGCCGATGATCGAGGCGACGTTGACGATGCTGCCGCCGCCGCTGCGGGCGATCAGGCGGCTCGCGTACTGGGCGCCGTACAGCACGCCGTACGTGTTGACCGAGAACACGCGTTCGATCTGCGCCGGCGTGACCATGCCGATCAGCGCGTCGTCGAGGACGCCGGCGTTGGCCACCAGGACGTGCAGCTTGCGGTGCAGCTTGAAGAGGGCCTGGAAGGCGTCGCGCACGCTGTCGGGCTGCGCCACGTCGCAGACCAGGGCATCGACGCGGGCTGCGGGTGCCTCGTCGCGCACGAGCGCCGCCGCCTGCTGCAGCGACTCTTCGCTGCGGCCGAGCATCACGACGCTCGCGCCGTGGCGCGCCAAGGCGCGGGCGGTGGCCAGACCGATGCCGCGGGTCGCACCGGTCACGGCGGCGACGCGGCCCTCCATCAGCGGCGGCATGGCGCGGACCTCAGAAGGCGACGCCGTGCCGGCCGAGGATCGAGCGCGCGACCTTGACCGAGCTCATGTCCATGATGTCGTTGGTGTCGAGCATCACGTCGAAAGCCTCCTCGAGCGCGGCCACCAGCGCCATGTGCGCCACCGAGTCCCACTCGGGAATCGTGTTGTAGGTCAGCTCGTCGTGCACGCGGCCCGCGTCGATGCCCAGCGCCTGGGCGAATACCGCGTTCAGGCGCGCGCCGTTGTCCTCACTCATGTCCTCAAACCCCCATGCGATTGTCCAGGACCAGGTACTGGCCCCTGACGGAAACGATCTTGCGGTCGCCCACGCTGGCCTTCACGTGGGCATGCGTGTCGACGATGCACGATTCCCCGAGGCCGACACCAGGATAGACCGTGGCCCGGGTGCCGAGGAATCCCTTGGCGCCGACCTTCGCGTTGCCGTTCAGCGCCGCGTAGGGCGACATGACGCCGAAGTCGCCGAGCACCGCGCCATGGCCGACGCTGCAGAAGACGTTGATGCAGCAGTGCTCGCCGACCCGCGCACCGCTGTTGATGACCGACTGCGGTCCGACGAAGGTGCCGGTGCCCAGCGTCGCGTCCGCCGCGACGATGGCGCTCGAGTGGACATAGGTCGCGAAGGACCAGCCGCGCGCGAGCAGCCGCTCGACGACGGTCTTGCGGGCCTTGACGCTCCCGACGGCGACGACCGCCGCCCATCCGTCGCGCGGCTCGACGGTGTCGGTCGTCCCGAGCCAGCCGATGCCGGGGTCGGTGCTGCACACCTCGCAGGAGGGCCCGCCGTCGTCGATCACGCCGGCGAGCTCGATGCCTTGCAGCGTGCCGCGCGCGATGTCCGCACGCACGTACTGCACGATCTCCCGCCCCAGGCCGCCGCCGCCGACCACCACCCACTGTCTCGTCACGTCTGCCCCTCCGCCGATGGCGCCGTCGCCCCGGTCGCGGCCCGCGCGACGGGGTCGCTGCCGGTGAACGCCGGCATTGTCGCCTCGCCCGCCGCGGAGATCCCGCTGCGTGCGAAGACGCGTGCGAACGTCAGGAGGAAGATCCGCAGGTCCAGCGCCAGCGACCGGTGCTCGACGTACCAGACGTCGAGCTCGAACTTCTCCTCCCAGCTGATCGCGTTGCGCCCGTTGATCTGCGCCCAGCCGGTGACGCCGGGCTTGACCTCGTGACGCCGCCGCTGCCGCTCGTTGTACAGCGGCAGGTACGACATCAACAGCGGCCGCGGCCCGACGACGCTCATCTCGCCGCGCAGGATGTTCAGCAACTCGGGCAGTTCGTCCAGGCTGCTCGCGCGCAGCCAGCGGCCGAACGGCGTCAGCCGCTCGGCATCGCTCTTCAGCGACCCATCGGCGTTGCGCGCATCGGTCATCGTGCGGAACTTCACCATCATGAACGGCTTGCCGTGCAGCCCCGGGCGCTCTTGGCGGAACAGCACCGGGGAGCCCAGCTTCAGCCGCACGAGCAGCGCCAGCAGCAGCATCAGCGGCCCGAGCAGCGCCAGCCCCAGCGCCGCCGCCAGGATGTCAAGCAGCCTTTTCACGATCGGGTATCCAGCCATCGATCAGCACCTGGTTGACCTTGCGCACGTCGTAGACCTCCTCGGCGCGTCGCCGGGCCCGTGTCCCGGCCTGCCGCAGCACCTCGGCGGGCGCACGGCACAAGCCGAGCATGGCCTGCGCCAGGGCGGCAGCGTCCCGCGGCGGCACGAGCCAGCCGGACACGTCGTGCTCGACGGTCTCGCGGCAGCCCGGGGCATCGGTGGTCAGCGCGGGGCGGCCGGTGGCCATCGCCTCGAGCACCGTGCGCGGGGTGCCTTCGCGATACGAGGGCAGCACCAGCACGTGCGCCTCGCGCAGCGCCGGACGCACGTCGCGCAGCGCCCCCAGGTACTCGATGGCGCCGCCGGCCTGCGCGGCATCGATCTCCTGCTGCGTCAGCGAGGACGGGTTGCTGTCCAGGGGGCCGACCACGCGGCAGCGCACCTGCGGGAACTCGCGCCGCACCACGGTCGCCGCCTCGATGTACTCGGCGATGCCCTTGTCGCGGATCAGCCGCCCGATGAACAGGAAGCACGGGGGCCCCTCGGGCCAGGGCGCCTGCGCATAGCGCTCCACGTTGACCCCCGAGCCGTTGATGCGGACGACCCGCACCCGAGCCGGCAGCAGGCCGCGCCTGCGGAACTCGGCCTCGTCGTCGGGGTTCTGGAAGAACACGGCGTCGCAGCGCGAGAGGCCGGCGGCGAGCATGCGGCGCGCGACGGCCTGGACCGCCCGCTGCGGCAGCGAGCTCGCGGGCATGAAGGCATAACCCAGCCCGGTGATCATGGCCCCGATGTGGCGGACGCCCGACGCCGCCGCGGCCCAAGACCCGTAGACCACCGGCTTGATCGTGTAGCCCAGCACCCCATCGGGCCGTTCCGCCGCGAACAGGCGCTTCATCGCCCGGTACAGCTCGAGGTCCTGCCGCAGGCTCGTGCCCGTGCGCTGCATCGGCAGCGGCGCGAAGCGCACCCCCCAGCCGGCCAGCGTCTCGGCCACCCAGGGCGGGCCGGGCGGTGCGGCACCGACGACCTGATGGCCGCGGGCGACGAGTTCGCGCAGCAGGTCGCCACGGAAGTTGACCAGCGATTCGGCGAGGCTGCCGATGACCAGGAGTTTCATGGCGGCTCGCTCAGGCGCCCTCGGGCCGCTGCCACGCGCGCCCCTCGATCCAGTGCTGGTGCCAGGCCTGGAACATCAGCACGCACCACAGGCGGTGCTGCCGGTTGGCCCTGCCCGACAGGTGCTCGTGCCAGGCGCTGCGCACGACCGCGGTGTCGAACACGCCCGTGCGGGACAGGGCCTGCGGCGACAGCAGCGCCTCGGCCCAGTCGCGCAGCTCGCCGCGCAGCCAGTGCTCGATCGGGATGCCGAAGCCGACCTTCGGGCGGTCGATCAGCTCGCGGGGCACGTGGCGGTGCAGCACCTGCCGCAGCAGCCACTTCGTGCGGCCTTCGCGGATCTTCAGGTGCATCGGCAGCCGAGCGGCGAATTCGTAGAGGCGGTGGTCCAGGTAGGGCGCGCGGGCCTCGAGGCTGACGGCCATGCTCGCGCGGTCGACCTTGGTCAGGATGTCGTCGGGCAGGTAGCCGGTCGCGTCCCGCACCATCATGCGCTCGACCGGGTCCAGCGAGGCCAGGCCCAGCTCCTGCCAGTGCGGCACCGGCACCGGTGCAGAGCCTCCGGGAACGACCCGCGACGGCTGCGGCCACTGCGAGATCAGGCTCTCGTAGAGCTCGTCCTCATCATGCGCGCGCAGTGCACGGCCGACCTTGCCGAGCTTGTCGCCGAGGTCGGCGAAGCGGGCGTTGGCGTCCAGCAGGCCGCCGAAGCGGCGGCCCAGCGTGTCCCAGGTGGAGGGCGCGAAGGCGTCGACCAGCCCCGCTGCACCGGTGCGCAGGGCACGCGGCCACGCGCGGATGCGGCGCAGCATGTCCGGCCCGAAGAGGTAGCGGTTGTAGCCGGCGAAGACCTCGTCGCCGGCATCGCCCGACAGCGCGACCGTGACATGGTGGCGGGCCATGTTCGAGACCAGGTAGGTGGGGATCTGCGACGAGTCGGCGAAGGGTTCGCAGTACATCGCCGGCAGCTGCTCGATGACCCGCAACGCATCGCCGGGGCTGAGGTACAGCTCGGTGTGGTCCGTCCCGAGGTGCCGGGCCACGGCCTTGGCCGCCTCGGCCTCGTTGTAGCCCTGCACCGGGAAGCCGATCGTGAAGGTGCGGATCTGCCGGCTGCTCAGCGACTGCATCACCGCGACGACGGTCGACGAGTCGACGCCGCCGGAGAGGAAGGCGCCGAGCGGGACATCGGCCTGCATCTGGTCGCGCAGCACGCGCTGCAGTTCGCTCTCCAGCGCCCCGACGGCCTCATCGTCACTGCCGCGGAAGGGCTCGGCCCGCCCGCGGCGCCACGCCTCGTGGACCGACCAGTACGCGCGGGGCGCCGGGGTGGCGCCGGGCGCGTCGAGCACCAGCAGGTGCCCGGGCTCGAGCTTGTGGACGCCTTCGAAGACCGATCCCGGCCCCGGGATGTTGTTGTGCCGCAGCAGCGCGGCGACCGCGTCGCGGGACACCTGCAGGTCGAGCCAGCCGCTGGCCATCAAGGCCTTGAGCTCGGACCCGAAGACCAGTCCGTTGCGGGTCTGGCTCCAGTACAGCGGCTTCTCGCCGAAACGGTCGCGGGCCAGGCTCAGCTGGCGCGTCGAGCGGTCCCAGACGGCGATCGCGTACATGCCGATGCAGCGATCGAGCGCGCCGGCCAGGCCCCAGTGTTCGATCGCCTCGACCAGCGTCTCGGTGTCCGAGTGACCGCGCCAGGCGACGGGACGGCCGGTGCCCGCCTGCAGCTCCTGCCGAAGCGCCGCGTGGTTGTAGATCTCGCCGTTGAGGACGATGGTCAGCCGTCCGCTGGCCGAATCCATCGGCTGGCGACCGGCCTCCGACAGGTCGACGATGGCCAGCCGCCGGTGTCCGAAGACCGGCGCGCCGGCACCCAGGTCGGCGACCCCGCTTCCGTCCGGACCCCGATGGGCGATGCTCGCGAGCATCCGGGAGAGGATGGCCGGCGAGTCGGTCTGATGGGCGGGCCAGATGCCCGCGATGCCGCACATGACTGGTGGTCTGCTGGTAGGTCGTGGGGTGGTGGGACGACGCGTGGGAACGGGGGCTGCTGCCGCCGGTCAGCTCCTGGAGCCGGTGGACTCGGCCGGAGCACCGGCGCTCCCCGCCGGCCGGTCGCCAGCAGCGAGGACATGGGACTCGATGGCCGCGAGCAGCCGCGGCGCGACGACCTGCAGGCAGTAGTGGTCCTCGACCCTGCGGCGCCCCGACCGTCCCATCCGCTCCCGCAGGGCCTCGTCGCCGAGCAGCCGCTCGAGGTGCACGACCCAGTCGTCCGCGTGGCCTGCCAGGAAGCCGGTCTCGCCGTCGACGGTCACCTCGCCGTTGGCGCCGACGGCCGAGGCCACCGTCGGAAGGCCGCTGGCCATGTACTGCACGAGCTTGTAGGCGCACTTGCCGCGCTCCCACGGCGTGTCGGCGAGCGGCATGATGCCGACATCGCAGGCCTTGATCGCCTCGACCTCCGTGGCCTCGGTCCACGGCAGGCTCTCGACCTCCACGCCCGGCAGGTGAACCTCGCCGCCGCCGACCACCCGCAGCACGAACGGCCTGCGCGCGGCCAGCCTCGCCAGCGGTTCGGCCACGAGCTGAAGGTAGCGCGCGGTCGACGGCGAGCCGATCCAGACGATGCGCTGCCGGCCACCGGGGTCGCGGACCACGCGCTTGGGCTCGCCGTAGCGCGTGATGTCGATCGTGGTGGGCAGGATCACGACCGCCCGTGCGCCGGCGTCTCGCGCGCGCTGTGCCAGGTAGCCGTTGCCCGCGACGACCAGGTCGGCGCCCGCCATCAGCTTGTCGATGCGCCGGCCCCAGACCTGCCGGACCCAGCCCAGGCGATGCCGGTCGTAGTTGTGGAAGGTCGCGTCGTCGAAGTCGAGCACGTAGCGGCGCTTGCCGATCAGGGCGGCTTCGAGCCACGCCGGAAACCACGGCAGCGCTTCCTTCTCGATCCACAGCGGCTGCGTGGCATCCTGCGTCAGCAGCGTGCGTACCCTGGCCGCGTAGGCCCTCGCCAGTCGCCCGATCCCGTAGCGGCCCGTCCGGTAGCGCGCCGTCAGGGATTCGTCGGAAATCAGCGGAAAGGCCTCGACGGTCCAGCCGGCGGCGCGGGCGGCGGCGAAGTACTGGTAGAAGCGCATGCGGGCCGATGCCCCGAGCGGGCCGTACAGCGGCAGCGCGATCAGCTTCATGGCCGTCTCAGCTCGCGACATGGCGCTTGGCCAGCGTGGCCGGCAGGGATCCGGCAAGCCTGCGGAACGCGTCGCCGACATCGCGCAACTCGCGCCAGCGTCCCCGGCCGAGCAGCATCAGCGCGCGGCACGCCGGCTCGCAGGCGAGCGTCAGCAGCAGGTGCGCCCAGCCGTGAAGAGGCCCGAAATGCTTGAACATGTACAGGATGCGGCTCTGCGTCGACAGGAAGATGCGCATCGCCTTGACCTTGTCGGAAGTGCCCCCTCCCTTGTGATACGTGACCGGCCCTGCCAGGAAGCGGGTGCGATAGCCCGCCTGCTTCACGCGCAGCGACAGGTCGAGGTCCTCCAGGTAGACATGGAAGCGTTCGTCGAAGCCGTGCAGGCGTTCGAACAGCGGGCGGCGGATGAGGTAGAAGGCGCCGATCACGTGGTCGACGTCGCGGTCCTCGTCGTGCCGCCATGCGAGCATGGCGCTGTCGAATCGCAGCGGAGCGAGCTGCGCGAGCCCGACCGCACGCGCGTACAGGTGGCCGGGTCGCGGCAGCCGGTGGCAGGACCGCCAGACGTCCCCGGTGTCGTCCTGCAGCGCGACGCTCACGACGCCGACGTCGGGCGTGGTCCGCAGGACATCGGCGGCTGCCTCGAGGCTGCCGGCGCCGAGCCGGCAGTCCGGGTTGAAGAACAGGATCAGCTCGCCGCATGTGGCCGCCGCCCCCTGGTTGCACGCGGCGGCGAATCCCCGGTTCTCCCGGTTGCGCAGCAGCTTGACCTCGGGGAGCGTCGCGAGAAACGCCAGCGAGTCGTCGCGCGAGGCGTTGTCCACGACGGCGATCTCGGGCTGCACGCGGGCGCGGTCCACGACCGTCAGGAGGCTGCGCACGCAGGCCTCGAGCAGCGGCCCGGCGTTCCAGTTGACGATGACGACGGAAACGCTCTCAGGCGCGGGATGCGGCATGGTCTCGATCGGGAGGGCTCATCCGCAGCAGCACCTGGGATGCCACGGCCAGCCAGAACACCAGGATGAACGGCTGCGTGAAGTTCGGATCCTCGGCGGCCATGTTCAGCGTCATCACCAGCCAGAGCCGCGAGAAGGTCATCGGCACGCCCGGCGACACGGGCTCGACCCGGCGGGTCAGCGTGAACAGGCCCAGCAGCATCGCGAGCGAGAGCAGCAGGCCCGGCAGGCCCTGCTCGAGCAGCGTGTTGAGCGCGAAGTTGTGCGCGGACAGCTCGTACTCGAAGATCGTGCTGTAGTAGCCGGTGTAGTGGAAGGGATTGCGGGCCAGCAGCTGCAGCCGGTCGATCCAGATGTCCACGCGGGCATTGGAGATGTCGCCGCCGCCGGTGGCCCGGTTCTCGAGCAGTTCGTCGATGCCCTGGATGTCCGTCCACGAGGTGTTGCCGTTGAAGAACGTGGCCAGGAGAGCGCAAGCCGCGGCGATCACGACCAGGCGCTCGCGGTTGCGAAGGCCGAGCAGGACCATCAGCAGCCCCGTGACCAGGCCGTTTCGCGAGAAGGTCATGAGGATCGCCGCCAGGTGCAGCAGGATCAGTCCGTACAGCACGGCAGGATGGATGCGGCGCCGCAGCAGCAGGGCCAGGCCGAGCCCGATCAGCAGGACCGACGCGATGTTGTTCGACGCGCCCCACGGCAGCGACATCAGACCGCCGACGAAGCGCTCGAGGATCACCACCTCGAAGCCGTGGGTCATCGACTTCTCGAGCAGGTTGAGCAGGAAGTACAGGGCGGTGATCGCCGTGGCGACGAGGCCGAGCCACGCGGGAACGCGCCAGCTGACCGATGGCAGGCGACGCCCGTCGGCGAGATAGACGAAGCCCAGGACGATGGTCAGGCCCATGAGATTGACCAGCGCGCGGGACAGCGAGACCCAGGGGTAGGGCGCGACCAGGCTCGTGATGCACATCCAGCCCACGAGCACGCACATCAGCAGCAGGAAGGCGGTGAGCTCGCTGGCCATCGTCTGATGGCGCCGCACGAGGATGACGGGAATCGCGAGCAGGCAGGCGAGCGCGAAGAAGGGCAGGCCGAACGCCTGGACGCCCACCGCGGCACCCGGTTCGGTCGAGAAGCCGAGCAGGGCGCATCCGAGGGCCAGCAGCCACAGGTAGCTGCGGCGGATGTCGTGGCCGATCGCGCGCATCGCGGGCGCCTCCTCACGCCGCAGCGCGTACCGGCAAGGGGTGCGCGCGTGAGCGGTGACAGAGGATGGCGAGGGTGCCCGTGTCGGCGCAGACCCGGATCACCCAGGCAATGGCCGCGCCGACCGTGCCGAAGGTCGACAGGCACAGCAGCAGCACGGCGACGTACAGCGGCAGCTCGACCAGGTGCAGGATGGCCGTGTCCCGGAACCGGCCGTCGGCATGCAGGTAGGCGAAGTACATGATGCCCACCGAGTTGACGAAGATGCCCAGGCAGAGCCACTGGCCGATGCGCACCGACTCGGGCGGCAGCGAAGGCCCGATCCACAGCGGCAGCAGGTGGGGCAAGGCCAGCGCCATCGCCGCGCAGATCACCAGCATCAGCGCCGTCGTGACGCCCAGCCACCTGGTGAACGAGGCCCAGGCCGACGCGCGGTCGCGCTGGAGCAGTCCCGCCAGCGACGGGAAGGCCACCGTCGAGATGGCCGAGGTCGCGATCGCCAGCTGGGTGACCAGCTCGAACGGAATGACGTAGGCGGATACCGCCGCGACCGAGACGACGGAAGCGATGAAGAAGCGGTCGGACTGGACCAGCAGCGGGCTGACGATGCCGCTGACGGTGAACCACCCGCCGGCCTTCAGCAGCGTGCGGGTCAGCTCCGGGTTGTGCCCGTGGCCCGGGGCCGCGGGGGCGGACGAGCCGTCGGCCGGCCCGACCTCGCTGATGACGCGGAAGGCGAACCAGGCCAGGCCCCGGGTGAGCACGAGTGTTCCGACGAGCCACACCAGGCTGCTGGTGACGAGGGCGACGGCCAGCGGCGCGACGAAGTGCGCCGCGCCGATGCCCATCCTGGCGAGACTGACCGAGCGGAAACGCCGCTGCGCCTCACCCAGACCGCGGTGCACGGCGATCGAGGCTTGCAGCGGGATGTTCAGCGCGAGCAGCACGCCGGCCCAGCGAAGCTCGTCCTGGGGAACTGCCGTCGCCTTCAGCAGGTCGGTGAGGCCCAGCCCGACCGCGAGCGCCAGCAACGCCGCGCCTGCCGCGCCCGCGAGCCAGGCCAGTCGCTCGGCGACCCGGCGCAGCTCGCGCAGCGAGCCCAGGTCCGCGCGCTCGACATGCATCGCGCCCAGTCGCGTCGCGGCGCGTCCGATGCCCAGATCGAACATGCCCGCGGCCGCCGTCAGGGCCCAGGCCAGCGAGAGCAGGCCGAAGCGCTCGGCTCCCAGCAGGCGCAGCAGCGGCGGTATGCACAACAACGCCGCCGCGACCGGCAGCGCGAGCCCTGCCGCGCTCCAACCGATGGCGCCCAGTTTCACGCTCGGCGGCCGCCAGCGTCGCGTGGGCGTCGGGCGCCGGCCGCGGGGGGGCGGACGAGGACCCAGGTTGCCAGGCCGATGAAGACCAGCATCGCGACGCCGATGGTGATCAGGCCGCGGCGGGGCTTGCTGCGGCGCTCGGGCGGTGTCGCGACGTCCACCACCTGGATCAGGCCACCCTCGCGACTTTCGTCCACGCGGGCGAGCTCGTATTGCCGCGCGAACAAGTCGAAGAGGGTCTCCTGGTACTTGTACTCGCGGTAGCGGCTGATGTAGTCCGCCTCGCCCTGCGGGTCGGAGCGCTGCTCGGCGCGGGCCAGCTCGGCGCGCAGGCGGCCGAGTGCCGCCTGCTGCTGCATCAGCTCGGGGGACTGGTCGGTCAACACGCGTTGCAGCGCCTGCACCCGGATCTCGGCGGAGGTGACCTCGGCGCGCAAGCGCGCGTAGACCTCGGCCGCCGCCTTCGGCTCGGCCTTCAGGGCGCCCGGGTTGAACCCGCTGGCCTGCAGCGCGACTTGCGACTTCGCCAGGTTGTCGCGTGCCTGCTTGAGCTGGCTCTCGAAGAACACGCGCCGCTGCTGCGCCTCGGTGACCGCCAGCGTGTTGGTCAGGTGGCGCAGCTGCTCGACGTACGCATTCGCCATGTCGGCGGCGCGCTTCGGGTCGCGATCATCGACTTCGATCGCCAGCAGGCCGTCCTTCTTGCCGGCTGCGATGCGCACGTTGTCGGCGAGTTCCTTGCGGGCATCCTGGCGGAACTTGACGTCGTAGACCGCCATCAGATCGAATTGCTCGACGATGCGATTGCTGACCGAGGCACTCTGCAGCAGCGAGACGTACTGGTCGGCGGGTGTCTTCAGTCCGCCGCCTGCCAGGCTGGCCAGCGAGCCCAGCTGGGCCAGCGCGGCGGCGGCACCGCCGCCGGCCTGTTGTTGCGGCGGGATCAGCGATGCACGCGCCGTGAAGGTCTGCGGCACCAGCATCGTGATGCCGTACGTGATCACGCCTGCGGCCAGCGGGACGGCGGACAGCAGCTTCCAATGCGCGAGCAGCTGGCGGAACATCCCGGGCAGCGTGAGCCCCGGCGCAGCCTGCAGGGCGGGGTCGGCGGGCTGCGGCTCGTAGCCGGCGTTCGGGGCGCGTGGGGCGGTCATGGCCGGTGCGGTGGGTCGTCGAAGGCGCGCGGGTCAGTTGCCCAGCGTCTTGATCGCCGCCAGGCCCAGCCCGAACTGCGACAGGATCTGCGTCCAGTCCTTCAGGCGCTGCGTGAAGGTGGACTTGTCCATCTCCTCGGGCACGAAGACGGTGTCCCCCGGCAGCGCGGGAAGGTCGCCGAGCGCGACGTCGCCGCCGCCGAAAAGGCCGCCGCGGCGCTGCCGGTCGCTGATCACGCTGCCGTTGGCGCGGATCACGAAGACGCTGGCCGCGTCGGCGCCGCGCGTCGGGCCGCCGGCCAGGCGCAGGAAGTCGCCGATGCGCCGGCCGCCGCCGTGCAGGTAGCTGCCGCCGTTGAAGACGCTGCCGAAGACGCCCACCGTCGTCGGGCGCGAGGGGATGTACAGCCGGTCGCCGTCTTCCAGCGCCAGGTTCGGCAGGCTGGTGGCCTCGGGGTCGAGCTGCAGCACGACGCGGCCCGTCGGGCTGATCGCGCGCAGCCGCTCCACCAGACGGTTGGTCGACTGGCCGCGCACGCTGGCGGCCGCAGCCTCGTCGGCGGTGGTCGTGCGCTGGGTGGAGACCGCGCGCGCCAGCTCGGTTTCCAGGTCGCGCACCGCGCGTTCGTAGTTCTCGGCCTGCGTGCGGCGCACGCTCTCGCGGTTGAACTCGGTGCCGAAGATGAAGGCCGAGTCGGTCAGGCCGCCGGCGGCGCGGATCGCGTCCTCGATGGCACTGCCGGCCGGCAGCACGTACTCGCCCGGCCGTGCCACCTCGCCCTCGACGCGCACGCGCTTGTTCTGGCGGTCCACCGGCAGCGTCGCGTCGACCGCGCTGAAGACGCGCACGACGTCGCCGTTGCCCAGCCGCGAGCCCAGCCCGCTGGGCAGCGAGACCTGGATGATGCGGATGTCGTTGCGGTCGTCGAGCCGTTCGATGGCCAGGCGCGTGCGATCGGCCACTGCCGTGAGCCCGCCGGCCATGCGCAGCATGTCGTCGATGGTCTCGCCGGGTTTCAGCTCGAAGACGCCGGGGCGGTTGACGCTGCCGATCACGCCCACCTGCGTGCCGACGGCGTTGACGTGGATGACATCCTCGGCCTGCAGCGTGCGGTCCGCGCTGTTGTCGCCCTTGACCAGCAGGTCGTACAGGTCGTAGGTGGTCACGGCCTTGCCGGCGCGGCGCACCTGGATGCTGCGGAAGCTGCCGGCCGCGGAGGGACCGCCGGCGCGGATCAGCGCGTTGACGATCGTCGACAGGCCGCTGACGCTGTACGAGCCGGGCCGGTCGACGAAACCCGTCACGTAGACGCGGATCTGGCGGATCTTGCCGAGCGTGACGCCGAGCTGGAAGTTGCGGAAGACCTGCCCGACGCGGCGCGTGAGCAGGGGATTCAGGTCGGCAAAGCGCACGCCGGCCACCGGGATGCTGCCGACGCGCGGGATGGCGATCTGCCCGGAGCGGTCGACGACCAGGCGCAGGTCGGCGTCGACCGAACCCCAGATCGTCACGAACAACTCGTCACCGGCGGCGATGGTGTAGTCCGCAGGCACCTTGGGCAGGCCGCCCTGGCCGTCCGTGTCCCACTCGGTCATCAGCTCCGCGCCGAGGCGGCGGATCGAGGTGCCGTCGGTGGCCGGGACGCCGGCGACGCGGCGCACGAACAGCTCGAAATCGCTGGGCCTGGCCGAGGCGGCGGGACGGAGCACCTCCCGGACCGCGCCGTCCGTCTCGGCCTGCCGCAGCCGCCGGTCGGCCGCGTCCCGCTGCGCGTCGGCGGGCACGGGCTGCCGCAGCCGGATCGGCCCCGTCGCCGGCAGATCGGTGGCCGACCCGGAGGGCGTCTGCGCCCTCGCAGGCACAGGCACGGCGAAGACGGCCGCCAGCACCAGCAGGCCCGCGAGGCGCGCGAACCGAGCTCCGAGACGACCACCCGTCATGCCAACCCTCGATGGCTGCCGTGCGGGCAGCCCCCTGTCGAAAACGCGCGATTCTAGTAGCGCGCTTCCACACCGGCGTTGCAGCGCAGCACGACAGGCGTTACAGGCGGATAATGGCACGCGTGACCGACATCGCCGAAACGACCCCCCCGACCATCCCCGCCCCCGCGAGCTTCGACACGCTGCCGCTGGACCCGAAGCTGCTGCGCGCGGTGGCCGACTCGGGCTACACGTCGATGACGCCGATCCAGGCCAAGGCCATCCCGGTCGTGCTGGCCGGCCGCGACGTGATGGGCGCCGCGCAGACCGGCACGGGCAAGACGGCCGCCTTCACGCTGCCGCTGCTGCAGCGGATGCTGCGCCACGAGAACGCCAGCATGTCGCCGGCGCGCCACCCGGTGCGGGCGCTGGTGATCGCCCCCACGCGCGAGCTGGCCGACCAGGTGGCCAACAACGTCAAGACCTACGCGAAGCACACGCAGCTGCGCGCAACGGTGGTCTTCGGCGGCATCGACATGAAGCCGCAGACCGAGGAGCTGCGCCGCGGCGTCGAGGTGCTGATCGCCACGCCGGGCCGGCTGCTCGACCACATCGAGGCGAAGAACTGCGTGCTCAACCAGGTCGAGTACGTCGTGCTCGACGAAGCCGACCGCATGCTCGACATCGGCTTCCTGCCGGATTTGCAGCGCATCCTGTCGTACCTGCCGAAGCAGCGCCAGACGCTGCTGTTCTCGGCGACCTTCTCGCCCGAGATCCGCCGCCTCGCGCAGAGCTACCTGCAGGATCCCGTGACCGTCGAGGTCGCGCGGCCCAACGCGACGGCCTCCACCGTCGAACAGCGCTTCTACGGCGTCGCCGAGGACGACAAGCGCCGCGCGGTGCGCCAGCTGCTGAAGACGCGCGAGCTGTCGCAGGCCATCGTCTTCGTGAACTCCAAGCTGGGCGCGGCTCGCCTGGCGCGCTCGTTCGAGCGCGACGGGCTGCGCACGGCGGCGCTGCACGGCGACAAGTCGCAGGACGAGCGGCTGAAGTCGCTGGCCGCGTTCAAGGCCGGCGAGGTGGACCTGCTGGTGGCCACCGACGTCGCCGCGCGCGGGCTGGACATCGCCGACCTGCCCGCGGTGTTCAACTTCGATGTGCCGTTCAACGCCGAGGACTATGTCCACCGCATCGGCCGCACTGGCCGCGCCGGCGCCTCGGGCCTGGCGGTGACGCTGGTCGCGCGCGACGACACGCGCCTGGTCGCCGACATCGAGAAGCTGATCCGCAAGAAGATCGAGATCGAGCCGCTCGAGCTCGACGACGAGCGCGCGCGCCGGCCGCGGCGGCGCTTCGACGAGGCGGACGATGGCGGGCGTGCCGAGCGCGGCGGGGCACCGCGCACCGAGCGCAGCGCCGCGCCGCGCGGCGGATCGCGCCCGTCGATGCCCGCCGATCCGATCTTCGACCAGCCCTACGAGGCCGCGGCGGAAGCGCCGGCCCCGGCGGAGCCGGTGGCCAGTGGGGCCGCGGCGACGCCGTCGCCGCGCAACATCCGGCCCAAGCGCAAGGTCGCCTCGCTGCTCGGCGGCTCGACCAACTCGGGCAACGGCTGAGCGTTCGCGGGGTCGGTTGCGTCGGCCCGGGGTGCCCGGGTGTGCATCACGCGGCCCCGCGGCGCCCGGCCCGTCCGGCAGCCTCCGCGGCCCTGTTCAGGCCAGCCAGCTGAAGACGGCCGGCATGCCCGTTGCGAAGACCGGTGGTGCGAGCCGCCACTGGGCAATGCTGTCCGTGCGGCACCAGCCGCCGGGCAGCGTCAGGCCGCAGGCGACGGCCAGCCGGGTGGCCGGCTGCAAGTGCGCGAGCAGGGCCTCGGCCAGCGCCGCGTTGCGATACGGCGTCTCGATGGCGATCTGGGTCTGCCGCAGCCGGCGCGACAGCGCCTCCAGCTCGCGGATGCGCTGAGCGCGCGCCGGCGGCTCCACCGGCAGGTAGCCGACGAAGGCGAAGTGCTGGCCGCCCAAGCCGCTGGCGGCCAGCGCCAGCATCAGGGAACTCGGCCCGGGCCACGGCTCGACGACGATGCCGGCGGCGTGAGCCTGGGCCACCAGCTCGCTGCCCGGGTCGGCCACGGCCGGCAGGCCGGCCTCCGACAGCAGGCCGATGTCCTCGCCTTGCAGCGCCGGCGCCAGCAGCGCCGCGTGCGGGTCCGGGGTGCCCGCCTGCGCGGCTGCGGCGGCCGAGCCCGCGCCGCGTCCCGGCGGCTGTCCTTTCGCGGGGCGTGGCAATTCGCGGATGTCGATCTGCTGCAGCGGCAGCGCCAGCGGCACCTCCGCGTTCACCCGCTTGAGGAAGGCGCGCGCCGACTTCGCGTTCTCGACCACCCAGTGGCGCAGCGCGGCCGCCCGCGCGATCGCCGCGTCGGGCAGCAGCGCGCGCAGCGGCACCTCGTGCCCGCTGCCGAGGTCCAGCGCCTGGGGCATCAGCACGAGGCGGCCACGGGGCCGCGGCGCGGTCGAGGTCATCGTGCAGGCCGGCGCGTGCCGGCGCAGGGGCCGGTGCCGAGCGGCGCGGCGGCGGCGCGCTTCATCGCGCGCCGAGCACGTCGAGGCCGGCCGCGCGCAGCATCGCGCAGGTGCGGATCAGCGGCAGGCCGACCAGCGCGGTCGGGTCGTCGGAATCGATGGCCTCGAGCAGCGCGACACCCAGACCCTCGCTCTTCGCGCTGCCGGCACAGTCGTAGGGCTGCTCGGCGCGCAGGTAGTGCTCGATCTCGGTCTCGTCGAGCACGCGGAAGCGCACGACGACCGGCGCGATCTCGACCCGTTCGAAGCCTGCGGCCTCGTGCACCACCGCCAACGCGGTGTGGAAGACGACGCGCTGCCCGCTCATGCGCCGCAGCTGCCGGACCGCGTTCGGGTGGTCACCGGGCTTGCCGATGGCCTCGCCGGCCAGCTCGGCGACCTGGTCCGAGCCGATGACCACCGCTGCCGGGTGGCGCCGGGAGACCGCCCGCGCCTTGGCCACGGCCAGGCGCAGTGCCAGCTCCTTCGGCGTCTCGCCGGGCAGCGACGCCTCGTCGACGCCGGGCGCCTCGACCTCGAAGGGCAGGCGCAGCCGCTGCAGCAGCTCGCGCCGGTAGCGCGAGGTCGAGGCCAGGATCAGCGCGGGAGGTGCAGGTGGGGTGGTGGGCATGGCGACGCGCATTGTCGGTCGCGGTGCGCCCGTACACTGGCTGCATGACCGATCAGAAGCCAGCCGACCCGCGCCGCCTGGACGTGCTGGCGTTCGCGCGCGCGCAGCGATCCGCGCAGGGCCGGCTGCTGCTGGACGAGCTGCCGCGTCTGCGCGACTCGGTGCTGCCGCCGGCCGAGGGCGAGGCGCCGCCGGCCTTCGAATGGTCGGTGGCCGGCAGCTTCCGCCAGCCGGTGGGGCGCGAAGCGCAGTTGCGCCTGCACCTGCGGGCCGGCGGCGTGGTGCGTGTCACCTGCCAGCGCTGCCTCGAGCCGCTGGCCGTGACGCTGGCGGTGGACAACCGGCTGCGCTTCGTCGAAGGTGAAGACGAAGCGCAGAAGCTGGACGAGTTGACCGACGACGAGGACGTGCTGGCGCTGCAGCCCCGCCTGGACCTGATCGAGCTGATCGAGGACGAGCTGATCCTGACCCTGCCGCTGGTGCCGCGCCATGAGCGCTGCCGCGTGACGCTGCCCGCCCGCGCCGCCGACGACGGCGCCGACGACAACCCGGCCCCGCCCGCCCCGTCGCCTTTCGCTGCGCTGGCCCGGTTGCGGGGAAGGGCGCAGGATTGAGCAGCCGGCCGGCGGCCGGCCCGAGACCTGCCGCTTCGCGCTGGCGGCGCACGGCCGGCGCCGGCACCCGCGATGGACGGGCCATCTCGTGGCGCGCGACGCACCCGGTCGCGCTTGTTTATAATGGCGGGCTTTTGTCGGTCGGGCTCGATTCCCGGTAGCAGTCTGCGCCGCGCAGCGGCGGGAACTGCCTGCCCGAGCGCGGCCAGGGCTTTGCAGCCGCCGCCGCCGGCGCCCGCGGCACCCCCTCGAGGCCCGCACCCAGGAGATTCGTCATGGCTGTTCAGCAGAACAAGAAGTCGCCGTCCAAGCGCGGCATGCACCGCTCGCACAATGCGCTGTCCACCCCCGGCACCGCCGTCGAGGCGACCACCGGCGAGGTGCACCTGCGCCACCATGTCAGCCCGAACGGCTTCTACCGCGGCCGCAAGGTCCTGAAGACCAAGGCCGACGCCTGAGGGCCCGCCGCCGGGGTGTGCCGCGGCCCCGTGGCCGTGCGGCCCCGGCGTGAACCGCGCGGCCCGGTGCCCGCGGCCCGCGACGGCGCGCCGTCGCATCCCGAAGCTCCCCCTTGCCGATGCACACCGCTCCTGAGCCGCTTGCCCGCGTGCGGCTGTCGGTCGATTGCATGGGCGGTGACCACGGCCCGGCCGTCACGCTGCCGGCCTGCCGAGCTTTCCTCGAGCGCCATCCACAGGCCGAGCTGCTGCTGGTCGGCACCGAGCAGGCGCTCGCGCCGGCCCGCGGCTGGGAACGCTGCACGGCCGTCGTGGCGACCGAAGTCGTCGCGATGGACGATCCGATCGAGGTCGCGCTGCGCAAGAAGCGCGATTCGTCGATGCGCGTGGCGATCGCCCAGGTCAAGCCCGACGAGGCCGATCGCGCGGCCGCCGATGCCTGCGTCTCCGCCGGCAACACGGGCGCGCTGATGGCGCTGGCGCGCTACGTGCTCAAGACCGTCGACGGCATCGACCGCCCGGCCATTGCCACCGTGATGCCGAACCGCCAGGACCGCTACACGACCGTGCTCGACCTCGGCGCGAATGTCGACTGCACCCCCGAGCACCTGCTGCAGTTCGCGGTGATGGGCTCGGCGCTGGTCGCCGCCGTCGAGGGCCGCGAGGAGCCCACCGTGGGCCTGCTGAACATCGGCGAGGAAGCCATCAAGGGCAGCGAGACCATCAAGCGCGCGGCCGATTTGCTGCGCCAGGCCAGCGATGCCGGGCAGATCCGCTTCCACGGCAACGTCGAGGGCAACGACATCTTCAAGGGCACGACCGACATCGTCGTGTGCGACGGATTCGTCGGCAACGTGATGCTCAAGGCCTCGGAAGGGCTCGCGTCGATGCTGGGCGACTTCATCAGGCAGGAGTTCACCCGCGGCATCTACGGCAAGCTCGCCGCACTGGTCGCGCTGCCCGTGCTCGAGCGCTTCAAGTCGCGCGTGGACCACCGGCGCTACAACGGCGCGGCGCTGCTGGGCCTGCGCGGGCTGGTGTTCAAGAGCCATGGCTCGGCCGATGCCTACGCCTTCGAGCATGCGCTGGCACGCGCTTATGATGCCGCTCGCAACCGGCTGCTGGACCGCGTGCACGACCGCATCGCCGAGACGCTCGGCGTGACGCCCGACGCAGCCGCCGTGCCCCGCCCATGAGCCCGACGGCCCGCCATTCGCGCATCACCGGCACCGGCAGCCACCTGCCGCCGCGCCGGGTCGGCAACGCGCAGATGGTGGAGATGCTGGCCGGCCGCGGCGTCGAGACCAGCGACGACTGGATCGTCGAGCGCACCGGCATCCGCGCGCGGCACTTCGTCGACGACGGCGTG
>ERZ761602.1365-NODE-1365-length-44707-cov-46.186509_pt1 | contig 44707 bp, 33 predicted proteins | sample MGYA00512165_ERZ761602 | MGnify/ENA primary metagenome ERZ761602 (study PRJEB28899, sample SAMN02445085) | bioreactor sludge metagenome | biome: EBPR sludge; isolation source: Thorneside wastewater treatment plant | place: Australia: Brisbane, Thorneside...
GGCGGTGATGCCCGTGCTCGACGACTTGGGGAAGGAGTTCGGCGTCACCGTCTATCTGGCATGGCAAGGGGGCAGGCCCCCGATCATCGGTGCACGGGGAGGCCCTTCCCGATCCAGCAAGAGGGAGCTGGAACGGGCGGAAGACGAACGGCAGGTTCTGGATCTGCTGGAAAGCACCCGCTTCGACGCGGTTCTGTTCGTCGCCAGATGGCCCATCTATGTCCTGGGCCTTCCGAACGGGGAACGCCGCTATTTGCTCACCGAACCGGATGATCGCAGTCTGTCGACGCGGGACAAAGCGACCCGTCTCTTCTTGGAGCGCTTCCCGGCCACCATCGCGAGCCTCGAAAGCCGGGGCACCGATGTCTACGTGCTGAACAACACCTACGACCAGCCCGTCAGCGTCCCGGAAGCGCTCGTCCAAGCCCGCAGACATGGCAGGGACATCAACGACTGGGCCTTGACCCTCAACGAGCACCGCAAGAGGAACGCCGATGTCACCGGACTGCTGGAGCGGGCGCTGAAGGGAAGCGGCGCGTCCTTGCTGGATCCCTTGCCGTTCTTCACGGACGAAAAGGGCGTCTACCTGATGGCCAAGAACGGCGAGCCCCTCTACTCGGACCAGACGCACCTGTCGCCCTTCGGCGCCCGCCAGTTGAGACCCCTGCTGGAGCCGATCTTCCGGAAGGCGGCTGGGCAGGACCGGGCCGATTGAGCCGACCCGGATCGACCGGGAACCTACCCCAGCGCCTCCCGCAAAACGGCGAACTGCTCCCGCTGCTTGGCCAGCACGATCTGCCGCGCCTTCTCCGCCTTGGCTTTGGCGGCGGCGGGGTCTTTGGCGAGGGCGAGGACGGTCTCGGGGATCTGCCGGATGCGCTCTTCGTCGTCCATGGTGAAAAGCCATTCGTCGAGGCCGATGTCGCGCCACATGAAGCCTTTGTTGGTCTGCTCGTCCCAGCGCCCGACCACGGCGGGGATGCCGTTGGCGATGCACACGATGGGGCTGTGCATCTCGTTGCCGAAAAGGCCGAGGCTGCGGGCGTAGATGCTGAGGGCCTCGTCGGTGAGCCAGAACTTCTCCCGCCAGACCACGTTCTTTTTCACGTCGTCGGGCAGCGGATCGTAGAGCACCTCCTTGCCGAGCGCGATCTGGGTCTGGTCCTCGTGGGTGACGAGCACCTTGACCCCGGCTTCGCGCACGAGGCGGACGATGGCCTCGCGGTGCGGGGCGTGGTCGTGCTCCTTCATCTCCTCGCTGCGAGCGAGCTTGACGGGATCGACGGCACGGTCCGGGTGCAGGGTCCAGAAGGGCGTCCAGCGGTAGCGCGGGATGCAGCAGAGGAATTTGCCCTCCTCCAGCCCGTTCTCCTTGAGGTAGGCGGTGGCGCGTTCCTCGTCGCGCAGCTTGACGATGCCGAAGGCGGTGTCGGGACCCCAGCCCATCGCGGGCGGTTTCGGGACGCCGAGGATGCCGATGGCGGCTTGGGCGGAGACGCCGTCGCGGAAATAGACGAAGGCGGCTTTCTTGAGGGTGTCGAGAAGCTCCTCGCCGGCCTCGGTGAGGGAGATGCCCATGACGCCGAAGGGCTTGCCCGTCTCCTCGACCCAGCGTTTGACGTGGCGCCAGGCGGCGAAGCCGGAGCTGGAGCCGTGCAGGAGGAAGTCGCATTCCTCGAAGGCGCGGGCGACGCTCTCCTGGTCTTTGAAGAAGGGCACTTCGGGGAAATGCTTGCGGAAAAGGGCGTCGGCCCCGTTCTCCATGTTGCTGGTCCAGAAGCGCACCTCGGCGTCGATTTGATGGAGCTTGAGCAGTTCCATCATGCCCATGTAGTGGGCGATGTCGCCGATGTTCTGGCTTTGCCAGCCGTTGCGCAGGAGGATGCGGGGTTTCCGTTTGCCCTCGGCCACGGCGGGGATGGCGGCGAGGCTCGCGGCGAGGGAGGAGTGGAGGAAGCGGCGTCGGTTCATGGAGGTTCGATTGGGGGTGCTCAGGTCAATAAGGCGCGGAGGAAGGGGATTGGACACTGGAAAAATCGCCCTGCTATCGCAGCCAATTGCAAAACTTTCTTCCATTTGCGGCGATTCGCGTTCCATTCGCGAAAATTCGCGTTTCTCATCTTTTTCAAACGCGAATGGCCGCAAATCTCCGCGAATGTTCGCGAATCAGGATCGACGAAAGGAGTTTTGCAATCACCTCTCTCTACATGTAGGTGAGCTTCTGCGCTCACATCCCTTCAGCCGAACCCGATGCGCCGCTTGCTCCTCCACCTCCGCCGCCTCCTCCCGGTCCTGCGATGGGCTTTCCTCGCCGTCGCGCTGGCAGCGGTGGGCCTCGCGATCGACGACGCGACCTCGCGCCCCTCCCCCACCGCCTTCGACCCCGCTCGCTTAGGCAAGCTGGAGGCCTCGATGTGGCGGAGCTACTACGAGCATCGCTGGGTCGCGCTGGCGCTCGACGGGCTGCGGGTTTCCCGCCAGGAATACGGTCTCTCGCTCTGGGACGGAACGCGCAGTTCCATTCTCGCGGCGCGGGCGGCCTCCCGCTTCCGCGGGGACACGGACGACCCGCTCTGCCTCCCCCTGCTGGAGCGCTACTACGGGATCCTCCGCGAAGGGTTCGGGGCCGACTTCGACACGCGGAAGGCGGCGCGTCTGGAGCTGGAATGGTGGCGCGAGCGCCGCCGCAAAATCGGTCCCGGCGACTACGCGAAGACCCTCGCAGCGAACGCCGCCCTCGTCTACGGCCTCGAACCGGAAGCCCTCCTCGCGACCTCGCGGAAACGGGCGCGGGCGATGGACTACCGCGACTTGCACGGACGCGGCGAGGGGATGACGGAGGAGCATTGGCAGGAGGTGACCCGGCAGCTTGAGGGGGCCTACACGGCGCTGAAGGCGGCGCTCACCGACGGGGAGTACGGTTTCCTTCACAACGGCGTCACCGCCCATCGCGGGAGCAGTCTGGAGCATCCCGAGAACACCCTGCGCGCCTTCCGCCACGCCCTTGAACTCGGTGCCGACTGGATCGAGCTGGACATCTTCACCACCGCCGACGGGCATCTCGTCGTCCATCACGACGCGACGACCGCCGCGACCTCGGACCGCGATCTCGTGATCGGCTCCTCGACGCTGGAGGAATTGCGGCAGCTCGACGTGGCCCACCGCTTCCGCGAATCGCGCGGGCTTTCGCGGGAGGACTGCCCTCCGGAAAGGATGCCGCTGCTGTCCGAAGCGCTCGACCTGATCTTGGAGCAACGCCGCACCCGCCTCTCGATCCAACCAAAGGACGATTCGGTCGAGACCGCTGTCCGCCTCGTCGAGGAGAAGGGGGCGGTGGCTTGGTGCGGTTTCAACGACGGCAACCTCGCGAAGATGCGCCGGGTGAAGGAGCTCGTCCCGGCCCTCGCCGTCTTCTGGGACCGCCCCGCCAAATTCGATCTCGAAGCCGATCTCGCGACCGCCCGTGAACTCGCCTTCGAAGCCGTCGTGGTCCGTCAGGACGGAGTCGACGCAACCGTCGTCGAGCGGATCCAGGCGGCGGGATTCGAGGCCGGGGCATGGACGGTCAACGATCCGGCGAGGATGCGCGAGCTGCTCGGCCTCGGGATCGACCGCCTCTACACCGACGATGTCCGGGGGATGCTCCGGATTCTGCGGGAGAAGGAGGCGGAGTGATCCCGGGGCGACGCGGGCCGGGATTTCGCCTTTCCGTGCCGGAGAAATCTGCCATCTTTCCCGTCACATGAGCCGCCTCTCCTTCCTTCTTCTCCCGTCCGCCGCTATCGCCCTGCTCCTCGCCGGCTGTGCCAGCGACGGAGGGAGCGTCTCGCCCACCGTGAACCCGGCCCATCCCGCCGCGACGGCCCCGGCTCAAGGCAGCGTGCAGACGACCTATTCGGGCTTGAAATACGAAGTCCTCCGTCCCGGCACCGGCGCGAAACCCGCGTCCTACAACCGGGTGAAGGTCCACTACCACGGCTACCTGCCCGACGGCACGGTCTTCGACAGCAGCGTGCAGCGCGGCCAGCCCGCGACCTTCGGGCTGAACGAAGTCATCGCCGGCTGGCGCGAGGGGATTCCGTTGATGCAAGAGGGGGCGAAATACCGCTTCACCGTGCCGCCGCATCTCGCCTATGGAGCCAACGGGATGCCGCCGAAGATCGGGCCGAACCAGACCCTGATGTTCGACGTGGAGTTGCTTCAGGTGCTGTATTGAAAATACTCTTACTCGTTTACTCCTTACTCTTACCTCTTACTCCATCGAACGTCCCCAGCCCGTTCGGTTTGGAGTAAGAGGTAAGAGTAAGGAGGTAAGAGCAGGAGTAAGGGTCTCGCTTCGCTCAACCCTTAGGACCCTTCTTCCGGAAAGGCCACTCCGGCGAACCCGGGGGATCCACCGCCACCGGGGCCTTGCCGAATCCGAAGTCGGCGGGTTTCAGATTGCGGCCCGGCCAGAAGGTCTCGTCCTTGATGAAACCGTAGAAGCTCGGATAAAAAGGATCGACGTAGGACACATCCGCTTTCTCCGGCACCTCCAGTCCGGTGAGATGCAACGCCGCGTTCACGATGAGGCGGCGCAGGTCCTCGCTCACCAGATCGACCGCCGCGCCCGCCGTGGTGCAGAAAGCCTGCCCCTTCGTCGTACCGTTCGGCGCGGTGTATTCGCGCAGCCAAGCGAGGGCTTGGAGAGGATCGTTCTTCTCCCCCTCGATTGGCTTCGAGGCGGGATCGAGGGTCTCGGTGACAATGCCGCGCAGCAGGACGGTCTCGTCCCCGGTGAGGTTCTTCACGGTGTAGACATCCGAAGCGGCGAAGACATCCTCGACCCCGCGCAGGACGGGATGCGAGGCGTTCGCCTCCTCGATCACGCCTCGCGCGCCCTCCTTCTTGTGCGCCCCGTGGTGGGCCACCCAAGTCTCGCCGAGGATCTTCAGGCCGAAACCGCCTTTCGACCAGTCGCCGTAGGTCCAGCCGCCGTCTTCCATCTTTCCGGCGAAGGCGTGGGTCGCGGTGCGCAGACCGATGACCGGCTTGCCCGCGTTGAGAAAGGCCGTGATCGGCGCGGTCTGCTCGGGCGGCAGGTCGCGGAAGCGGGTGAAGACCACGAGCAGGTCCGCTTCGGCGAGGGCCTCGGTGCCGGGGATGTTCTTCTGCTGGTTCGGATCGATGTGGCCCTTCTCCGGATCGATCGAGAAGAGCACCGTCGCGTCGAAACCATGGCGGCGGCTGAGAATCTTCGCGAGCATGGGCAGGGCCTCCTCGGAGCGGTATTCCTCGTCCCCGGCGAGGAAGACGATCTTCTTGCCCTTGCCGGGGCCGTTGCCTCCGGGGAGGTGGAGGCCGGGGGAGTCGGCGGCGCAAAGCGAAACCATGGCGGCGGAGAGCGCGACGGAAGCGGCGAAGGAGCGGAAGGGGGATTTCATAGGCATAAGCAAAGGGGCGAATCCAACTCTGGACCCGGAGCGGCCCGATTGCCATGGCGAAATCAGGGCGGAGCGGAAAGCCATCGCCCCAGCCTTGAACCCCGCCCGATCCGCCTTATCCTCACCCCTTCGCATTTCCGCATGGACCCTCTCGAACAAGCCCGGCGCGTCGTCGCCCTCGAAATCGAGGAGTTGCAGCGCCTCCTTGAGCGCCTCGACGCCTCCTTCGCCGCCGCCGTGGAGATCCTGAAAGCCACGGTCGAGGGCGGGGCGAAGATCCTCGTCGTCGGGGTCGGGAAATCCGGCAACGTCGGCAGCAAGCTCGCCGCCACCCTGAACTCGACCGGAGCGCCCGCCGCCGTCCTGAACTGCCAGGACGCCATCCACGGCGACCTCGGCCTCGTCAACGCGGGCGACAGCGTCGTCGCCCTCAGCTACTCCGGCGAGACCGCCGAGCTCCTCGCCCTGCTCCCGCACCTGAAACGCCGCGGCGCCCGGATCGTCGCGATCACCGGTAAGCCCGCCTCGACCCTCGGCAAGGCCGCCGACTGCGTCCTCGACATCCACGTCCGCCGCGAGGCCTGCCCCCTCAACCTCGCCCCCACCTCCAGCACCACGAACACCCTCGTCATGGGCGATGCCCTCGCCATGGTCCTGCTGGAGGCGCGCGGCTTCACCAAGGAGCATTTCGCCGAGCTGCACCCCGGCGGATCGCTCGGCCGCGCCCTGCTCCTCCGGGCCGGGGACATCATGCGCAGCGGGTCCGATTTCGTGACGGTCTCGCCCGGCCTCGCCATCCGCGAGGTCATCGCCCGCATGACCAAGGCCCGCGCCGGTGCCGTCGTCGTCGTGGCGGAGGACGGAACCCTCGCCGGGATCTTCACCCAGGGCGACTTCGCCCGCGCCTTCCAGTCGGGCGGCGCCGGGATCGGGGACGAGCCGGTCGGAGGCCACATGACTCGCGAGCCGAAGCGCGTCCATCGCGGCAAACTCGTCGGCGAAGTCCTGCGCCTCCTCGAAGAGCACCGCATCGACGACCTCGTCGTCGTGGACGGCGACCGCATCCCCGTCGGGATGATCGACACGCAGGATCTGACCCGGCACCGGGTGGTGTGAACGGGGTCCTGCGACCTTTTACAGATCGGCAGGCTCCCTCTCGTCCGTCGCCTCCGTTCCCGTTGCGGGGGGCGGAGCCTGCCCGGCGAGATCGCGTTCGACGACTTTGGCGCCGGGGAGGCTACGGGATTCGCCCGGCCCGGCGGGTGGCGGGGCGGGTGTGGTGCGCTGCCCGGCGATGAGCTTCCACTCGGTCACGGTCATCAACCCCCTCTGCGCCGCCGCGGTGTCGCGGAAGGCGGCGGCGTTCATCGCCTCCGCGAAGGTGTGCTCCGCCTCGAGGATGCGACCGTGGCGGAGGTGGCACTCGGCCTCGGCGAGCATGAGGTTTCCGTAGAGAGGGGCGTAACGGCGGGCCTCACGAAGGCGCTCCAGCGCTTCGTCGGAACGCTCCAGCTCCTCCAGAACGGCGGCGTGGCCGATGGCGGAGAAAATGTCCTGCGGATAGAGGCTCCGTGCTCGGGCGAAATAGGCATCCGCCTGCTCCAACGCCTGGCGGCGCGCCGGCCCGGGCATTTCGGGAAGGATGCCGGCGACTTGGGCGTGGGCCGAGAGGGTGAAGGCGAAGGGGTTTTTCGGATCGAGGGCGCGGACCGAGTGGAGATGGCGCAGGTGCTGGAATCCCGTGCGATCCTCCTCGAAATGGCGTCGCGCCATTTCGTAGTGGTATTCGCTTTGCGAGAGAATCGCGCAGAGGAGCGACATGGCCAGCCCGCCGCCGAAAACGAGGGAGCGCTGGCCGAAGCGCAGCCAGCCGCCGGGCAGGATGGACGGGAGGCGGCGGGCGGAGGTCGCCGGTTTCAGCGCCGCCGCCATCGGATCAGGCGCGGCGAGCACGGCGAGGAAAGCCGCCGCGACCACGGCGAATATCGGCAGATGGAGGACGAAGTCGAAGGCGGCGAGCAGGGCGAGGGCGCCGAGGGAGGACATCGCCCCGAGGACATGGGCGAGGTGGTCCGAGCTGGGCAGACGCCGCCCCGCCGGGGCGCCGAAGTTCGCGTAGGCGCGGACGAAGCGGAATCCGCCCGCGGCGTGGAGCGCGAGCACCAGGAGGAGTAGCCCGAGCCCGGTCAGACCGTAATCGGCGAGCATCTGGAGGTATTCGTTGTGGACGAACTCCGGCTCCTCCGCCGCCGCGTCGAGCGACGGGGAGCGGTGGAGCCGTCCGTAGATGTAGGAGGTGCGGCTGCCGGTGCCGAGGGCGGGGGACTCCATCGCCTGTTCCCAGCCCGCCTTCCACACCTGCGGCAGGGCAAGGTCGCCCCCTTTGGAGAGGAGCGAGCGATCGAGCACCCGGGAGATGGGTCCGGAAGCGACAGCGAGGGAAAGGGCGAGGACGACCGCCGCTCCGGTCGAGGCCAGGAGGATACCGCGCTTCACTTGGGGCGTCGCTTGGCGGTGCAGGATGACGCCGGAGAGGACGGCGAAGGCCCCCGTCCCGGCGATCAGGGTGAGGATGGCCGTGGCGCATCCGGTGCCCAGGACGACGGCGGCGGAAAGCGCTCCGAGAGCGCCCATGACGCAGCGGACGAGGGGAGGTCGGCGGCTGTAGGCCGCCGTGGCGAGCCAGAGCGGCATGAGCATCGCGAGGAAGCCTGCGAAATGGTCGGGATGGTTGAAAATCCCCCCGGCGCGGCTGGCAATGGTCCTCTCATAGCCCGGCACGAGCCAGAGCGTCGGGGAGTGGAGTTTCTGGACGAGGGCGAAACCGAGGTTCAGGAGCACGAGCAAGGCGAGGACATCGACGAAGCATCTCCGCCATTTCGCCGAATCGAGCAGATGGAGGAAGAGTCCGTAGACGAGGAAGGCGGCCACGAAGAGGCCCGCGTCCTCCCTCGCGAAATAGGCCACCGGGGAATGCGCCGCCCGCGCCAGCAGGTACCCGGCGAGCGCGAGCGCCACGAGGACGCTCCATCGGGGCAGGGCGAAGGAGGCCTTTTCAAAGACCAGCCCGATCGAAAGCACGGCTGCCAGCCCGAGGAAGCCGTAGGCGGGCCAAAGGAAAGTCATCGACGCGGCGGTGCCGCCCAAGCCCGTCAACACGATCCCGGCCAGGAACATCACGATCACCGCCACACGCCAGCACACTTTCATCCGAAAAGGGTTCCAAGCGAAGAACCGCATGAATTATGCCGCAATTTAAGAAAAACCAAAATGTAATTTTAGTTGAATATCTGGTTTTTAGAAAAATCTCCAGAAATCCGCTTGGGCAACGGTGCCAATGGCGAATGGCACGGACTTAAGGGTTGTTATCGGCATCCTGACTGAGAGCCGCCCCAAAAACCAGCGCCGAAGGCGCGGTCCATCGCAGCCCAGGCCAGCGGCCTGGGAAACCGGATCCGAAAAACGGACGAGGGCTGAAGGCCCGACCCATCCGCGTGGATGCCGAGCAAGACAAGTCGGGCCTTCAGCCCTTCGTCAGGTTGAACCCCGCAGACTTGGGCCGTCGGCCCAAGCTGCGATGGGCCGCACCTTTGGCGCGGAGGATCCGGCTTCGTTCCCCCGTCCCTGCGAACCGCCCGTCTCATCGGAAACATCGCTTAAGTCCGCGCCATTCGGGCCAATGGCAGAACTTCTTCCATTCGTGGCTATTCGCGTTTCCCATCTTTTTTGGACGCGAATGGCCTCATCGCCGCCCGCCAATGCGTCGGAGTCTGCCCAGTCTGCTGGCGGAACCAGCGGGCGAAGTAGTTCTGGTCGTCCATGCCGATCCCGGCGGCGATCTCGCCGATGGGGCGGTCGGTCTCGCGCAGCGCCCGCGCCGCCTCCTCGAAGCGCATCCGCTGGAGAAGCCCACCGACGGTCGTTCCCATCTCGACTTGGAGCTGGCGGTTGAGGTGGTCGAGGCTGCGTGCGAGCGCCTGCGCCACCTCGCCCGGCGTGAGTCCGGGCAGTCCAAGCTGTGCCACAACCGCCCACACCGAAGCCGCGACCGGACCACCTCTTTCCCGCGTGTCCGCCTCCGAAACCGCGCCCTCCAGACAGGCGAGAAGCCGCAGGATCAGCGCCGCCGTCTGGATGGAAAAGGCGTCAGTCCGGCGGCGCTGTTCGTTCAGGGACAGCAGCCAGCGTTCAACGAGAGCGAGGTCGCGCGCGCCGAGGACCGCGGACTCGCGCCAAGGGATGACCTCGGTCGTCTCGAAGTCGATGGCGAGACAGATCGGTCGCACCGGGCGCGACTTCTCGAAGCGATGCGCCTGCCCCGGCGGGATCACCAGCACGCTGCCCCGGCCCACCGGCACGCTCCGCCCGCCGAGATGCTGCACCCCGCTGCCGCGCAGGTAGACGAGCATCTGGGCGAAGCGATGGACGTGCTCGCCCAGTCGTTCGACCCGGGGCATGTGCTGGTTCAGCGCCACCCGCCGGATCGCGAAACCGGACCAGCGGATCTTGAGGTTTTCGAGGAGGATGGGGTGGAACTCGCGATGCATCACGAAATCGACATCGGCTTGGTGCTAACCATGCCGAATTTGTTCTCACGTCACCACCTGTTTTTTGCTAGGTTCCTGGCGTTGACCCGATCCTATGAAACGACGTACCTTCATCGCAGGCTGTGGATTGACAGCGCTCGGCAGCGCATCGGCCACGTCGACCGAAGCGCGGCTGCGGATCGGCCAGATCGGAACGACGGGAGCCCATGCTTCGGGAAAGATGCTGGCGATGCTCGGCTTGAAGGAAATGTGGGACGTCGTTGGCCTCGTCGAGCCGGAGGCTGCCCATTTGAAGCATCCGGCGACGGCGAGGACTTGGGAGGGCTTGCCTCTGCTCGCCGAGGAGGAACTGCTGGGTCCGCCCGATCTTGCCGCCGTCGCGGTCGAGACGTCGATCGACAAAGCCACGGCGACGGCGCTGCGGGCGATCCGCGCGGGCAAGCATGTGCATCTGGAAAAGCCGGGGGGCTTCGACCATGCGGAGTTCAAGGCGATGCGGCTGGAGGCGGAGCAGCGCGGCCTCATTGTCCAGATGGGCTACATGCTGCGCTACAATCCGGCCTTCCAGCTCCTCTACCAGGCGGTGAGGGAAGGATGGCTCGGGGAGTTGACCGAGGTGGATGTCTTCATCGGAAAACTCGGAGACCCTGGGGCACGCGAATTCATCGGCCAACTGCCGGGCGGCGGCATGTTCGAGTTGGGCTGCCATGTCATCGACACGGTGGTCACCCTCCTCGGCCCTCCGAAATCGGTCACCGCCTTCAAGACCCCGAGCCGGGACGACGGAGTGGAGGACAACCAGATGGCGGTCTTCGAATATCCCCGCGCCACGGCGGTGGTGCGCTGCAACTACGCGGATCCCTTTGGTGACGATCGGAGACGGATCAGCGTAACCGGGACGGAGGGGACGCTAGAGATCGCTCCCATGGAATCCCGCAAGGTGACGCTGTCCCTGACGCACGCGCGTGGCGGCTATGCCAAGGGGACGCAGTCGTTTCAATTCGGGAGTCCGAGTGGGCGTTTCGATGGCGAGTTCATCGATCTCTTCCACGTCTTGCGCGGCGAGAAAGCCTTCGAATGGGATGCCGCACACGACATCGCGGTGCACGAAGCGGTCCTGCGCGCCTCGGGGGTGTGGGAGGAGGATCGCTGAAGCACGGAGCAGAATGCGTGGGGAATCCGGGAATCTTTACGAAATCGACATCGTTTCTGTGCTAATTGGAGCGGAAATGTCCTCACTCCTCCACCTCGCATTTGCTAGCTTTGTGTCATGAACATCTTCCGCTTCGCTGCCTGCCTGGCCTTGGTTCTGTCCGCTGCCGGAGTCCGCGGCTCCGACTTTCCCCAGCCCTACAACACGGAGCGCGACACCAGGACCACGAGGCTGCCCGCAGCGGAGACGGCGGCGACGCTCCAGTTGCCGGAGGGGTTCCGGTCTTCGCGGCGGAACCGGACTTGCAAAATCCCGTCGCCTTGGCCTGGGACGCCCGAGGCCGCCTCTGGGTGGTGGAGAACTACACCTATGCGGAACTGCCGTTGATGTTCGACCTGAACCTGCGCGACCGCATCCTCATCTTCGAGGACGGGAACGGCGACGGGCGGCATCACTCCCGGCGGGTCTTCACGGACGACGTGCAGCGCTGCACCAGCATCGAGGTGGGGCATGGCGGGGTGTGGGCGATGTGTCCGCCGCAGCTCCTCTTCTTTCCGGACCGCGACGGGGACGACGTGCCCGACGGGGCGCCCGAGGTGGTCCTCGACGGATTCACCGTCAGCAGGGAGAAGAACCACACCGTTGCCAACGGACTCCGCTTCGGTCCCGACGGCTGGCTCTACGGGCGCTGCGGCCAGACGAGTCCGGGAGACATCGGCCTGCCGGGCACACCGATGGAGGAGCGCCTGCCCTTGCGCGGTTCGATGTGGCGCTATCATCCCCAGCGCAAAGTGGTCGAGGTGATCAACAGCGGCACGAGCAATCCCTGGGGGCACGACTGGAACGCGCAGGGCGAGCTGTTTTTCATCAACACGGTGATCGGGCATCTCTGGCACAGCCTGCCGGGGGCGCACTATGCCCGCAACGGGGGAATGGCCCTGGAGCCGAATCCGGCCGTCTACGAGCTGATCGACCAGCATGCCGACCATGTCCACTGGGACACCGGAGAGGCTTGGAATGCCGTCCGGGAATTGGGCGTCACCGCCGCTTCGGCAAAGGCAGGCGGCGGCCATGCCCACGCGGGTCTGATGATCTATCAGGGCGACAATTGGCCGGAGCCATACCGCGGACGGCTCTTCACGCTCAATTTCCATGGACGCCGTTTGAACGAGGATTATCTGGAGCGGAGCGGCTCCGGCTATGTCGGACGGCATGGAACGGATTTCTTCACCACCGGCGAGTAGCGTAAGGTAGTTTGCATTCATAGCTCCGCTGTTCCACCACCCAAGTGGAAATCGCCCGGCTGATGCTGAAGCGGCAGCTTTCCGATCTGGCGGCAGAGATGACAGGTGTTTCGTTTTCCCGACTGTTTCCTGCTGATTCTCGGAAAACAGCATTGCCGAGGCGGGAACGGTCACTTATATTCCAAATTGTTGAACATGCGTGCAAGCCCGCCATCCCGCGATCACGACCGCCTTTTCGCCATTGCGGAGAGTCAGGACGGCTATTTCACGATGGCACAGGCGCTGGAGGCGGGATTTGCGCGGAGCACGCACAGCTACCACGTCAAGGCGGGAAACTGGCTCCGCGAACACCGGGGCATCTACCGGCTGCGGAAATATCCCGTCACGGAGAACGCGCACCTCGTCCTCTGGTCGCTCTGGTCGCGCAACCTCCGGGGAAGGCCGCAGGGTGTGTATTCCCACTCCACGGTGCTTTCCTTCCACGATCTTTCGGATGCGAATCCTTCCCGGCTGCACATGACGGTGCCTCCCGGATTCCGCCGCAACAGCGCGATTCCTCCCGTTCTGGTCCTGCACAAGGCGCTTCTGACCCCGAGGGAAATCCAGCGCGAACGCGGCTTTTCCCTGACGACGGTGATGCGGGCGATCCTCGATTGCTCCTCCTCCGGCGACACTGATCGAGGAATGCTGGAGGATGCTTTGGAAAGCGGTCTGAAGCGGGGTCTCGTCACGCGGGCCGAACTCAAGCGGGCCGTGCATCGCGACGATCTCACCCCCGCCATGAAGGAAATGCTGGAGCAGGCCTGAACCATGAAAACCTACCCCACGGCCACCGCTTTCCGCCGCGCTCTGGAAGACCGGCTCAACCACCGATCCAAAACGGAGGGCACGGATCTCCAGCGGATGCGCAGACAGGTGGCTTTCGACCGCTTGCTGGTTCGTTTGTTTTCCGGAGAGCACCCGCCGTGGAATTTGAAAGGCGGCTACGCGCTGGAGCTGAAACTGGCCATCGCCCGGACGACCCGCGATTTGGATCTGGGCCTTGTTTCCGGTTTCCCGCATGAGGGCACCCTGCTTGAGGAGCTGCAATCCGCGGCCGCCCGCGACGCGGGGGATTTTTTCGTCTTCCTCGTCGGCGAGCCGATCATGGAACTCGAAGGAGCGCCCTACGGCGGAGCCCGTTATCCCGTGGAGGCGAAATTGGACGGCAGACGCTTCGCCGCCTTCCATCTGGACATTGGAACGGGTGACATCCAGCGGGAGCCTTTCGAGTGGACGGAGGGTGGCGATTGGCTCGGCTTCGCGGGCATTCCAGCGGGGCGTTTCCCGACCATCCGGCGGGAAGAGCATTTCGCCCAGAAGCTCCATGCCTATACGGTGCCGCGAGGCGAAAGGGAAAATTCCCGCGTGAAAGACCTCATCGACCTTGTGCTTCTCATCGACGCGGGCGGCATGGATGAAATCCGCCTGAAACGGGACATCCGGGACACGTTCCATAGGAGGAAAAGCCATCCCGTTCCCGATGAATTGGAGCCGCCTCCTGATTTTTGGGCACCTGTGTTCCTCAAGCTGGCGGAGGAATGCGCGATCTCCGGCAACATCGGCGAGCAATTCGGGAAAGTGGCGCGTTTCCATCGCCGCTTGCACGGCGGATGACAGGCGTTTCCTTTCCTGAATCAAACGCGGTTGCCGGGATACCGTGGGGATCGGCCGATTTCAACAGGTCAGCCTCAACCTTCCGCCGGGATGACGGCCCCCTCCGACCCGGCCCGTGGCTCCGAGCGGGCGCAAGGACTGAAAAAGGAAAATTCCAGCAGCAGGTGCCGCTCCCCGATCCGTCGTCTCCGGCAGGACCGTCGCGCCCCCTCCCCTGATGGACCACCGCCCGAGAGGCATCACGAAATCGACATCGGTTTCGTGCTAACCATGCCGAATTTGTTCTCACGGCATCACCCGTTTTTTGCTAGGCTATTCGCCATGATCACCGATCCCGCCGATCTGAAACCCTCCACGACCTGGGAGGAGACCGTCTGGGCGCACACGCCCGAGGAAGCCCTCGTCGATCACGGGGCGAACCCCCGCCTCTGCGTCGCCACCCTCCTGCCCTTCCGCGACGGCAAGCCCGACTGGGAGGGCTTCGAGAACAGCGCCCGCTGGATGCTCGCCAGCGCCGAGGCCGCCGGAGTCGAGATCGCCTTCGTCCTCAACGCCGATACCGGCTACATCTTCAATCTTTCCCTCGACCTCTACGCCGAAGTCATCCGCCGCTTCCGCGCCGCCTTCCCTGAGCCGACCATCATCTGCGGAACGACGGCGACGGGGGCGCAGGGCGACACCTTCAAGGCCGAATGGTATCGCCCCCATTTCGACATCGCGCAGAGCTTCGACCGGGTCGAGGTGATGATCATGACCTCGCGCCTCCTCAACGAACTGGAGACGGAGAAGCGGCGCGATGCCTACTTCGAGATCGCGGAAATGCTCACCGCGCCTGGCATCGTCCACGCCCTCGAACCCGCCTTCGTACCTTGGGCGACGCCCTACGGGCCGTGGCTCCTGCACGAACTGGCGAAGCACCCGAAATTCGTCGGAGGCAAAATCTCCACCCTCGACGAGCCGCACTTTCTCTACTGGGCCGCGATGTGCCGCGACCAAAAGCTCGACTTCGCGCCCCACAGCGGCGACGACTTCGGCATCGCATCGGCCATCAAGATGGGCCTGCCCCTCCTCATCGGTGCGGGCGTCTCCGCCTGTCCCCTCATCTGCGAGGCGAAGCGACTCTGGCGCACATCGCCCCTCGACACGCGGGCCTACAAGCTCTTCGAAGCCTTCCAGTCGCTCGAGGATGCCGTCTTCCGCCTCGACGCACAGGGCAGCGCGGCCGCTTACAAGCACAGCACCGCGCACGTCCTGAAGCTGCTCGGTCTGATCGCCTCCTCCGAGATCCATCCCGACTGCCCCGACCGCCGTCCCGACGACGAAGCCGAACGGATGCGCGAAGCCCTCGTCCGTCCCCTGAGAATCGCCGAGCGGCTCGGCATCGCCAATTTCAAGCTGGCCTGAAACCTCGTGACCCATGACTCCTGACCTCTCCCGCCTCTGCGTCCACACCATCACGACCAAGCCTTGGCCCATCGAAGTGGCGATGGACAAATACGCCGAGGCCGGGATCGCGGGGATCACCGTCTGGCGTCAGGCCCTCGAAGGGCGCGACATCGAAAAAGTCGGCGAGGCCCTCCGTGCCCGGAATCTCTCCATCGTCTCGCTCTGCCGAGGCGGTTTCTTTCCCGCGAAGACCGCGACGGGACTCGCCGAGGCCATCGAGGACAACCGCCGGGCCCTCCGCGAAGCCGCCGCGCTCGGGGCTCCACTCGTCGTCCTCGTCTGCGGGGCAGTGCCCGGACAGCCGCTCGCGGAATCGCGAAAGCGGATCGCCGACGGCATTGCCGCGATCCTCCCCCTCGCCGAGGAGCTCGACGTGCGCCTCGGGATCGAGCCGCTCCATCCCATGTACGCCGACGACCGCAGCGCGATCAACACGATGGCCTCCGCCAACGCCGTCTGCGAGCAGCTCGACCATCCCCTCGTCGGCATCGCCGCCGACGCCTACCACATCTGGTGGGACCCCGCCCTCGCCGAGCAGATCGCCATCGCCGGGGAGAAGAAGCGCCTCTTCGCCTTCCACGTCTGCGACTGGCTCACCCCCACGACCGACCTCCTCAACGACCGCGGCCTCATGGGCGAAGGCTGCATCGACTTGCACGGGATGCGGACCCTGATCGAAGCCGCCGGATTCGACGGGTTTCACGAGGTGGAGATTTTCTCGGATCGATGGTGGGCTGCGGACCAAGACGATTTTCTTTCCCGGATCAAGCTGGCTTATTTTGAGCATTGTTAATCACAAGATGAATTTCTTCTCAAAAAAACCGAAGCCGAACCCGAAGCTTACTTTTGAGGGTATCGAGTTCACATTCCATCGTGATCATGAGTGGTGGGAATTCACATATCGCGGCACGGAGTTTATTTCGTTTGAGCCTGTCTTGGTTTTGCCGACGAGGGAGCAACTCGATTCCATTTTATCGGCATTGGAGTCACTGATGCCAATGTTGAGGACGAAGTTGAAGAAGGGATTGAGCGAGTGGAGCGATTCCAAGATGGATGATGGCGAAACCTATTCAGTGAACGTGGAGGATTTTGCCAAGGACGGGACGTTTTCAGTTTCGTGGTCAGGTGGAGCGACTTGGGGAGATATGAGCGTCGATCTTACCATCAAAGATCATGCTATTGTTGATGAAAGCTGGGGCGATTGAACCTAACAAGAGTGCGGAAGCCAACCACCACCCCATCGGCGGGGCACCAGCCCCGCGACAATCCAAGCTTTCACTTTTTACCTTTCACCTTTTACTCCTTCCATCGCTATGAAACTCGGCATCATCCTCAACGGCGTCACCGGACGCATGGGTACGAACCAACACCTCGTCCGCTCCATCCTCGCGATTCGCGAGCAGGGCGGCATCCGTGTCGCGCCCGGACAGACTATCCAAGTCGATCCCATCCTCACGGGCCGCAATGAGCACAAGCTCCGCGAGCTCGCCGCGAAGCACGGCGTCGAGCGCTGGACCACGGATCTCGACGCCGCCCTTGCCGACCCGCACAACCAGATCTTCTTCGACGCCAGCTCCACCCTGCACCGCGCCCGCTTCGTCGAGAAGGCGGTCGCGGCCGGGAAGGCGATCTATTGCGAGAAACCCACCGCCGTCGAGACCGCCGAAGCCGTACGCCTCGCCAAGCTCTGCCGCGAGGCCGGGGTGAAGAACGGAGTCGTGCAGGACAAGCTCTGGCTCAGCGGCATCCGCAAGCTGAAGACCCTCATCCAGCAGGGCTTCTTCGGTCGCATCCTCTCGGTGCGCGGCGAGTTCGGCTACTGGGTCTTCACCGGGCACGACGCCGACCAGCCCATCCAGCGCCCGAGCTGGAACTACCGCAAGGAGGAGGGCGGCGGCATCATCGTCGACATGCTCTGCCACTGGCGCTATCTCGTGGATCACACCTTCGGCCCGATCAAGAGCGTCTCCTGCCTCGGCGCGACGCATATCCCCGAGCGCGTCGACGAGAGCGGCAAACCCTACGCCTGCACCGCCGACGACAGTTGCTACGCCACCTTCGAGCTGGAGAACGGGATCGTCTGCCAGTTCAACAGCTCGTGGGACGTGCGGGTGCGGCGCGACGACCTCTTCACGATGAACGTGGACGGCACCCACGGCTCCGCTGTCGTCGGCCTGCGCAAATGCTGGGTGCAATCCCTCGGCACGACGCCGAAGCCGGTGTGGAATCCCGACATTCCCCAGCCCATCGACTTCTTCGCGGGCTGGCAGGAGGTGCCGGACGCGACCGTCTACGACAACGCCTTCAAGATCCAGTGGGAGCTCTTCCTCCGCCACGTTGCGCTCGACGAGCCCTTCCCCTACGACCTCATGGAAGGGGCCAAGGGCGTCCAGCTCGCCGAGGCGGGGCTGCGGAGCTGGGAGGAGAGGCGGTGGGTCGAGCTGGAATCGCTGGGCTGATGCCGCTTCGCCGTAGCGGCGACGGATTCCCGGTCGGAGGGAAGGTCACCCGAACGTGGGATTGACGGCTCCCGCTCCTTTTCCTACCCTTCTTCCCCGACGCCATGAAACGACTCCTCGCTCTCGCCTTTGCCCTGTGCTTCTTCCAACAAGCCGCCGTCTGGGCGGACCCTCTCGTCTACGAAGGGGAGAGCGGTCCCGGCAAGGGCAAGCATGTCGTCCTCGTCGCCAACGACCACAACTACCGCTCGCAGGAGGCGGTGCCCGCCCTCGCCCGCATCCTCGCCAAGCATCACGGATTCCGATGCACAGTCCTCTTCGGATTGGATCCCGCGACGGGGCGCATCCTGCCGGGCGAATCCAACATTCCCGGAATGGAGGCCTTGAAGACGGCGGATTTGCTGGTCCTCTACGCCCGCTTCCAGCACCTGCCCGAGGAGCAGATGCGGCATTTCGTGGACTATCTGGACCGGGCCGGCCCCATCGTCGCCCTGCGCACCTCCACCCACGCCTTCAAGATTCCCGAGGACGCCGCCTTCGCCAAATACTCCTACAACTATCCGGGGCCGGACTACCAAGGCGGCTTCGGACGCCAAGTGCTGGGCGAGACCTGGCATGGCCACCACGGCGAGAACAACGTGCAGAGCACCCGGCTCGATCCGGTCGCGGGGGCGGCGGAGCATCCCATCCTCCGCGGAGTGAAGGCGATGTGGGCCGCCTGCGGCGGATACTACACCGAGCCGAGCGAGGATTGCGAGATCCTGGCGATGGCCCAACCGCTCGACGGCATGAGCGAAGACTCCCCGATGGCCGAGGGTCTGAAAGCGGCACCCGGCGCCTGGACCAAGATCTACCGGGGAACGGACGGGCGCACGGGACGCACCTTCACCAGCACCTACGGCGCCTCCGACGATCTCCTCAACGAGGGCTACCGGCGTTCGCTGGTCAACGCGTGCTTCTGGGCGGCGGGCTTGGAGGACGAGATCGCTGCGGACGCCGAGATTGGTTTCGTCGGCCCCTACCATCCCACCTACCTCAACGGCGTCGATCCCCGCTTCGGCAAACCGGAGGATTTGGCCGCCTGGGATTCCCCCATCGGGGCGACCGGGGAATAGCCGACGGGACAGGGGGAAGAGAGGAGCGCGGACACTCCTGTCCGCATCGGCAGTGACAGCGGCGGATAGGCTCCGGGTGCGGACAGGATCCGCGCTCCCCTCTCGTCTCACCGCATCCCCACAGCCACTCCCGCTTCCTCGGCCTCTTGGAGGAAGCCTTCGATGGTCGCGTCGCGGGGGACGCCGAGGTGGAGGGCGCGCTGGTAGTGCTTCCAAGTCTCCTGCGGATCGGGCTGCTCCTTGGTGGCGTGGAGCACGGCGAGGTTGAAATGGGCGTCGCCGTATTCGGGGTCGATGGAGACGGCGTTGACGAAGGCGCGCTCGGCGCGGGCGACCCAGCCTTTCCGAGTCGAGATGACGCCGACGCAGTTGTGGGCCTTGGCGTTCTGCGGGTCGTGGGTGAGGCCGGCCTCAAGCTTCCCGAGGGCATCGTCGAGCTTATTCTGGAGGAAGTAGACGCGACCGAGGAGATAGTTCGCGAGACCGGACTTCCCGTCGACGGCGAGGGCTTTCTCCAGATAGTATTCCGCCTCGGAGTAGTTCTTCATCGCGGTCTTGAGAACCCCGAGGTTGCAGAGGCAGGGCACGCTCTGCGGGAGGTAGCGGAGGTATTCGAGGAATCCAGTCTCGGCCTCGGCGTAGCGGCCTTCGCTGAAGTCGAGGCGGGCGGCCTTGTCGATCTGGGCGAGTTCGACGGTGAGCTTCTGCTTTTCGACGTATCCGTCAAGGGAGGGCGGGGGGCCGGGGGAGTTCCCTGCGGCGACGAGGGTCGCGCTCATCGTCGCCTCCCCGCCGGGAGGGGCGGACTCGCCTTCCTCTGTGGAGTCGGCGGCGTTCGTTGCGATCACTCCCGCCGCGACGAGGATCTCCTCGAACTGGGGCGTCTTGAAGAGGGCCTTCTGCTCCTCCGCGCTGAACTGCGAGCCGCGGGCCATGTCCTCGACGAGGCTGAGGAGGACTTCGGAGCGCGCCCCGACGCGGTCGAGCTGCTTGAGGAGTAGCTCCTTGGCTTGTTTGATCTGCGCGTGGCGGCGGAGCTGCTTCAGGACGATGGAGCGGAGCATTTCGTTCTCCTGCCGCTCGACGGGGGTGGCGCTGGCGAGGGCTTGCTTGTCCTCGTCGCTGAGACCGTCGGCGAGCTTCTCAAGCTGCCGCTGCAAGCCCTCGATGCTCTGCTGGTGGCGGGCGTTCTCGGCGAGGAGCTGGTCGCGCTCAAGCTGGATGCGGGTGAGTTCGCTCTTGAGCAGGGCGATGTCCTCGTCCTTCTCCTTGTTCAATTCGGAGAGGCTCTCGGCGAGCTGCTCGGCGCGGTCGAGCTGCTCGGAGAGAGCACGGTTGCGGTCCATCAGCTCCTTGAGGGCTTTGCCGCCGTTGCCTTGGCCGCGGACGACTTCGGCGAGGTTGTCCCGCTCGCGCTCCAGCTCGACCATGCGCGCCCGCACCTTCGCCATCTCCTCCTGCGACTGCCCCATCGCCGCGACGAGCCGCTCGTTGCGTTCGTTGGCCTCGCGGAGCAACTCGGTGGAGTCGTGGAGCAGTTCGGTGAGCTGCGCGATTTTCTGCTGGGAATCGGCACCGCCGGCGGCTTCTTCGGCGGCTTTGCGGCGCAGCAGCTCCTCGCGCTCGGCTTGGGCTTCGGCGAGTTCGGAGTGGATCTGCTTGAGGAGCTGATCGCGCTGCTGCAGGTCGCGTTTCAGCCTCTGGTTTTCGCCATTGAGCCAGTCGATGTGGGCGTCCTTGCGGGAAAGGTCGTCACTCAGCGAGTTGACGATATGGCCCACGGTGCTGCCGCCGCGGGTCTCGACGCGGGGCATCCCCGGAACGGCGGCGACGCGGGGGAGGGCTTGGCTGGCCCCTTCGTTCCAGCTCGGGAGGGCGAATTCGCCGTCGCCTTCGATCTCCATGACGCTGCCGGGAGGGGCGCCAACGGGGGGAGGAGTGCCGACGGGCGTGGGTGGATGATTGGGGACGGCGGGCGCGGGTTGGGGGCGCGGGGCGTGCATCGCCGTCTTCAACTCCTCGCGCAATTCGGCGTTGCGAAGACGGCCGTGGCGGACGATCTCGGGCTGGTAGTCGGGGAACTGCTGGGCGAGATGGTCGTAGAAGGGCTGGGCCTCGGAGAGCTTGTTGAAGGCTTCGAGGTATTTGCCCTCGGCCTTGAGCGACAGGGCCGATTGGACGAGGATGTAGCCGCGATACCAGATGTCGTCGGGCTTGGACGCCTCCTGGGAACGGGCCGGACACAAGGCGAGGAAGCCGATCAGCGCGGGCAAGGCGGCACGCGCGAGCGGTCTCGCGGACGGTCTTTCAGAAAGGCCGTTCGGGTATCTCATGCAACTGTCTTGTTTCGCGTGGGTTTCGCGGGGTCGCCCCCGCGCGGGAATGATGGCGTGCAATCGGGGCCGCGCCAAGGAAAAAATGCCGGAAGGGAGCCTTTCGGCCCCGACCGTTTTCCCCTCCTCGCGGGTTCCGTCGCGCCCCGGCTTGAGGGCCGGGAGGGAATTTGTAACAAAAAATTTGCCCGGACGCACTCTTTTTCCGTCTTTTTTTATTACAAAATCAAAGTTGCGAGACCCGGTGCCGCTCCGCTACTTCCCGGGCAGCGACCAGACAGGGTCGAAGGCGGAATCCGACCCTGTCCGCTTGGCGGCGATGCGCGAGCGGAGGAGGCTGGCGGGGCCGTCGTCCGGGACGGCTTCGAGAAAGTCCGCCAGCATCGCCTCGGCCTCGTCGAAACGGCCTCGTTCGAAGGCGGCGAGAGCCTCCTCGTAGCGGCGCGAGAGCCGTGCCCAATCCCCGTCCGCGCCAGGCGGCCAAGGCTCGTGGAGATCGACGGGGGCGAGGATGTTCTGCACCCGCACGCGGCAGAGGCGGCGGGTGGGGAAGATGTCGCAAACGCGGGAGGCGGTCTCGCCGGTGAGGAGCATGGCGGTGCCGAGGAATTTCGTCGCGCCCTGGACGCGGCTGGCGAGGTTCACGGCGGTGCCGAGGGGGCCGTATTTGAATTTGCGATGGGTGCCGACGTTGCCGACGAGGGCCTCGCCGGAGTTGACCCCGATGCCGACCTGGGTCGCGGCCCCGACGACGGGACGCCACTGCTCGTCGAGGGCGGGGAGGCGACCGAGGATTTCCAGCGCGGCGCGGCAAGCGAGTTCGGCGTGGTCGGGCTGCTCGTTGGGCGCTCCCCACATGGCGAGGAGCTCGTCGCCGGTGTAGTCCACGAGCACGCCGCCGTGGTCGAGGACGATGGAGGAGAACTCGCCCATGACCCCGCTGAGCCAGGCGACGGTCTGCGAGGGGCCGAGGCGCTCGCTGATGGCGGAGAAGCCGCGGATGTCGCAGAACAGCACGCTGACGTCGGCCTGTCGCGCTTGCATCTTCATGGGGTCGGGGTTGCGAGCGAGCTCGCGGGCGAGATCAGGGGTGAAGTGCTGCTCGAAGACTTTTTCGCGGAGCCGCTTCTTCTCCAGGCTGGCGCTGAGCCGGGCCATGAGGAGGGCGGGGCGGATGGGGCGCGAGAGGAAGTCCTCGGCCCCGTTCTCGATACAGCGGACGGCGTCCTGCTCCTCCTGGAGTCCGGTCACGACGATGACGGGCGTGTTGCCGAGGCGTCCGGTCTCGCGCAGGCGGGAGAGCACCTCGAAGCCGTCCATCTCGGGCATCTCGATGTCGAGGAGGACGGCGTCGAAATCGCCGCGATCCATCTGCGCGATGGCTTCGACCCCGTTCTCGGCGAAGGCGAGGCGGAAGCCGCGCGGTTCGAGGAGGCGACGGAGGATTTCGCGGTTTCCGGCGTCGTCGTCGGCGATGAGGAGCTTGCCGATGTTCTCCGCAGACGAGGAGGCGACCGGAGGATCGGAGAGGTCGGGAAGTTGAGGGGCGGGGTCGGAGAGGGCGGCGAGGCAGGCTTCGAGCGTGGCGACGGCTTCGTCGAGGGCTTCGAGGAAGCCGGGCGGCGTCCCGCCGAGGCGCATCAGTTGGGCGAAGCCGAAGAGGCGGTTGAGACGGTTGCGGGCGTCGTGGCGGAAGGCGCGGAGCTGGGCCGGGTCCGGGACTGGCGTGGCCGCTTCCTCCGAGAGGAGCATGGCTTCTCGGGCGAACTTGGCGAGATCGTCGGCAAGGGGGGAGCCGACGCTTTCCCCGCAGGCGAGGAGGCGGGCGACGCGCGGGCGGAGAGCCGCGACAGCGTCGCCGAGGGCGGGAAGGAAATCCGGGGGAACGGGGTTCACAGAGGGAAATGTCGCCTGTGGAGAGGCCCGTGGCGATGCAAAAATCGCGGAATCACGGTTTCAGCGGCAATCGCATCAGGTAGTCGTCCATCGCGAAGCCGTCTCCGATTTCGAGACGATCCTCGGCGTAGGTGGTGAAGCCGTGTTTCTTGTAAAAACGGATCGCGGGGGCGTTGTTCCGGTTCACCCGCAGTTCCAGCGACACCGCCTCGGCGGCGGCGATCCGCTCGCGGAGCAGGGCCATGGCCGCGCCGCCGAGGCCGCGTCCCTGCGCCTCGGGGAGGAGGTAGAATTTGTGGAGGGGGCAGGGCGATCCGGCACGGACGGGCCCGGCGGCGAGGAAGCCGACGCGTTCCCCCTCTTGGCCGATCCAGAGGTAGAGGATCCCCTCCGCGAGTTCGCGGCGGAGGCGTTCCGGGTCATACATCCACGCGAGCATGTGGTCGATCTGGCCCGGCGGGAGGATGGCCCCGTAGGCCGTCGGCCAGATGCGCGCGGCCATTTCCGAGACCGCTTCGGCTTCGTCGGGGAGGACGGGCAGGAGCGCCACCCCGGGTTCAGACGGTCGGCTCATGGCTCCATTTCCGCAGCACGAGCATCGAATTGTGCCCGCCGAAGGCGAAGGCGGCGGAGAGGGCGATGTCGATCCCGGCGGGGCGGGCGGTGTTGGGGACGAAATCGAGGTCGCACTCGGGATCGGGGTTCTCCAGATTGATCGTGGGCGGCAGGACGCTCTCGTGCATCGCGCGGACGCACCAGATCGCCTCGACCGCCCCGGCCGCGCCGAGGAGGTGCCCGGTGACCGACTTCGTCGAGGAGACGGGCACGCGGTAGGCGCTTTCGCCGAGGGCGCGTTTGAGGGCTCGGACTTCGGAGACGTCGCCGATGCTCGTGGAGGTGGCGTGGGCGTTGATGTAGGAGAGCTGGTTTGGCGCGACCCCGGCCTTGGCGAGGGCGAGGCTGATGGCGCGGGAGGCCTGCACCGCCTCGCGGTCGGGGTCGGTGAGGTGGACGGCGTCGGAGGTCGCGGCGCAGGCGAGGATTTCGGCGAGCGGCGTCGCGCCTCGGGCGAGGGCCGAGTCGAGCTCCTCGATCACGAGGATGCCGGCGCCTTCGCTGAGGACGAAGCCGTCGCGGTCGCGGTCGAAGGGGCGCGAGGCGCGGGCAGGGTCGTCGTTGCGGCGCGAGAGGGCGCGGAGCTGGCTGAAGCCTACGAGCCCGAGATGGGTCACGGCCGCCTCGGCCCCTCCGGTGATCATGGCCTTGGCGTCGCCGCGCTGGATGGCGTAGAAGGCCTGGGCGATGGCGTCGTTGCCGGTCGAGCAGGCCGCGGCGACGCCGAAGGTGACCCCGTGCGCCCCGGTCTGGATGCTGACCTGCACCGAGGCCGAGTCGGCGGTGATCATGGGGATCATCAGGGGGTTGAGCCGTCCCGCCCCGCGCTGGTCCATGGCGTGCTGGTTGTCGGTGTAGGTCTGGATGCCGCCGGCGCCCGAGCCGATGACGACGCCGACGTCGTTGCCGTTGGAGCGGTCGATGACGAACCCGGCCTGCGCCACGGCCTCGCGGGCAGCGGCCACGGCGAACTGGGCGAAGCGGTCGGCGCGGCGGGCCTCCTTCGCGTCCATCACCGTGGTCGGGTCGAAGCCCTTCACCTCGCCGGCGATGCGGACGGGGAGGTGGTCGGCGGGGACAATGGTGACGGGGCCGATGCCGGAGCGCCCCTCGACCACGGCACGCCAAGAGGATTCCACATCGAGGCCGACAGGGGTGACGGCACCCAAGCCGGTGATGACGACGCGAGGGAGACGGCGGGAAGTGGAGGGAACGGGGTCGATCACGAGGCGCAGGGGACTGGTCGGCGTCACGAAACGACGACACCGCGTCGAATGCGAGGAGAAATCCGGGGAATTTTGCCCTTCGGCCCGGCCCTGCCCTGCCTATTCGGCGAACTGCAAATGGTAGAGCTGCTGGTATTCCGGGCAGCGCTCCAGCAGGGTCTCGTGCGGGGCCATGTCCAGAATGCGGCCTTGGCTCAGCATCATGATCTCGTCGGAGTCGAGCACGGTGGAAAGGCGATGGGCGATGGCGACGACAGTCTTGCCTCGGGAGAATTCGGCGAGGGCGTCCCGGATCGCCTTCTCCGACTCGGAGTCGAGGGCCGAGGTAGCTTCGTCGAGGAAGAGGATGGGTGCGTCGCGGAGAATGGCGCGCGCGAGGGAGAGGCGCTGCTGCTGGCCGCCGGAGAGGGTGCAGCCCTTGTCGCCAAGCATGGTGTCGTAGCCCTGCGGCTGGGCGAGGATGAAGTCGTGGGCGTGGGCGAGACGGGCGGCGCGTTCGATCTCCTCGTCGGTGGCGTCGAGACGGCCGTAGCGGAGGTTGCTGCGGATGGTGTCGTGGAAGAGGAAGGTGTCCTGGCTGACGAGCCCGATCTGGTCGCGCAGCGAAGATTGGGCAAGGTCGCGGATGTCGCGCCCGTCGAGGAGGATGGCGCCCCGGTCGATGTCATAGAAGCGCAGGACGAGGGAGAGCAGGGTCGATTTTCCCGATCCGCTCTGGCCGACGAGAGCGTATTTTTTGCCGGGTTCGAAGCGCAGGGAAACGCCGTCGAGGGCGGTCGCCTTGTCGGTGTAGGAGAAGAAGACGTCGCGCAACTCGATCTCGCCCCGGCATCGGTCCAGCGCGAGCGCGCCGGGCCGGTCGGGCACGTCGGGCGCGGCGTCGATGTAGCCGAAGACCTTCGACGCAGCGACGCGGCATCGCTCCGTCTGCGCGTGCAGGCGGCTGAGCGCCTTCACATGGGGGTAGATGCTCATCAGCCCGAGGTTGATGGTGAGGAAGGTCTCGGGTTTGATCTGCATCCACCAGGCGTAGACCATGCCGAAGGCGATGCCGAAGGAGCCGACGATCTCAACCAGGGGGGTGGAGATTTCCATGGCCTTGCGCCAGCGCATCACGAACTGGTTGATGCGTCGACTGCCCTCGTTGAAGCGCTCGCGCTGGTAGTCCTCGCGCCCATGCGCCTTCACGAGGCGGATGCCGGAGAAGCTCTCGTGCAGCGTCACCATCAGCCCCTCGGACTCCTTCTCCTCGCGCCCCCCGGCCTTGCGCACCCTCCGGGCGACGAGGACGGCGGGCAGGATGCAAAGGGGCAGGACGAAGAGGGCCCCGAAAGTGAAGAGGGGGTCCATCACCACGAGCATGAAGATGATGGAGAGGATGGAGACGGGGTTCTGGATGAGGGCGGTGAGGAGCTGGCTGCCGGCGTCGGCGGTGGTGCGGGTCTGGTTGGCCACCGTCTGGATCAGCTCGCCCAGCTTCACTTGGTTGTAGAAGGCGAGGGACTGGCGCATCAGGCTGGTGAAGGTCTCGTCGCGGAGGCGGTGGAGCACCCTCAGGTTGATCCAGATCATGCAGTATTGGTGCAGGAACTGGAAGACGCTGCGGACCACGAGCAGCATGGGGATGCTGAGGCAGACGACGAGGACGAAGATCCACTCCTTGTCCGGCGGCAGCTCGGGCGCGGGGAACTCGATGTTCGCGAGGGCGGGGAACTGGAGATCTTCGAAAGGCCGGTAGACCGTTTGGATTTCCTCGCCTTGGGAGGCGGGCAGGACGATGGTGAAGACCGATTTCAGGACGAGGAGGAGGACGCCGTTGAACGCCCCCGCGAGGATCCCGAAGAAAATCCCCCAAGCCAAGCGGGCTTTGAGCGGCCTCAGATAGCCGAGGAGGCGGCGGAAGACGGCGCGGCGGTCCTCCGCGATCTCGTCGGACGAGGCGGTGGCAAGGTCGAGGGCGCTCGGTGCGCCGGACGTGGAGGCAGGCTGGGGCATGGGGCAGGGAATCCCGGTCGGAAGGCCGGGGAGGGATCGGTAAGGGAGAATGGGGCGGTTCGCAAGGGGCGGGGGATGGGTCAGTCTACCGGATTGCGGAAAAAGATTGTCCTTTTGGACAGCTTGCCCTACGGTGTGTCCGCTGCTTCCACATACCTCTTGACGATGATCGCTGAGCACCCAGACTTGTTCGAGGCAAAACTGCCCGAGCTGCCCCCCATGAACGATGGTTCGAGAATCAAAGGTCTATCCGACCCGCAGCGCATGGAGATCGCGCGGGATCTTCGTGCTGCTTGCGGGCGGACTCGTTACGCCACGATCCTGGCCGATCCGCCGTGGCAGTTCCAGAACCGCACGGGAAAGGTTGCGCCCGAGCACCGTCGCTTGAGCCGTTACTCGACGATGGGCCTCGACGATATCAAGAGCCTTCCCGTCGCCGACGTGGCGGCGGCAAACTCCCATCTTTACTTGTGGGTTCCGAACGCGCTGCTGCCCGAGGGCATCGAAGTGCTGCGTGCTTGGGGGTTCCAATACAAGAGCAACATCGTCTGGCACAAGATTCGCAAGGACGGGGGTTCGGACGGTCGCGGTGTCGGCTTCTATTTTCGGAACGTCACCGAGGTGATCCTCTTTGGCGTCCGCGGAAAGAACGTGAGGACCTTGGCGCCTGCGAGGCGGCAGGTGAACGTCATCCAGACGCAGAAGCGGGAGCACAGCCGGAAGCCGGATGAGCAGTATGCCCTGATCGAGGCATGCTCCCCGGGGCCGTTTCTGGAACTCTTCGCGCGTGGAGTGCGTCCGAATTGGACGGTTTGGGGAAATCAAGCCGACGAGGACTACGCTCCCGATTGGAACACCTATAAAAACCATTCGCGCGCCGTCGCTTGATCGGTCAATGTCGGTGGATGGAGTTGACGAAGAGTTTCGAGTCGCAGGTTCCCGCCGCCCTTCTGGACCGTTACGAGTTCCGCGAGGTGAGAAACGGAGCTGCTGTGATCGCCTCCACGAATCCGGATTTGTGGTCGGAGGTGTTGGAAGTGCTGCGGCGGTTCCGTCTGGAGAAGAGCGATCTCACGGATCAGGGCGGGAACAAATCCGATCTCGCGGCGCGGATCGACAGGCATTTCCGGGAGTTCGGCTGGCGCGAGAGCCGGGTCGATACGCTCATCGAACTGGCGTTGAAGGTGATGCCCTATGGGAAGGCAGGAGAATCGCAAGTCACGGAAATCAAGTCAGTGGTTCAGAACCGAGGCTACAAGGTGGACAACTTCAAGGGTCGTCTCGCGCTGGATGTTGAGTGGAACGCGAAGGACGGAAACTTGGATCGCGATCTCAGTGCTTATCGGGCGCTCTATGATTTCGCGCTGATCGACGCGGCGATCCTGATCACCCGGACGCAGGACGATCTCAGGCGATTGGCTTTGCATTTGGATCCGGCCTCGACGCAATTGAAAACCACGACCACCACGAACCTCGCGAAGCTGGAGCCGAGGCTGGCCCGAGGGGATGCGGGCGGTTGTCCTGTTTTGGCCATCGCCATCTCTTCGAAGACGTTTTGCGATTGAACGCGGACAACCTTGCTGAGGAAAGCGTCGCCCGCTGCTTGGAGAACGGCTTCTCCTATTGAGGGGCCCTTCACTTCCGCTCCAGCGTCACGACGCATTCCAGATGCCGGGTCTGGGGAAAGAGGTCGAAGGGCTGGATGCGCGTGATTTCGTAGCCTCCTTTGAGATGCTCCAAATCGCGGATCTGGGTCGCGGGGTCGCAACTGACGTAGACGACGCGCTTCGGGCCGAAGGCGGTGAGCTGGGCGAGGAACTCGGGGCTGCTGCCTTTCCGCGGCGGGTCGATGACGACGGCGGTGCGCGAGGGCGGGTAGGTCACTCCGGCGAAAAGGTCGGAGGCGTCGCCTTGAAGGAAGCGGCAGTTCGTCACCCCGTTGCCCTCGGCATTGCGCTTCGCCCAATCGACGGAGGATTCGCTGATCTCGATCCCAACGGCCTCGGTGAAGGCCGAGGCGGCGGTCAGGCAGAAGAGCCCGGAGCCGCAATAGGCGTCGACGAGGTGGGTGACGCCCCCGTCGCCGAGCGCCTCGCGCTTCACGTGCTCGGTGAAGGCGGGCAGGATGTGGGGATTGTTCTGGAAGAACTCCCCGGCGTGGAAGGAGAAGACGAGTTCGCCGACCCGCTCCTCGCACATCTCCGTGGGGTCGGTGCGGACGCGCCCGTCGAGGGAGTCGCGGAGGAGCAACGTGGCGCCCTTCTTGTAGCCTCGCGCGTTGGCCCGCACCTCGCGGCGGAGGCCTTCGAGGGCGCGGTTGATGGAGTCCGAGGCGATGGGGCAGCGCGGCACGTCGAGGATCTGCTGGCGGCGTCCCTCGAGAAGGAAGCCGATGGGGCCGATCTTCCCCTTGTCCGGCTTCTGGAAATGCGGGGTGATCTTCGAGCGGTAGCCGTAGAGGACGGGCGAAGGCACGACCGGGGAGACGGGGAACTCGATCCCGGCCATGCGGCGCAGCAGCTCGGCGACTTGGTCGCGCTTCCATTCGAGTTGGGCGGGGTAGGCGAGGTTCTGGTATTGGCAGCCGCCGCATCCTCCGAAAAGCGGGCAGGGCGGTTCGACGCGGTCGGGGCCGGGTCGCAGCACCTCGACGAGATCGGCTTCGGAGAAGGTGGCATGATTGCGGAAGACCCGCGCCTTCACCCGCTCGCCGGGCAGGGCGTGGGAGACGAACACAACCCAGTCGCCATGACGCCCGACGCCCTTGCCGAGGTTGGTCAACGACTCGATTTCGAGTTCGATCTCCTCATGGTAGGCGTAGGGGTGGGGCTGGAATCGGGGTGGGATCCGGGACATGGCATCGAACATGCTAGGCGAAACTACCCGATTCCGGAAACCCCGCTTTCGGTTTTTTGCTTTCTGCCCTAGAGTGACCGCGATGTCGTCAACACCAAGCACTTGTGCCTCCGATGCGCACGAAGTCTCCCTTATTTTGGGAGCGTCCCATCGCGATCCCTTCTCCTTCCTCGGGCTGCATCGGAACCCGGCCGGGCCGGGCATGGTCCTGCGGGTGTTCCGCCCCTACACGGCGGGGGTGAAGGCCGTGGTCGAGGGTGCGACGGTCGAGATGACCCGCCTCCACCGCGAGGGCTTCTACGAGGCGCTCTTTCCCGACCGCGACGGCCCCTTCGCCTATCGCCTCGTCTTCACCTTCGGCGAGGTCGTGACCGAGCCCCTCGTCGATCCCTACTCCTACGGCCCTGTCCTTGGCGAGCAGGATGTCCATTACCTCGGCGAGGGCACCCACCGCCGCCTCTGGAAGGCGATGGGGGCGCATCCCCGGACTTTCGGCGGGGTCGAGGGCGTGACCTTCGCGGTGTGGGCGCCGAACGCGCATCGCGTCAGCGTGGTCGGGGACTTCAACGGCTGGGACGGGCGCGTCCATCCGATGCGCAACCACAACGGCATCTGGGAGATCTTCCTGCCCCACCTCCGTCCTGGCGACCATTACAAATTCGAACTCGTCGGGGCCGACGGGAACCTCTTCGCCAAAAGCGACCCCTTCGCCTTCTTCTCGCAGCACGGCACGGAGACGGCGAGCATCATCCACGACATCGACCGCTACCAGTGGAAGGACGCCGCTTGGTTGGAGAGGCGCGCCGCCCGCGATCCCTACCACGAACCCATGTCCATCTACGAGGTCCATCTCGGTTCGTGGAAGCGGAAGCACGAGGACGGGGGGCGCTTCCTCAGCTACCTCGAACTCGCCGACGAGCTGGTCGATTACGTCGCGGAGATGGGCTACACCCACATCGAGCTGATGCCGGTGGCGGAGTATCCTTTCGACGGCTCGTGGGGCTACCAGGGCTGCGGCTACTTCGCCCCGACGAGCCGCCACGGCTCGCCCGACGAGTTCCGCGCCTTCGTGGACCGTTGCCACCAACGCGGCATCGGGGTGATCCTCGACTGGGTCCCGGCCCACTTTCCCAAGGACGCCCACGGCCTCGCCCGCTTCGACGGCACCGCCCTCTACGAGCACGCCGACCCGCGCCAGGGCGAGCACGCCGACTGGGGCACCCTGATCTTCAACTACGGCCGCAACGAGGTGCGCAACTTCCTCATCAGCAACGCGATGTTCTGGTTGCAGGAATACCATCTCGACGGGCTGCGCGTCGATGCGGTGGCCTCCATGCTCTACCTCGACTACTCGCGCGAGGAGGGGCAGTGGATTCCGAACCAATACGGCGGTCGCGAGAGCATCGAGGCGATCGAGTTCCTCAAGCAGCTCAACCAGATCTGCTACGAGGAGAACCCCGGCATCATGACCCTCGCGGAGGAATCGACCGCCTTCCCCGGCGTCTCGCGCCCCGTCGATACGGGCGGGCTCGGCTTCGGCTTCAAGTGGAACATGGGTTGGATGAACGATTCGCTCACCTACATGAGCCACGAGCCGGTCCACCGGAAGTACCACCACGGTCAGGCGACCTTCTCGATGATCTACGCCTATCACGAGAATTACGTCCTCGTCCTGAGCCACGACGAGGTCGTCCACGGGAAAGGGTCCATCGTGCAGAAGATGCCCGGCGACCGCTGGCAGCAGATGGCGAACGTCCGTTTCTTCTTCGCCTGGATGTTCGCCCACCCCGGCAAGAAATTGCTCTTCCAAGGGCTCGACTTCGGCCAGGCGGAGGAGTGGAGCCACGCCCACGGCCTGCCTTGGCACCTCCTCGACTACGACGAGCACCAGGGCGTGCGGCTTCTCGTGCGCGACCTCAACCGTACCTACGTCTCCGAACCCGCCCTGCACGAGCTTGACCACGAGCCCGGAGGCTTCGAGTGGATCGACCACGGCGACGCGAAACACAGCCTCTTCTCCTTCATCCGGCGCGGTCGGCACGGCGAGACGGTCGTCGTCCTCGTCAACGCGACCCCGGTGCCCCGGCCCGGCTACCGCCTCGGCGTGCCCGAGGGTGGCTTCTACGAGGAGATCCTGAACACCGACTCCGCCCTCTACGGCGGGTCGAACATCGGCTCGGCCGGCGGCATCCCCGCGCGGGCGCAGGAGTCGCACGGGCGACCGCACTCCATCCAGATCGAAGTGCCGCCGCTGGCTACGGTCTATTTCAGGCGGCGCGAGGTGTGAGGAGCCTCGACTCGACGAGTGCGCCCAAGCAAAAAAGCGGGAGGATGGCCCTCCCGCTTTCGGAACATTCGCTTTGTTTGGCCCTCGGCTCAGTAGCCGTATCCGCGGTGCGGGCGACGACCGTGGCCGTGATAGCCTTGGTCGTAGCGATGATCGTATCGACCGCGGTTGTCGTAGTAGCGGCGGTCGTCGTAGTAGCGGTTGCGGGCCCGGCTCTTCGCGATCTCGGACCCGGCGACAGCCCCGACGGCACCGCCGATGAGGGCTCCGGGTCCGTCGCCGATGGCCGCGCCGGTACCGGCCCCGATGGCGCCACCGATGAGAGCGCCGCGTTCGCCGGGGGTGCAGGAGACAAGGGTGGCGGCTGCGGCGACCGCAGCCAAACTGAGGATCAGGGACTGTTTCATAGTTTGGGAGGAGGTTCGCGGATTTTCCGCGAGGTTCTATGGGTGAGACGATCCGCGCCGGGCCTTATTCAATTTTTTTTGCGCCAGCCGGAATTTTTCCCCTCCCCCTCATCCGAACAGCTCCACCAGCGGCTTGCCCTTTTCCGCGACGGTGAAGGGCCGCATGCTCGGCGAGTAGAGCACATGGTCGAGCGGCAAGCCGAGGGCGTAGGCGATGGTGGCATTGAAGTCCTGCACCTTCACGGGGTTTCCGAGGATCTTCGCGCCGCGTTCGTCGGTCTGGCCATGGACCGCACCGCCTTGAATTCCGCCTCCCGCGAGGACGCAGGTGAAGGCCTGGGGATGGTGGTCGCGGCCCTCGTTCGTGTTGATCTCGGGGGTGCGACCGAACTCGGTCGCGAGCACGACGAGGGTGTCGTCGAGGAGGCCGCGCTGCTCCAAGTCGTCGAGCAGGGTGGAGAAGGCGGCATCGAGGGCCGCGGCTTTCTCGGGCACGTTGACGAAGTTCGAGTTGTGCGTGTCCCAGCCGCCGAGGGCGACCTCGACGAAGCTGACGCCGTGCTCAAGGAGGCGGCGGGCGAGGAGGCAGCCTTGGCCGAAGGGGTCCTTGCCGTAGCGCTCCTTGAGCGCCGCCGGTTCGCCGGAGAGGTCGAAGGCGGCGAGATCCTCGCTGCGCATCAGCTTGATCGCGTCGGCGTACATGTCGGTGTAGGCGCGCACGTTCCGCTGGTCGTAGCGCTCCACGAAGGGGGCGTCGAGCTTTTCGGAGAGGGCGCGGTGGAAGTTGAAACGATCCTCCGTCATGCCCTTGGCCATGGTGCTGTTGAGCAGGCCGCCTTCAGGGTCGCGGATCACGAGGGGCGAGAGGCCCGCCTCGAAGAAGCCCGCCCCGGGATGCGAGGAATTGCTCCCGATCATGACGTTTCCGGGCAGGGAGGGGTTGCCGCGTCCGTTGAATTTCAGCAGCCACGCGCCCATGGCGGGGTGGCGGATGGAGCTGCGGATCTCGTAGCTCGTATGCATGAAGTAGTTCCCCTGCTTGTGGGCGCCCTGGGTCGAGGTCATCGAGCGGACCAGTGCGAGCTTGTCGGCGCGCTTCGCGAGGCGGGGCAGGTTGTCGGAGAGCGTCAAGCCGTCGACTTCCGTGCGCAGCCGCTGGGTCGGCCCCATGACCTCGGCGTCCTCTTTCGGATCGAAGGTGTCGAGGTGGGACATGCCCCCGTCCATGTAGAGGTAGATGACGCGTTTGGCGGTAGCGGCCTGTTTCAAGTCCGAGGCCCCGGCTCCGGCGGCGCGGGAGAAACCGGGCAGGGAGGCGAGGGCGCTGACGCCGAGAAAGGACTTGGCGGCGCGATGCACAAAATGGCGGCGGGAGAGATCGGTTTTCATGGGTGCCCTTCGGACAGTAAAAGGTGAAAAGTGAAGAGGATCGGGTCTGGGACGGAAGTGGGTTGCGTTTAGGATTTCGGATTTCGAGCTTCGGATTTCAATCCTCCGGCTTATTCGATGAAAAGGAACTGCCGGGTGTTGAGCAGGGTCCAGACGATGCCGGGGACGGTGCCCGATTCGGGGTCGGCGGCCCAGGCGTCGCGGAAAATGGCCCTCTCCTCCGCGGTGGGCCGGCGGCTGAGCATGGTGAGGTAGATGGTGTCGAGGCGGTCTCGGAACTGCTCGCCTTTCATGCCGCGCATGAGGACGGAGTAGCGGTTCGTCACGGCAGCGAGGACGGGGCCGTTGAGCATGGCGAGGGCTTGGGTGACGGAGGCCTCGTGGCTGGCGTTCTCGACGAGTTCGCGGTCGCTCTGCCCGAACTCGCGCAGGAAGTGGCCGGGGGGCGCGGGCTGGTCGATCTCGGAGGCGCGGGCCATGCGCTCGCGGATGACGCGGGCGAAATTCCGGTAGGCGAGCCTTTCCTCCCGCCTCGTCACGTTCCATTCGGCCATCTCGCGCTCGCGGCGTTCGGCGTGTTCGGCTTGCAGGGCTTCCTCCCGTCCGGCGAACATGGCCTCGACGAGTTCGTCGACGATGCCTCCGCCGTCGGTCCCGACGATTTCGGCCATGCCCTCGTCGAAACTGCGTCCGCCCGCGAGGAGAATCGCGGCGAGCTCCCCGACGAGGCCGTCGCCAGGGGCGGGGGCGGATTCCGGCGCAGTTTTGGAGGCGGGCTCGACGAGGCCCCCACCTTTCAGCCCGGCGATCTTGTGGCGGAGCCCTTCGCGGTAGACGACATCCTCGATGCTGTCCTTGAGCTCCCTGCGAATCCGCCGTACCTCGACCACGGCTTGTTTCACGAGGTCGGGGTCGCCTTTTTCGCGGGCCTCCGCGACTTTCGCCTCGGCGGCCTCGATGCGCTGGGAAAGTTCACCTTGGAGCTTGATGACCTTGCGCATGTTCTGGAGGAATTGCGCGGGCTTCTGGTCGTAGACGGACTCGGCGACGAGTTGGACCTCGGCGAGCTTCCGGTCGGCGCGGAGGTCCCGCGCGGGATCGGGCTGGTCGGGGTCGGCGACGGTCATGGCGACGAGGGAGTCCCAGATCTGCTCGGCGCTCATGCGGCGGAGGACGGGTCCGGCGAAATGCCAAGGAGTCCCGGGCGCGGACTCCTCGGGAGAGGCCTCGCGCTGCCAGGCTTGAGTTTTGTAGAGGATGCGCTGGAAGGCTTGCAGGTCGTAGTCGAGGGAGGCCATCAATTCCTCCAGGTAGTCGAGGAGGGCGGGGTTGGCGGCGGAGGTGTTCTCCCGAAAATCGTCGACGGGTTCGACGACGCCGACGCCGAAGGCGCGTTTCCAGAGGCGGTTGGCGATGACCTTGGTGAAGCGCGGGTTCTCGGGCGAGGTGAGCCATTCGCCGAAGGCGTGGGCAGGGTGGGCGCCTTCGCCGGGGACCGCGGGCTTGCCGAGGAGCGTGGCGGGCGGCACGACGGAAAGCGGCTTGGCGTCGTCGTATTGGTAGTCCTTAGGGAGGCGGAGGGCGCGGTCGGTGGCGTTGACGTTGTTGAAGCGGACCGGGAAGAGGATCTCGGACGCGGCCCGGCGCAAGGCACCGTTCCGCCCGGCGTAGGCCGCGCCGGGTTTCCCCGCCCCCTTTCCTTTTCCACCTTTGCCGCCCTTCCCGCCTTTTCCTCCCTCCTGCAGCAGCGCGAAGGCCGCCTGCTGGACGGGATGGCCGTTGCTCCCCGTCATGCCGTAGGTGAAGGCGGCGAGGTGGTAGTAGTCCATCTGCGTCCACTCGTCGAAGGGGTGGTTGTGGCACTGGGCGCAGACGATCTGGGTGCCGAGGAAGACCTGGGTGGTGATGGCGAGGTTGTCGAGGGGCATGCCGAAGTCGCGCAGGTAGTAGCCGATGGCGGGGTTCTCCCAACTGCTGCTCGAGGCGGTGACGAGGTCGCGGACGATCTCGTCGTAGGGGCGGTTCTCGCGGATCGCGTCCTTGATCCAGCGCTCGTAGGCGAGTCCGGCACCGACGCTCTGGCCGTTGCCGGAGATCGAGGTTCGCATGCGGAGGAGGTCGGCGAACCAGTTGTAGAGGTGCGAGACATGGCCGTCGGAGCCGACCAGGGAATCGACGAGGGCGGAGCGCTTGCCGGGATCGGTCGATTCGAGGAAGGCGAGGGTCTCGGCCTTCGTCGGGATGCGCCCGATCAGGTCGAGGTGGGCGCGGCGGACGAAGACCTCGTCGTCGGTGTCGGGGTTCGGCGAGAGGCCCTCCTTCTTCAAACCTTCGAGGACGAGTTCGTCGATGCGGGCGACGGCGGCGGACTCGTCGGCGCGGATGGAGGGGGCGGCGGAGGAGAGGAGAAACGCCGCGAGGACGGCGCATCGGAGGACGGTGCTCATGGGTGGTGGTAGGGCCGCTGGATGAGACCCCGGAAACGGCGGAAGGTTTCACGCCGCGATCGCGCGAATCTCACTTTTTCAGCTCCGCGAAAATCAGCCGCCCCGCGTTCGTCTGCACGGCCCCGGCGACGACGACGTTCTGGAGGCTGCCGATACAACGCTTCGCGTGATTGACCACGATCATGGTCCCGTCGGGCAGGTAGCCGACGGCCTGGTGGTCGTCGCGGCCCTCCTTGACCAGTTCGAGGGCGAGCTCGTCGCCGGGCGAGACGATGGGCTTCAGGGCGATGGAGAGCTCGTTGAGGTTCAGCACGGAGATGCCTTTGAGTCGGGCGACCTTGCCGAGGTTCGCGTCGTTGGTGAGGATGCGCGCGCCCATCAGGTCCGCGAGCTGGACCATTTTGGCGTCGAAGGAGAGGCCGCTCTCGAAACTCTCGTCGCGGACGGCGACGTCGATTTTGCCCGTGGCCTTCATCGCGTTGAGGCCGTCGAGGCCGCGCCGCCCCCGCGATCGCTTCAGTTCGTCGGAGGAATCGGCCATTTTCTGCAGCTCTTCGAGGACGAAGCGCGGCACGACGAGCGCCCCGCCGAGGAAGCCGGCCTCGCAGATCGCGGGGATGCGGCCGTCGATGATGATGTTCGTGTCGAGGAGGGTGGGCAGGTCCTGGAGCGCGTCCTGGCGGAAGCGCACGTAGGGGATGAGCAGGGAGAACTCCTCGCGCTTGCTCCGCAGGGCCAGCATCACCCCGATGAAACCGAAGCCGAGGAAGACGGCGAGGTTGAAGATGCTCCCGGCGAGGGGGAACTGCTCGACCCAACCCGCCTCGGTCGCGATGCGCGTCACCAGCCACGCGCAGAGCAGGCCGATGAGGAGGCCGAAGGTGCCGTGCGAGAAGGAGCGGAAGGTGAGGCGCCGCAACATGATGTCGAGCACGATCAGGGTGGAGGCGAAGCCGAGCCCCAGAATGGCCCCGAACCACCAGATGTGGGTGGCCTCGCCCATGGCCACGATGGCCCCGATGAACCCCGCGAGAAGCAGGAAGAACATGCGGATGACGTTGAGGAGGGCGGCGGTGCTCATCGGGACGACGGACGACGAAGCGTCACTATATCACCGCTAGCCCGCATTTCCCACACTCTTTCGTCGCGAGACGCAGCGAGGGCCGTTCCGGCAAGGCGCGGACGGATTTTCCCGCCGGGCTGTATGAGAACATACTGTCCAAGGGGAAATCCGGGCGGAACGAAGCCGGGACGGGCCGCAGCAGAAAGGGTGCGGGAAATGCGGGCTAACTTCTCGCCGCCATCCATTTGCCGCGTCGCATCGTGCCGAGGAAGGGCAGCCCCGCCGCCTCCGCCGCAGCGGAGACCTCCGCCGCTTGGGTCGCGAGAAAGCCGGAGATGATCGACTCGCCGCCGGGGACGAGCCAGCGGGGAAAGCGGGGCAGGAGCGCCACGAGCAGGTCGCTGAAGAGGTTCGCAGCGATGAGGTCGCAGGATTCCCCCGGCTCCACCGCCATCAGGGCGACGGCGTCGGCTTCGAGGAAATCGACGCGGTCCGCGACCCCGTGCCGCGCCGCGTTCTCCCGCGCGTAGCCGAGGGCCATGGCGTCGTTCTCCACCGCCGTGACGGCGGTCGCGCCCAGTTTCGCGGCGGCGATCGCGAGGATGCCGCTGCCGCAGCCGAGGTCGAGGACGCGCCACGGGCGACCGCCTCGGCGCTTCGCGAAATCGGCGAGGAAGCGCAAGCAGCCCGCCGTGGTGGGATGGCCGCCCGTGCCGAAAGCGAGTTGAGGGGGAAAGCTCAGCACGACGCGCCCCGGATGCTCCCGCGCGAGGCGGTCGAGCGTGGCCCCGTCCTCCGAATCCGTGACGAGAAGCGAATCGCGGATGCGGAGCGGCGGGCCGGGATTCGTCCCTGCGGCGGGCTGCCATTGCGCCGGGGCGAGGGAGGCGACAGCCCCGCCGAAACGGGCGCGGAGATCCTCGGCCTCCTCCTGCGTCGCCGCGTAGACCGACATCTGCCAGCGGTGGCGTTTCACGGGCTTGTCGAGCGCGTAGGGGATCGCTTCGGCAAGAAGGCGGGCCTCCCACTCCTCAAGTCGGTCTTCCTCGACGAACTTCGACCAGCGATACAGCGTCTCCAAGGCGACCCCCGGGATTGAAAAGGAAAACGAAAGAAAAACTGGAGCGGGTGATGAGATTCGAACTCACGACATCAACCTTGGCAAGGTTGCGCTCTACCCCTGAGCTACACCCGCATCGACCACCTTGTGGCGGAGCGGAGGGTAAGATGGCGGGGCGCGGCGGATTTTCAAGATAAAATTTCACAGCCATCCTATGGATGCCAATATGATTTCAGCGCCAAAGGCGCGGCTCCATGCCAGCCCAGGCCGACGGCCTGGGAACTGCCCCCGGAAAACGGGAGAGGGCTGAAAGCCCGATCCATCCCGCCCGGCCAAGCTTGCCGCTGAATCGGGCCTTCAGCCCTTCCCCCATACCCATACCGTGAACCAGGGCCGTTGGCCCAGGCTGATATGGCATGCGCCTTTAGCGCGGAATGCAGGTCTCGGCCCCTTGTCCGGCAAGGCGCGAACGGCTCGCTTTGCTGGGAGCCAATTGCCAGTTTTCCGGTCCAAAAACACCCTTCTTTCCATTTCCGGTTCTTCCAAAACCCTTTTGCAGTCAATGAGTTCAAACTCTCCACTTTCAACCATCCACCCTCAGCGATAGCTATCGCATGGGATGGCTGTGATAAAATTTCGCCTTGGCGGGCGGGGCCGGGAGGGGTAAGGGTGCCGCCCCACCGCAACATGAAGAAATTCGGGAACAAACTCGACGAAATCCTCGCCGACAAGGAGGCCGAGATCGCCCGGCTCCTGCCGCTGAAGGAGAAGCTGCGCTACGCCGCTGCGGCCCGCGACGACTTCCGCTCCTTCGAGAGAGCCCTAGGCGGCGGCTTCCGCGACCGGGGCGAGGACGAGGGCTACGGGTCGGAGGGGCTCGCCGTCATCGCCGAAGTGAAGAAAGCCTCGCCCTCCGCCGGGACCATCGCCGCCGACTTCGATCCCGTGGCCATCGCCGAGGCCTACGCCGCCGCCGGGGCCGCCGCCCTCTCCGTGCTCACCGACGAGAAGTATTTCCAAGGCCACCTCTCCTACCTCGCGAAAATCCGCGAGCGCGTCGACCTGCCCATTTTGCGGAAGGACTTCATCCTCGACGAGATCCAGATCCACGAGTCCGTCGTGGCCGGGGCCGACGCCATCCTCCTCATCGTCGCCGCGCTGGAGCAGGACCAGCTCCTCCGCCTCCTCGACACGGCCGCCGCCTGCCAGCTCGACGTCCTCGTCGAAGTCCACGACCTCGGGGAGATGGAGCGCGCCCTCGAAAGCGGCGCCCGCCTCATCGGGATCAACAATCGCAACCTCCGCACTTTCGAAGTCGATCTCGGCACGACCGGGAGCCTCAGCGAGGAGGTCGGCTCCGACCACATCCTCGTGAGCGAGAGCGGCATCCACAGCGGCGCGGACGCGGCCCGCGTCCGGGAATGGGGTGCCGACGCCATCCTCGTGGGCGAGGCCCTGATGCGCGCCCCGGACAAGGCCGCCAAGATGGCCGAGCTGAAGGGCGAGGGACCCGCTTGACGCCCCCGGCCCGAAAGTGTGACGGAAAAATTCTAACATTTCCCCCCCGATCACGTCTTAGCAGAGGATTGAGCGGAACGGAGCACTTTGCTACCGTCCTATCTATCCGGTGCCCCGGTACAACACTTCGGGGCATCTCCGAAACGAACCCAAACCAAAATCCTGAATCCCAGATTATGAAAAAACTGCTCGCCACCCTCGCCTGCGCCCTCTTCGCCTCGGTCGCCCTCGCCGGCGAATACCCCGACATCAGCATCAGCGAACTCGAAGAGGCCATCAAGAAGGGTGAAGTCATCGTCATCGACGTGAACGGCTCCTCCTCCTACGAGAAGGGCCACATCCCCGGCGCGATCGATTTCCGCGCGAACAAGGACAACATCGCCACCCTCCTCGGCGACAAGAAGGACAAGCTCGTCGTCGCCTATTGCGGCGGCCCCACCTGCAACGCCTACAAGGCCGGCGCCAAGGCCGCCGAGGAAGCGGGCTTCAAGAACATCAAGCACCTCTCCGCCGGCATCTCCGGCTGGCTCCAAGCCGGCAAGGAGACCGAGAAGCCGAAGAGCTGACCTTCCCGGCGACGTCCGCCCGGAACGGTGGGCCAAGCCTCGTGAAAAGCGTTCCCGCGACTGGCGGGAGCGCTTTTTTGTTGGTTTGGTAATGTGGCACCCGGATCGTTCTACGGACACGGTTCCGGGTCCCAAGGAATGTCGGCCCTCCTTGGGCTTCCAGCCGGGATTCATCCGTTTGCGTGCCGCATTGCTATCGAGCGGGCGGCGCTCCGTATCCCGGTTTCAGCGCTTCGATGCGGGCTTCGAGCGCGGTGCGCTCGGATTCGGGTTTCGCGTTCCACCAAGCGGCCAGATCGCCGTTGGGTACGGGCTGGATCCAACTCTCGTAGGCCGCCATCTGCCTTGCCGGGAAATCGTCGGGTGCTCCACGCAGGTGCTGGTCGAAAAACCCGAGCACGAACTCGTTCTGCGCGCCGATGATGATGTCCGACGGGGCATCGCCCAGCATCCGACCGCGCACGAGCGGATGGATGAACAGGGAGAAGTCCGAGAGGCCGAGATGGGCCGCGCCCTTGAGCCGGACGCGGTAAATGTCCTCGCGTCGGCCCGCCTCGCCGATGCGCTCGTAGGAGAATTCGTTGAAACCGCGAGGCTCGCCTTCTGGCGGATCGAGACCCAGCGCCCGATGAAGGTAGACGGGGTCCGCGAGGAACATCAGGAAGGGCGTAGGCACATCGCAGTGGAAGGCGGAAAAGGGGAAGTCGCCGCCGTCGAGATTGACGCCCGCCGCGCTGCGCGGATCGATCATGCACAGCTCGCCCGAGACCGCGCCGCCGAACGACATGCCCATCTGGCCCACACGCCTGAGATTGCCCGCGGCGGCGATGTCGGCCACGCTCGCCGGAGGCGCGTCCATCAGCGTGTCGTGCAGGAAGAGGCGGTCGGCCACCCAGATCGACGCGCTTTTCGTGACGATGCGGTCGCCCGTCCGCATGGCGTGCTCCTGGTAGGCCAGCGCGCCCTCCAGCCGCGTATCGGGCGTGGTCCCGGCGAGCGCGTCGGCCAGCGAGGAACGGGCCTCTTCGCTTCCCTTCGCCATTGCCGCCAGCGCCGGGTCCATCGGCGCGACCGTGCCGTCGAGGAAGGCCGTGGCGGAGGAGTCGTAGGTGTGCTGCACCGAGAAGACGACGTAGCCGTGGCTGGCCAGCGTCTCCATCAGCGCCGTGTTCTGGTGCAGGAAGGAGGTGTAGCCATGGCTGTAGAAGACCACGGGGAGATCCGCCGCGCCCGCCAGCAGCGGCGCGTCCGGATAGGAGTTCGTTTTCACATGGCGGGCATAGGTGAGGAGCTTCGGAAAGCCGAAAAAGCCGCCGAGCGCCCGCGCGGTGCTCTTCGTTTCCGCTTCGGTGAAATAGGGCGCGGGCTTGCCGACGGCGCTCTGCGCCGGATACCAGACGCGGACGAGAAGGCGGCGCGGCTCGTCGGGCTTCGCCAGGAACACACCCGGACGGGAGGTGTCGGCCAGTTCGAAGGCGCGGACGCCGACGACGTGGGGGCCGGAGGGCTTCGGCATCCGGTTGACGGGGAACAGAACGATGGCGGCCAGCGCCGGGACCGTCAGGAGCGCTATCAGCGTTCCGGAAATCCAAGGCACGCCGCTGGCGCGGTCCGTCTTCGCGAGGCGGTTTTTGCGGGAGGCGACGACCGACACGACGAGGCAGACGATGGCGACCACCCCGCCGACCCCGTTCTGCCAGCGATCCGAGAGGAAGCCCAGTGCGGCAACAACCAGCGCAACAACGGCGGCGGCCATCAGCACAGGGCGACGGGCGGGCATTCGTCGAGCCCACCAAGCGAGCACGAACACGGCCAGCGCCGCGATCAGCAGGATGTCCGTGAGTGTCATGCGTCCGTGTCCTCGTGGCTCTCCCCGGCTCAGGGCTTCGGGTGGGCGAGCATTTCCAGGAAGTCGCCCGCCGCGCCATCGGTCTGGTGGACGCGCAAGGGGTAGACGACCTCCAAGGGTTTGGCCGCGAAATAATAGACCCTGACCTTGATGCCGTGCTCGCCATCGGAAAGGCCCGCGGTGTTGAAGCCTTCGAGCCGATACGGAGCCTCGTAATCGCGGAAGGTTCCCAAGCTCGGATGCTCGAACTCCACCCGGTCGATGGGGCGGGCGCCTTGGACGTTTACCGAAAGGCGCACCGGACCCCTGACGCCGCTCGCATTCGCCTCGGGAAAGGTGGCGATGCTCCCCTCGTCGAAGATCGGGGCCTCAAGCGTGTCGGGCGTCGTCACGGAAAGCGGCTCCGAAGCGACCTCGCCCTTCCCGTTCACCGCTTCGATCAGGACCTCATATGGCGTGCCCTTGGTCAATCCGGTGATATCGACCCTGAACTCGTTGGGATTGCCGTTGCTGTTCGGCGAAGTGGCCCACCAGGCGGGGTCCATCTCCCATCCTCCCCAGAAATCCGACTTCGCGGTGGTGTAGTCCGGGTCGCCGCTTTTCCTGTATTTGACGTGGTAGGCCATGCCATGGGCCGGCGTCCAGGTGATCCGGACGGCGCTGGTCCCTCTGGCGATGGCATTGGCCCTGAGCGGCTTCACCGGAGCCAAGGCGCGCGGGTCGCCGAGCGGATTGCTGAGGGGGAGCAACCTCAGTTTGTCTTCGGGGATGTTCTTGATCGTTTTGTCGGTCACCGTCGGGTTCCCTTCGGCACCCCATCGGGCGGTCAACTGGTCCTCGACCATGATTTTCGACCTGCCCGCGTTGTCGATGACGATCATTCCGTAGGTCTGCAAGACTTGGGCGAGCTTCTTGCCTTCGGGGCTGAGGCCCAGCGCGTCCAGATCGACGCTCCGGTCGAGGACGATCCGCGCGCCCTCCGGGAGATGGTTCGGGTCCGCCCCGTGCTTCCCGTCGGATTTGGTCGCCGGGTAGGCGCTGTATCGGGTGGGCCATTGATAGGCAAAGGCCAGCGCGTGTTCGACAGTCCCGGATTCCGCGAGTTCCCATGGCCGCACAAGCCCCGCGAAATAAGGCACGCCCGCCCCCCGGCTCCTGAAGCCGATCGGCGGCACGCCGCTCCAGTGAGTATTGTAGTGGTATCCGTTGGTGGCGGTGTAGCTGCCATCGTCCTGTTTCTGGAGCTGCCAGAAGGCCCATTCGTCGCCGCTGTTCGGATCCCAGAAAATGATGGAGCCGTCCGTGCCGGGGGACTGCTGGGCGTTGGAGGGAATCGGGACGCTGATCGGCGCAGGGTGTTTTGTCCCGACGCCTTTGATATGCTCGCACTCCGTTTCACTGGTCACGTTCGAGTAGGTGTCGGCGACCCAGACGACTTTCCACAGGTCGGCTTGGGTGCTGTCCACCAGATAGACGGAATAGGTGTATTGATTGGGGTCCGAGGTCAGGTCCGGTCTTGATGCGGGGAAAATGGCGTCAAGCTGGCCGGGCGTGAGCGGCGTTGATCGGTCGTACAGCTCCGCGGGGACCGGGGTGTTCCAAGGGCTGCCGGACAGATAGGGAACCTTGTTGTCCTGTCCCCTTGAAGCTGCCGGGGTGAAGAAGAGCAGCAGCAGCGCAGACGAAAAGGCACCTGAGCGGATCGAAGCGGGGTTTGGATGTTTCATGGCGTTGCGTGTCGGCGAAGGAATAGGGAAGGGTGTCGAAGGCAACTCGAAAGATGCCGTCGGATGGTTGTTTGTGGGAATTTCCCTTCCAGAAGGAAAAAGACCGGCGGTTTCCCGCCGGTCTTCTCCTGAAACGAAAACCGTCTCTCCCACCCGGGAGGCGGCCAAATCAATAGCGATAAAGCTCGGGCTTGTAGGGACCCTCGACCGGCACGCCGATGTAGTTCGCCTGCTCTTCGGTCAGCTTGGTCAGCTTCGCGCCGATCTTGTCGAGGTGGAGGCGGGCGACTTCCTCGTCGAGCTTCTTGGGCAGGATGTAGACGCCGGGCTGGTAGACGTCCTTGTTCTTCCAGAGGTCGATCTGGGCGAGGGTCTGGTTGGTGAAGCTGTTGCTCATCACGAAGCTCGGGTGGCCGGTGGCGCAGCCGAG
>ERZ761602.1367-NODE-1367-length-44691-cov-6.300363_pt1 | contig 44691 bp, 38 predicted proteins | sample MGYA00512165_ERZ761602 | MGnify/ENA primary metagenome ERZ761602 (study PRJEB28899, sample SAMN02445085) | bioreactor sludge metagenome | biome: EBPR sludge; isolation source: Thorneside wastewater treatment plant | place: Australia: Brisbane, Thorneside...
GCGGATGATGCCCGCCAGGCGCCCGGCGGGGTCGAAGATCTGCACGCCCAGCTCGGTGGTGACAAAGTAGCGCCCCTTTGACTCGGTCGTGGAGCCGTCACCCGCCGCGGCCTCCTTGCCCACGGGCAGCCACATGGTCATGAAGGGAGCGCCCGCCGTGAGGCTGCCGTCTTCCTGGATCTGCCACGCCCACACATGCTTGCCGCCGTGCTCGGAGACGGCCAGCGTGGCCTCGTCGGCGGAGAGGGTGATGCCGTTGGGCTTCACCACGCGGCCCTCGTCGGCCACGGCGTGCTTTTTGTCCGGCGTGATCCAGTGGACGCGCTGCGTGGGCGTCTCGGTGAAATAAACGTGGCCCTTTTTGCTGACCACGAGGTCGTTGCACTTCACACCGGTGACGAGCACCTCCACCTCCCCCTTCATGCTGATGGCGATGACGCGCTGCTCGCGGTTGTGGCAGGCGTAAAAGCGCCCGTCCGGCCCGATGTGCAGGCCGCTGATGCCCGGCAGGTTGTCGAGGAAAAGGCTCGTCGCGCCCGTGGCGGCGTCCAGCTTGTAGATGCCCTTGCCGGCTTTGACATCGGTGAAGTAGAGGTTCCCCGCCGCGTCATTGCAGAGGCCGTCGGTGAATTCATAGCCCGAGGCGGCCTCCTTCCAGTCCTCGCCCTCGATGAGGTATTCGTGAAGGGAGGTGTCCTGGGCGGCGAGAGGCGCGGCGAGCAGCGCGAAAGTGAAAAAGGCGGCTTTCATAGTGGCAGGGGGAGGAATCAATGAGACTGGAAAATCAAAAGCAAGCCCTCACTTGGCCCACAGCCAGCGCATGGTGTCGGGGAAAATGGCGGCGCCGTGCCTGCCGTTGTGGGTGCCCTCGCCCATGACGAGCTTGTGGTCGTAGCCGGCGAACTTCAGCGCGGCGGCCATGTCCTGGTTGGCCAGCGGCCAGTTGCCGAACTGGTTGTCGAGGTCGTTGCTGCCCTCCTGGAGGAAGACCTTGAGCGGCTTCTTGTCCGCCTTGCGGATGAGCGCGGGATAGACATGGCCGCCGCGGATGTTGGTGAAGCTGCCGATGTGGCTGACCACATTGCGGAAGGCGTCCGGCCGCTCCCACGCCACGGTGAAGGCGCAAATGCCGCCGCTGCTGTTGCCGCAGATGGCGCGCATCTCGGGGTCGGTGCTGAGGTTGTGGTCTTTGGCCGCGGCGGGCAGGATTTCCTCCAGCAGGAAGCGCGCGTAGAGATCGCCCAGGGAATCATACTCGAAGCTGCGGTTGCTGCGCGGCTTGGCGCCCGGCTGGCTGGTGGGGAAAGTGCCGGGCTGGATGAAGATGCCGATCGTCACTGGCATCTCCCCTTTGGCGATGAGATTGTCAAAAACCACCGGCGCGCGGAACTGGCCGTCCGGTTTCACAAAGCCCGCGCCATCGCAAAACACCATCACGGCGGCGGGCTTGTCCTTCGCATACTGCGCCGGCACATACACCCACCAGTCGCGCGTTGTCCCGGGGAATATTTTTGAATCCGTCCACGCCGGCATCTGCGTCACCTTCCCCTGCGGCACGCCGGGCTGCACCTGCGAGTCGGGGCCAAGCACATACTGATCATCTAGAGGGGCGGCATGGAGGGTGAGGGCGAGGGAGGCGAACAGCAGGGCGTGTTTCATAAAGAGCGGGAAGGAACGGCAGGCCGCGCGCATTCTTGCCCGCACACCTTGGGACGGGCTCGAAACACGCGCGGATTTCCAGGAATCCATTTCCACGCGCGCGGCGAATTGACTCCCATCTGTCCGCGCCATCCCGGAGCGGCCCCACTCCGCTCCCATGCAACGTCCCCGTCTCGCCATCATAGGCACCGGCATTTCCGGCCTCGGCTGTGCTCATTTTCTCCATGAGCGCTTCGATCTCACCCTCTTCGAGCAGAACGACCACATCGGCGGCCACACCCACACCGTCACCGTGGACGAGGACGGGCGGGAGGTGCCCATTGACACCGGCTTCATGGTCTTCAACCACCAGACCTATCCCCTGCTCTGCCGCCTTTTCCGCGAGCTCCGCGTGGAGACCAAGCGCACGGACATGTCCTTCAGCCTCAAGCACCTGCCCACCGGCTATGAATGGAACGGCGGCAGCCTCGGCAAGGTCTTCGGCCAGCGCAAAAACCTCGCCAGCCCGCGATTCTGGAGCTTCGTCCTCAAAATCCACCGCTTCAACCAGGAGACCGCCGCCGCCCTCGACGACCCCGCCTTCGACCGCATGACGCTGCGCGAGTATGTGGCCGCGCGCGGTTACGGGCGGGATTTCCTGGACCTCTACATCATCCCCATGGGCTCCGCCGTCTGGTCCACGCCGCCCGATCTCATGCTCGAGTTCCCCGCCAAGACGCTCATGCGCTTCTGGTTCAACCACGGCTTCCTCGGCATGGAGACGCGCCACCCCTGGTGGACCGTGGTGGACGGCGCGCGCGCTTATGTGCGCAAAATCATCCCGCCTTTCGCCGACCGCATCCGCCTCCGCACCCCCGTGGCCCGCGTCGAGAGGCGGGAGGGCAAAGCCTGGGTCCATCCGCGCGAGGGTGCGCCCGAATGCTTCGACAAAGTCATTCTCGCCGGCCACGCCCCGCAGTCGCTCGCCCTGCTGGCGGACCCCACCCCGCTAGAGGCGGAGCTGCTCGGCTGCTTCAAATACCAGCCAAACACCGCCACCCTGCACACCGACGAGTCCTTCATGCCCAAAACCCGCCGCTGTTGGGCCTCCTGGAACTACCGCGTGGCGCTCGACGCCGAGGGCCGCCCGGACCCCAGCACGCATTACTGGATGAACTCCCTGCAGGGCGTCTCCGACAAGAAGAACTACTTCGTCAGCATCAACGCCGCCGATGAGATCAACCCCGCCAAAGTCCTCCGCCGCATCCACTACGAGCACCCGCTTTTCGACCTCCGCGCCGTGGACGCGCAAAAACGCCTGTCCGGGCTGAACCGCCTCGGCCCGGACCAGACCACCTACTACTGCGGCGCCTGGTTCCGCCACGGCTTCCACGAGGACGGCTTCATGTCCGCCGTCCACCTCTGCCGCGACCTGCTCGGGCGGGAGCCGTGGTGAAATCCGTCAGAGGCTGACTTCCTGGAGGTGGCGGGCGACTTCGACGGCCTCCTTCGGGTGGCGCTGGACGAGGGCCGCGCGCAGGGCCTCGGCGCGGTCGGAGGAGGGCGCTCACGCCGGTTCCATCCCAAATACAGTTTGAGATTTATCCGGGCATTCGCTGATTGGAAACCTGACATGAGACCTATATCGGAGACATCCGCCTTGCTTGCACGCTGCACACCACTTCTCGATTCTGTCCGCTTTGCCGTCTCATACATTACTTGGGCGACGGTGTTGGCCGTGCTAAGCTTCATCCTGCCACTGATTGTCACACGGGATGAGCTGGAAGGCGACAATCTGGCGTATGCCTTGGCCATCGGCATGCCGATAGCGATTCAATTGATGACGTTCGGGGCTTACCGCCTGCTGATGACGGAGAAAAAGCGCACAACTCCCGACTTGGCGATGTTCCTGCGCGCCTTCCGCTCCGATGCCTCCTCGGACAAGCTGCGCGGCTGGCTAAAGGCCGCCATGGGGCAGGATTGGCGGCTGGGCGGCATACGCCCTCCGGCGGAACGCGCCTCATTTTGGGTCACTCTAATAAGTCCCCTCATCACCGGGCTGAAATACCTCGGCTCCCGCCAGTTTGAGATGGTAGCGCCTGACCACAACTGGATGGCCCGCCTTCTCGCCACCTTTGCCCGGACGCGCATGGTCTTCATAGACATTCGTGATGTGACACCCCATGTGCTTGATGAGATCAGGCTGGCGTGGCAGGTCTTTGGCGCCAAGCGCACAGTCTTCATCATTGATGCCAGCAAGCCGGAGCACGCTTGGAAGGCGGGGTTACAGGAGCATCTGGGGTGCGATGCCGACGAGGTTCGCTTGCTCCGTTGGACAGAGCAGGCATCGTCCTTTGTTTCCGAGGTGCGGTCGTTGCTGGGCAGCGTGCCGCAAGGCACGGCCACAGTGCCCCCTGAGGCGCTCGCGTTCGTTCATGAGAAAGTGGGCGATGCCCAATGGGATGTTAGAGCGCTGGACAAGCCCTGGGTGCTGGTGCTGCTCCAGCAGTCACTCATGGTCGCGGCATTCGGTCTTTTGTCTCTTCTGCATCCTTGGGCGATGGGGGGTGCCGGGCTGCTGTTTGGTCTTGCTATTTTGCTTCTTTACAAGAATGCCTGGTGCCGTGCGCGCAAGCAGAGGCTGCAGGCCATCCAGATCAATCCGGCGGGCCCTCCCTCCGCCGGGCGCCTCTGGGGTTCACTGGTTTTGATGCTGGGAGCGACAGGCTTGCCGCTTGTCTTCGTGCTGACCGTCTCCATGCTTGCCGCGCATTCTTTGGCCGACAATATGAAACAGGCGAAGATTATGACCTGCGAGTTTGACGTCAGTAATCTTCAAACCTTACTCCAGTTGTACGAGGCCAGGTGCCTGCTCCCCCCCTCCACTGAGCAAGGGCTGCAAGCGCTGGTGGAGAAACCCGCGACTGAACCAGTCCCAGATCGGTGGACTCAGTTGCTCGAAGAAGTGCCGAAAGACTCATGGGGCCGTCCGTATCGCTATGCTTATCCAGCCAAACGGAGCGATGCGGGGTATGACGTCTGGAGCGCAGGCCCGGATGGCATTGACTACACGGCGGACGACATCGGAATTTTGACAACCCGTGAGTGCTCCAGTTTTCCGTCTTCTGCCCTCCTTGCCGCATCGCTCTCTGCGAGCCGGATAACGTGCGCCTGCGAAGGGGGCGCTCAGAGGCTGACTTCCTGGAGGTGGCGGGCGACTTCGACGGCCTCCTCCGGGTGGCGCTGGACGAGGGCCGCGCGCAGGGCCCCGGCGCGGTCGGGCTCGCCGTGGACGAGGAAGACGCGCTTTTTCGGGCCGGTGACGCGCTCGAACCAGGCGAGCATTTCATCGTGGTCGGCATGGCCGGAGAAGGAGTCGAGCGTCTCGATCTGCGCGTGGACGGCGTAATCGTCGCCGAGGATGCCGACGTTTTTGCGGCCGCTGCGCAACTTCCAGCCGAGGGTGTTCTCGGCGCAGTAGCCGACGAAGAGGATGATGTTGTCCGAGCTGCCGAGGTTGTTGCGCAGGTGGTGGAGGATGCGCCCGCTTTCGGCCATGCCGGAGGCGGAGATGATGATGGCGGGGCCTTTGATCTTGTTCAGGGCCTTGGACTCGTCCACACTGCGCACGAGGCGCAGGCCCTCGAAGCCGAAGGGGTCCTGGCGCATGAAGACGGCGTCGCGCACGGCGGGCTTGAGGTCCTCGAGGTGGAGGCGGAAGATCTCGGTGGCGCGCACGGCGAGGGGGCTGTCCACAAAGGTGGGCACGGGGGAGAAGCAGTTTTCGGAGCGCAGCTTGTCGAGCGTGAAGAGGAGCTGCTGGGTGCGCTCAAGGGCGAAGGCGGGGATGATGAGCCGGGAGCGGCGCTGCTGGATCTCGCGGATGAGGCGGCAGATGTGGTGGGTGGTCTCGGCTTTCTGCTCGTGCCAGCGTCCGCCGTAGGTGCTCTCCATGATGACGATGTCCACGCCGTCGCAGGGGGCGGGGTTTTCCAGGAGGTCGTTGTCGGGGCGGCCGATGTCGCCGCTGAAGAGCAGGCGGCTTTTCCTGCCGGTCTCGCGGTCGTCGAGGTCGAGCACGATCTGGGCGGAGCCGAGCACATGGCCGGCGTCAATGAAGGTGGCGCGCACGCCGTCGGCCACGGTCATGGGGCGCTGGTAGCTGACGGAGACGAACTGCCTCATGCACTCCTCGGCGTCGCGCACGGTGTAGCTGGGTTCGAGCAGGGGCAGATCGTCGCGTTTGCGGTGGCGGTTGAGCCAGGCGATGTCGTTTTCGTGAATCTTGGCGGCATCGGGGAGCATGATGCTGCACAGGTCGCGCGTGGCGGGGGTGCTGTGGATGTTGCCGGTGAAGCCGCGCCGGCAGAGGTGGGGCAGGTTTCCACAGTGGTCTATGTGGGCGTGGGAGAGGATGACGGCGTCTATTTTCTCGGGGTCGAACGGGAAATGCCGGTTGCGCTCGAGGGCCTCGGCGCGGCGTCCCTGATAAAGGCCGCAGTCCAGAAGGATTCGCGCGCCATTGATCTCGATGAGGTGCTTGGAGCCTGTGGTGGTGCCGGCCGCGCCGCAGAAGGTGATTTTCATGGTGGTTTCGCCTTCATCCCAGACGAGGCATGGCGGAAGGGCAAGCGGGAAAAACCGCCCGCGGACGGGTTTGTGCCGCCGCTTCTTGCGCTCCGGCTGAAAGCCGCGCCGCGCATGGCGCGAATACTCCGCCGCATCCCCATGTCCACCCGCCTCCTGTACTGCGTTCCCTTTTTATTCGCCACCACCGGCCTGCGCGCGGCGGTGGACTACATGACGCAGGTCAAGCCGCTGCTCCAGGCGCAATGCGTGAAGTGCCACGGCGCCAGCACGCAGAAGGGCGGGCTGAAACTCGACACCGCCGCCGGCGCGCTGCGCGGCGGCGGGCGCGGCCCGGCCTGGGTGCCGGGCAGGCCGGAGGAAAGCCAGCTCATCCAGGCGGTGACGGGCACGCACGCGGAGATCGCGCAGATGCCCTACAAACGCGGGCCGCTGGACTCGGCGCAGATCGCGCTTCTGCGCCAGTGGGTGGCGGAGGGGGCGGCGGCCCCGGCCGGCGAGACGCCGAGCGACGACCGCCACTGGGCCTTTGTGCCGCCGGTGAAAGCGGTGAAATCCGAAACTCGAAATTCGAAGCCGGGAACGCATCCGATAGACGTCTTCATCCGTGGGAAGCTGGCAAAAGCAGGGCTGGAACCCTCGCCGCGCGCGGCTCCGGAGACGCTGATCCGCCGGCTGCACCTCGACCTCACCGGACTGCCGCCGACGCCGGAGGAAGTGGAAAGTTTTGTCAAGGACGGGGACTATGAGGCGCGCGTGGAGCGGCTGCTGGCTTCGCCGGCTCATGGCGAGCGCTGGGGCCGCTGGTGGCTGGACCAGGCGCGCTACGCGGACAGCAACGGCTACAGCATTGACGCGCCGCGCAGCATCTGGCCCTACCGCGACTGGGTGGTGGCCGCCTTGAACGCGGACATGCCCTTTGACCGGTTCACCATCGAGCAACTGGCGGGCGATCTGCTGCCGGAGGCGACTCGGGAGCAGATCATCGCCACCGGTTTCCACCGCAACACGCAGATCAACCAGGAGGGCGGCATAGACAGGGAGCAGTTCCGCATTGAGAGCGTCTTCGACCGGGTGGGGACGACGGGCACCGTGTGGCTGGGCCTGACCCTCGCCTGCGCGCAGTGCCACGACCACAAGTTCGACGCCCTCAGCCAGCGCGAGTTCTATGAGATGTTCGCCTTCTTCAACAGCCAGGACGAGCCGGCGCTGCCGGTGCCGCAGCCGGGGCAGGACTTGGAAAAGCTCAAGTCCGAACTGACCGAGGTGGCCGGAAAACTGGACGCCCATGTCCAGGCGAACCTGGAGCGTCTGCGCGAGTGGGAAAAGGACCTCAATGCCGACGCGAAAAAGCTGCTTTCCGCCGCTGTGACGAAGACGCTGGCGAAACCCGCGCGCAAACGCACCGCGGATGACCTGCGGGTGCTCTTCAAGGCCATGACCGGCACGGGCGACCCGTTCTTCAATCCGCTCCACGACCGCCTTCGCGAGCTGGAGCAGACCCTCAAGAGCGGGGCCACCACGCTTGTGCTCAAAGAGCTGCCGAAGCCGCGCAAGACCACGCTTTTCATCAAGGGCGACTTCACCCGCCCCGCCGAAGAAGTCGCACCCGCCGTGCCCGCCGTGCTGCATCCGCTCAAAGCGAAAAATCCCACGCGCCTGGACCTCGCCCGCTGGCTGGTGAGCCGGGACAATCCGCTCACGGCGCGGGTCATTGTAAACCGGGTGTGGCAGCAATACTTCGGGCGCGGGCTGGTGGAGACGGAGAATGATTTCGGCACCATGGGCACGCCGCCCACGCACCCGGAGCTGCTCGACTGGCTGGCGGTGGAGTTCATGGACGGCGGCTGGAGCCTGAAGCATCTGCACCGCGTCATCGTCACCAGCGCCGCCTACCAGCAGAGCAGCGCGAGGCACCCGCAGGCCGGCGGCGGCAGGGCCGGATCAGCGGACCCCAACAATGACCTGCTCTGGCGGCAGAACCGCCTGCGGCTGGACGCCGAGATCGTGCGGGATGCGAGCCTGGCCGCCAGCGGCCTGCTCTCCCCGAAAATGGGCGGTCCGCCGGTGTATCCGCCCATCCCGGAAGGCGTGATGTCCCTCGGCCAGGTGAAGCGCGCCTGGCCGGAAAGCAAGGGGGACGACCGCTACCGGCGCGGGCTTTACACCTTCGTCTTCCGCGCCACACCGCCGCCGAGCATGAGCGTCTTCGACGCGCCGGACGGCTACAGCACCTGCACCCGCCGCCTGCGCAGCAACACGCCGCTGCAGGCGTTGACGCTGCTCAATGACGCGGGCTTTGTGGAGTTCGCCCGCGCGCTGGAAAAAATCATCGAGCGCGAGGGCGTCGGGCGCGCCTTCCAGCGCTGCACCTCGCGGCTGCCAGACGCGGAGGAAAAGCGGGCGCTGGCGGCGCTGCCACCCTTCGAAGCGGCGCGGGTGATGCTGAACCTGGACGAGACGATCACGCGCGAGTGACCGAAAAACGCGCCAAGGAATGCCGCCCCGGCGCGTTCCATCCGCGCCATGATCCACCGCCCCATCCTTGTCCTGTTCTCCGCCGCGCTTGCCGTGCAGGCGGCGGATTTCAAAAAAGACATCCAGCCCATCCTCGAAAAGCACTGCTACGAGTGCCACAGCGAGAAGACCGGCAAGCAAAAGGCGGGCTACGTCTTTGACGACCTGGAGACCCTGAAGCTCGACATCAATCCGAAAGGGGCCATCGTCCCCGGCAAGCCCGCGGAAAGCCATGTCTTCGTCGTCGTCTCCGATCCCAACCACGAGGCGCACATGCCGCCCAAGGGCAACCTTTCCGACCGTGAAATCTCCAAGCTGCGCGACTGGATCACCGCCGGCGCCCACCTGACACCCGAGGCTGCGGCCACCGCCGCCGCCCCCGCCAAGCCGGCGGTGCTGGACTGGACCAACTTTGAAGGCCGGACCATCAAAGCGGGCTTCGTGCGCCTCGACGGCGAAAACGTGGTGCTCAAGATGGCCAACGGCCAGGAGATCCCTTATCCGCTGGCGAAGCTCAACGAAGCCAGCCGCAAGCAGGCGCAGGACAGCGCGGCGCAATGAGGAGGCCCGGCCTCATGACCGAACCCGTCCATTTCCCGGCGCCGCCGTGCGGCTGGATTTTCCTTTGACCCTGAAAGCGCGCGCGGCTAAAACGGCTGCCCAATGTCCGCCTCAGACCGTCAGCACACCCTCGCCAAAGCCGCCTCCATCACCGGCACCTCCCTGCACACGGGCGAGCAGGTGGCGCTGACCCTGCAGCCCGCGCCGGAGAATTTCGGCTTCAAATTCAGGCGCATTGACCTGGAGGACAAGCCCTTCATCCCCGCCCTGGTGGAGAAAGTGCAGAAGGTCGAGCGCGCCACCACCATCGCCGAGGGCGGGGTCAATGTTCACACCGTCGAGCACGTCATCTCCGCGCTCACCGGCATGGGCGTGGACAACGCCATCATCGAGATGGACGCCAACGAGCCGCCCATCGTGGACGGCAGTTCGCAGCCCTTCGTCGAGCTGATCAAAAAAGCCGGCCTCCAGGAGCAGTCCGAGCCGCGCAAAATCTTCGAAATCCGCGAGCCCATCTACCAGGAGACGCGGGACGGCACCATCCTCACCATCGTGCCCGACAAAAAATTCCGCGTCTCCTGCACCAACGTCGGGCCTGGAGGCCGCTTCACCCAGTACCTGTCCCTGGAGATCACGCCGGAGACTTATGAGAAGGAGATCGCCCCGGCGCGCACCTTTGTTTATTACGAGGACATCGCCCCTCTCATGGAGAAGGGCCTCATCAAAGGCGGCACCCTCGAGGCCGCCGTGGTCGTGCGCGGGGAGACGCTGCTCTCCAAGCAGCCGCTGCGCTTTGAAAACGAGTTCGTCCGCCACAAGATCCTCGACATCGTGGGAGACCTCATGCTCTCCGGCAAGCGCATCCGCGGGCACGTCATCGCCGTGCGCCCCGGCCACGGACCGAACACCGAGATGGCGCGCGCCATCGTCGCCCAATACAACGCCATGCGCGCCATGGTGCCCCCGGCGGTGAACATCCCCGGCGGCGAGGCCGTGCTGGATGTCAACGAGGTGATGAACATCCTCCCGCACCGCTACCCCTTCCTGCTCGTGGACCGCATCGTCGGCTTCGAGGGGGAGAACAAATGCCGGGGCGTGAAAAACGTCACCATCAACGAGCCCTATTTTCAGGGCCACTTCCCCGGCCACCCCATCATGCCCGGCGTGCTCCAGCTCGAGGCCATGGCCCAGGTGGCCAGCATCGTCCTGCTGCGCCTGCCGGGGAACGAGGGCAAAATCGGCTACTTCATGAGCGCCAACAACGTCAAGTGGCGCAAGCCCGTGCTGCCCGGCGACACCCTTTTCATCGAGACCGAAGTGCTCAAGGTCAAGCGCAGCATCGCCCAGGCTGTGGGCCGGTGCGTTGTCAACGGCCAGGTCGTCTCCGAGGCCGACCTCATGTTCAGCGTCGTGGACCGCTGAACCGCCGTGCAATGGCCGCGCCAGCAACTCTTTTCATCCTGACACCCTCCCGCGTGATCCACCCCACCGCCATCATTGACCCCTCCGCGCAAATCGCCGCCGATGTCGAGATCGGCCCTTACTGCGTCATCGGAGCCGGGGTCGAGCTCGGCGCCGGATGCCGCCTCCAGCACAACGTCACCCTCATGGGGCCCGCCAAAATCGGCCCCGGCAACATCTTCTTCGCCTACGGCTCCATCGGCCAGCAGACGCAGGACTTGAAATACAAGGGCGAGCCAACCCTGCTCGAAATCGGCGAAGGCAACACCTTCCGCGAATTCTGCACCGTCCACCGCGCCACCAGTCCGGGGGACAAGACCGTCATCGGCAGCCGCAACCACTTCCTCTCCTACGTCCACATCGCCCATGACTGCGTCGTCGGCAGCCACTGCGTCTTCTCCAACAACGGCACCCTCGCCGGGCATGTCATCGTCGGGGACCATGTCATCCTCGGCGGGCTGAGCGCCGTGCACCAGTTCTGCCGCATCGGCGAGCGCAGCATCATCGGCGGCTGCTCAAAGATCGTCCAGGACGTGCCCCCCTACTCCACCGCTGACGGCAACCCCGCCCGCGCCAGGGGCCTGAACATCGTCGGCCTCCAGCGCGCCGGATTCAGCCGCGAGCAGATCCGCGCCCTGCGCCACGCCTTCCGCAAAGTCTATCGCAGCGGCTTGAACAACTCCCAGGCCGTGGAGGAGTTGCGCGCCGGCGAGCTCACCCCGGAGGCGGCGCGCTTCACCGACTTCGTCGCCACCACCAAGCGCGGCATCATCGCGGGAGGCAAAAGCGCGGACGACGCGGAGGATTGAGGCGGCCAACGTCCGCCGAAGGAGGAACATTCAACGCCCGGCTCGACAACCCTGTCCACCACGGCTATAAAATCCGCTTTCATGACTTTCCCCCCGCGCTTTCAACGCCTGCAGCTCGCCGCCCTGATCTGGCTGGGCGGCGCCGTTTCCGCCACCGCGGAGTGGCTCGTCTATGAGCTGAAATTCACCCCGGACAGCGAGACGGTGAACTTCAGCTTCTACAACAGCGCCTATGTCATCGCGCCCCTGAACGGCGGGCCGGTGTCCATCGTGCTGGCGACCGAGGAGGGCGGGCAGTATTACGCGCTGGCGGAGAGCAGCGGCAAGTTCTTCGTGGCCGCAAACGCGCAGGCGCGCAAGGCCGTCTTCAGCGCCCTGGCCTTGAAAGGCACCTCGCAGGCATTTTACACTGCCTCCGGCCACCTGAACCGCTCCCTGCTGCTGAAAAACGCCGCCGGCCAGACCCGCACCTGGCGGGTGGCCGAGACCCTCGCCGGCAGGCTCATGAGCGCCGATGACGAGTCCGAGCGCGGCCCCGCGGAGGACGGCTCCTACGGTGTCGTCGGCGGGGCCGTCATCACCGGCGCGCTGCGCGAGGACCTGACCGCCCTGGCCACCGCGCAGTTCGGCACGCAGGCAGCCGCCACGGCGTGGATCGTCGAGCTTCTGGAAAAATACGGCTACCTGCCCGACGAAGGCGCGCCCGCAGCGCCGCCGGAAGCCCCGACGCCGCGGAAGACCGGCGCGGAAGTCATTGACCCCAGCCTTTTCCCCTCCGCGAACTGAAGCATGAGCGGAAGCCCTCCCCCAGTCTTCGACGCGCCGCCAGCGCCTCCCGCCGCCAATGGCGCCGCGCCCAACGGCCACTCCCCGCAGCGCTCCAGCGGCGTACGCCAGGCGCTCGTGCAATGCCTTGAAGCGTCCGGCGGCGCGGGCATCGCCCTGCCCACGGCCACGCCCAGCGCCTCGGTGGTCAATCAACTGCTCGACACCGGCAAAATAGACGAGGAGGCCTTTCTCTCCCAGCTCGCCGCGCGCATCGGCCTGGGCTTCGTGCCGAACCCTCTGCCCGACAGCGCCGACGCGCCTGAAATGAAACGGCTGCTGCCGCCGCGCGTGGCTTTGAAGCACCGGCTGCTGCCGCTCAAAATCCAGGAACCCGCCGCCGAGGGCGGCGACCGCAAACTCGTCATCGCCGCCTACGACCCCTTCGACCTCATCGCCCGTCAGGCCGTCGCGCGCGAGGTGGACGCGCCCGTGCGCTGGGAGATCGCCCCGCGCAAGCGCCTGCTCAACGCCATGCGCGACTTCTATGGCGTGGGCGCGGACACCTTTGAGGAAATCCTCAAAGGCCGCAGCGTGGACGACGCCGACCTCGAGCAGCGGGACGAGGCCAACGTCATTGACGACGACGACGAGGAGGCCTCCGTGGTCAAGTTCGTCAACACCGTCATCCGCGAGGCGCTCGAGCAGCACGCCACCGACATCCACGTCGAGCCCATGGAGGACAAGCTGCGCATGCGCTACCGCATAGACGGCCGCCTGCGCGAGGTGCCCGTGCCGGAAAACATCAAGGCCCTGCAGCAGTCCGTCATCGCCCGCCTCAAAGTCATGGCCAAGCTCGACATCGCCGAGCGCCGCCTGCCGCAGGACGGGCGCATCAACCTCCAGGTCGGCGGCCAGTTCATAGACGTGCGCGTGGCCACCATCCCCAGCGTCGAGGGGGAGAGCGTCTCCCTGCGTCTTCTCGGCCAGGAGAAGTTCAACCTCGACCGCCTGCGCATCGAGTCCGACCTGCGCGCCGAGGTCGAGACCCTGCTGAAAAAGCCCAACGGCATCATCCTCGTCACCGGCCCCACCGGCTCGGGCAAGTCCACCACGCTCTACACCTTCCTCAGCCAGCTCAACACCGAGCACCGCCGCATCGTCACCATCGAGGATCCGGTGGAAAACAAGCTGCCCGGAGTCGTCCAGATCGCCGTGCGGCCGGAGATCAACCTCAGCTTCGCCACCGGCCTGCGCAGCATCCTGCGCGGCGACCCGAACGTGGTCATGGTCGGGGAAATGCGCGACCTGGAGACCGCCGAGATCGCCATCCGCGCCGCGCTCACCGGGCACCTGGTCTTTTCCACCCTCCACACGAATGACGCCATCGGCGGCATCACCCGCCTCGTGGACATGGGCGTGGAGCCCTTCCTGGTGGCCAGTTCCGTGCGCGCCTTCATCGCCCAGCGCCTCGTGCGCGTTCTCTGCTCGGACTGCAAGGAGATCGAGCCCGACGCCCAGGCCAAGCTGCACGAGCTCAAATACCACGGCCCTGTCGGCGCGCCGGTCTATCGCGCGCGCGAAGGCGGCTGCGAGGCCTGCCGCGCCACCGGCTACAAGGGCCGCATGTCCATTTACGAACTCGTGCGCCTCACCCCGGCTATGGGCGAGCTCATCACCCACAAGGCCAGCGGCCAGCAACTTCTCCAGCAGGCGCTAAAAGACGGCTACCGTCCCATGCGCGAATACGGCGTGCGCAAGATTCTCGCCGGCCTCACCACCATTGAGGAAGTCATCAGCGTCACCGTTGCCGAGTCGGAGCAGTGAGAGGAGGCTGGATCAGCGCCTGCCTTTTTCCTTCGGCTCCTTGCCGCGCACGCTCATGCGGAAGGGCACTCCGGGCGCGGGCCATTCCTTGCGGATGACGCTCTCCAGGAAACGCAGGTAGCTGTCTGTGAGCTTGGCGGCGCGGTTGGCGAAAAGCACGAAGTGCGGCACGGGCACCTGCTCCTCCTCCGGGCTGTTGACCTGCGTGGCGTAGAGGAGCTTGAAGGCATGGGCGCTGCGTCCCAGCGGTCCGGGTGTGTTGGCGATGGCTTCGTGCAGCAGACGGTTGAGCGCGCCTGTGCCGATGCGCGTTTGCGCCCCCCTGCGTACGGCCTCGATCTGCACAAAGAGCTTGCCGATGTGCTCTCTTTTCTTCGCGGAGATGGCGACGAGGGGCGCGTAATTCAAAAAGAAAAACTCCCGCCGCATGGTCTCCTCCAGCTCCTCGATGCGGTCCTTCTGCTTGGCGGAGGGATGGTAAAGGTCGTATTTGTTCATCACCAGGATGCAGGGCTTGCGCTCCTCGAGGATGAGCTGGGCCACTTTTCGGTCCTGCATCTTCGCGCCGCCGGCGCAGTCTATGACGAGCAGGCAGATGTCCGCCCTTTTGATGGCCTGGTAGGAGCGCTGGACGCTGAAAATCTCGACGGCCTCGTCCAGCCTGGCCTGCCTGCGGATGCCGGCGGTGTCTATGAGCTGGTAGCGGCGTCCGTTGAACTCGCAATGGATGTCGAGGCTGTCGCGCGTGGTGCCCGGCACCTCGCTGACGATGGCGCGCTCCTGGCCGAGGATGGCGTTGACGAGGGAGGACTTGCCCGCGTTCGGCCTGCCGACAATGGCGAGCTTCAACGGCCGTCCGGCGCGCTTTTGCTCGACGACTTCCTCGGTCTCCTCGTCTTCCAGTCCGAGTTTCTCAGAAACCAGTTCGACAAGCTCCTTGATGCCCAGCCCATGCACCGCGCTGACCTCCGCGGAGTCGGGGAAGCCTAGCCGCGAGAACTCGCCGGAGCCGAGCCGGCGCTTGTCGGAGTCGGCCTTGTTGATGACGAGCACGACCGGCTTGTTGACGCGGCGCAGCACTTGCGCCAGGGCCTGGTCTATCGGCGTCACGCCGTCATGCACGTCCACGACAAAGAGCAGCAGGTCCGCCACCTCCAGGGCGATGGAGGCCTCCGTCTGCACCTGCTCGGTGAGGATGTCGCTGGTGTTCGCGCCGATGCCGCCCGTGTCCATGATCTCGAAGACCTGCCTCCCCCGGCGGCACTCGGCGGTGATGCGGTCGCGCGTCACCCCGGCCATGTCATGGACGATGGAGATGTTCATGCCCGCGAGCCTGTTGAACAGTGCGGACTTGCCGACATTGGGCCGGCCGACGATGGCGACGGTTTTCATGGATGGGAAAAAGGGGGGGGGCGCGAGTGCGCGCGCGGTTTTCCCCTCCGTGCGCTCTTTCAAGCTCCTGTCAATGCCGCATCCGGGCGCGGTTCACCCCACATGGCGTACCTGGCGGATGCCGGAGGCCAGGTTGATGAAGCCGGAAAGCGCGGTGAACACTCCAGCCACCACGGTCGGCCAGAGCAGGAACGGAAAATCCAGCATCAGCCAGAGCACGGCGGCGATCTGGGCGAAGGTGGCCACTTTTCCCGTCCAGTGCGGCTGGATGTGGCAGCTCCCGGCCAGATGCTGGATGAGGAAAGCGCCGCCGATGCTGGCCAGATCGCGGAAGATGACCAGCGTGGGGAACCACAGGGGAAACTGCTGGCGCCAGCCGGTGAAGCTCAAGGTCGCAATGGCGGAGAGCAGCAGCAGTTTGTCAGCCAGGGGATCAAGAATGGCGCCAAGGCGGCTGCGCTGGTTGTAATGGCGGGCCACATAGCCGTCCACCGCGTCGCTCACGGCGGCGAGGGCGAAGTCCAGGCGCGCAGGGATTCGTTCGGAGCGCCCGCAGCCACGCTCTGCCCGTAATAGACCGCCGTGCCGACGAAGACTGGAATCAGCAAAATGCGGAAGATGGTGATCTGGGTGGCGAAGGTCACGCGGAGGCGGCCGCGTTGGTCAGGGGTGCGGCTGCGGATGCTAAGCCCGCCCCGGCTGGAATGCAAAGGCGGTGGCATCCGACTTTAGTCGGATGCCACCGCGCGCGGTTCCGTGCTAGGTTCGGGCTGGAAATTGATGAAAAAAATCCGCCAGCTCATTTGGGGACAGCAATGCCTGCGGGCACTGCTGCTGATTGTGACGGCCTCCGCAGCCTCCGCCCAGACCATGCCGGATGACATTTTTGCCGCGCCTCTGGTGACGATCAAGGACCTGAACGCGCGGAAGACGGGACTGGACCGCAGGGTTCGGTTGAGGGGGGCACTCATCACGATCATGGAATCCCGCACGCTGATTCTTCATGACGGCAGCGGCGCCGCGGCTGTCCTCGCCGGCGACCCGGCTTCAGCTTCACCCGAGGTTGCCGGAAGGGGCGTCCCGCTCCCCCCCATGCAGCCGGGGGATGTCATCGAAGCGGCGGGTGAAGTCGTGGATCAAACCGATTACAACGCGAAATTCCTCGGCATGGTCCGCTGTCATGCCCGCGTCGTTGGCAGGGGCGCGGTTCCGGAGCCGGAGGAAGTCTCACTCGAGACCTTCCTGGCTTACCGCGACGAGGCGCGCTGGGTGACTTTCGAAGCGGTGGTTCATGCCTGGATGCTGCAAGCCAGCGCGATGACTTATGCCGCGGGTGACGACCGTACCTGGACGACCGTGAGTGTGCGCAGCCCCGACCTGGCGGCATTCCCCAAAAATCTCTTCGGCGCGCGTCTGCGCTTCACCGGCCTGGCCACGGGGTTGGCGATCAATTTCCGCGGAGCGGACATGATCGTGCCCGGCCCCGCCTTTGTGGAATTGGTCAAACCGGGCAGGGACAGCCCCTTCGGCGCGCCCTTCCACCCGGCCTCCGAAATAGCCGCCGGACGCGCGCCCAAGGGGGAGCCTGTGAGCACGAAAGGCGTGCTCGTGGGGCAGGAGAGGACGGTGCTTTACATCCGGGGCGAAGACGCGTCCCTGTGCGTCAGCCTCCAGCAACCCTGGGCGCGGCCGGGCAATCCGCCGGGCATCGCGTATGCCGACTGCGGCCCCCTGCCTGCTTTGAAAATTGGCGACGAGCTGGAAGTCTCGGGACACCAGTTCACCACGGAAAGGTACGAGCCTTTCGACCTGGCCAGCGCCAGCGTGCGCGTGACGGGGCATCGTGAAAACATCGAGCCGGTGGAGACCACGCTGGCCCGGATCGCCGCAGGCGGGCACACATCGGATCTGGTGAAAGTGCGCGCACGGCTGCTGAGCCTGCAAGCCGCCCGCGAGAAGGAAGGCAAATGGCGAGCCACCCTGCTCCTGGCCTCCGAAGGCCGGCGCATGACGGCGGTGCATCAGAGCGCCGCGCCGCATTCTTTCGAAACCCTGAACGAGGGGGATGATGTCATCATTCAGGCGGTCGTGGACCGCGCCACCTCCACCAGCCCGCGGCTGTTGTGGATATTGAAGCCGTCGGATGTGGAGTCTCTCGGCGTGTCTTTCGAAGTCGTCACGCGCCGCCTCCGGCTCTGGGGCGGCATCGCCCTGGCAGTCTTCGGCATTCTCGGCGGCTGGGTGCTGCTGCTCCGGCGCACCCAGCTCAGGCAGGCGCGGATGACCGCCGAACTCAAGACCGCCAAAGATGCCGCGCAGGCCAGCGAGAGGCGCTGGAAGCTGCTTTTCGAGCAAAGCCCGCTGAGCGTGCAAATCTTCGCGCCCGACGGGCGGACGAAGCTCTTCAATGACGCCTGGCGGAGGCTCTTCCGCCTCAGCGACGAGCAGGGCCTCGCCTTCAACGTGCTCCAGGCGCCCGATCTCATCGAGTCCGGCGCGGTGAACCACATCCGCAGGGCTTTTGAGGGCAAGGTGGTGCAGGTGCCTCCGGTACCTTTTCCCGTTCCCGGCGACCCTCCGGAGACGCGCTGGATCGGCGGGCTGCTTTATCCGCTGAAAAACGAGGCCGGGGAAATCTCCGAGGTCGTCGTGATCCACCACGACATCACGGAGATGAAGCGCGCCGAGCAGGCGATGCTGGAGATCAACCAGACCCTCGAAAAACGCGTCAACGAGCGCACCGGGGAGCTCCAGCGCGCGCAGTCGGAGCTGCGGCGCGCGCTTGAGCAGGAGCGCGAGCTGGGCGAGTTGAAGTCGCGCTTCGTCACCATGGTCAGCCATGAGTTCCGCACGCCGCTGGGCATCATCATGAGCGCCGTCGAACTCCTGCAGCACTACTCCGACCGCCTCCCTGAGGATGAAAAAAAACGCCAGCTCCAGGAAATCCAGTCCAGCACCAAACACATGGGCGGCCTCATGGAGCAGGTGCTGCTGCTCGGGCGCGCCGAGGCCGGCAAACTCACCTGCAAGCCCGCTCCCCTGGATCTGGCGGCCTTTGCGGAGCGCGTCATTGACGAGACCCAGTCCATCACGAGCGGCAAATGCCGCGTCACGCTGGACACGGAGGCAGTGCCCGCTTCCTCAAATGTGGACGAGTCCCTGCTCCGCCACATCCTTTCCAACCTCGTCGCCAACGCCGTGAAATACTCGCCCGAAGGATCCGAAGTGACCCTGCGGGTGCGCTGCCGCGGGCCGCAGGCCGTCTTCGAAGTCAGCGACCGCGGCATCGGCATCCCGGAGAAGGACCGCGCGCGGCTCTTCGAGGCCTTCCACCGCTGCTCCAATGTCGGCGACACGCCCGGCACCGGCCTCGGCCTGGTCATCGTCAAACGCTGCGTCGAGCTGCATGGCGGCAGCATCGAGGTCGCCAGCGAACCCGGCCTCGGCAGCACTTTCACCGTCCGCATTCCCATCCTCAACTGATCCTCCCATGCCGCGAAAAATCCTCATCATCGAAGACCAGGCCACCATGCGCCGCAATGTGGCGCTCATGCTCCAGCTCGAAGGCCACACCGCCCTCACAGCCGCCAACGGCATCGAAGGCATCGAAACCGCCCGCCGGGAGCGGCCTGATCTCATCTTGTGCGATGTCATGATGCCCGAGATGGACGGTCATGCCGTGCTCCGAGCCCTGCATGAGGACGAGACGCTGCGCGGCACGCCCTTCGTCTTTCTCACCGCCAAAGGCGACAAGTCCGACGTGAGCGAGGGCCTCGGTCTCGGAGCCGATGCTTACCTCACCAAGCCAGTCTCGCGCGAAGACCTGCTCTCCACCGTGAACGAACACTTGAAATCCTAGCCCGCCATGAGCAGCACGAAAGCCAGACCTTCCCCGCTGACATTCCTGCGGCTCATCGCGGCCCTGCTGGTCGCAGCATCCGCGCATGGGCAGGAGCCGGCGCCGTTGACCACTGTCGCGCAGGTGCTCGACGGCGGCGTCAGCCAGACGGGGCAGACGGCGCGCGCCGTCCGTGTCAAAGGCGTCGTCGTGAGTGTCAGCGGCATGTTCAATTTCTTCTATCTGCATGAGGGCGGGAGATGCGTCGCCGTGCGCTATCCTCGAAGGCTCGCCCCGCCGGCGCTTGGAGACCGGGTCGAGGTCGAAGGCTCGACGATGGTCAACATGCTTGGAGGACTCCGGCAAATGCGCGTCTCGGCGGATGAGTTCATCATCACCGGCAGCGGAGACCTGCCCGTGCCGGAGCCTGCCACATTGGAGAAACTGCTCTCGGATTCCGCGATGGACCAGTGGCTCTCCTGCCAGGCGCGCATCGCCGGCTGGCGTCTGGATGGAACCGACCTGCGGCTGCGGCTTGTGCTGGATGGCGGCGTTTTTGACGGCTTTGTGTCGCTGCCGGGCGCGGGCGCGCCGCCTAATAAACTCCACGGTGCCCGTCTCCGTCTCACAGGCGTGGTCACCTTCGCCCCTGTCCTGGGCCGCCTCATCTTCGTGCCGGGCATCAGCCAGTTCGAGGTGCTGGAGACAGGCGTGGACGATCCTTTTGAAGCGGAGACCATCCCCGCGTCACAGGTTTCCTCCGAAGCGAATGCCGGCGTCCGGGCTGCGCGCGTGCGCGGCATCGTGCTCGGACGCACAAGCGACGGCGCGATCCACATCCGGGACGATGGCACCGCATTGCGCGCCGCCCTCAGGCAGCCGTGGAGCGGTGAGGAAAGGACGGGCGCCCGTGTCCAGGAGAGAGTTCCCGCCGCGGGCGACGAGGTGGAGATCACCGGTTTTTCGCATGATGCGAGATTCGGAGAAACAACGCCCCCAGGCTGCGATCTGGTGGAGTGCGTCCTGCGCCTCACGGGCCGCAAAGAACCTCCGCAACCCGTCACCGCCGCGCTGGCGGAAATCGCCGCCGGGGAGCGCACCTCCGACTGGGTGGAGACGCGCGGCCGGCTCGTCACCCTTCATCAAGTGCCGCTGGAGAATGGAGAATGGCGCAGCACCCTGATGATCGAGGCGGACGGCGCGCGCATGCCCGTCGCGTTTCGCGCCGGTGGCCGCCCCGCCTTCGACACGATCAAGCCGGATGACGACGTGCTCGTGCGCGGCCTCGTCGAACGCGCCACCGCCCTCAGCCCGCGCCAGATGCGCCTGCTTGATGACGCCGACGCGAGGTCCCTCGGTGTCTCCGCCGTGGTTCGCGCGCGCCAGCTTTGGTTGTGGGGCGGCGGCACGCTGGCCGTCATCGCCCTGTTCAGCGGGTGGATCGCGGCGCTGCGCAAATCCAACCGCGTGAAAACCAGGGTCGCCGCCCTCCTGGAGAAGCGCGTCGCCGAGCGCACCGCGGAGCTTGAAAAAGCCCAGGCCGAGATCACGCGCGCCCTGGCGCAGGAGCGCGAGCTGGGAGATTTGAAGTCGCGCTTCGTCACCATGGTCAGCCATGAGTTCCGCACGCCGCTGGGCATCATCATGAGCGCCATCGAACTCATGCGCCACTACAACGACAGGCTGCCGCCCGATCAGCGTCTGGAGCTGCAAAACGACATCTTCACCTCAACGCGCCACATGGCCGGCCTCATGGAGCAGGTGCTCGTGCTTGGCCGTGTCGAGGCGGGCAAGCTCGGCTGCAAAACCGCGCCGTGCGACCTGGACATCCTCGCCGGCAAAATCGTGGACGAGAACCTCTCCGCCACGAACCGAAAATGCCCCGTCATCTGGCGCTCGGAGGGCGGGCTTGATGGAGCGCGCGCCGACGAATCCCTGCTGCGCCACATCTTCAGCAACCTCATCACCAACGCCGTGAAATACAGCCCCGAGGGCGGCGAAGTCCTGCTCACCGCGCGCCGCGAGGGCGGCGACGCCGTCTTCCAGGTCGTGGACCACGGCATCGGAATCCCTGAAAACGAGCGCGGCCGGCTTTTCGAGGCGTTCCACCGCTGCAGCAACGTCGGCGAAACACCCGGCACCGGCCTCGGACTCGTCATCGTCAAACGCTGCGTCGAACTCCACGGAGGCTCGGTGCATGTCGAGTCCGCGACTGGCAAAGGCACCGCCTTCACCGTGCGGCTGCCATTGTTCGCCGGTCAGGACGACGGCAAATGACCTCAAACCGGCGGCAACCGACAAGGAAACGCCGGGATGCCGCGTTGGAAGGGCATGACGCGCTTTCTCTCTCTTGTCCTGCTGGGTTCGACATTGTCCGCCGCCGGGCATGTGGCGCGGGATGAGCGGGAATTGCGCGCGGTGCTGGCCGGCTTGAAATCCGGGGACGTGGTCAAAATCGCGCCGGGCATTTATCCCGGCGGGCATCATGTGAGCGGCGTGGAGAATCTGACCGTGGAGGCGCTGGACAAGGAGCGCCCGCCCGTGTTCGAGGGCGGCAGGGGCGGCTGGCATTTCTCCGCCTGCCCGGGGCTGGTGCTGCGCCTCATCCATGTGCGCGGCCAGAGCGTGAACGGCATCAACCTTGACGAGGGAGGCGCCGGCAGGCCGCTGGTCAAAGGCATCCGGATCGAGGGCGTGCAGGTGAGCGACATCGGCCCCAGCGGCAACCACGACGGCATCAAAGCCTCCGGCCTAGAGGGAGCCGTGATCCAGGACTGCGTGATCACCGGCTGGGGCGGGCAGGGAGTGGACCTCGTCGGCTGCCACGCTGTGGTCATCAGCGGGTGCCGTTTCACCGGCAAGGAGGGCTTCACCGCCACCGCCGGTGTGCAGATCAAGGGCGGCAGCTCGGGCGTGGTGGTGGAGAAGTGCCGCTTCGAAAACGCCGGCGAGCGCCCGGTGAACATCGGCGGCTCGACCGGCATGCCGTTCTTCCGCCCGCAGGGAGCGAAACATGAGGCCAAGGACATCACCGTGCGTGGAAACCACATCGAGGGCAGCCTGTGCGCCGCCGCATTTGTCGGCGTGGACGGCGCGCTCTTCGAGGACAACACCGTGCTTTATCCCGCCCGCTGGATCTTCCGCATCCTCCAGGAAACGCGCGCCGAGGGTTTCGTGCCCTGCCGCGGGGGCATCGTGCGCGGCAACCGCGTCGTCTTCCGCCGCGCGGACATCCGCGAGGATGTGAACATGAGCCCGGGCGTGGCGGCGGAGACCTTCCGCTTTGAAAACAACCGCTGGTTTGCAGAGGACAGGCCGCTGGCATCCAAGCCGCGCCTCCCTGTCGAGGAGACAGGCGGCGAGCACGGCACAGACCCGCGCTAAGCCACGGGGTCAGCGCGGGAACTGGATGGCGAGTTTCCCGGCGAACTCGCTGACGCGGGCGGCATGAGCGGGCTGGGAGGCGAGGTTCACGGTCTCCAGGGGGTCGCTGTCGTGGTCGTAGAGTTCGTGGGCGATGACTTCGCGGCTTTGAATGGAGCGCCATTCGGTGTAGCGCCAGCGCTGGGTGCGCATGGAGCATCCCCAAGCCTGCCACGCGCTGGCGGGCCCGTAGAATGGATGCTGGTGCCAGGTGTGGGCGGCGTCCTTCACGCTGGCCGCAGGGTCGGCGAGGACGGGGGCGAGGCTTGCACCCTCGAGGTTGCCGGGGAGACCCTGCGCAACGCCGGCGAGACCGGCCAGTGTTGGGTAAAGGTCCACCAGCTCGGCCAGTGCCCGCGTTTTTTTTCCATGCCCGGCAGGCTGGCGGGGATCGGCGATGATGAGCGGCACGCGGGCGTCGAGTTCGAAGTTGGAGGTCTTGCCCCAAAGCGCGTGCTCGCCGGTGTGAAAGCCGTGGTCGGAGGTGAAGACGACGATCGTTTTGTCCGCCTGGCCGCTCTGCTCAAGGGCGTCCAGGATGAGGCCGAGCTGGGCGTCGAGAAAGCTGATGGAGGCGTGATAACCATGCCGGTAGTGGCGGGATTCGGTCTCGGTGAACGGGCGGTCTTTCGGAACTCCGCCATAGCCGCGAATCTCGCGGGACTCGTGCAAGGCGATGGCGGGCGCGTCCCGCGGAGGCGCGGGAGGCTCTGCTGAAGGCAGGGCGGCGGGGTCGTGAAGATCCCAGTATTTCTTTGGCGCGACGAATGGCAGATGCGGACGCCAGAATCCGACGGCGAGGAAAAAGGGCTGCGCGCTGCCTGCGCGGTCGCGGATGACACTGGCGGCGAGGCGCGCGATCTGGCCGTCGCGGTAGGCGGTGTCAGGGGCGTCTGGCGCCTCGGTGACGGGGGCCTTGTATTCCGGCGCGGGATCGCCGGGCTTGAGAGGGGTGTTCGCGAAGACAGTGTCGGCGGCGTGGGTGCCGGTGTGCATCGTCTCATCCATGGACCAGGACTGGCGGTCCTGGGTGTCGCCCATGTTATGAAACATCTTGCCGATGTTCTGGCAGAACCAGCCGTGGTTTTTGAAGTGCTGGGGCAGGGTGACGAGTTTTTTGCCGCCGGGGGCGGTGTCGCGGAAGTTTTTCCTCAGGTCATCCACGCCGGTGGTGGCCGGCCTCAACCCGGTGAGAAAGGAGGCGCGGGAAGGGTTGCAGACGGCCTGCTGGCAGTAGGCGCGCTCAAAGACCAGCCCGCGCGCGGCGAGGCGGTCGAGGTTTGGGGTGACGGCGGACTTGTCACCATACGGGCCGATGGCGCAGTTGAGGTCGTCGGCGACGACAAACAAAATGTTGGGCGCGGCCTGGAGTCCGGAGAGGCAGGCCGCGCCTAGAATAGCGGCAGCAAGACGGGGTGCGGATTTCATGCGCCTGGATAAGGCGGCAGAGCGGCGCGGGCAACCCCGGTCGCATGACTCGTCATGAAGCGGGACGCGCATTTTTGACCTGCGCGCCCCGGCTGCCGTCTCCGGGAAAGGCCGGGAACAGCTAGTGGTCTGTCAGATCAGACCGAGTTCGCGCACGGCGTCGCGCTCCTCTTTGAGCTCGTTCTCGGTGGCCTTGATCTTCGCCTGGCTGAAGTCGTTGACGGGCACGCCCTGGACGACCTCCCAACGGGCGCCGTCGGTGCGGATGGGGAAGGAGAACATGAGGCCCTTTTCGATGCCGTAGCTGCCGTCACTGCACACGGCGACGCTCGTCCAGTCGCCCGCGGCTGTCGGGCGGGTGAGGCTGTGAACGGTGTCGCAGGCGGCGTTGGCGGCGGAGGCGGCGGAGGAAAGGCCGCGCGCCTTGATGATGGCGGCGCCGCGCTGCTGCACGGTGGCGATGAACTCCCCCTGGAGCCATTCATGGTCGCTGATGACTTCGGTGGCGGGCTTGCCGCCGATTTTGGCGTTGTAAAAGTCGGGATACTGGGTGGCGCTGTGGTTGCCCCAGATGGTCATGTTGGTGATGCTGCTGTGATGCGCGCCGGATTTGGCGGCGAGCTGGCTCTTGGCGCGGTTTTCATCGAGGCGCGTCATGGCGAACCAGCGCTCGGCGGGCACGCCTTTGGCGTTGTTCATGGCGATGAGGCAGTTGGTGTTGCAGGGGTTGCCGACGACGAGCACGCGCACATCTGCGGCGGCGTTTTTCTCAATGGCTTTGCCCTGGCCGGTGAATATCTTGCCGTTGATGTTGAGCAGGTCCTTGCGCTCCATGCCGGCTTTGCGCGGGACGGAGCCGACGAGGATGGCCCAGTTGGTGTTTTTGAAGCCCTCGTCGAGGTCGCAGGTGGGGGTGATGCTGTTGAGCAGGGGGAAGGGGCAGTCGTCCAGCTCCATGCACACGCCGCCGAGCGCGCCCATGGCGGGCTCGATCTCGATGAGGCGGAGGTTCACCGGCTGGTCCGGGCCGAAGAGGGCGCCGGAGGCGATGCGGAAGAGGAGGGAGTAACCGATCTGGCCGGCGGCGCCGGTGACTGCGACAGTGATGGGGGCTTTGCTCATGATGGGCGGCCATCATTGAGAATGCCGCGCGCCGGGCAAGGGGAAATGCTGGCGCGATTTTGGCTTCACCGCAGCGGGCGCGCTGGCGGATCAAAACTTGCGCTCGCTGGCTTTGAGCAGCTTCGGGCGGGGGCGCCTGGCCCAGGCCTCGACATCGCTCTTGAGCACCTCGACGGCTTTTTCCAACTGCCTGTCCACGCCGCGCGCGGCATCACCCGGCAGTGGCCAGAGGATGTGGTGCGGCTCCGCGCCGTTGAGCTCCATGTCGAGGCCGCTTTCGATGCCGTACCAGCCGCGGAAGGGCAGGCGCAGGGTGCCCACTTCCATGACGCGCGCGCTGCCGGTGCTGATGACACCGCCCGCGGTGGGCACGCCGACCACCTGGCCGCGTCCGAGCACGCGGATGGCGTGGCTGAAGATCTCGGCGTTGCTGTAGCTGTTCTGATTGCAGAGCACCGCGACGGGCTTGTCCCAGGTGGCGTAGATGGTGCGGTCCTGCGGGTAGCCGGGCGAGCTGCCGCCGCGCGGGATGGTCAGCGCGTGGCGCGGCTGGGTGAGGGCGGTGAGCAGGTGGTCGGTGGTGGAGCCGCCGCCGTTTTCCCGCACGTCAATGATGAGACCGTCCCTGCCCGCGCCGGCGGCATAAAGCTCGGCCTGGAACTTGTGAAAGCTGGCGCTGTCCATGGCGCTGATGTGCAGGTAACCCAGCTTGCCGCCTGAGAGCTGCTCGACACGGCGGCGGTTGTCCTTGATCCAGTGCTCGTAGAGCAGGCCGCGCGCGGTGGAGAAGGAAATGGGGCGCAGGGTCACGTCGCGCTCCTTGCCGTCGGCGGCGCGCGCGCGCAGGGTGATGTCGCGCTCCAGTGGGCCGTTGAGCAGCTCGCTGCTGTCCTGGCCGGGGCGCGTCTCGCGGCCGTCAATGCGCAGGATGATCTCGCCGGGGAGAATGCGGCGCAGGCGGTGGCTGGCGGGGCCGTTGGGCAGGACATCGCGCACTTTCCAGCCGGGGCCAGGGTGCTTGTCATCGAAGCGCAGGCCGAGATGGGCGGTCTCCTCTCGCCAGGTGCCGGAGCTGGCGGCGGCGGCGTTGAGGGAAAAGCCGAGATGGGAGCCGTTCAGCTCGCCAAGCATGAGGTGAACGATCTCCTGCACGGAGCGCATGTCGGGAGCTTCCGCGGCAAGGCCGGAGTATTTGGCGCGCACGGCGTCCCAGTCGCGGTTGCCAAGTTTTTCATCGTAATAGTGGTCGCGCATGATGCGCCAGCACTGGTCAAAAACGGCGCGCTGGCGTCCGGCGGTGTCGGTGCTCTGGAGCGCGCGGAAACGCCAGGTGGTCAGGGATCCGGTGCTTGAGATGGCGGAGGGGGTGTTGGTTTCGTTGAGTCCGAGAATTTGGTTGCCTTCCTTGATCCAGCGCGCGTCGGTCAGCGTGGTGGAGGAGAGCATCTTGGGTTTGAGATCATCGGGGAATTCGACGGTGTAGGTGCCGCGCCTGCCCTCCACGGTGGCGGTGAAGGCCAGTTTTTTCGAATCATGGGACCAGGTGAGGCCGGACTCGCTGGTGTTCGGAATGGAGATGCGGCGGATGCGCTCGTGGATGTCCTCCAGGTCCATCTGCAATGGCGGGGGCGCGGTCGGCGCCTTGGGCTTGGGCGTTTCGGCAGTCTTGGATTTGGCGGCGGCTTTGGACTCGGCCTGCGGCTCCGCTTTCGCAGCGGCTTTGGGGTCTGTCTGGCCGGACTTGGCAGGAGCCGGGGCGGGTGGTTCGGCGGGCTTGGCGGGCGGGGTAGTCGCGGGTGCCTTTGGTGCGGCCGCGGGCGCGGCGGAGGCTTTGGCCAGTTTTTCCCGCGCTTTGATGGCGGTGCGCTCGCGTTTGGACTGCTCGTCATCCTGGGCGCGCAGCCAGACATAAAAGATGTCCACCTCGTCAATCTCGCGCGCGCCGGTCCAGGCGATCATTTTGCCGTCGGGCGACCAGACGGGCGAGTGGTCGTTGTTGGGATGGCGGGAGAGGTTGAAGGGGGGCTTGGAGCCGTCGAGCGGCAGAAGCCAGATGTCGCTGTTGAACCATTCATCACTCTGCGAATAGACGATCCATTTGCCGTCGGGGGAGAAGTCGAAGGAGGGCTTGTTCCACGAGGCGAAGACGCGCCGCGCATTTTTGCCGTCGGCGTCGGCCAGCCAGAAGTCGCCGCGCTCTTTCAGCCAGGCCAGGCGTTTGCCGTCCGGGCTGAAGCGCGGGGCGCTTTCGACGGCGGGATCATTCGTCACGCGCTCCAGTTTAAACTCCGTGTTCTCCCACCATGCCTTGGCGGGGGCGGCGGGCAGGGCCTTCCAGATGTCCGCCTGGCCGCCGCTGTCGCTGACGAACCAAAGGGCTTTGCCGTCGGGTGAGAAAACCACGTCGCGCTCCTCCTCGGGTGTGCGTGTGACCTGGCGCGGCTCGCGCAGCTCGGTGTCCATCACCCACACGTCCCCGTCGGCGATGAAGGCCATCTGGAGTCCGTTGGCGGTGTGGGCGATGCCGGTGGCGCGCTCCAGCACGCGGCGTTGCACGGGCGCGTCAGGCGCGTCGCCAGTATGATTGACGCGGATTTTTTCCGGGGCTTTGTCCTGGCCGGGATGCCAGCGGTAAAGATCGGCCAGGTGGCGGAAGACGAGCGTGCCGCCGTCCTTGGAAAGCGCGGGAAAGACGACCGAGTCGGTCTTGAAGCGTGTGATCTGGAGCGTCCTGCCTGAGGCGAGGTCGTGCTCGCAGAGGTTGAACGCGCCGTCGCGGTTGCTGGTGAAGTAGAAGCCGGAGCCGTCCGGCTTCCACAGCGGAAAGCGGCACTCGGTGGCCTCGGCTTTGACCTGCCTGCACTCGCCGCTCCCGCGGTCAAGCAGCCAGATCTGGCCCGAGCGCGCGCCCCGGTAGCCCTGCCGCCACCACATCTCCCCTTCCCTGACAAAGAGGATTTTTTTTCCATCGGGCGAGACCGAGCACTCCGCGGCGGCGTCATCCAGCAGCACGCGCTCGGCCTTGCGCTCGCTGACATCCAGCAGCGCCATGCGCGCGGAGCGGCTGCCGCGCATCCACGAGTGGTCGCGCACGAGGGTGACGAGCAGTTCCCTGCCATCCGGCATCCAGGCGGCCAGGTCGTAGCCCTCGGTGTGAAAGGTCAACTGCCTGGGCTGCCCGCCGCGCGCCGGCATGACATGGACCTGGCGGCCGCCCTCGCGCTCGCTGAGAAAAGCAATCTGGCCGCCGTCAGGCGAGAAGACCGGCGTCGTGTCCAGCGCGGGATGCGTGGTGAGCCGGCGCGCGCTGCCGCCTTTCGCCGGCACCGTCCAGATGTCCCCCCGCCAGGAAAACGCCACGAGGGAGCCATCCGGCGACACAGCCGGCGTCTGCGCCAGGCGCACAGGCTCGGCGGCGGCGGACAAGGCCATGCAGGCCAGAAGACTGAGGGGGAAAAGCGGGTGGTGAATCATAGAGGGTCATGAGAAACGCGGAGCGGCGCGTTTCCTTTGCGGGCATGTCCAGACGCATGGAATGCGGAATTCAAGCGTGAATGATGCAAGTGCATGGCAAGCATCGCTTGCCTGCGCCTGGATCGCGCGAATCATGCGGGCATGTCCGCAGCGTCACCACGAATCGAAGTCAGCATCGGCAGCCAGACACTGGCCTTGCACGAGGGCGCGCGCCTGCTGAAACAATGGCCGTGCAGCACCTCGAAGTTTGGAATTGGCTTCGCCGAAGGCAGCAACCGCACACCGTTGGGGCGCTTTGTCATCCGTGAAAAGCACGGCGGCGGCGCGCCTTCCGGAACCATCTTTAAAGCGCGCAAGCCCGTCGGACAGTGGCAGCCGGGACTCGATACGCGCGAGGATCTCGTGCTCACGCGCATTCTCCGGCTGCACGGGCTGGAAAAACGCAATGCCAACACGTTCCAGCGCTACATCTACATCCACGGCACCAACGACGAGCGCTCCATCGGACGCCCGGCCAGCCACGGCTGCGTGCGCCTGCGCAACGCGGATGTCGTCGAACTCTTCGATCTCGTGACCGAGGGTGCCGAGGTGTGGATCAGTCCCTGAGAGTTGCGTATGGCCTCACCCAAAATAATGACGTGCCGCGCGGCCATCGGAGCACTGGGGATCAGTCCCTGTCTTCGCCCTCTTTCCGCTCCTCCTGCCCGTCCTCCTGCCCGCCTAGCGCACGGCCCAGATCCTCCATGTAAGCGCGCATGTTTTCGTCGTTGATGGCCTGCTGGGCCGCCTGGTCATCCGCGTCCGCTTCCCACTGGCGCTCGGACACCTCCAGCTTGTAGTCCGTGGTCTGGATCACCACGCGCCCGTTGCGGTCACTGAACCATTCCAGGTAGAGCGAGTTCGAAAGCACCCACGGCACCTCGTGAAAGCGTTTCTCTTCCATCGCCTTCATCCATTCCTCCTCCGGCACGAGCAGCTTTTTGAGCTTCATCGACGCGGTGATGTCGCCCACGGAACCGGTCTGCCTCATCGACAGGCCCTCGTCATATTGCGGCTGCGGCACGGGATTCGTGTTCACAAAGGTGAGCCTGCATCCGGCGAGGTCCGGCCATGCGTCGCCGACAAGATCGAGGATCATCGGCTCCTCGCGGCCCAGCAGCCACAGTTTGCCCGTCACGCGACCGCGCACGGTGTTGTCAATTTCGCCATTGATGACGCATTTGTCGAATCTCCAGGCCATGCGCCACTCAACGCTCCGGAAAACCCTTTTTCAACAGCCCATCCACCGCAGGCGCGTCGTGCTCGCCGCTGATCTCAATGCCGGAACCAGACTTCCCGCCAACGAACTGCACGCGTTTCCCGATGTCGCCGCCGAAACCGAGGTTCGTGAGCTTCAGCAGCTCGATCTTGTCCTCGGCACGCACGCCAGTCAGGGTGTCGTAAATGGCGCAATCGTTCGCGATGACATGCGCGCCGCCGCGTTTGCCCGGGCCGCGCACACGCAGGGCGATCTCGTTGTTTTGGAAGACGCAGCCGCTCACCTCGACATCGACGTTCTCCTTCAGATTCAGCGCGGCCACGTTGTCGATCTGCGCGGGCTGGTTCCAGCCGTGCAGGTGGCAGTTGCGGATGAGAAGCTGGCAGCGCGGGCCATCCGGCATCGTTTTTGTGTCCATCGCGTTCTCGCCGGGACGCTGTCCGGCCTTGAATCCCGCCATGTCCTTGTCCAGCGGCGCGGTCCAGAGCGTGCATTGCTCGATCACGACCTTGCCGGTGGATTTGCGGTCGGGGTCAAACTGGATGCAATCACCGGAGGGAAAGGAGATGTCGCAGTTGCGGATGATCGTGTCGCCCCAGCGTCCGGAGATGCCGTGCGCGTCCTGCTGGTCCTCGAAGGTGCCGTTGAGCAGATGATGGATGCGGCAGTTTTCGATGACGACCTTGTTTCCAAAGATGCCGATGCCATTGCCCGCGCTGTGCCTGATCTCGCAGTTCCGCACCGTCACATTGTCCGCCGTGATCTTCACCAGGTTCCCCCGCGCGAAGTTGCCGTCAATGATGAGGTTCTCGTAAACTCCAGGCTTCGTAATCTCCAGCCGGTTGACCACCTTCGCTCCCGCAGGCGCGCCGACAGTGCCTTGCACGCCAATCTGCGCCTGTGCGTGAAACGCGAGTGTGAGGAGGAAGAAGAGCGCCTGTTTCATAAAGGAACCTAGCGGGCTGCGGAAACGCCTGTCACGGCTGGCTCTTCCAGCAATCCGATCACTGCCCACGCCGTGCCCCAGTAGGTGGCGGTTTTGTTGATCCTGTTTTTGTCCCGCGCACGCGTGCTCGGAACGGGCCAGGAGCCGTCGGGCCTCTGAGTGCTCTTTAAAAAGGCGACGGCCTTCTTTCGCGAATCGTGATCAGCAGGCAGGCCGCTTTTCGCCAGAGCGTAAAGCGCGAGTCCGGTGCCAAAGGCATCGCCCGGCTCGTTCGTCAGCCAGCCCCAGCCGCCATCTTCGTGCTGAAAGGCGAGCAAAGCCTCGCGCAGGGCTGCATCGTCCGGCTTCAGCAGCAGACGCGCCGCATGCCATTCGGTGCTCTGACCAGGCTGCGCCTTCGCGAGGTAATCCTCGGCACGTTTGCGCACCGGATCATCCGCCGTCGGCTTCAGCGCGAGCAACGTCCACATCGTTGTGACCTCATGGATCTCACGCGGTGGCCGTTTGCCGAGAGGGAGCTGCCCACCAGCCTTCCACGAGCCATCCGGCTGCTGGTTTTTGAGGAGTTGCGCGCGAAAATCCGCCGCCCAGGCCGGTGCTGGATCGCTGCTGCCAAGAAGCAGAAACACCATCGTGTCGATGTTGCCGGCGGAAACCTTGTCCACGCCGTCTTTGTCCTTGGTTTGGTTCCAATGCCGCCAATCAGCGGCCCACGGTGTCCACTTCACCACTTCCGGACTTTCGGTGATCAAACCGGCCTTCAATGCGCTGTTCAGGCTCCACAGCATGGATGGAATCTGATGGCAGCTCGCGCACTGGCGGTCCTCAATCCACGCGAGACCTTTTTCTTTGATGAACGGCAGGCTGAGTTTCGCGATGTCCAACGCCTCCTCCGCGCTGGCAGCCGTCGCGGCGGCCAGCAGGCACAGAATGAGGCGCGTTTTCATGGTTGGGGCCGGGTTCAGCCATGACAACGTCCTGGCTCACTTCGATGTATCCGCGCGGAAGGTGAACAAATCGGCCTCGCGCAGGAAAAACTCGAATCGCAGCTCTTTTCCGGCCAGCGCGTCGAGCGATTGCCCGCGCCATTTCATCTCGTGCGCGGTGGAGTCGCCGGTGAAGGGCTCGCAGTCGGTGTAATCAAAGCCGGGCATGACTTTTCGCGTGGCGTCGCTCACACGCACCTTGATCTCGCCCTTCGCGGAGTCGGCGTTGAGCATGAGTTTGCCGCCGGGCCACTTGAGCAGGCGTGTGACGACTACGCCGCCGCCGCGCGGACCCCGCAGCGAGACGAGGCCTTCTTTGCGGCCTCTCGCGAGACCGATGGCGGCGTTGCGCTCCTTGCCGCCATGATCGCCGTCCCAGCCGGAGTAGTAATACCACCACTCATCACCCATCTCGACCCAATCCATGCTGCCGAAGGTCATGCCGTCGTCCCATGAGCCCTCCTCGCCGAGCGGGAGCATTTTCGGACGATCCGGCAGGCGGTCGAAATCGAAGCCGTCGCGGCTGAAGACGGGCTCGGTGAAGATGTTGTCGTTGAAACGGAAGCACCAAAGCGCGCCCCAGTAGATGCCCGCGTGATAGCGCACAGGCATGCCGTAGAAGGCGTTGAAGTTCTCGCGCGCGTCGAGCTCGTCGGGCGTCAGAATCGCCTGCGGCACGGGTTTCCACTCCTCCCACAGGCCCGGATGGCTGACGCGGGCGATGCGTCGGGATTCGCCGGTGTCGAAGATGTCGCCCTCGAAGATGCAGTAGCGGTTTTTCGCGCGGCAGAACATCACATACTCCTTCCGCGTGGTGTCATAAACGATGCTGTTGAGCGTGTCGCTGGGGAGCTGGCAGATGAGCGTGTCGCTCTTCTCGTCCCAATGAATGCCATCCTGCGATCCGACAACACGGACGCCGTTGTTGCCGCGTTTCGCACCGCTGGTGCGGTAGGCGAGCACATATTTGAAGCCGCGCCGGTCCGCTTCCGGCAGTCGCAGGATCTGCGGCCCGCTGGCGCGCGAGTTCATGAAGCCTTTATAGACGATGTTGTTCTCCTTTGTGCCCAGCCACTCGTGCAGGCCGAGCTTCGGCTTCTCCCACTTCACGCCGTCCTTGGATTCCGCGCAGGCGATGCCGTATTGTGTCTTCGACTCGTCCTCCGGACCTTTGCCGGTCCAGGCGTGCGTTTGGTACCACATGCGGAACATGCCAGACTGCTCGTCCTTCACCACGGAGCAAAATCCCGTCTCTCCCGAGAGCAGCGGATTGCCCGCGTGCTTCACCGGCGCATGAAACACACGCAGCACCATCTCGCGCTTCTGCTTCAAGGCCCAGCGGTTGTCCACGAGGTGGTCGTCGATGAAAAACTGCGGTGTCGTGCCGATCTCCACCGGCTCCTTAGGTGGTGGTGCTGCTTGCAGCATGGCGGCAAGAGCAAGGCAGAGCACGAATGGCGTCGTTTTCATGGCTGCGGGCTGAAACGCGGCCCTCGACGTCTTCTTCCCGCCATCAAGTCTGTGCTCAATGCGTGCCGGACAATGCCAAAGAAAGCGGATTCACCAAAACTCGAACGGCTTGAATGCCGGCGGTGGTGAATCGGGCGCCAGCGTCATCTCCGGCGTCACCTTGATGCCCATGCGCGCATACAGGTCGAGCATCTTCGCCGTGGCCACGCGGCTGGCTTCGAGCACGATCTGTGACATCTCAGTGGATGGCATCGGAGGTGTTTCCTGGAGGTTGGTGCTGGTGATCATGTCGCGAACTTGTTGGAGGGTATGCGAACTGTTGTCTGCGATCTGCCGCGCAGGCACATGGGCATTGTCCCACAAGCCCCATTCATCGGCAAGCGGCAGATAGTCGTCCAGAAAGTGCCGCACGCTGCGCTCGTAGCGGCGGCGGATGTCGTCCTCCGGCACGTGGTGACCGCCGGTGAGCACGCGCAGCCGCACACGCTCGACCGCCTGCGTGGCCGAGCCGATCAGGATGTAATGCAGCACGAGGCGATAGCCGCGCTCCTTCGCCTCCCGCAGCAGTTTCACATAGGTTTTGCCGCTCAAAGTCGATTCTAGAGCGAAACTGCTTCCGGCCTCGATCAAACCGCGCGCTTCCTCCAAAAGCCGGCGGCCCGCAGTGAAGGCCACCAGCGCCGGATTCACCGGCGAGAGGCCCTTCGCGATCAAATCCGCGTTCAGGAAGCGCCCGATGCCCAGACGCGGCAGCAGCTCACGCGCCAGCGTGGACTTCCCCGCGCCGTTGCAGCCGCCAATGATGCAAATCGTGGATGACATGACGCGGTGAGCATGGAGCATCCGCGCTGCTTTGCCAATCCTCATGCGCCGCCTCGACCAACTGCTCTCCTCCCTCGGCTACTGCTCGCGTCGCGAAGCAGTGGCATTGGTGAAGGCGAAACGCGTTAAACAAAACGACATCGTTTTGACCAAGGCGGATCAAAAAGTCGATCCGCACGCGATCACACTCGATGGCGAACCGCTCGAAGCACCCGATGGCCTGCTCGCGATGCTGCACAAGCCGGTGGGATACGTCTGCACACACAACGACGGCGAAGGGCCGACGATTTACGAACTGCTGCCGGATCAATGGCTGCGCCGCAACCCGGCGGTGACGAGCGTGGGCCGTCTCGACAAGGACACGAGCGGACTGCTGCTCGTCACGGACATCGGCAGCCTTGTGCATCGGTTCACATCACCGAAAGCAGACGTGGAAAAGGTTTATCTGGCCGAACTCGACCGCGAACTCGATCCGCAGCTCGTCGAAATCTTCGCGCGTGGTGATTTGATGCTGCGTGGCGAGGACAAACCGTGCCTGCCTGCCAGACTGGAGATCGTTTCATCCCAAACGGCGCGCCTCACGATCACCGAAGGCCGCTATCATCAGGTGCGACGCATGTTCGCCAGCCAGGGCTGGCATGTGGAGAAGCTGCATCGCGAACGCTTCGGCCCGCATGATCTCGGTGACTTGGCGGAGGGCGAGTGGCGGCTGATTCCGGTGGACACACTTTGACGCAGTGTGCATTCGAAACCCCGCCCGCCTCACGGGTTTGTCGGAGACAAAACCTGCGCCACGCCGCCGCACTCCCGCAGCACCCGAATCCGGGAGTCCAACCGCCGCTGAAAGACAGCCCAGGCTTTCCGGGTGCGCTCGAAAAACTCGGGCAGACCGACGCCCAGAGCCTTGAGGCAATGACGGTGATCCCAGGCCACCACGGCGGCGGTGACGGCATGGACCGCCTCGAATTGGAGCCGCCAGAGCCAGCGCCCGGCAGGTGAAAAAGTCGCCAGTCTTTCAGAGAGGAACTCTCGCTGGAACTCCAGGTGGCGCGTCTCATCCTGGAGGATTTTCCGCGCCATGACGCGCACCACGGGATCGCTCACCCGCAGATAAAGCGCACCGTAGTAGATTTCGGCCACCAGTTCCGCCGTGAGCAGCACCTGGATGGCGAACTCCAGATTCACCAGCCCGCGCAGGCGGCGGAAGACCGAGTTGGTCCACTGCTTTTCGATCAATGACCCTCCGAGATGCAGGACCACGCGCTCCAGCAGGCGCGAGTGACTCTGCTCCTCGGCGATGAACAAGTCCACCGCCCTCTGATAGCCGCGGAAGTTTACCAGCGGAGCCACCTCCCGCGCGTAGCGGCGCAGGCGCGTGCCTCCGCCGGATTCGCCAAGCTGGAAAACGGCCAGTGACGCGGCGAGCGGGAGCCGGATTTCATCAGGAAGCGTGACGGGGGCCGGGGGCAGGCGCAGGCTGTCGTTGAGGGGTGTGTTGCGGGTGAAGTGGCGGATCCAATGGCCGGTGTTCATGGGTGTGTGCGGGTTGTGGTTTCGATGTTTGGGGGAATTCAGCAGGCCAGGGTTTGCAGGCGGTCCATCACCGCGCGCACGGTCTCGTCGAGCGTGGAGGTGCCGGCGGTGACGCCGATGTTTTCCGCGCCGCGCAGCCACTCCGGCAGCAGGTCGGCAGCGGTTTCCACCAGGTGCGCGCGCACTCCGAGGCGGAGGGCTTTTTCCAAAAGCTGGCGCGTGTTGTTGCTGGCGCGTCCGCCTATGACGATGACCACCTCGCAGCGCACGCACAGGTCCTCCAATGCCTCCTGGCGCAGTTTCGTGGGGCGGCAGACGGTGTCCATGAAGCGCGCCTGCGCGCCGGGATGACGCCGCTTCACCACCTCCACCAGCGCCAGCACGCGCTCAAGCGGCTGCGTGGTTTGGGAGACGATGCCATAGCGCTCGCGAAACGGCAGCGCGGCTGCATCCGCCCCGGTCTCGATAACAAACGCGCCGGGGAAGTCGCCCGTCAGCCCGCGCACTTCGACATGATTTGCCTGGCCGATGACAACAGGGTGGCAGCCCTCGCGCACGAGCATGGCCAGGGCCTCGTGGGCCTTGCGCACCAGCGGGCAGGTGGTGTCTGTGATCAGGTGTCCGGCTTCCCGCCAATGCAGCCGGTCTTTCTCCGACGCGCCATGCGCGGTAATGACCACGCGCCGTGTGTCCGCGCGTCCTCCGTCCAGAGCACCCGGACGCGCGCCAAGGGAGCGCATATGACGGTCCACGACCGGGTTGTGAACGAGCTGTCCGAGCAGGGTGACCGGCTCGCGCATGGCGGCGTCATGCGCGGCACGGAGTGCGTCGCGGACTCCGAAACACATGCCGTGATGGGTGGCGAGGTGGATTTTCATGAGTGTGTGGGTTTGTGCTTTGTGATACAAAGTAAATAGGCGCAAAAATGAGATCAATCCGGCCGCAGGGTTTTCACGATGCTCTCCAGCACGTCGAGATACTCCTCAAAAGCGAGCTTTCCCGCGGCGGTGAGATGATAGGTCGTGCGCGGGCGCGATCCCGTGCCGTCCTTTTTCTCCTCCGTGTATCCGGCGGCGGCCAGGGTGCGCAGGTGGGTGATGAGATTGCCGTCACTCATGCCCAGCTCTTGCTTCAAATCCTGAAACGACCACCCCGCCCTGCCCGCCAGCAGGGTCATGATGGAAAGACGCCCCTTTTCGTGGATCGTCTTGTCGAGCTGGTCGAAGTCAATCATGCGCCTGTTCGCCCCTCGCTGCCGCGCCGCGCAAAAACAGCCGCCGCGTAAATCAAATGCAGCAGGCCGAAGGTCAGACCCATGATGACGGCGGCCGGGCCTTCGTCCGAGGGCAGCAGGCGGATGTCATCCCTGACCGCCCAGATGAGAAAAAGCGCCAGCCCGGCGGTTAGAAACGCCCAACCCAGGCGGATCAGCGAACGGGGAGAAAAGCCCGCCGTTGCCAGGAGAGCCAGACCGTGGCAGACGACCCAGACGAGCGCGCCCAGGGTGAGATTGTGCAGCCGCAGCATAAGCCCCAGGCCCAGCACACCACCCGCGAGCAAGGGCGGGCACAAGGCGCGCAAGGCGGCGCGCATGCCATCCGAAACAAAAGGCTGCCCGCGCCGCCGCGCCTCGCGGCTGAGAAGAGCGAAGTTCAGCACCGAGGTGACCATCAGCACGGCCAGCCATTGCGCGGCGAAGGAGCATGGGTCGGCCGGAGCCAGATCGCGAAACGCGCGCGCCGCCTGCCAGCCGGAAAGTGCCAATGCGAGCAAGCCGCCAGCAAGCGCGGCTGGAGCTGAAATGGCGCGGTAGATGTGCGCCTTTTCCATCAGCGAGCGAATCACACGAAGGTGCTCCAGGGCGTCAGTCTGCGGGTTCATGCGTTTTACTTTGTGACAAAAAGTAAAGCGCGCAACAAATAACTTTGTGAAACAAAGTTATTTGTTCGCTCCCCGGACAGGATTTCACTCAGCCGGTCATTGCCAGGGCATTCTTCCTGACGGGACTCTGCCGTGCGGCGGGAGATCCAGCTCCAATTGAATCTCCCCCTGTGTCACATCGCGGAGGTCGCGGCGCCTGACGAGTGCCGGACCGGGATCGGCCTGAATCAGTTGACGTAGTTGGATCAACATCTGCGGAATCTTCGGGCCTTTTCGAGTGTTCATGAGAACCCTTTAATAAGGCCGCTCGAATTATAATCAATCGAACAGTTTCATTTTCCTCCGCTGTTGTGCTTTCTCAAAGCCGGCTCATGATGATGGCATGCCGATTTATGTTCTTCGCGATGGAGAAGCGCCGAAGCCTGCGGGTTGGGCGGCTTATTTGCGCGCTGCCGCCATGATCCTGCTCATCGTCGCGCTGGCGGCGGTTGTCATTTTTGTCGGACTTGCCGTCGCGCTGATTGCGGTCGCTGTCTCGGCTGTGGCGGCGCTGGTTTACGCGGTGCGCCCCCGCCTTGCGGGCGGATCAAAGCCGCGCTCAGCGCCGGTGGAGCCTCAGACTGCCGCAAGCACCCAGCCTGCCGGGGGGGAGGCGAGGGTGATCGAGGTGGACGAGATCATCGTCCGCCGTTGATGAGCGGAAATTTCCATCTTGCCATCCCCGCCGGCTTCCCTTGAATCATTGCCGTGCCCATCCAGCCTTCCAATCCCCGCGTGCTCATGCAGCAGCTCGACTCCGGCCGCATCAGCCATGAGGAGTTCCGCCAGGCCATGAGCGAGCACGCGCGGGAAATCATCGTCGAGATGGAGGAGGACCGCGCCAACCCTGCGGTGGCCTTTCTGGAGCAGATGCTCAGCCGGCGCGCGGCCGCCAGGCTTTTGAAAAAGAATGAGGAGTCCGTGATTCGCGAGGTGCTCGCGGCTCTGGCGGAGGTGGAGGATTTCCCGCCCGGCCGGTGGCTGTGGAACGCGGCGCATCCGCACATCCCGCTGCACGCCTTCTTCCGCACACGGCGGGAGCCGGTCTTCCGCATCACTCAGATGGAGGCGATGCCGCAGGTGGTGAGCGTGACGCTGGAGCATGGCCCGGCGGACAAGAGTCTCGTGGCGCGGGAGGAGTTCCGACTGCGGCGCGACCGGCGCGGAAGGCTGTGCGTGGAGCACAGGCGGCGGCTGGCGTAAGGGCAGCGGATGCTGTGAAAAAAGCCTGCTAAGAAGCCAGGCGGGCGCGCGTCTTGTCAGGGCATGAAAAAACTGGCCATCCTCCTCTCCCTGTCGCTCTCCACCCTCGCCCCCGCCGCCACGACCGTGACGCTCGAAGGCGTGCATAACTGCTGCCGGAGCTGCGCCAACGGCATTGTCAAAGCCGCCGCCGGCATCAAGGACGTGGAGGTCACCGCCGAAGGCAGCACCGTCACCATCACCGCCAAGACGAAGACGAGCGCGAAGAAAGCGGTCGAGGCCATCATGGAGGCCGGTTACTTCGGCAAGAGCAGCGAGGAATCCTTCGCTTCCGCGCCCAAGGCCGACAAGACCCTCAAAGAGGCCACCGTCACCGGCGTGCATCTTTGCTGCCAGAAATGCGTGGACGCCATGAGCAAGGCTGTGAAAGCCGTGTCCGGCGTGCAGGAGGCTGAGATCGCCAACAAGGCCACCTCTTTCACCGTCAAGGGCGAGTTCTCCTCGCAGGCGCTCCTCGCCGCCATGAACCAGGCAGGCTTCCACGGCACGATCAAATAACCCCGCCGGCCTGCGGCCAAATCCCCACGAGGCGGGCGCCGGCAGCCGGGCCTGCCTCTTTATTTTTCCCCCAACCCCATCCTGCGCGCGCACCTCATGGCTTTGATCATTAACGGCGAAAGAGTGGACGATGAAATCATCGAGTCCGAGTTCAACCAGGTGAAGGGGCACTACGAGCGCATGCTCCAGGTCTCCTGCTGCGAGCGCGACGCCGAGTTCCGCGCCACCGCCAAGGACAACGTCGTCTCCCGCGCGCTGCTCAACCAGGAGGCGGCAAAGCGCTTCCCGGATGTCTCCGAGGAGGACGTGACCGCGCGCCTGGAAAAACTCATCGAGCAGGCGGGAGGCGAGACGCGCTTTTACATGAGCATCGGCATGCACGTCAAAAACGAGGCGCTGGTGCGGCAGAACGTGGCAGGCGGCGTGCGCCTGGACAAAATGATGGCCGAAATTTACGGCCCGGACCCGGACATCGGCGGGGACGAGCTGCGCGCCTATTATGACGCCCACACAGACCAGTTCATGAGCGAGGAGCTGATCCACGCCGCGCACATCACCAAAAGCATGCAGGGCGCGCAAAGCCGGGCCGAGGTTTACGAGACCCTGCGCGGCCTGCGCAGGGAGCTGCAGGCGGGGGCGGACTTCATGGAACTCGCGGAGAAGCACCGCGCCGGCGACCAGCAGCAGATAGACCTCGGCTGGTTCAAGCGCGGCGAGTTCATGGAGGAGTTCGAGGCCATCGCCTTCTCCATGAACCCCGGCGAGATCAGCCCCGTCTTTGTCACCCAGCTCGGCTTCCACATCTGCACCGTGCTGGAGCGCAAGGCCGCCGAGCCCCTGCCCTTCCCCGCCGTCAAAGACGCCGTCCGCGAGCGCGTGCTGGAGACGCGCAAGGACCTGCTGTTCCACGAGTTCATCGAGGGCCTCAAAGCCGCCGCCACCGTCGAGGACACCGACCCGGACGGGTCGGACTGCGGCTGCGCGCATTGACGCCGCTCAATCCAGCAGCCACACCGTGCAACTGCGCGCCCCGTGCGCGCCGATGACGAGGCACTGCTCGATGTCCGCGGTCTTCGACGGTCCGGCGATGAAGACGCCGAAGCCCGTGTCCGGCGCGCCGAGCCGGGCATACGCATCATGCATCGAGGCCACCAGCTCGCGCGCGGGCAGCACCAGCACGAGATGCTGCGCGATGAATGGCAGCACGCGGTGCGGTCCCAGCGCGCCCTCATCCAGCCACACCGCGCCGTTCTCGCACACGCCGAAGCGGCCCGGCACCACGGCGGTGTCCACCCCGCGCAAATCATGCGGATCGCTGACCGCGAACGGATCGAGCGTGCCGGGCAGCCCCGGCACCGTGGAGGCAATGACCTGCCCGGCGGGCAAAGCGGCGGCGATCTCCCCCGGCGACGCCGCGCGCCGGCACTCCGCGCCGATGAGCGCCAGCGTGGCGGCAAACGCCTCCGCCGAAGCCTCGCGCGCCATGCCGCGCAGCTCCGCCATGTCCGGCATGGGCAGGGCTTCGGGTTGCGCGGCGCGCACGGCCTGGAGGATGCGGTCGCGGCTCATGGTTTGGATTTGTCCCGAAGGCTTTGGTGAAAGGTGCGCGCGGGCGGCGGCGGCAGGTCGCGGTGGCGCGTCCAGGGATCGAGGCGCAGCAGGTTCGCCAGCGGCCCGGCCAGCCGCATCAGCGCGCCGCCCAGGCGGTAGAGCGCGGGCCGGCGCAGCACGAAGGCGGTGAGGCGCATGAGCAGCGGCTTCGCGCGCCCTGAGCCCCCCGCTGCCACCACCTCCTGCCGCCATTTCAGGAGCTGCGCGTGGATGTCTATCTTCACCGGGCACACGGCGGTGCAGGAGCCGCACAGAGTGGAGGCAAAGGGCATGTCACTGTGCGCTTTTTTGTCCACGTTCGGAGCCAGGATGCTGCCGATCGGCCCCGAGATGAGCCAGCTGTAACTGTGCCCGCCGCTGCGCCGGTAGACCGGGCAGGTGTTGAAGCAGGCCGCGCAGCGGATGCAGGCCAGGCTCTTGCGGAAATCCGCGCGCGCGAGCTGGCGGCTGCGGCCGTTGTCCACCAGCACGAGGTGCGTCTCCCGGCCCGGACGCGGCTTGAGGAAGTGGGAGCTGAACACCGTGCTCGGCTGCCCCGTGGCGCTGCGCGCCAGCAGCCGCAGGAAGACGCCCAGGTGCTCCGCCTTCGGGATCAGCTTCTCGATGCCCATGCACGCGATGTGGACCGGCGCCAGGTGCGCTCCCATGTCGGCATTCCCCTCGTTCGTGCAGACGACAAAGCCGCCCGTCTCCGCGATGGCGAAGTTCACCCCCGTGAGCGCCGCCTGCGCGCCGAGGAAATGCCCGCGCAGATGCTGGCGCGCGGCCTCCGCCAGCTCCTGCGCGTCCTCCATGCCCGCCGGCGTGCCCAGATGCTCGTGGAAGACCGCGCCCACCTCCGCCCGCTTCAGATGAATGGCCGGCATCACGATGTGGCTCGGCGGCTCGTTTTTGAACTGCACGATGCGCTCGCCCAGGTCCGTGTCCACCACCTCGATGCCGCGCGCCTCCAGATAGGGATTCAGATGGCACTCCTCGGTGAGCATGGACTTGCTCTTCACCATGCGCGTGACGCCGCGCGCGGCCAGGATGCCGTGGACGATGCGGTTGTGCTCCTCCGCGTCCGCCGCCCAGTGCACCCGCACCCCGTTGGCCTCCGCCCGCGCGCTGAACTCCTCCAGGTACTCCGCCAGCCGTGAAAGCGTGTGCTCCTTGATCCGCGAGGCCGCCTCGCGCAACTGCTCCCACTCCGGCACCCGCGCCGCCATCCGGTCGCGCTTCACCCGCACCATCCACAGCGTCTGGTCATGCCACGCCGCGCGCGCGGGATCGCTCAGAAACTCTCGTGCGGCGGCGGGGTGCATGGCGGCGGGGATCTTGTTTTGCAAATGCCGCGCTCACACTTCCCCGGCCAGGATTTCGGCGATGTGCAGCACCTTGATTTGAGGATGCGAGCGCGCCGCCAGCCCGCCCAGATGCATCAGGCAGGACATGTCCGTGCTGGTGATGAACTCCGCCCCATGCCCCGCGTGGTCCGCCACGCGGTCGCGCCCCATCGCCGCCGAGACATCGCTCTCAAAAACCGCGAAACTGCCGCCGAACCCGCAGCACTCGTCGGGCCGGTCCAGCTCCACCAGCTCCAGCCCGCGCACCCTTTTCAGCAGCCGCTCCGGCTTGGAAAAATGCGGCTCCATGCGCTCGCTCGGCCTGCCCAGGCCCAGCCCGCGCAGGCCGTGGCAGCCCTGGTGCAGGCCCACGCGGTGCGGAAAGGCCGCGTCAAACGCCTCCACCCGCTCCACATCGTGCAGGAACTCGCACAGCTCGTGCGCGTGATGCGCCAGCGGATGACCGCGCGCCTCCAGCCCCTCCTTCAAATGCAGCAGGCACGAGGCCGAGGGCGAGACCACGCGCTCATAGCCCGCGTAGCGCCGCGCGAAGGCGTCCACAAAATCCTCCCCCAGCGCCGCATGGCCGGAGTTCGACATCGGCTGGCCGCAGCAGGCCGGCGTGTCCGGGCACTCCACCTCGTGCCCCAGCCGCTCCAGCAGCCGCAGAGTGGCATGGGCGGCCCGCGGGTAGAGCTGGTCCATGTAGCAGGGGATGAAAAGGCCGAGGCGCATGACGGGCGGGCCTTTCCTGCTCAGATCGTCATCGAGCTGTAACCGCCGTCCACCACCATCTCATGGCCGGTGACGAACGACCCCGCGCCCGCCGCCAGCAGCAGCGCCGCGCCGGCCAGCTCCGAGGCGCTGCCAAAGCGGTTCATCGGCGTGTGGCCCATGATCTTCGCCACGCGGTCCGGCGTCAGCACCTTCTTGTTCTGCTCGGCTGGGAAAAAGCCCGGCACCAGCGTGTTCACCCGGATGCCCTGCGGCGCCCACTCGCGCGCCAGGTTCTTGCTCAGGTTGTGCACCGCGCCCTTCGACATCGAGTAAGTGAAGACACGGCTCAGCGGCAGCAGGCCGGACATCGAGCCGAGATTGATGATCGAGGCCTCCACCTTCTGCTCGGTGAAGTATTTGCCGAAAACCTGGCACGCCAGAAACACCGCCTTCGTGTTGATGCCCATGATCCGGTCATACTCCTCCTCGCTGATGTCGAGGAAAGGCGTCGCCGAGTTCACCCCCGCGCCGTTGACCAGGATCTGGCAGCCCCCGGAGCGCTCGATCACCTGGTCCAGCAAAAGCTGAAGGTCCGCCTTCCGCGAGGCGTCCGCGCCCACGAAGTAGCCCGTGCCGCCCGCCGCGTGGATCGTCTCCAGCCGCTTCTCGGCCTTGGCGGGGTCCCGCCCCACCAGCACCACCTCCGCGCCCGCGCTGGCGTAGCCTTCAGCGATCGCGCCGCATAGTTCGCCAGTGCCGCCGATCACCACGGCGGTCCGGCCCTGCAAAGAAAAGAGTTCGAAGATCGAGGACATGAGAGCGCATAGAAAGCAAGAGATGCGCCCCTGTCGAATGAAGAACACGCCATGCGCCGCCGTCCGCAATTCTCACCGGTTGAAATCCCCCGCCGCGAATGTTCTTTTGGAGATTGCGATTTACTTAGCTTTTGTTAACTTTCACAGTGCAATGACTCTCTCCGCACTTCCGCCCCCCAAGCCCGCGCGCCGTTTCGCCGCCGCCTCCCTGCCCATGCTCGCGGCCGGCCTCCTGCTCAGCGGCTGCGTCTCCAAGCCCAAGTCCGAGGTCGTCGTCAGCGTCAAGGATCAAAAAATGGGCATCTATGACCAGGGCAGGCTCAAGAAGCAGTTCGTCATCTCCACCTCCAAGTTCGGCGTCGGCGACCAGCCCAACAGCTACCGCACCCCCCTCGGCAAGCATGAGGTCATCGCCAAAATCGGCCACGGCCTGCCCACCGGCGCCGTGCTCAAGAGCCGGCATTGGAATGGCGAGGTGCTCAAGCCCAACGCCCCCGGCCGCGACCCCATCGTCTCCCGCATCCTCTGGCTGCGCGGCCTGGAGAAAGACAACCGCAACGCCATGCGCCGCTACATCTACATCCACGGCACCACCGAGGAGAGCCGGCTCGGCACCCCCGCCAGCTACGGCTGCATCCGCATGGGCATGAAGGATGTCGTCGAAGCCTTCAACGAGGTCGGCATC